>Ga0315287_10004935_pt1 | contig 13065 bp, 10 predicted proteins | sample YL17G11_0_MG_FD_205037 | JGI IMG/M metagenome (GOLD analysis project Ga0315287, IMG submission 205037) | Sediment microbial communities from Yellowstone Lake, YNP, Wyoming, USA - YL17G11_0 | ecosystem: Environmental > Aquatic > Freshwater > Lake > Sediment | place: USA: Wyoming | collected...
CGACGGGACGCTCTATTACGAGGCCGAACCCACCGCCTACGGTGACTACCCATACCCACTCGAAATGCGCTTCGGCGTCCGCTCGGTGATGAAGAGTATCGCCGTGCCCTTATCGCTGTTGCACCTTGCTGAGGTCTACGGGCCCCACGTGCTGGAACTGAGCATGGGCGATTACCTGCCGGACCTGGCCGACCCCAAGTGGAAACGCGTTCGATTCATCGACGCTGCCAACATGGCTACGGGCTTCACGGGCACGGACACTTACAAATGGCATCCGAACGGCGACGGCGACGACCACCTCAATCCAAACTACGACAGCTGGTACACCGCCCCGTCAAATGCCGAGAAGCTGAGTGAAATCCAGCGACACCTGAAGGCCGATCCCTGGGAGCCGGGCAAGGTCATGCAGTACCGCGACCAGGACTACCACTTGCTCGGCATCGCGATTGATGCGTTTCTGAAGAAGGCTCGCGGGCCCGACGCGGATGCGTGGGACATGCTTCGCAAGGAAGTCTTTGCGCCGATCGGCATCACGCATGCGCCTGCGGTACGCACCCGGGAAGCCGGCGGACGCGACGGGCCGGCCTGGTTCAGCGCTGGGTACTACCCGACGCTCGACGATCTCGCCAAGATCGCGCTGCTTTACCAGGATGGCGGCGGGCACGATGGCAAGCAGATCCTGCATCGCGAACTCACGGCGCAGTTGACTGCGGCAAATGGGGCCCTGGTTGAAGACGTCAATGGCTACGCGGGCGCGGTTGCCGGGATGCTCTACAAGATGGGATTTCACTTCAGGCCGTTTGTCGGCAGCGGGTCGCGGACACGTGTTTACCTGCCTGCGATGACTGGCTTCGGCGAGAACGAGGTCATCTTGTTCCCCCGCCGGATTGTCTCGATCCGAGTCGCCAAAGTTGCGGACGTCCCGGCTGACGAGCAAGCGGCTGCCGGCGATGCCGATGCCACGCCCCACGCGGTCGACCGGCTTGCCCCTTTCTGAGGTGAATTGAGGCACCCCATGAGCAACGACACTCGCAAGCGACGTGACGGCGGCCGCGCGCGGCGCTCCACGGGCGGCGCATTGCCGCAGTTGCCGTGGCGTGACGTGCGCAATCCCTACCATCCGCTCGACGTTCTGTCGGAAGGCCAGATCGAAGCGATCCATCGCACGTCGCTGCGAATTCTCAGCGAACTGGGCATCGAACTGATGTCGCCACGCGCGCGCGAAATCATGCGGGTGTTTGGCTGCGAGACGGACGAAGCCACCGGCACGGTCCGGTTCGACGAACACGTGCTGAACCGTGCGCTCGCAACCGTCCCTTCGAGCTTCACGTTGACACCGCGCAATGCGTCGCACACCGTCACGCTCGGTGGTGATCACCTGGTCTTCGGCCTCGTGGCTGGGCCACCCAACGTTCACGACTGTGTGCGCGGCCGCAGACCGGGCAACTATCGCGACTACTGCGACTTCATCCGGCTGGCACAGCACTTCAACGCGGTGCACGTGCTCGGCAACCAGGTCTGCGCCCCAGTCGAACTGCCGGCCGGCACGCGGCACCTCGACGCTTACCTCGCGAACCTGGTGTATTCGGACCGTGTGTATCACTGCACGGCCATCGGCGCAGGCCGCGCGCGGGATGGCATCAAAATGATGGCCATCGCGCGCGGTATTCCCCTCGCAGCCATGGCCGACAGTCCTGGCGTCATCACCATCATCTCGGTCAACAGCCCGCGACGGTTCGACGACGCGATGGCGGATGGCCTGATCGCAATGGCCGAGCACGGCCAGCCTGTTGTGATCACGCCGTTCACGCTGATGGGGGCGATGGCCCCGGTAACGCTTGCGGCCGCATTGGCGCAGCAGAATGCCGAGGCCCTGTTCGGCATGGTGCTGGCGCAGGCCGTCCGGCCCGGCACGCCGGTGATGTATGGCGCCTTTACATCCAACGTGGACATGCGTTCGGGAGCGCCTGCGTTTGGCACGCCCGAGAATGCCAAGGCGAATGTCGCCAGCGGGCAGCTCGCACGACGTTATCGCCTCCCCTATCGGACGTCGAATGCCAGCGCCTCCAACGTGGCCGACGCGCAAGGTGCGTATGAGACGCAGATGTCGCTCTGGGGTGCAGTTCTCGGCGGCGCGAATCTCGTGTACCACGCGGCAGGCTGGCAGGAAGGCGGTCTGACCGCCTCGTTCGAGAAATTCATCCTCGACGTCGAGATGCTGCAGATGATGATGGAGTTCCTGCGACCCATCGTCGTCGACGAGCCCTCCCTGGGCCTCGATGCACTGCGGCGCGTCCCGACTGGCGGGCATTTCTTCGGCGACGCACACACCATGGAGCGCTACGAACACGCGTTCTACCAGCCGCTGGTTTCAAACTGGCAGAACTACGAGAACTGGGAACTGGCTGGGGCCAAGGACAGCACCCAGCGCGCGACGGCAATTTGGCAGCACGCGCTCGAAGAATACGAGCAGCCAGCACTGGATCCGTCGATTCGCGAGCAGCTCGAAGACTACGTGGCCCGTCGCCGGGAGGCGATCGGCGGCGGCGAGCCATGACTTTATTCGATATGAGAGCAGGGAAATCAGCCCCCGGGGAACACTGCGTCGACGAGACCGGTCGGCTAGAATTGCACGCTGGCGCGTGAGGTGACTCTTGGCATCCCGATACTCGATCTTCAGCCTGCTCAAGGAATCGTTCCGCGGCCACCGCGGCTGGGCCCCGGCCTGGCGCGATCCCGAGCCGAAACCCGCCTACGACTTCATCGTCATCGGTGGTGGCGGCCATGGACTCGCCACGGCCTACTACCTGGCGAGAAACCACGGTGCACGCAACGTCGCCGTGCTCGAGAAGAGCTACATCGGCAGCGGCAGCGTCGGGCGCAACACCACCATCGTCCGGTCGAACTACCTGATGCCGGGCAACATCCCCTTCTACGAGCATTCGCTCAAGCTCTGGGAAGGCCTCGAGCAGGACATCAACTACAACGCGATGGTCAGCCAGCGCGGCGTGCTGAACCTGTTTCACAACGATTCGCAGCGTGACGCCTGCGTGCGCCGCGGCAATTCCATGCACCTGCACGGCGTCGACGGCGAACTGCTCGATCGCAACGACGTGCGCAAGCTCCTGCCGATGGCGGATTTCGACAATGCACGTTTCCCGATCCACGGCGGGCTGCTGCAGCGGCGCGGTGGCACGGTGCGGCACGATGCCGTGGCCTGGGGTTACGCGCGCGCGGCGGACAGTCTCGGCGTCGACATCATCCAGAACTGCGAAGTCACGGGCATCCGCCAGGACGGCAATGGCGTCACTGGCGTCGAAACGACGCGCGGCTTCATCGCGAGCCGCCGCATCGGTATGACCTGCGCGGGCAACACGAGCCGCGTCGCAGCGTTAGCAGGCCTGCGGCTGCCGATCGAGAGCCACCTGCTGCAGGCTTTCGTTTCGGAAGGCTTGAAGCCAATCGTTCCCTGCGTGGTCACCTTCGGCGCCGGCCACTTCTACATCAGCCAGTCCGACAAGGGCGCCCTCGTGTTCGGCGGCAGCCTCGACATGTACAACTCGTACGCGCAGCGCGGCAACCTGCCGCTGGTCGAAGAGGTCTGCGAGGAAGGCGTTGCACTGATGCCGTGCCTGAGCCGCGTGCGCATGCTGCGCTCGTGGGGCGGCGTCATGGACATGTCGATGGACGGCTCGCCGATCATCGACCACACGTCGGTGGACGGACTGTTGCTGAATGCAGGCTGGTGCTACGGCGGCTTCAAGGCGACGCCGGCGTCGGGTTGGTGCTTCGCGCACCTGCTCGCGACCGACCAGACGCACGAGGTCGCCAAGGCCTATCGGCTCGATCGGTTCGCGACCGGCCGCCTTATTGACGAGAACGGGGCCGGCGCGCACCCGAACAGGCACTGAACGATGCGTATCCCCTGCCCTCATTGCGGTCCCCGCACGCACGAAGAGTTCACGTATTACGGCGACGCGACGGTGCGCCGTCCCTCGGCGACCGGTCCCGGCGCAGAGCCTGCGTTCTACGACTACGTTTACACGCGCGACAATCCTTTCGGCCTGCACCGTGAACTCTGGTTCCACCAGGGGGGCTGCCACGAGTGGCTGGTCGTCGAGCGCGACACCCGCAACCACGACATCAAGGACGCCGTGCCCGCACGGGATGTCTACACTGCCGGAGAGTGGAAGTGAGTTTGCGCCTTGCCAAGGGCGGTGCGATCAATCGCCAGCAGACGTTGGGCTTCAGCTTCGACGGCAAGGACTACAACGGTTGCACCGGCGATTCGCTGGCCTCGGCGCTGCTCGCCAACGCTGTACGGCTGGTCGGACGTTCGTTCAAGTATCACCGGCCGCGCGGCATCCTGAGCGCCGGGTCCGAGGAGCCGAATGCCCTCGTCGAGTTGCGCAGCGGCGCTCGTCGTGAACCGAACACGCGGGCGACGGACATCGAGCTGTATGACGGCCTCGAAGCGACCAGCCAGAACCGCTGGCCGTCGCTGCAGTTCGACCTGCAGGCGATCAACGGTCTGTTCGCCCCGCTGTTCGTCGCCGGTTTCTATTACAAGACATTCATGTGGCCCGCCTCTTTCTGGGAGAAGGTCTATGAGCCCATGATCCGGCGCGCCGCCGGTCTTGGCCGGGCCGCACTCGAAGCCGATCCGGACCACTACGAGAAGAGCTGGGCGCATTGCGACGTGCTGGTGATTGGCGCCGGCCCTGCGGGCCTGGCCGCTGCACTGACGGCGGCACGAACCGGAGCGCGAGTGATTCTGGCCGATGAGGACTTCGCCTCAGGCGGCCGTTGCCTCGCGGAGCGCCGCACGATCGACGGGCAGCCTGCGGCAGAGTGGGTCGCGCAGGCGCTCGCCGAACTGCGCTCGATGCCGGAGGTCCGGCTGTTCCCGCGCACGACGGTGTTCGGCGTGTTCGATGACGGCGTGTACGGGGCCGTCGAGCGAGTGAACGACCACGTGCCCGTTCCGCCGGAGTTCCAGCCGCGGCAGCGCGTGTGGCGCTTCATCGCGAAGCAGGCAGTACTGGCGGCCGGCTCCATCGAACGCCCGCTCGTGTTCGGCAACAACGACCTGCCCGGTGTCATGCTGGCGGGTGCAGTGCGCACGTACGTCAATCGCTACGCGGTGCTGCCGGGCCGCCGCGCAGTCGTGTTCACCGATAACGATGACGGCTGGACCACCGCCGCGGACCTCGTCGCAGCTGGCGGGCAGGTCGCGGCGATCATCGACTCACGCGAACCGGTCATCGTGTCGGAACTCTCGCGCAGGTTCCCCGACATCGAGGCAGTCGCCGGTGAAGTAAACGGCGCGCGCGGTGGCCGGCACGTCGAAGCGGTCGAGTACACCACGCACACAGGCTCCAGCCGCCGAGTGGACTGCGATCTCGTGGCGATGTCCGGCGGCTGGTCGCCGACGCTGCACCTCACCTCGCACAAGGGCAACCGGCCGCGCTGGGACGAGGAACGTTCGATCTTCGTCCCCGACAAGCTCCCCGCTGGCATGCTGGTGGCCGGCGCTGCCAACGGCGACATGACGCTGGGCGAAGCCCTCGTTACGGGATTCCGGCAAGGGTTGACAGCCGCGGCTGCTTGCGGGTTCAGCGGCTCGATGCCGGCCTTGCCGCGCGTCACCGAAGAGTCGACACGTCGCGTCCCGCTCTGGCGAGTGCGCCAGGCACGCGGCAAGTGCTTCGTCGACTTCCAGAGCGACGTGACTGCCGACGACGTCGAACTCACGGAGCACGAAGGTTACCGCTCGGTCGAACACCTGAAGCGCTACACGACACTCGGCATGGCCACCGACCAGGGCAAGACCTCGAACGTCACGGGAATCGCGCTGCTCGCGAAGCAGCGCTCGATCCCGATTGCGGCGACGGGCACGACGACGTTCCGGCCGCCCTACACACCCGTTGCAATGGGTGCCCTGGCCGGGCACCACCGCGGCATGGACTTCCGTCCGACCCGCTACGCACCGTCACATCGGTGGGCCAGTGAGCTCGGCGCTTCGTTCATAGAAAGCGGCCCGTGGCTGCGTGCGCAGTGGTTTCCCCGTCCCGGTGAATCCGACTGGTTCGAGCCGACGTGCCGTGAAGTGAAGGCCGTGCGCTCGGCTGTCGGACTCTGCGACGTTTCCACGCTCGGCAAGATCGACGTGCAGGGCCCCGACGCACTCAAGTTCATCGAAGGGCTGTATGCCAACAACTTCGCGTCGCTCGCCGTCGGCCGCACCCGCTACGGCATCATGCTGCGCGAGGACGGCTTCGTCTTCGACGACGGCACGGCAGCGCGCCTGGCCGAGAACCGTTACCTGATCACGACCACCACGGCGCACGCGGTGCAGGTCTACCAGCACATGCACCTGTGCCACCAGACGCTGTGGCCTGGCCTCGACGTGCAGTTCGTGTCGGTCACCGACCAGTGGGCACAGTTCGCCGTGGCCGGCCCGCGCTCGCGCGAATTGCTGCAACGCGTGCTCGACCCACGGTGCGACCTGTCCAACGCGGCATTCCCGTTCATGGCGTGCGGCGATGTCGTGCTGCGCAACGGCGAATCCGCCCGGCTCTTCCGCATCTCGTTTTCCGGCGAGCTGGCCTACGAGATCGCAGTACCCGGCCACCGTGGCGACGCACTGATCCGCACGCTGCACGACGCAGGGCAGGACCTGGGCGTCGTGCCCTACGGCCTGGAGGCACTCAACGTGCTGCGGGTTGAGAAGGGTCACGTCGTCGGCAGCGAGCTGAATGGCCAGACCACCGCGCACGATCTCGGCTTCGGCCGCATGCTCTCGACGCAGAAGGACTTCATTGGTTCGGTGCTCGGCCGCAGGGCGAACCTGGTCGATCCTGCGCGGCCACGACTGGTGGGTATCAAGACCGTCGACCGGAGTGCGAAGCTGGCTGGCGGCATGCACTTCATTCCGCAGCAGGCGCAACGCAGTATCGAACACGACCAGGGGCACGTGACGTCCGTCTGCTACTCCCCGATCCTGGGGCAGTGGATCGGCCTCGGCCTGTTGACCAACGGACCCGAGCGTCATGGCGAGAAAGTCATGGTCGTCGATCCACTGCGCGGCGCAGAGACGCTCGTCGAAGTCTGTTCGCCCGTGTTCATCGATTCGGAAGGAGCGCGCCTCCGTGGCTGACGCATCGCACTTCGACTACAGTCCGGGTCGCCTCGGTCGCCGTGAAGGCGCGCCTGGCCTGGTCCTGCAGGAACTCACGCAGTTCACGCTGGCCAGCGTCATCGCACGCAAGGACCAGGCAGCACAGGTCGCAGCGGCAGCGCAGCCGGCCTTCGGCGCGTCGCTTCCGACCACCCCGACGATCGCCGCAGGCAACGAACTCGCCTTCATCTGGTCGGGGCCGGGCCACTGGCTTGCGCTCGGACCGCAGGCGACGGAACCGGCCGAAGCAAGCCTCGGTGCCGTGTTCAGCACGCATGCCTCGGTGTTCGACCAGAGCGGCAGCCGCGTGCTGCTCGAGTTGCGCGGTCCGCGCGTGCGTGACGTGCTCGCCAAGGGCGTGTCGATCGATCTGCATCCACGCTCGTTCAGGACGGGTGACGTCGCAGTCACCACCGCATCGCATTTCGCCGTGCACCTATGGCAGGTCGCTGACGACCCGGTCTACCGCCTGCTGGTGGTGCGCACCTATTTCGACAGCCTCTGGCGCTGGCTCGCGGCCTCCGCGGCCGAATACGGCTGCGAGGTTCTGCCGCCCACGCCGTACGCATCACACACGGCCTGATCCCACCGCAACCGCCACGTGTCACCGTCAGCTTCAAATCCATCGTTGACCGGCTGCCCCGAGGAAAGCCGGGCGACGATTCAGCGATTCGAATCGGGGCTGCCGACTACGGTTGGTGACGACGCCGTCGCCGTCGAAGAACCGCTGGAGATTCGCCTCGGCCGGGTCGTGGACGGCAAGCTCCGTCTGCAGCCGGTGTCGATCACGATGCGCACGCCGGGCGATGATTTCGAACTGGCTGCGGGGTTCCTGTTCACCGAAGGCATTCTGCAATCGAGTGAACAGGTCCGCGAGATCCTGCACTGCGGCAAGGGCAAGGGCGCCACCAACACCTTGCGTGTCGAACTCGTCGCCGGTGTCGACGTCGACATGAAGCGCCTGGAACGCAACTTCTATACGACGTCGAGTTGCGGCGTGTGCGGCAAGACTTCGCTCGAAGCATTGGCAACCGGGGCCCAGCGGGTCTCGCCACCCGCGGACTTCACCGTCGACGCGCGCCTGATCGACGAGTTGCCCGAGCGCCTGCAGTCACAACAACACGCGTTCCGCTCGACGGGCGGCCTGCATGCCTCCGCCCTCTTCTCCCGCACTGGCGAACTGCTCGTCCTGCGTGAGGACGTCGGCCGCCACAATGCGCTCGACAAGCTGATCGGTTCGCGGTTCCTCGCCGGTACTTTGCCCGCCAACGACACGATCCTGTTCCTGAGCGGACGCGCAAGCTTCGAGCTGCTGCAGAAAGCGGTCATGGCGGGCATCCCGGTTGTCTGCGCGGTGGGTGCGCCATCGAGCCTCGCGATCGAGGCTGCCCGGGAATTTGGCGTGACGCTGCTCGGTTTCGTCCGCGGACAGCGCTTCAACGTCTATACGGGCCAGGAACGCCTGGTCTACCGCTAGAGGTTCACTGACATGCGCCAGGCAGTACGCGACGGCTTTTCCGCCACCATCGGCAACACGCCGCTGATCCGCCTGCGACGCGCCAGCGAAGCGACCGGCTGCGAGATTCTCGGCAAAGCCGAGTTCCTGAACCCGGGCGGCTCCGTCAAGGATCGCGCGGCTCGCGGTATCCTCGATGACGCCGAGCGCCGCGGCTTGATCGCGCCGGGCGGCACGTTCGTCGAGGGCACGGCTGGCAACACCGGTATCGGCTTTGCACATCTCTGCAACGCGCGCGGCTACAAGTGCGTCATCGTAATGCCGGACAACCAGTCGCCCGAGAAGGCTGCACTGTTGCGCACGCTCGGCGCCGACGTGCGCGTCGTAAAGACCGTGCCCTACGCCGACCCGAACCACTACCAGAAGCTCGCGCCGAAGGTGGCAGAGGAACTGGGCGCGGCCATCGGCAACCAGTTCGACAACACCGCGAATCGCGATGCGCACTACGCGACCACGGGTCCGGAAATCTGGCGTGACACGCAGGGGCGCATCGACGCGTTCACGTGCGCCACGGGTACCGGCGGCACGCTCGGTGGCGTCTCGCGCTACCTCAAGGAGCAGAAGCCGGCAGTACGCATCGTGCTGGCGGACCCGATGGGCAGTGCCCTGCACCATTGGCTGAAGCACGGCGAACTCAAGTCGTCCGGCTCCAGTGCCGTGACCGAAGGCATCGGCATTGGCCGCATCACCGCCAACCTCGCGGACGCTCCGATCGACGACGCGGTGCAGGTCGAAGATCCGGAAATCGTTCGCATGACCTATGGGTTGCTGCGTGAGGAAGGCTTTTTCCTCGGCAGCACCAGCGGCGCGAATGTCGCGGCCGCGATCCGTGTCGCGCGCGACCTCGGCCCCGGGCACACGATCGTCACGATCCTGTGCGATGGCGGGCACAAGTACGCCTCGCGGTTCTACAACCGCGAATGGCTCGAGACCAAGGGACTGTTGCAGTACGCCGGCTAGCTGCCCGGTGTGCGGGGATCGCGCTATAGTCTGGCGACTGCAAGCACGATCTTCCCCGGGGGCTCACTCGACATGTTCCACTCCTCGCTCGCACGGCGCTGCACCAGCGGCCGCTGGTGGCTGGCCGTGTTCGCCTCCCTGCTGGCACTCAGTGCCCAGGCGGGCGATCGCTATTGGCCGCCGATCGTCGACCCTCCCACAGGACAGCACACTCCAGGCCGTTTCGTCTGGGGCGAACTGGTGACGTCCGACGTCGCCGCGGCCGCTGGCTTCTACAGCAAGGTGTTCGGCTGGACGTTCGAGACGTACGGCGGTGACGACGACCGGGACACTTACACGCTGGCCCTCGCCGACGGCTTGCCGATCGGCGGCCTGGTGTTCGATCAGCGGGCCATGAAGGGCACGACGCCTTCGGCTCGTTGGGTCGGTTTGATATCAGTCGCTGACGTGAAGGCGTCCGCGGCGGCGGTGACCGCCGGAGGCGGCAAGGTCGTCTACGCGCCTGTCATGCTTGGTGAACGCGGCGAAACGGCCGTTTTCAAGGATCCGGAAGGAGTCCTGTTCGGGGTCGTCAACTCGAAGAACGGCGACCCGCCCGACTACGCCGGCGACGTCAACGAGTGGTACTGGGTAGACCTCTGGACCGCCGATGTCGAAAAGGCAGCGACGTTCTATCGCGCGGTTGTGGGTTACGAAACCTTGCCGATCGCGGACGACGGCCCGCGCAGCGGCATGAATCTGCTCTCAGGCGGCTTCGCGCGCGCAGGCATCATGCAGAAGCGGAGCAAGAAAACGAGCTCGACCTGGCTACCATACATTCGCGTCGCCGACGCCAAGGCGTCGGCAGAGGCTGCCAAGTCCGCAGGTGGCAAGGTGTTGCTGCAACCCGTGGCAATGAGTGGCGCGACGGTTGCGATCGTCGCCGACCCCACGGGCGCCCCCGTCGGCATTGTGCAAGTGCCCACCCCGGAGGCGCAGCCATGAGCTCGCGCAATCACTTGTCCCCGGTCAGGCTGACGGCCCTGCTGGTCGTCTCGACGGCCACCGCGTCGATCGCCGGGTGCGCCAGCGACGGCGGCGACTCCAGCTACGGCGGGGTCTCCACCAGCGTCAGCGTGGGCGTTGGCTATGGTTACGGCGGTTATTACGGCGGTGGCTATTACCCCGGCTACTACCCCGGTGGATACCCGCCCGTCGTGGTCGTGCCGCCGGATCGTCCCGGCAATCCGGGCGACCGTCCCGGCAACGGACAGGGCGGAAATCGTCCGTCGACGCTTCCGGCGGATGTGAATCGTCCGTCGTCGAAGCCGGCACCGATGCCCTCGACACGGCCCTCAAATGTCAGCCGGCCCACGAGCCGACCGTCACCGCGACCCGCGCCGCGACCGATGCCACGCGGCAGACGCTAGCCGAGCCCGAGCAGTCGACCGGTGTGACGGGCAATCATGAGTTCTTCGTTCGTCGGAATCGTCCAGGCGGAGACCGCGCTATGCGGTTTCGAGATGCACGTCGAATGCCGGCTGTTGGTCTCGTCGTCAAGTTCGATTCCCAGCCACGCCGAGGCTTCGCAGATCCGTCGTCGCACCTCCGCCGAGTGCTCACCGATTCCCGCAGTGAAGACGAGCGCATCGAGCCCGCCCAGCACGGCTGCCATCGCACCGACCTCGCGAGCAGCCCGATAGACGAAATAGTCGACCGCCAGCTTCGCGTTGGCGTCGTGGCTCGACAGCAGCTCGCGCATGTCGCTGCTGCTGCCCGAGATGGCCAGTAGCCCCGATCGCTTGTAGAGCACGGTTTCAACTTCCGTCGCAGACATCCCCAGTCCCTGGAACAGGTACAGGACCACGCCCGGATCCAGCGATCCTGGTCGCGTGCCCATGCACAGCCCGTCGAGCGCGGTGAACCCGAGCGAGCTGTCGATGCTGCGGCCGTTGCGCAGCGCGCACAGGCTGGCACCGCTGCCGAGATGTGCAACGATCACGCGGCCCGAGGCGACTTCCGGCGCGACGGCTGGGAGTACCGAGGCAATGTATTCATACGACAAGCCGTGGAATCCATAGCGCTGCAGCCCGCCGCGGCGCAGCTCTGCGGGCAACGGCACCAGCTCCGCAACGGCTGGCTGACCACGATGAAAGCTGGTATCGAAGCATGCCACCTGCGGCACATCGGGCAGTCGCTGCGCCACCGCGTCGATCGCGTCGAGGTTGTACGGCTGGTGCAGAGGCGCGAGTGGCTCAAGCTTCCGCAACTCGCGCATGACGTCAGGCGTGACGACGACCGGACCAGCGAAGCCCGGTCCGCCGTGCACGACGCGATGACCTGCACCGACGACACGCACTTCCGCGAACGACTCGCGCAGCCATTCCAGCAGTCGAGCCAGGGCCGCGCGACTGTCGCTGATGCTCGTATCCAGCGTCGGCACGGCCAGTCCCGCGTTACGGTGGTCCCGTGCCGACATGCGCGGCGAAGTTCCGATGCCCTCGACCTGTCCCCGGGTCTCCGGGAGCCATTTCCCCGAATCACGACACCGGTACACGGCGAACTTCAGGCTCGACGAGCCTGCGTTCAGGACAAGTATGACGTCCTCCACGGCTTTCAGAATTGCTGCCTCTCCTTAATTCCCACCATTAATACTCGTAGAACATCTTCTGGATCCGCACCGGGTCGTTAGTCTTCGTCAGCGCCAGCTGCAGCAGCACTCGCGACTTCGCAGGATTCAGTTCGCCAGAGGCGACCAAACCCTTCTCGTCGTCGTTCACTTCGTTGTTGCGGAGCGTGATGCCCTCCGCCAGGCGCGTACTGCGCACGACGACGACACCACTCTTCGCAGCCTTCGTGACCGCGTCGAGTGCCGCCGTGGTCATGTTGCCGTCGCCGACTCCGGCGATGACCAAGCCCTTGGCACCGTTCTTGATGGCCGCATCGATCAGGTCGGCACTCATGTTCGCATGCGCGTAAATCACGTCGACACGTGGCAACTTGTCGAGCCCATCCACCGAGAACTCAGTGGCCTTGCCCAGCTTCTTGTCCATCGGCTCGAACCACTCGATCTTCCCGGTATGCACCACGCCGGCCGGGCCCCGGTTCAGGCTCTGGAAGGTCTGCACGCTGGTCGTGTCGGTCTTCATCACGTTGCGCGCGTAGTGGATCGTGTCGTTCAGGACGACGAGTGTGCCCTTGCCCGTCGCACGCGAGTCGGCGACGACGGCTACGCCGTTGTAGATGTTGCCCGGACCGTCCGCACTGATGGCCGTGGCCGGCCGCATCGAGCCCACCATCACTACCGGCTTGTCGCTCTTCGTGACCAGCGACAGGAAATAGCTGGTCTCTTCCAGCGTGTCCGTGCCGTGAGTGATCAGGACGCCATTGATACCAGGCTCGGCCAGGACAGCATTGACGCGCTTCGCCA
>Ga0315287_10004936_pt1 | contig 13062 bp, 10 predicted proteins | sample YL17G11_0_MG_FD_205037 | JGI IMG/M metagenome (GOLD analysis project Ga0315287, IMG submission 205037) | Sediment microbial communities from Yellowstone Lake, YNP, Wyoming, USA - YL17G11_0 | ecosystem: Environmental > Aquatic > Freshwater > Lake > Sediment | place: USA: Wyoming | collected...
CCCGGCCGGTAGTCCACCGGCACCGGCGCCTTGCGCCACGACAGGATGAGCATCGCGAGCGCCTGCGCGTCCTGGGTGGAGAGGTGGAAGTTGGGCATCACGGTCTCGGGCACGAGCGCCCGCGGGTCCTTGAGGTGCGCCACGTGCCAGGCGAACGCGGTCTTCTGGCCGGAGAGACGGCCGTACTCGTACTGCTCCGCCGCCTTGTCACCCACGAAGGTCAGGTCGGGGCCGATGGTGCCGCCGCGGCCGTTGATAACGTGGCAGGCCCGGCACCCCTTCTCCTGGACCAGGCGCTTGGCGAGGTTGATCGCCCCGGCGCCTTTCGTTTCGCGGTCGTAGCGGTGACACACGTTGCAGGTCATCTGCATGAGCGCGCTGGTGTCGCCGACCAGCGAGTACTCCTCGCCCATTGTCGTACCCAGCAGCGGCTCCTCCCAGTGCTCGACGGGACCGTGCGCCTCGGTGGAGTCGATCGCGTACCCCTGGCCGCCGTGACAGGCGGTGCAGCCGTATTTCTCCTTCGGGTGGTGCGAGAACGGCTCGGCCGGATGCGTGCGGTACGGCTCCTCGGCGGCCTCGAAGCCTTTCCAGGACACCGCCTGGTGGCAGGTGATGCAGCGATCGGCGCGCCGCAGGTCCGGCACCCAGATCTGCTGTACCCCGGAGGCGACGCCGGCCGCCTTCTCGGCGCCGTACTTTTCGACCACCTGCTGCCGGAATGCCCACTGGTAGTAGCGCCAGTCGTGCTCGCGGTCGAAGTAGACGAACAGCGCAGTCGAGACGATCAGGAGCACGCCGACCAAAGCAAGGATCGGGCGGTCCTTGGCGGTGTACTCCGAGTGCGTGCGCTTTTCCATGGTCAGATCCTCGTTGGCAGCTCTGGCCACGCCTGCCAGGGCCAGAAGAAGTTCCAGTACGGCCCGCGCATGAAGGTACCGATGACGGTCAGAGCGAGAATGAAGGCGACCACGACGAGGAACGCCACGTTCTGCCGCTTCCGTGACGCCGCAAACCAGATGCCGGTGGCGCCTGCCGGCGAGCGGTCCAGCCATGGCCAGGCGAGTCCCAGGGCAACCAGCAGACCGGGAAACAGAACCCCACCGACGAACGCGCCGTTGATGGTGAACGAGCCCAGGTGGATCGTCGTGTCGGTGACGATCTCCTGCAGCCACAGGAAATACCAGGGCGCCTTGGCGGGGTTCGGGGTGACCAGCGCGTTCGCCGCCTCTTCGAGCGGGGCGTGGAAGAACACCGACATGATCGAGACGATCGCAATGGTGCCGAGCGTCACGATGGCGGCGCGGCGCGCCAAGTCGGGCATCGAGTTGACGGTGACGTCGGGGGCTTGAAGCGTCGTGGTGCGTACCGCCGGTGACGTGCCCCGCGCCACGCCAAGCAGGGTGTAGGTCTTGCTCGGCGTCGGCGGCACCTCGGCGGCCTCGGCGACGACCGCGGCGCGGTCGGCGCTGGCGAGCCCGCCGTCCTTGCGGATGCGCCACATGTGATAGGCGAACAGCGCGCCCAGACCACCGGGGAGCACGATCACGTGCAGCACGTAGAAGCGAATCAGGGTGGGCTGATCGATGACCCGCCCGCCGAGCAGCAGCTCGCGGATCTGCGGGCCGATCAGCGGTACCGAGGAGGCGATGTTGGTGCCGACCGTGATCGCCCAGTAGGCGAGCTGGTCCCACGGCAACAGGTAGCCGGTGAAAGAGAGGAATAGGGTGGCGAGCAGCATCGCCACTCCGATCACCCAGTTCCATTGGCGCCGCTGTCCCTGGCCGACGCCGTTCTTGTACGCGCCGGTGAGGAAGACGCGGACCAGGTGAAGGAACACTACCGCCACCATGAGGTGGCCGGCGAGCCGGTGCACCGCTCGGATCCACGACCCGAAGGTGATCACGTACTCGATGTCCTTCACCGAGGCGTAGGCGCGCTCCACCGAAGGCACGTAGAGGAAGAGCAGCGGCAGCCCGGAGACGGTGAGCAGCAGCAGCAGCGCAGCCGAGGCGGTGCCGAGCCAGAATGAGTAGCTCCAGTCCAGAGAAGGCTTGTAGCTCTTGGCCGGGAACCAATGGAGCAGGAAGTTGGAGACGATCGCATCACCCGCCTGACGGTCGGAGGCCGGCTTGAAGCTCCAGAACGGCCTGGGATGGACGCCCGGGGCGCTGGGCGTGTCGTGCTTTTCAGAATCCGCGCTCACCGTGTCCTCCTCATCAGGCGATGGTCAGGCGGAAGTCCTGACCCACCGGCTGCGCCAGATCGGCGACGAGCTGGCCATCGTCCTCGGCGATCGACAGGTGGTACCAGGCCAATCGCTTGGGTGCCGGGCCGGAGATGTTGGAGCCGTCGCCGGCGTAGCGAGAGCCGTGGCAGGGGCAGTTGAAGCGGTGGGTCAGGCGCAGGTTTTCCTTGCCGACAACGCGAGTCTCGGGCTGCGCGAGCGCCTCGGCGCGCACGGTGCACCCGAGGTGCGTGCACACCGCGGAGATCGCATGGAAGATCCTGCCGTCCCGGAAGACGAACAGGCGCTCGTCGGGAAGGAACTTGAGACCGTCGGGGAAGTCGTTGGGGCTGCCCAGCTTCACCGTGGTCGGTGCGTCGTACGACACGTTGGGCACCAGCGAGCGCAGCGACGCGAGGCCCTGAGCGCCGAGCGCCGCCAGGCCGCCGCCGATGCCGAGTCTGATGAGGAGCTCGCGGCGATTGGTTGGGTTGCTCATCGCTTCTCTCCTGCCGTGGTGATGGCGATCGGACCGTTGCCGGGCGCCACGTAGCGCTCGGTGATCGTGAACCGCTCCATGGTCATGGCGTCGGTCGGGCAGCGGATGGCGCACAGACCGCAGCGGATGCAGCGCTCGTCGTCCCTGATCATGGCGGACAGCGGCAGCCCGCGTCCCTCCGCGCGCGCCAGCAACTCGGTGCGTTCGCCTTCACCCAGGTCAAGCCGATCGAACGGCACGATCGCCAGGCAGTACTCCGGGCAGACGTCGACGCAGCGGTTGCACAGCACGCACGCTTCCGGGTCGTAGATGGTCTGGGTGTGACAGACCAGGCACCGCGCCCCCTGCACCCGCGCGGTGGCTTCGTCGTAACCGGTCTCGACCTCGGCGATGCCGGTACGGCGTCCAACGTCGAGGGTGGGAGGCGGCTCCCGATCGGAGAGCTCGAAGCCGGCGATCATGCGGTAGCGCGACGTGGGGATCTTCTCGATCTCGAGCAGCGCTCTGGTGGGCGCGCCCGCTTGCGCCAGGAACTCGTGAATCGAGCGCGCCGCGCGCTTGCCGTTGGCCACTGCATCGATCAGGTTGCGCGGGCCGAACGCCACATCGCCGCCCGCGAAGATGCCAGGCGCCGAGGTTGCCAGCGTCTCGCGGTTGACCCGGATCGTGCCTCCGGGGCCGAGCTCCACACCGTCCTCGGCGCGCAGGAACGAGAGGTCGGCCTGCTGGCCGATCGCCAGGATGCACGCGTCGGCCTCGAGGGCAATGAGGTCGCCGTCGTCGTAGCGCGGAGCGAAGCGCCCTGCGGCGTCGAACACTGAGAGCACCTTGCGCAGCTCGATGGCGCGCAGCCTTCCGTCGCCGAGGAAGCGAAGCGGGCCGCGGCGGGTCACGAACGATACCCCCTCGTTCCTGGCCTCTTCGAACTCCTCATGGCCCTGGGAGGTGCGCAGCACCGGCATCTCCTCGAAGCTCTCGAGGGAGACGATCGTCACCTCTGCGGCGCCGCCCCGCAGCGCGGCGCGCGCCGAGTCGAGCGCCTCCTTGAGTCGGGCGTCGGTCTCGGCGTCCATTTCCTTCCCGAGTGCCTGCACGTCCTCCTCGCGACCCATGCGAAGCGCGGTGCGGGCGGCGTCGAAGGCGACGAAGCCGCCGCCGATGACCACCACCTTGCGGCCGAGATCCAGGCGGTAGCCGCGGTTGATGTTGAGCAGGTAGTCGACCGCCTTGACCACACCGTCGAGCTCGACTCCCGGCGCTTGCAGGTCGCGCCCCTTGGAGACGCCCACCGACAGGAAGACCGCCGCGAAGCCGGCGTCCTTCAGGTCGCGGATGCCGAAGGCGGCCGACAGCGGGGTGTTGAGCTTGAGGGTCACGCCGAGCGAGAGAATCTTGTCAATCTCGGCGCGGATCAGCGAGCGCGGCAGACGATACTCGGGGATGCCGAAGCGCATCATCCCGCCGGGCTCCGCCGCCGCCTCGAGGACCGTCACCTCGTAGCCGAGCAGCGCGAGGTCGTGGGCGGCTGCCATGCCCGCCGGGCCGGCGCCGATCACCGCCACCTTGCGGCCGGGAGCCTCTTCGCCCGCGGTCCGACCGGACGACGGATGCATCGGCAGATGCCCGGCGTAACGGTTTCCCTCGGCGACCAGCTCGCTGCGGAGACGATCTTGGGTGTTGGGTTGGCGCGACTCGACCCCGTATCGCTCGGTGACGAACCGCTTGAGCGCGCGGATCGCGATCGGTGCGTCGATGCTGCCGCGGCGGCACGCATCCTCGCAGGGCGCCGCGCACACTCTGCCGCACACCGACGCGAACGGGTTGGGCGCGCGCGCCACCAGGAACGCTTCCTCGTGGCGCCCCTCTGCGATGAGCTGCACGTAGCGGCCGGCGTCCGTGGCCACCGGGCAGCCGCTCTGGCACTTGACCTGGTTCTTCCAGTGAAGCAGATCCGGGAGTCGAGCTGCAATAGTCTTCGTCATGCGCTCACCTTCGACGCTAGCTCTGTGGCTTTCTCAATTTACACCCAAAACTGCCGCTGACCTTGACCCAGATCAAGGAAGCCACCCGGCGCGGGTCCGCCCCAGGGTTACCCGACGATCTCCGACCTCGACCGGCCCCGACCGCGAGAATCGCCTACACTTGCTCGGGGAAGATCTCCGTGAAAAACGCTACGCCAATCTCCCGCAAGCGGTTCCTCAATTGGCTGCTCGGCACCTCCTTCGGGGCGACCGCGGCCGCTGCGCTGTATCCGGTGCTGCGTTTTGTGATTCCGCCGGAGGTCGCCGAGGCGCCGGTCAACCGGGTGCTCGCCGGCAGGCTCTCCGAGTTGGCGCCCAATACCGGCAAGGTGTTCCGCTTCGGGGCCAAGCCCGGGCTGGTCGTGCGCACCGCGACGGGCGAGGTGCGCGCTTTCTCGGCGTCGTGCACCCACCTTAACTGCACGGTCCAGTACCGCCCCGACTTCCAGCACATCTGGTGCGCCTGTCACAACGGCCACTACGACCTCCAGGGAAAGAACATCCAGGGGCCGCCGCCGCGGCCCCTCGAGACGTACAAGGTCGACATCGCCGGCGACGATGTCTACGTCACGAAAGGGGCGTGAGCCATGGCGATCGGCGAGAAGCTGTGGCAGGCCCTCGACGAGCGCTACCAGCTCGCGCCGCTGGTCGAGTTCGCCACCCACAAGGAGGTGCCGCAGCACCGGCACTCGTGGGCGTACTACTTCGGCGGCCTGACTCTGTTCTTCTTCGGGGTCCAGATCGCCACCGGGATCCTGCTGCTGCTCTACTACCGCCCCACCTCCGAGGCCGCGTTCGAAAGCGTGCAGTTCATCGTGACCCGCGTGCCGTTCGGCTGGCTCGTCCGCTCGATCCACTCGTGGTCGGCCAATCTGATGATCCTGGCGGCGTTCCTGCACATGTTTTCGGTCTACCTGCTGGGCGCCTACGGCAAGCCGCGCGAGCTCACGTGGTGGAGCGGTATCGCGCTGCTCGGCCTCGCCATGGGGTTCGGCTTCTCCGGCTACCTGCTGCCTTGGAACGAGCTGTCGTTCTTTGCCACCCGCATCGGCACCGACATGGTCAGCAAGCTGCCGCTGGCCGGCCATTGGCTGCTCAAGCTGCTGCGCGGCGGCGAGGAGGTCACCGGCGCGACGTTGACGCGCTTCTTCGGCATCCACGTCGCGGTGCTGCCGATGATCACGACCGCGCTGCTCGGCCTCCACCTGGCGCTCATCCAGCGCCAGGGGATGCACGTCCCCGAGCGGCTCGCCGACGAGGCCAAGCAGCGCCGACCGCTGCGTTTCGTGCCGAACTTCGTGCTGCGCGAGGCGGTAGTGTGGCTGCTCGGGCTCGGCGTGCTGGCGGCGCTCGCGGCGTTCTTCCCGTGGGAGCTCGGCAGCAAGGCCGACCCGTTCGCCTCGGCGCCCGCTGGGATCAAGCCGGAGTGGTACTTCCTGTTCATGTTCGAGGTCCTCAAGCTGCTGCCGGCGCACATCCTCGGCATCGAGGGCGAGCTCGTCGGTCTGGCCGGCTTCGCGCTCGCCGGCCTGGTCTGGGTGCTGGTCCCGGTGCTCGACCGGGGCAGTGCGCACGGCCGCCGTTCACGACTATTCCTCGTCATCGGCTGGCTGGCCCTCGCCTATCTCGTCTCGTTCACTGCGCTGTCGCTGATGGGGGTGTTCCAATGAGGCGCTCCCTCGTGCTCGCCTGTCTCCTGGTTTCCGCCGCCGCAACGGCCGCCTCGCGCGCACCCCAGGCCGTAGGTGCTCCGGGGAAGCGCGCCGTCGACACCTGCACCGCCTGCCACCACACGCTCGCGGAGCCCCGTCTCAAGGCGCCGGCCGCCTTCGCCGACGCCGACATCCATCGACTGCAGGGAGTTACGTGCGCCGGCTGCCACGGCGGCGACCCCACCGCCACGGACGCCAAGGCCGCAATGGACCCGAAGCGCGGCTTCGTCGGGAAGCTCGCGCGGTCGGCGATCCCCGAGATGTGCGGCTCCTGCCACTCGGACGCCGCCTTCATGCTGCGCTACTCGCCCAACATCCCCACCGACCAGCTCGCCCAGTACCGCACCTCGCGGCACGGCCTGGCGCTCGCCAAGGGGGACGAGAACGTCGCGGTGTGCAGCTCGTGTCACGGCGCCCACGGGATCCTGCCGCCGTCCGATGCCCGCTCGCCGGTGTATCCCACGCGCATCGTCGAGACGTGCGGCGCCTGCCACGGCAACACGGCGCTGATGACGCGCTACGGCCTCAAGGGGACGGAGCTGGCGGACTACGAAAGGTCGGTGCACTACGCCGCCCTCACCCGGAAGAACGACCTCTCCGCGCCGACGTGCAACGACTGCCACGGCTCCCACGGCGCCACCCCGCCGGGAGTGTCCTCGGTGTCCAATGTCTGCGGCACGTGCCACGTCACCCAGCGCGAGCGCTTCGACCTGTCGCCGCACAAGGACGCCTTCGCCGCGCTCGAGCAGCCGGCGTGCGAGAGCTGCCACAGTAACCACGCCATTACCAGCCCCGACGATCGTCTCGTCGGTGTCGGCGCGGGTCAGGTGTGCGGCGAGTGCCACAGCGCCGGCGACACGGGCGCAACGGTCGCGGCGGCGATCTCGGGCGAGCTCACCCAGATCCACGAGCGCCTGGCGGCCGCCGAGGCGCGCGTCAGGAAGGCGGAACGCGCCGGGATGCTGATGGACGACGCCCAGGTGAAGATCGAGGAGGCGAACCAGGGAGTCGTGCTCGCCCGTGTCGAGATCCACTCGGTCGATCCGCTACGGGTGCAGAGCGAGGCAAAGAAGGTGCTCGACGGCGCCGGCGTCGCCGACACCCTCGCCGCCGCCGCCGAGGCGGAGATCCGCTTCCGCCGCACCGGCCTGTTCATCTCGCTCGGCGTCATCGCCCTGGCGATGGTCGCGCTGATCCTAAAGATCCGTGCGATGGAGAAGGAAAAGTTGTAGGGGCGGAGCCTGCCTCCGCCCTTCGGGGCGATCCCAAGGCGACGCGAGAGGGGGCAGGCAAGCTGCCCCCCTACCCTTTTCCCTTCCCCTTCTTCGGTTCTTGGCGATTCCGCACTAGCGCCGTTGGCGGCGGCGGTACTGGGCGGGGGTGAGCCCGACCACCGCCTTGAACTGGCGCGTGAGCGCGCTCTGGTCGCAGTAGCCGCAGGCGGCCGCCACGCCGGCGACCGGTTCATCGCCTTCGGCCAGCAGCCGGCGGGCGGCATCGATCCGCGTCTTGATGACGAGCTGCGCCGGCGTGATGCCGAACAGCGCCCTGATGCGGCGGGCGAACTGATACTCGGAAAGGCGGGCGAGCGCGGCAAGCTCCTCTACCCGCAGCGATCGGCCGTAGGCCTCGTGGATGCGCCGCACCGCCTCGGCGAGGTCGGCAAGAGACTCGCTCCCGGAAGCCGGCGAGTGGACATCGCGCGACGTCCCGACCAGACCGACCACAACGCCGCCGGTGTCGCGCACCGGCAGCTTGGCGGTGACGCACCACCCCTCGCTGCGGTTTGGGTACAGGTGCAGCTCGAGTAGGTCGTCGAGCGGCCGGCCGCTCCTGATTACCGCGAGGTCCTGCTCGAGATAGCGGCGCCCGAGCGGCGCCGGGAAGAGATCGACGGCGGTGCGGCCGATCACCCGGTCCGCGTGGGCGACCCCGAGGCGGCGCAGCAGCGTCTCGTTGATCGCGAGATAGCGGCCGGCGCTGTCCTTGGTGAAGAACACCACGTTCGGGAGCCTGTCCATCAGCTCGACCATCGCCCCCACGGCGGCGCGCATCAGCTCTGACGCCTCGGCCATCGTTCTCGTCGCAGCGACCGGCGGGAGTGTGCGAAAACCCCACCATGCGCTCCGCCATCCTACAAGACGACCGCTGAACTGCGACCTATCGTTGCTGTGGACGCGGGAGGCCTCTGTGGCGGCTGCTTCTACCGGGGTGGTGTTCAACATTCAGCGCGCATCGTTCCACGACGGGCCGGGCGTGCGGACCACCGTCTTCCTCAAGGGATGCCCGCTGTCGTGCCCGTGGTGTCACAACCCGGAGAGCCTCTCGCCCGCGCCGGAGGTACTCGCCAATCCGGCGCGCTGCCTATTGTGCGGAGGCTGCACCGCGGTGTGTCCGCGGCCGGCCGGGCCGCTCCCCCCCGGCGCCCGGCTCGGCGCCGACGGCTGTCTTGCCTGCCGCGCCTGCGCCGACGCCTGCCCGACCGGCGCCCGCCAGGTGGCCGGCCGCGAGTGGGCCGTCGACGAGCTGCTCCACGAGGTGCTGCGCGACCGCCTGGTCTACGACACCTCGGGAGGCGGCGTGACGTTCTCCGGCGGCGAGCCGCTGGCGCAGGCGCCGTTCCTGCTCGCCTGCCTCGGCGCCTGCCGGCGCGCCGGCCTGCGCACCGCGGTCGACACCTGTGGCCTCGCACCCCGCGAAACCGTGCTCGCCGTGGCCGCGAGCACCGACTTGCTTTTGTGGGACATCAAACACACCGACCCGGCGCGCCACCGCGACCTGACCGGCGCGCCGCTGGCGCCGATCCTCGCCAACCTCGCCGCGGTCGCCGAGATCGGGGTGCCGATCTGGCTGCGGGTGCCGGTGATCCCGGGGCTCAACGACGAGCCGGAGAACCTGCGGGATATCGCCGCACTCGCCGCCGCGACCCCCAACGTGCGGCGGGTGAGCCTGCTGCCGTACCACCACATCGGCGCCGGCAAGCTCGGCCGCCTCGGCCGCGACGACACCCTGGCCGAGGTGGAGGTGCCGGCGGCACAGCGCATGCGCGAGCTGGCCGCGCTGATCGCGCCGGCCGGCATCGAGACGAGAATCGGAGGTTGACGTGAACGATCGCACCGCCCGACTGCGCCAGGAGAGCCTCGACGCGATCCCCACCATCTCGGCCGAGCGCGCCGAGCTGCTGACCGAGTTCTACCGCGCCAACCTCGGCCGCTGGTCCGTACCCGTGATGCGCGCGCGTTCTTTCTTCCACCTGTGCGAGCGCAAGGCGATCTGGATCGGCAGCGGTGAGCTGATCGTCGGCGAGCGCGGGCCACGCCCGAAGGTTGTGCCGACCTACCCCGAGCTGACCTGCCACTCGCTCGACGACCTGCGCATCCTCGACTCGCGGCCGCTGACCTGGTACCACGTGCCGCCCGAGTGCCGCGCCGCTTACGAGCAAACCGTGATTCCGTACTGGCGCGGCCGCTCGCTGCGCGATCGCATGATGCCGCTGCTCCCCGACGAGTGGCACGCGGCGTACCGCGCCGGCATCTTCACCGAGTTCATGGAGCAGCGCGCCCCCGGCCACACCGTGCTCGACGACAAGATCTACGGCAAGGGGATGCTCGGCTTCAAGACCGACATCGCCCGCGCCCTCGCCGCCCTCGACTACGAGCGCGATCCTCTCTCGCTCGACCGCCGCGAGCAGCTCGTCGCCATGGATCTCGCCTGCGACGCGCTGATCGTCTTCGCCCACCGCCACGCCGAGCTTGCCGAGCGGCTGGCCACCGCGACCGCGGACGGTGCACGGCGCGCGGAGCTCGAGCGTATCGCCGCGGTGTGCCGCCGCGTGCCGGCGCACGCCCCGCGCGACCTCCACGAGGCGTTGCAGCACTACTGGTTCTGCCACCTCGCCGTGATCACCGAGCTCAACGGCTGGGACTCGTTCTGCCCCGGCCACCTCGATCAGCACCTGCTGCCGTTCTACCGTCGCGGCCTCGCCGGCGGCACCCTCACCGAGGCGGCCGCGCGCGAGCTCATCGAGTGCTTCTTCGTCAAGTTCAACAACCACCCGGCGCCGCCCAAGGTCGGCGTAACGGCGGCCGAGAGCGGCACCTACACGGACTTCGCCAACATCAACCTCGGCGGTCTGCTCGCCGACGGCGCCGACGGGTCGAATGAGGTCACCCACCTGCTGCTCGACGTGATCGACGAGATGCACCTGTTGCAGCCGTCCTCCAACGTCCAGGTGTCGCGCAAGACACCCGACGCGGTGCTCGCCCACGCGCTCAAGGTGATCCGCAACGGCTACGGGTTCCCCTCTCTGTTCAACGCCGACGCGGTCGTAGAGGAGCAGCTCCGCCAGGGCAAGACGCTCGAGGACGCTCGCGCCGGCGGCTGCTCCGGGTGCGTCGAGGTCGGCGCCTTCGGCAAGGAGGCGTACATCCTCACCGGCTATTTCAACCTGGTGAAGGTGCTCGAGCTGGCGGTGCACGACGGTGTCGACCCGCGCACCGGCGAGCGCCTGGGACCGGTCACCGGGGACGGCGCCTCCTTTGCATCGTTCGACGAGCTTTTCGCCGCGTTCGAGACGCAGCTCCGCCACCTCGTCGACGTCAAGATCCGCGGCAACCAGCTCATCGAGCGCCTGTACGCGACCGAGATGCCGGCGCCGTTCCTGTCGGTGCTCACCGACGACTGCATCGTCCGCGGCAAGGACTACAACGCCGGCGGCGCCCGCTACAACAACACGTTCATCCAGGCGGTGGGGATCGGCACGATCACCGACTCTCTGGCGGCGATCAAGAAGCTGGTGTACGAGGACCGCACCGCCCCGCTCGCCGCGCTCCTCGGCGCGCTCGCCGCCGACTTCGCGGGCGATGAGGTGCTGCGCGCGCGGCTGGTCAACCGCATGCCAAAGTACGGCAACGACGACGAGGCCGCCGACGACATCATGGTGTGCGTCTTTCGCGCTGCCTTCGCCGCCATCGACGGCCGCCCCAACACCAAGGGCGGCGCCTACCGCCTCGAGATGCTGCCCACCACCTCTCACGTCTACTTCGGCTCGGTGTGCGGCGCCACCCCGGACGGCCGCCACGCCGGGATGCCGCTGTCGGAGGGGATCTCGCCGGTGCAGGGCGCCGACCGCCGCGGCCCCACCGCGGTGCTCCGCTCGGCGGCAAAGATGGACCACGTCAAGACCGGCGGCACCCTGCTCAACATGAAGCTCTCACCCGACCTGCTCGCCAGCGACGAGGGGATCGAGCGCCTCGCCCACCTCGTGCGCACCTACTTCAAGGCCGACGGCCACCACGTGCAGTTCAACGTCGTCACCGGCGACACGCTGCGCGCTGCTCAAGGAGACCCCGAGTCGCACCGCGGCCTGATCGTCCGCGTCGCCGGCTACTCCGACTACTTCTGCGACCTCTCGACGACGCTGCAGGAGGAGATCATCGCCCGCACGGAGCACGGCGAGCTCTGAGAAGACGTGGTCAGTGGCCCGTGGCCAGTGGCCCGCTCCCCCGCCCGCCCAACGACCAGGCTCAGGCGGAACTGGCTTGCAAGTGGAGGAGCAGCCACCAGGTGGGGCCGGCGCCGGGTGGACTGACGGGCAGCGGGGCCGAGCGCAGGCCGAGCGGCCGGGCGAGGCGCGTGAGCGCGGCGGGAGCGGTGGGGAGCATCCAGGCTTGCTCCAGCGGCGCCTCCTTTCCCGGTGCGACGACGCCGGCGAGCATGCGGACGCGGGCGCCGCGGCGCTCGAAGGCGCGCACGTGGACGCGGCCGTCGGCGAGAAGCCGGGTGCGCACGATGGGACTGGAGGCGACGATTGCGGCGGCGTCCTCGCCCTGCAGGAGCAGCGCCCCGCCCGGCTTCAGGACCGCCGCGAGCGCTGCCAGCGCCTGGCGCTGCGCTGCGCGCGAGGGCAGCAGCGACATCGTGTTGCCGAGGCAGATGACGGCGTCGGTGCGGGTGGCCAGGGGCGGCGCGAGCAGGTCGCCGACGGCGACGCCGTGGCGCTCGCCGGCGAGCAGCGACGACAGCGAAAAGTCGAACCCCGTGACAGCGATGTCGAGCGAGCGCAGCAGCTTCACGTGAAAGCCGGCGCCGCAGCCGGCGTCGACGACGACCCGCCAACCGAGCTCGGACGTGAGTCTTCGCCAGAACGGCAGCTCGCGATTGAAACGTTCCTCGGTGGGCAGCGCGGCTGCGCCCCTCGCCCAGCGATCCTTTACGTCCATGGTGTCGATTATCGCCGGTCCGCGCAGGTGATCAAGGTCCGTGCGAGGGGACCGGGCGTGCCGCCAGCGCCGCGGTCTCCGACGCCGCGAGGCCGCCAACGTGGGTGTATAGCGGCGAGTCGACGTGCGGCAGCCGCGCGGCGTACTCCGCCTCGCTCACGTTGCCGCGCCAGTGACCGGCGGCGCGGAACCCCAGGATGACCCCGAGGTAGACCGCGAGCGCGACACCCACGGCCGCCGCCGGCCGCAGCAGCGGCAGCCGTCGCCGCGCCGCGACCGACGCCGGCCGTACCGCCAGGCACGCCGTGACCGGGCATGCCGCGACGCAGTCCTGGCACGACGTGCACTCGACCGAGGCGACTCGCGTCATCGCGTGGACCGG
>Ga0315287_10004937_pt1 | contig 13062 bp, 14 predicted proteins | sample YL17G11_0_MG_FD_205037 | JGI IMG/M metagenome (GOLD analysis project Ga0315287, IMG submission 205037) | Sediment microbial communities from Yellowstone Lake, YNP, Wyoming, USA - YL17G11_0 | ecosystem: Environmental > Aquatic > Freshwater > Lake > Sediment | place: USA: Wyoming | collected...
ACCCCCGCCTTCGGGCGTCCGCCGAAAACCTCGGGATTCGATTCATAGAGTTGGCCGTATTCCCACTTCTTCGTCATACATTCCTCCTCTTAACAGGTTCCAACCCGCCTCTGTAGCGCGCCTTCTATGCAAGAACCAACATAACGCGTGCAGGCTGCGGGGTCCTGTCGCTGCGGACCTCCATCGGCCTCGCTCCGCTCACCCGCCGGAGACCTCCCCTCCGCGCCACCCCTCCGCCAGTACGTGCTCCACAGCGGCCAATCCTTTAGAGCGCCCGTTACGGTCGCGGAGAGGTCGATCAAAAGGGTCCGTGTGCAAGGCGCACCCCGAAGCGGATGGGCCCTTTTCAGCGACCGTCATGTCAGCGTGGGCCGAATTCCCAGGCGCTCACCCGCCCGGCGCCCATCTCGACGACGTACACGGTACGTCCGTGGACAGCCAGCCCCATCGGGCTCTCGAGTGCGAGCGGGCGCCCCTCCTCGCACAGCACCCCCTGGTAGTCGCCCTGGGAACTGAAAATCTGCAGCGACCCGAAATAGGCGTCTGACACAAGCACCCGATCGTGCTCGAGAACCGCAAGCCCGGCGGGACGGAAGAGGGTCCCCTCGGTCGTGCCGAACTCCCCGAAGGCCGCCAGTGGGTCGCCCTTCGGCGTGAAAGCAAGAATCCGGCTGTTGAGGGCGTCGGTCACCAGCACCCGGCTGAGGCTGTCCTGAACAACGCGTAAAGGCGCGCGAAACTGCGCCGGACTCTCGCCGAGACCGCCCCAGGCGGCCTGCGGCCTGCCATCGAGCGAGAAAACCCGGACCTTGTGGGTACGGTTGTCCGCGACGAAGCAACTCCCCCGCGAGACCAGGATCCCCGCGGGACTCGAGGCCTCTCCCGGGGCGCCGGTCTGGAATTCGCGCACCGGCTTGCCCTTGAGATCCATGACGACGATGCGCCCGTCCCCCGAGGAGGCTAAAAAGAGCTGGTCGGCGCCACCGAAGCCGATGCCGAGCCACGAGGCGCCTTCAGGACCGGGAAGCGGGATCGCCCCGAGACTGCGTCCCTGGTGATCGAGCATGGCGACCCGCCCGTTGAGATCGTCCAGGACATACAGGCGATCGTCGGCCAGTACCAGGTCGGACGGCTGACGGAACGCGACCTTGCCGGCCTCGCGCACCGCGAAGACCTGGCGCGCGGGAATACACACCGCTGCCGCGCGATCGGGAGCCGTTGCCGGCAGAAGTCCGGCGATCGCGGCGATCAGGACCGGCGTTAGAGCTGACAGGGGGGCACCACGGCGGTAGCGCACACGGTCCTCGCAATCACTGGATCCGCGGGAAATACCACTTCTCGCCGGGGGCCAGCGTGAAATGATTCTCGAGACGCCCGAGCGCTGCCACGCGCGCCGGCGTCGAGCCAGGGCGCACGAGAGTGCCGATGCCTCCCGGCCGGTGACAATCGGCGCAGCCCGGGCCGCGCTCGAAACAGCGCCGTCCCGTCGTCACCGCTGCGCGTAGGGCCGCCAGATGGTCCTTCGACAAGCGCTCCCGGGGAAGAACCGCGAGATACGCCGTGGACCCGGCCTGGACCTGCCACGCCGGCACCGGGCGCGAGCCGCCGCCCGCTGACCAATGACAGAGCAGGCAGTCCATGCGCCCGGCGTGCTCGTTGAGCATGGCGCGATCAACGACCGCTCCCGGGTGGGGAAGGCCGGGGTGGCATTCCGCGCACCAGGGAGCCGGCCCGACCAATGCCGGGATGGCAACCACGGGGTGCAGACGCGCGGCAGTTGTCATCTTCGTCTCCAACGCCGCGAGATCAGCATTCGTCGGAGCGGCGGCGGGGCTGCCCGTGATGAGCGTGCTTGCCGCGGCAGCGGCGAGAGCCGCGAATACCACGAACACCGCGATCCGCTGCCCCAATCCGCTCGCGCTCATGACTGCCCGGTCCCGGCATCGAGTTCACGGATTGCCTCCTGGGCCTTGCGGGCCAGGGTGTGAAAAGGGTCGGCGGCGAGAAACTGCTGATAGGCCTCCCGGGCCATCTCCCGCTCGCCCATGCGGGCCAGAACCCGGGCCATGTTATAGCGTGCCTGGGAATAGTCCGGATAGAGCTCGAGCGCCCGGCGATAGTGGTAGAGAGCCTCGACGTAGCGCTCCTCGAGCGCGAACCGGTTGCCCTTTTCCAACTCCTCCTGCACCTGGGCCTTCTCCTGCGACTGCCGCTCGCGCGCCTTCTCCTCGGGGGTGGCCCCGGCCACGGCATCGGCGCGCGCCGACTCCTCGCCGAGATGACGCCGCCAGGCGCCGGGAACCTTGACGCTCGCCTTCCCGGCGTCCAGCGAACCGGTGATCCAACTCCACTCCGGCCACCAGCGACCCTCCCAGGTCAGAACGCCATAGAGGTGCCAGAGGATGGAGACCAACAGCAGGAGCGCGCACCCGCGGTGCAGGGCCGCGAGCCGTGGCAGCAGGGAGAGCGAGCCGAAACGGCCCCAGAAGGCGACGACGATGCCGGTCGTGCCGAGAAGCGCCACCGCAGCCAGCGTCCACCAGTAGAATGCCTTCTGGCTGGGGCGGAACTCGTCGGCCTCCGGAGGCGACGCCGTACCCCCGAGCAGGAAGCGCATCCCGGCAAGCGCGGCCTCGCGGTCGCCGCCGCTCCAACGCAGGGGGAAGCCGGCCCACCCGCACGATTCGACGTAGCCCCGAACGGCCAGGTAGAGCAGGTGGTAGCCCAGAAGCCCGATCGCGCCGAAGCCGGCGAGGACATGCCAGGCGTGCAGGGAGGAGGCCCCGGCCCCGAGTGGGCGGCCGAGAGCCAGCCCGGAGGCGAGCGCCCCCCCGATCGTGAGGATCAGCAACCCGTGCTGCGCCCGCTGGTTCAGATTCAGCCTTGGCAGGCCGGTCCCCATGATCGTCACCTCCCCCGAGCCAGGCCGACACCCGCGCGCACGACCAGGCCGGCCGCCAGCGCGCCGGCAAGCAGGGTCAGAACGAGGGAGAGCGGATCCTTCCCCGTCCGGCCCCGGGGAAGCGGGTTCATCGAGGCCCCGGCAGCACCGGATTCTCCGAGGGCGCCGTGGCAGGCGCCCTTGCGCCCGGTGCCGAGGGCGCCGTTGGAGCAGGTCTCGGCCAGGCGCTTGCGGTTCACCGTGGATTCCGGCGCCGCAGCAGGACGCACACGGTGGGCGCTGTGGCAGTCCGGGCAGGAGGGCGCTCGCCGGTTGCCGCCGGCGAGCGCAAGAAAATGACGGTCGGAGTACCAGGCAGCGACCATGGGGCTTGCCTTGTGGCAGGAGGCGCACTGCCGGGCCTCCTCGAGCTTGTCGCGCTCGGCGGTCTCACGCCTTTCGGGCGATGGGTGGCAGACGAGACAACCGATTTTCCGCGACCGCGCGCTGCCATGGGCGCTTGCGGTGTACTCCCAATAGAGACCATCGTGGGAGTACTCCCGGTCGCTAGCGCTGCGCCCGTGGCAGGGCTGGCCGCAACCGACATCGCGATGCTCCCCGTGGGGGATGGACGCGATGTCGGCGTGACACTCGCGGCAACCGACATCGCCGTGCGCTGATGCATCGAATCTCCCGGCGTCGATGCCCAGGGTGCGGGCCTTTCCGGCGTCGCGAACGGCAAACCCGGCGAGGCCGTGGCAGTCAAGACACCCTTCCTCGTCGCCGGCGGCGGCGACCCCGGGGACGGCAAGCACGAGCGCGGCGCAGGCCGCCGCGCCGAGCAGCTTGCGGGCCGCACGGGAGCTATTCAACGTAAAAGCGGACATCAACGTGCACCTCGACGCGTACTTTATCATAGTCCCAGCCGCGGACCGACCCCTCAACCGCCTTGATCAGAAGCTCAAACTGGGCGCGTTCTTCCGCCTGGGGCCGCTCGACGTTGACTTTCTCGACGTCACCGCTGTCGTTGATCTCGAGCACGAGGTAGACCTGGCACCACCCCTGCTGGAAGTTGCTCTTGCGGATGATCACACCCGGGTACGGGATCGCGTCGTGGTCCTCCTCGATCCGGGAGGGAGGATAACTCTTGACGATCATCTGCACGCGCCGGTCCAGCGTGGCCTCGTGTGACCCGGGTGCGGGCCTGGCCGGGGGCTTGCCGCCGCGACCGGAGCCTGCCCCCCCCGCGCCGGTGCCGTCCCCCGCCCCGGACCCGGTTCCCGCCCCGTCTCCGCCAGATCCTCTGCCCCCGCCCGTGCCGCGTCCCGCCGGGGCGTCGCCGTACTCGCCGTAGAACGAGAGCTTGCCTCCTGGGCCCAGCGTGCGGGAGAGCGGTGCCGGCGTGATGTGCCCGGCAATGTCCTTGAAGACCGCCGTGTACGTGCCCGCGGGGAGATCGTCGAGCAGGGTGCGGCCCGGGCGGCTCAAGTCGAGAGGTCGCCCGTCGGGACGGTAGATGGTGAACTGGGCGCCGGGTTCGTTGCTGTCCACGACCAACTCGGTGCTGCGCCGGTATTTGCCGAGAAAGACGATCTGCCCTTTCGCCACCAGGTCCTTCGTCTGCACCGGCGGCGTCGAGAAGCCCACCACGGGGTTGAAGGTGACGGTGTAGGCCCCGGGTGGTGCCCCCTTGCGGACCCAGAAGGTGCCCGCCCCCCGGTACTCGGAGGGCCCGCTCACCATGAACGAGGCTGCCGGCAGGTCGGTCACCACGCTCACCGCATTTTCGCCATGCTCGGTGAGCTGTGTCTGGGCGGGGCTTTTTTCCTGCAGTTCCTCCTCCATCGCGGGAGAGAGCTCCGTCTCCTTGGGAGGCTCGGGACCCCGTTCCTTGACCTTGGGATCGGGCGAGGGCGGGGGGGCGGATTTCTCGCCGCCGCCGACCTTTCCTTCGGACGCGGCAGGGACCTGGCGCGAGCGCGGCGGCGCGGGGATCGACTCGCGCGGCGTGATGTCGCGCACCCGTCGGATAACCATCATTCGCTCCTTCTTCTGCTCATCCTGCGCCCACTGATAGAACCGCCCCCAGCCGAAGAGGGCGAGAAGGTGAACCAGCACCGCACCGATGACGGCGATGACGGTGGCGAGACGCTCCTTGCGGGTGAGCCGGCCTTCGGGGTTGATCAGTGGCATGGGAGATCGGGCGCTGCGGAGCCGCGGCTACTTGCCTTCCTTCTCCGTGGGCAGGGCGATGTTGCTGATCCCGACCTGGAGAAGTTCGTCGAGGACGTCCACCACACGGCGGTAGGGAACGCTCTGGTCGCTCTTGATCAGGACGAACCCCTCCGGCTTCCCGGCGAGCTTGCCGAGGACGGCCTTACCAAGCCCGCGCAGCTCGGCCTTCTCGCCATCGAGATAGAGCGCCTGCGTGGGGTCGATCGAGATCGTGACGTTGCGCTCCTTGATGTCCTGCTGCGTCGTGGTCGCCGGCAGGCGCATCTGGATGCCGCGCGAGACGTCGAAGACGGTGCTGACCATGAAGAAAATGATCAGCAGGAAGGTGATGTCGGCCATCGAGGCGGTCGGGATCGGCTCGTCGTCGTCGCGGAAGCGGTTCTTAAATTTCAAGATAATCCCCGCCGATCATGTCGCGCTGCGTGGCGCGCTGCGCGACCTGTTCCTCGAGCTCGCCGAGCGTGTCGAGGAATTTGATCGAGCTCTCCTCCATGTCGAGGACGAAACGGTTGATCCGGTGCATGAACAGGTACTGCGCAAAGACGGTCGGGATGGCGATCGTCAAACCCGCCGCGGTGGTGATCAGCGCCTCGGCAATGCCGCCGGCGACCACCCCGGGGTCGCCCATGCCCGCCTTGGCGATGGACTCGAATGCGGAAATCATCCCGGTGACCGTCCCGTAGAAGCCGAGCAGCGGGGCGAGCTTGCCCATGGTGGCGAGGATGACGAGGTTGCGCTCCATCTTCGCGACCTCGACCCCGGCCGAGCTCTCGATGGCCTTCTCGATCTCCTCGCGGCTGCGACGGTGCTTCCTGAGCGCGGCGAGAAAGATCGACGAGAGCGGGCCGCGGTACTCCTCGCAGATCCGGGTCGCCTCGGCGAGTTGGTTGGACGCGAGCGCCGTGTTGATGCGCTCCATGAACTCGGCGATGTTCATCCGGGCGCGGTGCAGAAACCAGACGCGCTCGATGATGACCGCCAGCGCGATGATCGAGCACAGCAGCAGCGGCCACATGACCGGGCCGCCTTTGACGAAGATTGTCAGCACGGTGATCTTTCTCCTTCTCTCCCCAAGACGCTTTGCGCAGAATCGGCCGGGCGGCCGCCTCAGTGCCTCCCGTGGCAGGGGGTGCATTGCTCGTTGTACGTCGTCAGCCTCAGACGCTTCTCCTCGTCGGCCCCGATGCCCCCCGGTCCCTTGATCAGGCCGCGTTCGTGCGGATTGTGGCAGGTGCTGCAGGTCACGCGGTCGGCGTCCTCGAGCGGCAGCCGGACCTTGCGCCGCTCTTCGTACTCGCTCAGGTTGCCGCGCATCGCCTTCGGCAGCGCCACCAGGTGGTTGACGCTGCTGGGGTGCGGGCCGGACTGGTGGCAGGAAACGCACAGCGCCGTCAGGGTGTCGGTGTACCGCAGGCCGTCGCCGCCGGCACCGCCGGTCGGCATCACCACGTGGCAGTACAGACACTTCTTCTGATAGATCTCGCCGCTCTCGTCGATCTGGTCGTGGGGGTTGAGCGTGGAGAAATTCTTCCCCTCGTGGCAGCGCGCGCAGAACTCCTCGACGGTGTTGTAGGGCCCCCCGCGCAAAAAGTGGGGGTTCTCGCGGCCGACTGCGCCCAGGCACTCGGGGGGCTTGTGGCAGCTGATGCAGACGACCGCCTCCTTTTCGAGCGGCGTGTGCGAGAAATCCATCTTCCAGGTCGCTGGCGTTGATTTGACCCCCAGCGGATGATGCTCGATGCCCGTGTGGCAGCGCTGGCAGAGCCGCAGGGACTCCCCGGGGAAGCGCAGCACCACCGGCGCGCCCGGCTGCGGCGTGTCGGGGTGACAGGCGAGGCAGAAAATTTTGCCGCCGTGGGGGTTCAGATTCACCGAGTCAGCGAGGACCTTCGGAAAATCGTCGAGCAGCGACGGGAAAAGCAACGACCGGCCGTGGACACGGTGGCAGTTCAGGCAGGTCGTTCCGGTCGCCGGAACGTTGCCGCGGGGATAGTGGGTGCGATCGACCCCCGAGTGGCAGGAGCGGCAGAAGGTCTCCACCCCCTGGGAGGTGAAGCGCGCCGGCGTGGCCGCACCGGCTTTGAGTCCGGCGGCGGGCTTGTCGTGACAACCGGCGCAGTCCATGGCGTCGTGCGAGTTCTCGAAGCCCTCGCCGCCGCCCCCGATCGCCGCCGTGGTGTCCTGCAGCGGGGTTGTAGGCCGAGCCGCGGGGCTTGCCGGAGCCGCAGTCCCCGGCAAGCCCGCGGCGGGACGTTCGGCGGAGAGAGGGAGAATGACAAGCCAGAAGTCCTGTTTACCCTCTTTGTGACATGAACGGCAACTCCCCGAGACAACGGCATGAGGTTCATCGGTCGAAGGGAAAATCGTGGTCCGCGCGGGACCGAGTCCCTTGACCCCGCCTTTGTGACAGTCCAGGCAGGCCTCACGGGTGTGGGGATTCAGAACGGCATCACCACCGGCGGCCGTGACCGTGCCGGGCGACAGCATGGCCATGAGAACCACCGGGGCGAAAAGGGCGCGCGTGCGCATAGCGGGCGGAGTGCTCACTCCTCCTGCCGCAACTCTTTGACCGCGGAGTGCATGACGAAGATGCGCTTGTTGTTGCTGCCGGGGTCCGAGGGGAAAAGAAGGAAGCCGTGGCGGGAGAGGTTGACGCCGAGGGCGGTGCCGCGCATGGTCTCGCCGTCGGTGAACGTCAGGAGGAAGCGACGGCCGATCGTACCCTCCGGCTTGCGCAGCTTCTGATCCCGGTACTCGCGGTTCCCCTGGAAGCTGCGCACGAAAAAGATCGCCTTGAGTTCGTCGTAGCTGATGGTCGTGGGTTCGCCAGCCACCGATGGCTCATGGCTCAGGGTGAACGTGGTGCGGTTGGGGGCGAAGTCCGACGTCGTCCCTTTTTCGACCGTCCCGTTCTTGTAGCGCACGACCACCTTGTGCAGCATCGTATTGTCCTTCCCCGAGTCCGTTGTAGTGTCTCAAATATACTCATGAACTGTCAATTTGCATGGTGGTATCATCCCGCCTGTGCCGCGCTCTCATGGTGGGAACCTCACCCTCGTTGCCGCCGACCCGTCTGGCGGCATCGTCGATCTGCCGGGCATCGAAGCGCTGGGGCGTGCCGGAGGCGCGTTCGTCGCGCTGGACCGTGACAGCTGCATCCCCCTCCCCGCCGGGTCGGAGCTCTTTCTGCTTCCCGGGAGGGAACCCATCGGCAGCGGCGCCCGCACCGGCGAACTCTGTGCGGTCGCGGGCGTGACCGCCGTCGCCGCCTTTCTGGCCCCGGCACACACACAGTTGCTCACACCCGCGTTCCGGACGACCACAGACGCCCCACGGCTGCCGCTGTTCGCGTACACGGCCGTCGGCTGGCACCGGGGGCGCTATTACGTCCCGGCAGTGCGGGTTGAGGCCGACCGTCGCCAGGACATCAAAGAGTTCGACCAGCGCGAGATCGCGCGGCGCGCCCGTGCGCTCAAGCCGCGCTATCGCTCCAACCGCCTCTGGCAGCACCTGCTCGGTTGCGCCCTCTGCTCGGGGTGTCCCGCGGCACGAAACCTCGTGATGGGACGCTGGGAGGCGCCGCTGCCGACCTCGCCGGCATGCAATGCCCGCTGTCTCGGATGTCTCTCCCTCCAGCCCCCCGACTCCTGTTGCCCGGCAACCCAGCAGCGGATCGCCTTCTCCCCGACGGTCGCCGAAATTCTGGAGGTCGCCGTGCCGCACCTGGCGACCGCCCCGCGCGCGGTGGCGAGCTTCGGCCAGGGGTGCGAGGGCGAACCGTTACTGGTCGCGCCGCTGATCGAGGCGGCGGTGCGCGCGATCCGCGCCAGCACTTCGCGCGGGACACTGAACATGAACACGAACGCCAGCCGCCCGGCGGCGCTCGGACGCATCCTCGACGCCGGGCTCGACAGCGTGCGCGTCAGCCTCAACAGCGCCCGCCCGGAACTCTATCGCGCCTACGCTCGTCCGCAGGGATACCGTTTCGAAGACGTGGTCGAGAGCATGCGCGCAGTCCGGCGACGCGGGAAGTTCCTCTCGATCAACTACTTCGTATTTCCCGGCGTGACGGACGACCCGGCCGAGTGGGCGGCTTTTCGAAAACTCCTGCGCGAGGTGCGCCCCGATCTCATCCAGTGGCGCAACCTCAATCTCGACCCGGATTGGTACTGGCAGACGGCGCAGCCGCTCAAAGGCGGTGAACCGCTCGGCGTGGCAACGATCCTCGCCCGGGTGCGTCGCGAATTCCCGGCGATCCGCTTTGGATATTTCAACCCGCCCCTGCGGGGGTCTTTGACCTACCACCCGGAAAAATCAGCGCGATGATCAAGCACATCGGCCGCAAGCTCTACCACATCCTCGGCGGCCTCGGCTTGCTCGCCGTCTGGTTCGTTCTCGGCCGCCCGCGCGCCTTTTACGCCTATGCGGCGATCCTCGGCGCGGTGCTGCTCTTCGACGTCGCGCGCTTTTCCGTGGCCCGGTTCAACACCTGGGCGATGGCAAACCTCGGCGGCTTCCTGCGTCCCGGCGAGGAGCGCAAGCTCAACGGGACCCCGCCCTATATCTGCGGCGTTGCGCTGACGCTTCTGCTTTTCCCCGAACCGGCCGCGGTCGGCGCAATCCTCTTTCTCGTCATCGGCGACGTCTCGGCAACCACCGTCGGCGAGCGCTGGGGCCGGCACCGGATCGGCGCAAAAAGCCTCGAGGGAACGGTCGCCTTCTTCGCCGCCGCCTGTCTCGCCGGGTTCGCCGCGCGCGCTGTCATGCACGGCCCCGCGCCGGGAGCAATTGTTGCCGGCGCCTGGTGCGCGGCGCTCGTCGAGCTGTTTCTACCGCGCTTCGCCAATGACAACCTCGTCATCCCGCTCGTCGCAGCCTTGGCGATGACGATCCTGGCGCCGTGAAGAGTCGTCTGAAAATCCGCCTCCTTCCCAGCCCGCACCACCGCGACCGGCGCCGACGCGCTGTGGATTTGATCGTCGTCCATTCGATCACCTGCCCGCCCGGACATTTCGGCACGGCTGACATTGCGGCGCTCTTTCTCGGTACGCTCGACACCGCCCTGCACCCCGCCTACCGCGAGGTCGAGGGAAAAGAACTCTCGGCGCACTTCCTGATCGACCGCGCGGGGCGCGTCACGCAGTTCGTCGCGACCGATCGGGTCGCCTACCACGCCGGGGAGAGCCGCTGGCGCGGGCGCGAGGGCTGCAACGACTTCTCGGTCGGGATCGAGTTGATCGGGGACGCCGATCACGTCTTCACCGCGCGCCAGTACGCGACGCTCGCGCGCCTCTGCCGCGACCTGATGCGCGAACACCCGATGATCACCCCGAAACGAATCGTCGCTCACAGCCAGGTCGCGACGCCCCACGGCCGCAAAACCGACCCCGGTCCGCGTTTCGACTGGCCGCGCCTGCGTCGCAACATCGCCGCCCTACAGCAACAATAAGCCCGTTCCCGGTGCGGGGACGGGGCGGCGCCGGGAGGTCGCCAGCTACGCACTCGACCTGGGCATGTCCGCCCCTGCGCTCGAAGCGTGCAACTCGCCCTGCGGGCTCAAACAGCACGCTTCGCCCCTGACCGTGACGGCCGCTGAAAACGGCCCATCTGCGGCGTTGCACTCCTCGCGGCTCCCTGCGGCGGGCACGAGCCCGCCTCAATCGCAGCTTCGGGGTGCTGCCTTGCACCTGGGCCCTTTTGATCAGCCTCTCCGTTCCATTCAAGTCCGTCATCAGCGAGGCGGCTGGGGCGTACCTGAGGGAAGGTGCGCGGAGCCGCCGATCAGCCCGGAGCCGTGACCGGGGCGGTCCCGCAGGGACGCGGGCTCGTTGTTTGAGCCGAAGGCGAGTTACGAGTCCGCGAGCCCCGGGCACGGTTTCGGGCCGGCGGCGCAGACGCACGACCGAAGGGACGCACCAGTCGACTCGCGCACGCAGACGTGCTCCATGGCATAAGAACCGGCCATTTCATGTTGTTCCGTCCCCTGCTAGAATAAAACACATGCAATGCATCGTCCCCCTCCACAAGGAGATCACGTGATGGCACCGGGAACCGACGAGGACAAGAACCTCGCGCTCTTCATCGACTTCGACAACATCGCGCTCGGCCTCAAGGGCTCGGCCAAGAAGTTCCGCATCCGGCTCGTGCTCGAGCGGCTCCTCGAAAAAGGCAAGATCATCATCAAGAAGGCCTACGCCGACTGGAGCCACTACCCCGAGTACAAGAACGAGCTGCACGCCGCCGGGATCGAGATGATCGAGATCCCCAAGCGACACATCTCCGGGAAAAACAGCGCCGACATCCGCCTCGCCGTCGACGCGATGGACCTCTGCTGGTCCAAGGAGCACCTGGACACCTTCGTCATCCTCTCGGGCGACTCGGACTTCTCGCCCCTGGTGGCCAAGCTGCGCGAGAACAACAAGGCGGTGATCGCCATCGGCGTGCGCGAGTCCTCCTCCGCGCTGCTGATCGAGAACTGCGACGAGTTCATCTTCTACGAGGACCTCAGTGCCGAAAGCACCCCGGCGCTCGGCACGCCGCCCACGGGGAAGGCCCAGGCGTTCGGCTTCCTGGTCTCCACCGTGCAAGCGCTGATCCGCGAGAACAAGGAGGTCCTCTACGGCTCGATGGTCAAGGACACCCTCAAGCGCAAGCACCCCTCCTTCACCGAGAGCAGCTACGGGTACTCCAGCTTCTCCGAACTGTTGGAGGACGCGCGCGACCAGGGAATCGTCGAGATCGCCCGCAACCAGAAGGCCGGCGGCACCTGGGTAGTGACCGGTCTCGGCCGCGCCGCCGGTGGCGAGAAACCCGCAGGGAAACCCTCCGAAACGCCCGCCGAGGGCGCGCGCCGTCCGAGAACCCGCCGACGGGGAGCGGGACGAGGACCGGGACAGGCGTCCTAGGCAGGGGGAAAAGGAATCGGCTGACCATAAAGGGGCAGGTTGGTCAAAAAGGTCTCCCGTCTTTTTCAGCAGCCCGCAAGGAGGATTCATGAAAGTCATTGCGTTCAACGGCAGTGCCCGGAAAGACGGGAACACCGCGTTGCTCTTGAACACGGTGCTGGCGGAACTGGCGACGGAAGGGATCGAGACGGAGATCTACCACCTGGCCGGCAAGCAGATCCCCGGGTGCATCGCCTGCTTCCAGTGCTTCAAGAACAAGGACAAGCGTTGCGCTGCGGGCAAGGACAAGGACATCGTCAACGAGTGCGTGGCCAAGATGGTTGAGGCCGACGGGATCCTGCTCGGCTCGCCGACCTACTTTGCCGACGTGAGCGCCGGGATGAAGGCATTGATCGAGCGCGCCGGCATGGTCTCGCGCGCCAACGGCGACCTGTACAAGCGCAAGGTCGGGGCCGGCGTCGTCGCGGTGCGGCGAGCCGGAGCCTACCACGTGCTCAGCTCGCTGAACGCCTTCTTCCTGATCGGCCAGATGATCGTCCCCGGCTCGAGCTATTGGAACATCGCGGTGGGCCGCGAGCCTGGCGAGGTCGCGCACGACGCGGAAGGCATGAAGACGATGCGGGACCTCGGGCAGAACATGGCCTGGCTGCTGAATAAGATTCTTTAGGGTTTCTCGGGCCAGCTGCCCGGAGGTAATAAATCGAGCGCCGCCTGCGGGCCCCACGACCCCGCCGCGTAGGAGTGCAGATCGCACAGGCCGTGCCGGCACCCGTCGAGCGCCTCGAGCAGCGGCTCGTAATAGGCCCAGCAGGTCTCCAGGCCGTCCTGGCGCCAGAAGAGCGTCTGCTCCCCCGCCATGACATCCAGCAGCGCCTTGGCGTAGGCGTCCGGTTCGGGCGCATCGGACGGCGAGCGGTAGTCGAACTGCAGCCCCACCGTGCGCAAATCGAGTCGCGGCCCGGGCTGCTTGGCCTGGAAGGTCAGGAAGATGTCGTCCTCGGGCTGGATGCCGATGATCAGCCGGTTCGGCCGCAGATTCTC
>Ga0315287_10004938_pt1 | contig 13059 bp, 12 predicted proteins | sample YL17G11_0_MG_FD_205037 | JGI IMG/M metagenome (GOLD analysis project Ga0315287, IMG submission 205037) | Sediment microbial communities from Yellowstone Lake, YNP, Wyoming, USA - YL17G11_0 | ecosystem: Environmental > Aquatic > Freshwater > Lake > Sediment | place: USA: Wyoming | collected...
CGGAACTCCCAGACCTGCCGGGCGCTCCAGTTCGACGGGTCGGGCGAGGACCGGTCGATCTGATAGCGCACCGCCCGGCTGTAGGGCACGTCGACCGGGCGGTCGTTGCCGTTGTCGAAGACCATGATCGAGCCGTCGGCCTCGACCTCCGGCGCGTGGAGGCCGTAGGACGGCTCGCCGTCGAGGGGCAGCGTGCCCTGCGGCCCGATCGACCAGAGCAGTTCGCCCGAGGGCCCGTTCGCGTCGGCTTCGTAGCGGAAGGCGAAGAGGAGATCGATGTGGCGGGCGCTGACCACGACCTGGTTGTGCTCCCGGTCCAGGACGATGCCGTTGCCGTGGGCCCAGTCCCGGTAGTCGGCGTAGTCCACCGCGCACAGCTCCCGCCCGGGGATCCGGGCCGGATCGATGATGTCGTGCAGCGGCCACTCGTGGAGGACCTCCCCCTCACGGGTGAACTCCATGACCACGTCCTCCCGGATGCCGAAGTCCGCCGGGTCGCCCGGGCAGATGGCCTCCTGCTCGGCATCGGTCAGGTCCAGCTCGTAACGCCCGAAGGCCACGATGTCCCCGTTCGGCTGGGGGGCGACCTCGTGGTGGAAGCTCACGAGGTCGAGGTCGTCCGGGTCGATGATCGTGGGGCCTCCGGGCCGGACGTTGTCGGGCGTCCCCCAGGCCCAAGACTGGATCCGATTGCCGAGGAGGTCGATCTCCTTGAACCCGAACGGGGCGAAGAGCAGGAAGATGGTGCCGTCCTCGGTCATGCGGGCGTCCCCGGCGCCGAGATCGTTGCCGTGGTACCAGACGATCTGGCCCTCCTGGTCGACCCCGACCAGCATCCCGCTGGGCTCGCCGGCGGGCACCTCGACCCCCCAACGCTGGATGTCGAAGAGGGTGATGCCGGGCGCCATCCGGGCGGCGTCGATCTGGTTGACCTGCAGTGGGGGGATCCAGTCGGGCAGGGCCCCGGTCGTCATCTGGACCACGCCGTCACCCGCCGGGTCGCCGGCGGCGTCGAAGGCGGAGACCTTCAGGTCGTAGGCGGTCTCGGCCCGTAGGCCGACGACGGGGATGCGGTGACGGCGTAGCGCTCGGGTGGTGCGCGGCACCTCGACCACCGGGCCGTCACCGGCCGGGGTGGCGGTGACCTCGAGGTGGACGGGCTCGTCGGCGGCCACGGTGAGGACGCCGGCGACGGTGCTCTGGCCGGCCAGGCGCACGGACACGTCGGTGAGCTCCCCGGTCGGGGCCTCGATGACCCCGGCCGAGGTCGTGGGGGGCTCGGTCGTCGCCGTCGGGCCGCTGTCGTCGCTGCACGCCGCGCCGGCCCCGAGGGCGAGCGCGAGAAGGAGGACGAGTGCCCGCTGCCGGATCACCGCCGGGTCGACCTCAGTTGACCGCCCGCTCCTGACCCTCCCAGTAGGGGGCCCGCAGATCCTTCTTCAGCACCTTCATGGCGCCGGAGAGGGGCAGGGGCTCGGTTCGGAACTCCACCGACTTGGGGACCTTGTACCCGGCGATGTGATCCTTGGCGAAGTCCCGGATCTCGTCCTCGGTGGCCGTCCCGTCCTCGACCAGGACCACGATGGCGTGGACCTGCTCGCCCCAGGTCTCGTGGGGGATGCCGATGACGGCGACCTGGGCCACGGCCTCGTGCTTGGAGATGGCCGACTCGACCTCGGCCGAGTACACGTTCTCCCCACCCGTCACGATCATGTCCTTCACCCGGTCGACCAGGAACAGGTAGCCCCCCTCATCGAGGTAGCCGGCGTCCCCGGTGTGGTACCAGCCTCCCCGGAACACCTCCTCGGTGGCCTCGGGCTTGTTCCAGTACTCCCGCATGAAGTTGCCGGCCCGGGCGCAGACCTCGCCGGTCTCGCCCTTGCTCAGGACGGTGCCCTCGGCGTCCTGGATCGACAGGATCACCCCGGGCAGGGGCCGTCCCGCCGATCGCAGACGCTCGCCCCCGGCGAAGTGATCGCCGGCCGAGAGCCAGGTGAGCACGGCGGAGGCCTCGGTCATGCCGTAGCCCTGGCTGATCGCCAACTCCGGGTACAGCTCGAGCAGCTTGTGGAGGATGGCGGCCGGCATCGGCGAGGCGCCGTAGGTCAGCTGGCGCAGGGACGCCAGCCGCTCCGGTCGGAAGTCCGGGTGGTTGAGCAGCATGCCGATCATCGTGGGGACCATCACGGTCCAGGTGACGGCGTGCTCCTCGACGAGCGACAGGGCCGCGCCGGGGTCGAACAGTGGGATGAACACCGACTTGGCACCGAAGGCCGGGACGCCGAGGATCGCCCCCATCGAGGCGGCGTGGAACATCGGCGTCTGGTGCAGGAACACCTGGGCCGGGTCGATGTCGACCACGGCAAGGGTGTGGTACGAGTTCAGCATCTCGGCCCGTTGGTCGAGCAGGACGCCCTTCGGCAGGCCGGTGGTGCCGCCCGTGTACATGAGCACGACGGGGTCGTCCTCCTCGGGCTCGTCGGGGACGACGGCCTCGCCGGCGGCGATCAGGTGCTCGTAGGCGATGTCGTGGGGCGGCGGGTTGTCGGGATCGACCGGGTCGCCGATCAGCACGACGTGGCGCAGCGGGCTGGGGCCGGCGTCGGACGCGGCCATGGCCTGGGCGATGGCCGCACCGAAGAAGCCGTCGACGAAGATCACCTCGGTGCCGGAGTCCCGGATGATGTAGTCCAGTTCCTTGCCCGCCAGCCGCAGGTTGAGGGGGTTGATGACCGCCGCCCCCAGGAAGCAGGCGTGATAGAGCTCCAGGTACTGGTGGTTGTTGGTGGACATGACGGCCACCCGGTCGCCGGGCTCGACCCCGAGCTGGTGCTGCAGCGCGTGCGCCAGCCGGAACACCCGGTCGCCGTGCTCGGCGAGGGTGCTGCGGTACGCGCCGTCGATGATGGCGTCCTCGGCCCTGCCGAAGGCGTCCAGTCCCGGGAGGAACACCCGGTGGTACACGAGTTCCTTCATGCGGGCAGGGTAGGTGACCCACCACTACCGTGCCGGTCGTGCCCGCTGCCCGGTTCAACCACCTGGGCCAGTGCGTCACCGACCTGGACCGCTCCCGCCGGTTCTACGTCGAGGTCTTCGGCTTCGAGGTCGCCCGCGAGCTGCACCCGCCCGACCAGGGCTCGGACCGCCTCCTGCGGCTGCCGGCGCCCATCGGGATGACCGCCGTCTACCTGAAGCGGGACGACTTCGTCCTCGAGCTGCTCCACTTCGCCGACGCCGGCACGGTGCCCGGCCAGGATCGAGTGGTGAACCAGCCCGGCCTGACCCACGTGTCCCTCAGCGTCGACGACCTCGACGAGGCGCTGGCCGCGGTCGAGGCCCACGGCGGTGAGGTCCTCACCGACACCAACCTCGGCATGGCCGTCTTCGTCAAGGACCCCGACGGCCAGCTCATCGAGCTGCTGACGGGCTGGGTGAAGCCGTAGGGGTCAGACACCGCAACCTTCGGCGCCAGCGACCGCAGATGTCCACTTCTGGCGAAGAGGCCTGCCGAACGTCGGTTACGTCGTCAGCGCGGCAAGGGCCTGGTCGGCGTGGGCGTCCATGTTCATCTCGCTCGAGATGACGTCGAGGAGCTTGCCGTCGGGGCCGATCACGAAGGTCATCCGCTTGTTCATCAGGGGGCCCATCCGCTTGACGCCGTAGGCCTTCGCCACGGTCTTGTCGGCGTCGGACAGCAGCGGGTAGCCGAGGTCGTGCTTCTCGTCGAACTCGGCCTGCTTCTCGGGGGCGTCGGCGCTGATTCCCACCCGCTGGGCGCCGGCCTCGGCGAACTCGGCGGCCAAGTCCCGGAAGTGGCAGCTCTCGGCGGTGCAGCCCGTGGTCATCGCCTTGGGGTACCAGAAGAGGACCACGGGCCCGTCGGCCAGCAGGGTGCTGAGCTTGCGGGACGTGCCGCTCTGGTCGGCCAACTCGAAGTCGGGGGCCACATCGCCGGGGGCGAGGGTCATGGTGCCGGTCCTCCTCAGTGCCGGCCGCTCTCGGACCGGTCGTACAGTCGACCCTATGCCTACGGTGTTCGAACGCCCTGCGGATCTCCTCGAGGGGGTGGGCACCGACCTCGGCACCACGGACTGGCTGGAGATCACCCAGGAGCGGGTCGACCGGTTCGCCGACGCCACGGGCGACCACCAGTGGATCCACGTGGACCCGGAGCGGGCCAAGGACGGGCCGTTCGGCGGCACCATCGCCCACGGCTACCTGACCCTCTCGCTGGTCAACACCTTCCTCCCCGACCTGCTGGAGGTCCACAACACCTCCATGGGCGTCAACTACGGGACGGACAAGACGCGCTTCCCGGCCGCGGTGCCCGTGGGCCGTCGCATACGCGGGCGGGCCGAGCTGACCGGTGCCGAGGAGGTCAAGGGCGGCGTCCAGGCCCGGGTCACCGTGACCGTCGAGATCGAGGGCAGCGACCGCCCCGCCTGCGTGGTCGAGACCATCTCCCGGTTCCTGGACTGATGGCCGAGCAGCCGGTCCGCCGGGACGAGCCCCTGACCGGGTCGCTGCGGGAGACCCGGGACGAGATCCCCGAGGCCGTCCCCGCCGCCACGGTCATCCTCCTGCGCGACGGGGCCGAGGGCCTCGAGGCGTTGATGCTGCGCCGCAACTCCAAGCTGGAGTTCGCCGGCGGCATGTGGGTCTTCCCCGGCGGTCGGGTCGACCCCGAGGACTACCTGCCCGAGCGCCCCGACGATGTCGAGGCCGCGGTCCGGGTGGCGGCGGTGCGGGAGGCCGAGGAGGAGGCGGGGCTGGCCTGCGACCCGGACGCCATGGTCCCCTTTGCCCACTGGACCCCGCCGATGGTGGCCATCAAGCGCTTCGCCACCTGGTTCTTCGTGGCTGAGGCCCCCACGGGCGCGGTGACCATCGACGACGGCGAGATCCACGAGCACACCTGGGCCCGCCCGGCTGACGCCCTGGCTCGCCGTGACGCCGGCGAGGTCGAGTTGGCCCCGCCCACCTGGGTCACCCTCGACCGCCTGGCCCGGTCGGCGACCGTGGCCGAGGCGCTGGAGGAGGCCCGGGTCACCCCGGCCGAGGCCTTCGTCACCGCCATCGCCAAGGACGGTGACGACCTCGTCGCCCTCTGGCACGGCGACGCCGGCTACGAGACCGGCGACCCCACGGTCGAGGGCCCCCGCCACCGCCTCGTCATGGCGAAGGGCGCCTGGCGCTACCACCGCGACTGACCGTTCTGGGTGCACCCGCCTTCGGCTGAGCGCGGGGGAGTGCACCCAGAACGGGATGGGCCGCCGTCGCTGTCACTGGGGGTGAGGATGATCACGCACATGAGCGCACATCCGGGAACGACCGACGACCGGGCCGTAGCATCGGGCATCCGGCGCCAGCCCCGGCCCGGAAGGAGATCCGTGTCCGACCGCCGCCAACCCACGACCACGTCCTCCTTCGGCGTGTCCGGCCGGTCCAACCACGACGCCAGCGACTTCTACGCCCGCTTCACCCCGCCCGAGCTGTCCGACGACACGGCGGTGGAGGCACCGCTCGACGTCGATGTGATCATCCCCGGCGACGCCCGGGCGATGACCCGGGTGGCGGACCGCTCGGTGGCCCTGGTCGTCACCTCGCCGCCCTACTTCGCGGGCAAGGCCTACGAGCAGGACCTGGGCGAGGGTCACATCCCGGCCACCTACCTCGACTACCTCCAGATGTTGGAGGACGTGTTCACCGAGTGCGCCCGCGTGCTCGAGCCCGGCGGCCGCATCGCGGTCAACGTGGCCAACCTCGGGCGCAAGCCCTACCGCTCGCTGTCGGCCGACGTCATCGCCATCCTCCAGGACCGGCTCCGCCTGCTCCTGCGGGGCGAGGTGGTGTGGGTCAAGGCCCGGGGCGCCGCCGGCTCGTTCGCCTGGGGATCGTTCCGCCAGCCCTCCAACCCCGTCCTGCGGGACCTGTCCGAGCGGGTGATCGTCGCCAGCAAGGGCCGCTTCGACCGGGGCCGCCCGGCCGACAGCACCCTGACCAAGGACGAGTTCATGGAGGCGACGACCGACGTGTGGGAGCTGCCCACCGAGTCCGCCCGCCGGGTCGGTCACCCGGCGCCGTTCCCGGTCGAGCTGCCCCAGCGCCTGATCGAGCTCTACACCTACCCCGGCGACCTCGTGCTCGATCCCTTCATGGGCTCGGGCTCGACGGCGGTGGCCGCGGCCCGCACCGGTCGTCACTACGTGGGCTATGACACCGACGACGACTACGTCGAGGCGGCCACCGCCCGGGTCGAGGCCGAGCGCATCACCCTCGCGGCCACCGGCCACGATCCGGCCCCGGCGGCCGGTGGCGAGTCGGCCCGCGTGCTCGCGGCCACGGCCCTGGCCGACGCCGGGTTCGCCGATGTGGACGCCGACTTCCGCTCGCCCGCCGGGACCGACTTCGCCCTGCAGACCCGGGACGCGCAGGGCCGACAGGTGTACGTCGACGTCGCCGGCGGCTTCACCACGGGCCCGTCGGGCCTGCGTCGGACCGACCTGCTCTGGCGGGCGGTGGGCATGGCCCACACCATCCGGGCCCACGATCCCGACTGCCGGGTCCTGGTGTTGACCCCCGAGCTCCCGGGCTCGGGGAGCAGGGCCCCGGTGCGCCACCTCGTCGACAGCGGCGTGCGGGTGCTCGAGCTGGGCGCCCCGGACCTCATCGCCCAGCTCAAGGAACTGCTCGATTGACCACCTGGCCCGCCCCGGACCTCATCGCCAACTCGAGGAACTGAGCGATTGACCACCTGGGACCCTCAGCGCTACGCCCAGTTCTGGGACCAGCGGCGGCGGCCGGCCGTGGACCTCATCGCCCGCCTGGCCCCGGCCCGGCCGCCCGGCTCGATCCTCGACCTGGGCTGTGGCCCGGGCACGGTGACGACACTGCTGGCCGACCGTTGGCCCGAGGCCGAGATCACCGGTGTCGACTCCTCGCCCACCATGCTGGCCGACGCCCGGGCCCTGCTCCCCGAGGTGATCTGGCGGGAGGGCGACCTCACCACGTTCGTGCCCGACCAGTCACCTGACCTCCTCTTCACCAATGCCGCCCTGCACTGGGCCCCGGACCACGAGACGCTGATCCCCCGGCTGTTCGGCCTGCTGGCGCCGGGAGGCTCGCTGGCCGTCCAGGTGCCCGACAAGTGGGACCAGCCGTCGCACACCCTCGCGTTCGAGATCGCGGCCCAGGACCGCTGGCGGGAGGCGTTGCGGGACGCCATCGACCCCCACCCCCTCCTCTCGCCCGCCCGCTACCTCGACCTGCTCCTCCCGGTGGCCGCCGACGTCGACCTCTGGACCACGACCTACCACCACGTGCTCGAGGGCCCGGACCCGGTGGTCGAGTGGTTCCTGGGCTCGTTCCTCCGTGCCTTCCTCTCTCGCTTGGACGCCGACGACGGGGCCGACTTCGTCGCCCGGTACACCGAGGCCATGGCCGAGGCGTACCCGCCCCGGGCCGACGGCCGCACGGTGATGCCCTTCCCACGCCTGTTCCTGGTGGCCCGCGCGAACCCGTAGGACGACCGACCTCCCGGCGTCGGGCGGGGCGAACGTCGATTCGGTGACGCTCAGTGGCGGGCGGTGCCCGATGCCGCGGTGACTGACGCGGAAGGTTGTGCGGGCGCCGCCGACCGTCACCGCAGCACCGCCCGGCCCCCTTCTCCGCTGGGTTCACCCGGCCGAGGCACCCGATGTGGCCGCCAGGACCCAGGTCAGTCGGGGGGCGGGGTGAGGGCCAGGAGGGTGGCCTGGCTGAGGCCGGCGGCCCGGTGCGCCGTCGCTTCGAGGTACCCCGGGTGGTCCATGAGCCCGAGGAAGGCCGACCGGTTCGGGTACCAGACGGCGATGACCTCGTCGTACTGGTCGCGCTCGTCGCCGACGACGGTCTGTTCGACCTCGGACTGCCACAGGATGCGGGCCCCGACCGACTGGAGGGCGGCGAGGGCGACGACGCCGTAGCGCAGGTACTCGTTCCGGTCGCGGTACCGGTTCAGGTTGAGCATCACGACCGGGCCGTCGCGGTCGTCGGCGGCGACGGCCTGGATCTGGGCGTCGGTCGGGTCGACGGGCGTGCTGCTCACGGGTTCGCCTCGATCAGGTCGATGACGATCCGGGCCAGCACCGGTCCGGCGTCCTCTTGGACGAAGTGCCCGGCCCCTTCGATGGTGGTGTGGGGCTGACCCCGCGTCCCGGGCACCAACTTCAGGAAGGGGCGGTCGGATCCGGCGGTGAGCGGGTCCGAGTCGCTGAACGCGCAGAGGAACGGCTTCTCCCACGTCTGTAGTACCTCCCATGCCGCCCGGTTGGCCGCCGACGGCGCGCCCGCCGGGTCGATGGGGACCAGGCTCGGCATCCGGCGGGCCACCTCCTTGTACGAGTCGTCCGGGAAGGGGGCGTCGTAGGCGGCGACGACCTCCGGAGCCAGGTCTGTGGTGCACCCGCCGTTGATGATCCGGCCGATGGGGAAGTGCTCGGCGTTCTGGGAGAAGTCGAGCCAGGCCAGGAAGGCCTTGCCGATGCGCTGGTCGCCGGTGGGCAGGCCACCGTTGGACAACGCGACCCGGGCGAAGCGGTCGGGGTTCTCGGCCACCAGGCGCAGCCCGGTCAGCGCGCCCCAGTCCTGGCCGACCAGCGTCAGGCCCGACAGGTCGAGGCGGTCGAAGAGGGCGGCCCGCAGCCACTCGACCATGCGGGCATAGGTGACGTCGTCGCGGTGGGCCGGTTTGTCGGAGCGCCCGAAGCCGACCAGGTCGGGGGCGATGCAGCGCAGCCCGGCGTCGACGAGGACCGGGATCATGTGCCGGTAGAGGTAGCTCCAGGTGGGCTCCCCGTGCAGCAGCAGGACGGTGGCACCGTCGGTCGGGCCCTCGTCCAGGTAGTGGAGGCGCAGGGTCTGGTCACCGTCGCCCGTCGGTACCTCGACGTAGTGGGGGGCGAACGGGTAGCCGGGGAGATCGATGAAGGCCTCCTCGGGGGTGCGCAGCAGCTCCATGGGCCGTGACGCTAACTATTGACAGTGAAAGTGTCAATAGTTAGCGTCACGGGCATGAGCATGTCGGGGGAGCCACAGTTCGCCGGCCGCATCGGTCGCCTGGTCGAGGAGTCCGAGCCCTGGTGGCCCGAGGCCCCCCGCCCCCCGGCCTTCCCCACGGGGACCCGGGCGCCCAACGTCGTCGTCGTGCTCCTGGACGACACCGGCTTCGCCCATTTCGGCTGCTACGGGTCCTCCATCGAGACGCCCACGATCGACCGCCTCGCCGCCGGCGGCCTGCGCTACACGAACTTCCACACCACGGCCCTCTGCTCGCCGACCCGGGCCTGCCTGCTGACCGGGCGCAACCACCACACGGTCGGCATGCGGGGCATCTCCAACTGGGACCCGGGCTTCCCGCACATGCGAGGCGCCATCACCCCCCACGCCGCCACCTTGGGCGAGGTCCTGGGCGACCACGGCTACGCCACCTTCGCCCTCGGCAAGTGGCACCTGGCCCCCATGATCGAGTGCTCGGCGGCCGGCCCGCAGGACAACTGGCCGCTGCAGAAGGGCTTCGACCGCTTCTACGGCTTCCTCAACGGCGAGACCGACCAGTTCCACCCCGAGCTGACCTACGACAACCACCCCATCGACCCACCGGGCGATCCCGCGACCGGCTACCACGTGTCCGAGGACCTGGTCGACCACGCCATCGAGTTCGTCTCCGACCTGCGGGGCGCCCGCCCGGATCGCCCGTTCTTCACCTACCTGGCCTTCGGGGCCACCCACGCCCCCCACCAGGCCCCACCCGAGTACCTGGCCAAGTACCGGGGCCGCTTCGACGACGGCTGGGACGTGGCCCGGGAGGAGTGGTTCGGGCGCCAGCAGGCGATGGGCATCGTGCCGGAGGGCACCGAGCTGGCCCCCCGCAACTTCGGCGTCCACGCCTGGGACGACCTGTCGGACAACCAGCGCCTCTTCGCCTGCCGCCTGCAGGAGGCCTTCGCCGCCTTCCTCGACCACACCGACGCCCAGATCGGCCGCTTCGTCGCCTACCTCGAGGCCATCGGCGAACTGGACAACACCGTGTTCGTCGTCACCTCCGACAACGGGGCCAGCCAGGAGGGCGGGGCCGAGGGGGTCATGAACGAGTTCCAGTGGTTCAACGGCTTCCCCGAGGACGTGGACCACATCGTGGCCGAGCGCCTGGACGACATCGGCGGTCCCCACAGCCACACCAACTATCCGTGGGGCTGGGCCCAGGCCGGCAACACCCCCCTCAAGTGGTACAAGCAGAACACCTTCGGCGGCGGCGTGCGGGACCCCCTGGTCGTGCACTGGCCCGACGGCATCGCCGACCGGGACGGCGTCCGCCACCAGTTCTGCCACGTGGTCGACCTGGCCCCCACGCTCTTCGAGGTGCTGGGCATCGAGGCGCCGGAGGAACGCCGGGGCGTCGACCAGCTCCCCGTGGCCGGCACCTCCCTGGCCTACACCTGGGCCGAGCCCACCGCGCCGACCCGCAAGACCGTCCAGTACTTCGAGCAGATGGGCCACCGGGGTATCTGGAAGGACGGGTGGAAGGCCGTGACCTACCACTGGAAAGGCACCGCCTTCGCCGACGACGCCTGGGAGCTGTACCACCTCGACGAGGACTTCTCGGAGGCCCGGAACCTGGCCGAGACCCACCCTGAGAAGCTGGCCGAGCTCATCGAGGTCTGGTGGGCCGAGGCCGAGGCCCACGGGGTGCTGCCCCTCGACGACCGGACCATCGAGCTCTTCGCGTCCGCGCCCCGGCCCGGGACCCCCCACGCCACGGACACCTACCTCTATCGCCCACCGGTGGCCCATCTGCCCTCCGACGTCTCCCCCCGACTCGGGGGTCGCCCGTACACGATCACCGCCGACATCGAACGTTCCTCGGCCGACCAGGGGGGCGTGATCGTGGCCATGGGCAGCCACGCCGCCGGCTACAGCTTCTTCCTGAAGGACGGCCGACTGGGCTTCGACTACAACGACTTCGGGAACCACACCGTGCTGGCCGCCGACCGGGACGTCCCGCTCGGCCGGGTCCCCGTGGCCGTCCGCTTCACCCGGGAGGACGAGGGGGCGGGGACCTTCACCCTCCTCGTCGCCGGTGAGCCGGTGGCCTCCTCGCCCATCCCCCGCCGGGTGCGGATCTTCGGCTCCATGGGGCTCGACGTGGGTCGGGACGGTCTCTCACCGGTCAGCGAGGAGTACGAGGGTGCCTTCCCGTTCACGGGGACCCTGCACGAGGTCCGCTACGACATCATCTCCCGTCGCCGGGCTGCGATCGATGCGGCCGACGCGACGACCGAGGAGCGGGCCGGCTTCGGCACCCAGTAGGGCCGCCCGCTCTCAGCCGGCGGTGTGCAGGATGCCGACGACGGCGCGGACCAGGACGGCTTCGACCTGTCGGATCGGCAGGCCGCGGTGGGCGACGAGGAGGTCGACGACCTCGAAGGAGGTCGCGGCCTCGAGGGCGCTCAGGACCTCGTCGCGGGTCGGGCGGTCCAGCGCGTCGAGCTCGATGGCGAAGAGCGACTCGACCTGGCGGCGCAGGGCGTCGCGGCGGGTGGCCAGGCCCCGGGCGATCACGGGATAGGCCGCCGAGCGGACCACGGCCACGCGGGCGTAGGGCGCCAATCGGCCGTGCTGCAGGGCGCGGTGGGCGGCCAGGCGGCCGGCGCGGACTTCCGCGGGGCCGTCGTCGTCGAGCAGGTCGAAGAGCGGGGCGGCCCGCTCCATCTGACGGGCGATGGCCCGCTCGGTCAGCGAGTCCATGTCGTCGAAGTAGCGGAACACCGAGCGCAGCGACACCCCCGAGCGTTCGGCCACCGCGGCCGCCCCGGGGTTGAGCTGACCTTCGCCCAGCAGGTCGAGCATGGCGTCGACGACGGCGTCGACGTTCTGCTCGCGCCGGGCCCGTCGTCCGTCGAGGCGCTGGGGCTCGGCCATGACGTCGACGGTAGTGGCAGTGATCATGCCAACACACTTCGGCGGCGCCGCTCACCACGGGCGCCGATTGCTCAGTGGCGCAGGAAGGCCTCGATGCCACCGACCAGCTCGGTGGCGCCGTCGCCGTGCACGACCAGCCCGGGAAGCCCACTGGCGGCCAGCCGCTCGGTATCGGCGGCGGCGGCGAGGACCATGGCGGCGGCGGCGTCCGGGGCCAGGACGGTCACCGAGGCCAGCGCCGCCGTGGGCCGCTCCACGGTGACGCAGGCGCCTTCGGCGATGCCGAGCCGGGCCCGTCCCGGCCCGTCCCTGCTCTCGTCGTCGGTATCGGGCACGGTGACGACCCAGGCACTGCCCTCGGTCACGCTCCCGGCCAGGCGAAGGGCACCGCCCACGTCGACCACGGCGCCGTCCGCGCCGGCCTCGACCAGCGCCTCGGCCACCGTGTCGGCGGCCCGGGCCCGGGCCAGGTCGTCGACGTCGAGCACGGCCCCTTCAGGAGCGGTCACCCGGGTCAGCACCGGGTTGAGGGCCAGGCCCTCGCTGCCCACGGCCCCGTCGGTGGCCTCGGCGGCGGCCACGCTGGCCTCGATGAGGGCGTAGGTGTCGTCGTCGACGGGAACGGCCTGACCGTCGGCCGCCTCGATCTGGGCCACGAGGCTCTCGGGCCGGGCCGGGTTCCACTTGCGGTCCAGGTCGTCGAGGAGCTGACGGCCGTCGATCAGCAGTCCGGGACCGCCGCCCCGCACGGCCATCCCGACGGTGGTGCCGAGGCTCTCGACCTCCAGCTGGGACCAGCCGTTGTCACCCAGCGCGCCGGCGACGGCGCTGGGCTGGTCGGGGGCGGGGGAGAGGCGGGCCACGTTGCGGAGGGTACGCCGCCGAGCCCGGCCCGTCCCCCCGGCTCAGGGGACGGTGTCGGCGCTGAGCACCGATGGTTCACCGGTGTCACTCAGCCGCGACGGCCTCGCGTGCGCGGGCGCGGGCGCCGGCGGGGATGCGGGCGGCCTTCTTCGGTCCGAGCTCGCGGTAGAGCAGGAAGAAGACGACGAGCGTGCCTGCGCCGATCGTGGTCCAGCGCAGGGCGACCGTCGTGGCGTC
>Ga0315287_10004940_pt1 | contig 13058 bp, 9 predicted proteins | sample YL17G11_0_MG_FD_205037 | JGI IMG/M metagenome (GOLD analysis project Ga0315287, IMG submission 205037) | Sediment microbial communities from Yellowstone Lake, YNP, Wyoming, USA - YL17G11_0 | ecosystem: Environmental > Aquatic > Freshwater > Lake > Sediment | place: USA: Wyoming | collected...
TGTTTGGCTTGCCGTCTCTTGCATTTCTCATATTAGGCGCCCAATTCTTCAACGGTCGATAGATAGAGCTCATCCTGGGTTGATACTGGTCTGCCCGATAATAACAGATACACACAATATCGGCAACGCGAATTTCCTTGTCTCGCAGGGGCGATTGCTTTATGCTTATTGCGATAACACAGGGCAATATCCCATATTTTCAGGAGAAAACGAATATGACTGCGAAAGAACAAAACAGAAGGCAGTTTCTTCAGTTGGCCGGCGCAGGAGCCGCCGCTTCACTGGCCGGGACAGCCGGCGCTCCTGCAATGTCTCGCGCCGCCAATATACGCCGGGCGGACGAGAAGCAGTTTGAGCTTGGTTTGGCTTCCTATACCTTGCGGAAATTCAAGCTCGACGAGACGCTGGCGATGACAAAGCGGGTCGGCTTGAAATACATCGCTTTCAAAGACTTCCATTTGCCTCTCGACAGCACGGCGGAATACATAGGCGAGGTCGTCAAGAAGGTCAAGGACGCCGGGCTGGTGCTCTATGGCGGCGGGGTGATTTATATGAGGAACGAGGTCCAGGTGAATCAGGCCTTTGACTACGCCAGGGCGGCCGGGGTGAAGATCATTATCGGCGTGCCTGAGCCTGATCTATTGCCGCTGGTCGAAAAAAAGGTCCGCGAGTATGACATCAAGGTAGCCATACACAATCACGGCCCTACGGATAAGGTATATCCCACCCCCGCAAGCGCGTATGAAAGAATAAAGGACCTGGACAAGCGGATTGGGCTCTGTGACGACATTGGACACACCCAGCTAGCAGGGGTGGATCCGTCCGTTTCGGCGGAAAAGTTTGCAGACCGGCTGCTTGACGTCCACATCAAGGACGTAAGCATTGCATCCGCCAAGGGGCAAGGCGTGGAGATTGGGCGGGGCGTGATTGATATTCCCAGGTTTCTTAGGACTCTGTTGAAGATCAAGTATGCCGGCGTCGTGTCGTTCGAGTACGAAAAAGACGAAAATGACCCGCTGGCGGGACTCGCTGAATCCGTCGGCTACGTCAAAGGCGCACTGGCGGCGATTTGTGAGCTAAAGTGAGCTAAAGTGAACTAAAGTGAACTAAAGTGAGCTAAAGTGAACTAAAGTGAACTAAAGTGAGCTAAAGTGAGCTAAAGTGAACTAAAGTTGAAGAAGTAATGCATAACTTTAGGCACTTTAGTCACTTTTAACTTTAGGCACTTTTTGCACGGTGAGCAGCTATGCCGTACAATATACGAATTGTGAGCACGTATCCCCCGCGAAGGTGCGGGATAGGGACATTTTCGCGCGACCTGGCAACTGCGCTGGAGCAGCTCACGGCGGAAGTCGGACATATAAGGGTTGCTGCGATTGACAACGGCGGCGGGCCGTATCGCATCCCTGTTGACCTCATCATCGACCAGTACAATCCCGAATCCTGGCGCAGCACCACCAACCATATCATTACCCGCGCCAGGGAAAGCGCAAACCCCACCGTCGTCCTGTTGCAGCACGAATATGGACTTGACCCTGATAAAGACGGCAATGACGGGCAGGGAGACAACTTTGTCGATATGGCACAGGCATTTCGCAAGCAGCGGCTCATAACGCTGGTTTACCTGCACACCGTCCTCAACGACCCGGACCCCCATCAGAAACAGACAATTCTCAGTCTCGCCGAGCACAGCGACGGGCTGATTGTCACGACGGAAAGCGCCATTCACATACTCGAATCCGACGTCTATGGGATCGGGTACTCCAAGCTCAAACACATTGATCACGGCATCAGAATGCACAACCCTTCTCAATACGACAGGCTGGCCATAAAACGCGAGTTCGGAATTGAAAATCACCTGCTTGTAACGACACTGGGCCTGCTCTCGCCCGACAAGGGACTCCAATACTCAATACGGGCTTACGGCAGGTTTCTTGCCGAATCGTGCACGGAGCAGCAGAGAAAGCGGATTGTCTATCTGATTGCCGGCGAGGCTCATCCGGAATTAGCAAAGGCCGACGGGGGAAGGCCATACGCCCAGTACCAGCAATCGCTCACCGATGCACTTGAAATGGCAAAGGTCCGATGGTGCAGGACCAGAAACCTGAACGCCGCAGACTTCGACCAGAATGATGTGGTCTTCTACGACAACTTTCTCGATGAAAGCACCTTGTTGAGACTCTACGGCGCGACAAATGTTATGGTGCTGCCCTACCTGAACATGCAGCAGATATCAAGCGGCATACTGGCCGATGCCGTGGGCGCCGGCAGGGTCGCCATAGCCACCAAGTTTATGTACGCCCTTGAGCTTATTCATTCAAACAAGCGCTGCCCGCCCGGCGTTGTCATAGGGCGATTTGCCAGGGGGATTCTCGTCGATCCGGGCGAGCCTTCGGTCGAACAGATCGCCCAGGCCCTCGATTATCTCGCATTCAACACGGACAAACGGCTGATAATGGAAAAGCAGGCTCACCAAAGGGGCTACCAGATGAGGTGGGACAACAGCGCCTGGGCGCTGGTGCAGTACATTGACTTCATCAGAGAAGAAAAAGAGATTGTCACCGGGCGAGGCATGAAGCTCACAAGAGAAAAACCTTCCAGCCTGGAAATAAAGAAGCGACGAACGCCGAATGGTTCCGGCGCCGCGTAGCACGGGCGTCCCGCCCGCGCCACTTTAGCTTTTCAGCTTGATGGGCCTTTGCTCTTTTGCGGATTTGTATATTGCGAGTATCACTTCTACGGCCTTGCGCGCCTCGTGCCCGTCGATCCAGAAATCCTCGCCGCTCTCGACTGCTTCGAGGAACGCCTTGAAATTGCGCGTGTGATTATCGTGCGTGATAGCCGCGGGGTCGGCGACGCCGCCGCCGCCTGAAATGCCGCCGAATTTCTTTCGTATTTCGTCATCTTCCGGCTTTTCATCCGCGAACTTCCAGACGGTGAAGCTGTTCTCCAATTGCACCACTGTTCCCTTTGTGCCGGTGATCTCAAAGCGTCTGAACTGGCCCGGCCACGAGGCCGTCGTCCCATAGACAATTCCCAAAGCGCCATTCGTGTATCGCAGAACAGCTACGGCGGTATCCTCGGTCTCGATCTGCGGATGGCCGATCTTGCCGGTGAAGGCCTGCAGCGACTCGATAGGGGGCATAACGTCGCAGAGCATATCGACCATGTGAATCGACTGGTTCATCAGCGCCCCGCCGCCGTCGAGCTTCCACGTGCCGTGCCACGAGTCCTTGTAGTACTCATCCGTCCGCCACCAGGGCACATATACGCCCGCGTAGCTGATTGTCCCAAACCGCCCCGAATTGATGGCCTCTCGCAGGACCTTCTGCGAGTCGTTGAAGCGATAGGGAAATATCCCGCCCAATCGCGTGCCGGCCTTTTCGTGGGCCTCGATCATCGCGTCGATCCTTTTGAGCGTAATTTCGAGCGGTTTCTCGCATATCACGTGCTTGCCCGCCTCGGCTGCGGCAACCGCAGGCTCCTTATGGAAGCCGCTCGGGGTGGCGATTGTCACGATGTCTATTTCATCGCTCTTCAGCATAGCTTCATAATCTGAAAAGGCCCTGACAGAAAACTTGTCCGCAAGTTTCTTTGCTCGGTCTGCTATCTTGTCGCAACAGCCGATAAGTTTTGCATTGGGAATGTCCGCGATTGCCCTTGCGTGAAAGTCCGCTATTAGTCCGGCGCCGATTATCCCGAAGTTCCAGGTCTTCATATCATTTTCCTTTCCCCTTCTCTTCTTGCCACTAAGCCGGTTGGAGTGCCTAAAGTCAAAAGTGCCTAAAGTGTTGCAGCTTCGCTTCCTACTAACTTTAGTTCACTTTAGCTCACTTTAGCTCACTTTAGCTCACTTTTCACTTTGTTCGTGGCTAATGTCATTCATAAACTCAGTCGCATGCCAACCCCACCTCAGCGGCAAGCTCCCGCACCGCGGCGATTGCCCTAGTAAAGAGCTTCGGTCCTGTCAGGCCGCCGAATTGGCCGCCTTGCTGCAGGTGAGGCTCCATCGTCAGACACCCGTCGTAGTTCATCGCCGCCAGCTCGGCAAGCAGCTCCTTGATCTGGCCGTCGCCTTCGCCCGGAATACTGCCGACCTCCGTTGCGCCCAACTTCCAGTCCTTTATGTGAATATGCACAACGTAAGGTTTCATAATCGGCCAGCACGCTTCGACGTTGTTGGTTATCTTCTCGCCCCAGACGAAATTAGCCGGGTCGTAAGCCAGCCGCAGCTTGGGCGAATCGACGGTCTGGACCATTTCGACGCAGTGCTCAGCGGTATGGCCGTAGATGTGGGCCTCGTTCTCGTGCACCATCGTAACATCCACATCCCGCAGCAAATCAACCTTTGCCGCCATCCGATCCATAACCTGGCCGCGATAGTCGTCGATGTTCTCACCTTCCGGGGCGTAGTAGCTGAACATCCGGATAAACGGCGTATCTAAAAACACCGCCAGCTCGATCGCGTGCTTGAACTTCTCGAGATGCGGCTCGAAGGGTTCATCGAGCTTGACCTTGCCTATCGGCGAGCCGATGGCGCTCACCTTCAGGCCGTGGTCCCGCAGCATCTTTTTTACCTCCTTCAGTTCGGCCTTGCTCAGGTCCATAAGGTTCTTTTTGTTCATAAAGCGCGGCTCAATGTACCCCACGCCTTCTTTGACAAGGTATTCCACCTGCCCGCGAAAATCGTTTGTCACCTCGTCCGCAAATGCACTTAGTTTTGCCATTTTCGATTACTCCATTTCTTTTCCTGCCACTGAGCGGGTTGGAGTGACTAAAGTTAAAAGTGACTAAAGTGCCTAAAATATTTATTGCAGGTTCGCTTCCTGGCAACTTTAGGCACTTTAGTTCACTTTAGTTCACTTTAGCTCACTTTTGACCTTCTTTGTGTCTTTGTGGCTAATGTCATTGTCCTTTTTCAAACGTTGCCGCCGGATCGGGCAGTTTCCTCTTGATTTGGTCTATCCTGTAGCCGAAGCCTGGGCCTTTCAATGTTGAGAGGTCAATCTGGCCGTCGCGTCGTCGATACAAGCCCGGATGCACTGCCTCTTCCGGGGCCGAGGCGGCGGGGTAGAACTGCATCGCATTGGTCTCGACCCCCATAATCGTCCCGGCGTGCGCCGCTAAGCGGACGTGCGGAATCTGCGCCAGCATCGGGTTGGTCAGGTCCTGCACCATCAGCGTCATCCCGTGCGCCTTGGCCCAGCACAGGCCAAGAAGCGCGCCTGTTTGCGTCTTGCACGTTTTAAGCGCCACGCCGGTCCAGCCGAAGCTGCGGCCGAGCCTGATGAGCCTCCAGTCGTGCGCGCTTTCGTCCATAAAGAGCGGCTTGCGGGCCGAGACGCTGTGGACATCAATCTGATTTTCTTCGAGGTCGTAAGGAAACGGCTGCTCGACGTAGAGTATCATCTGATAAATCCGCGGATGCTCGACCATAAGCCGGTCCAGAATCTCATTTACATAGTCCGGGTCCGTGACCGTGCAGTTAAAATCGCTCGTCAGCCACCAGGCGCCGTTCTCGATAGCGATATGTCCGACCTTCACTATGCGTTCATAGTCCCAGGCAGGATCATTTCCCCGCAGCTTCACCTTCAGGCACGTCAGCCCGTCGCGCTCGATCCAGTCGGGCAGCAGCACGGGATAGCCGTCGTCCGGCTCGCTGCCGGTCAGTTCCGAGGCATCGAGCAGGTCTCTGCCTCCGACCAAGTGCCACGCGGGCAGCCTTTGCGGCGCAGGGAAATTCAGGAAGTCGGAAGGATACTTGCCGGCAAACGAGAGCTTTGTTCCCACCGCCGGCTCAAGGAAGCTCGCCAGGTCCTTGTTCATAAATTCGGCATTGTATGTGGTATATACATCCCGGCCGAGGAGCTGCCCGTAGGCATCGTGCACCGCAATATCAAACGCCGAGCAGCAAACCAGGGCCGCTAGATATGGCATCGGCTCAGCCTGCTCGCCCCGCTCGCGATTGAGCCGGTCCAAAAGGCCGGGCAGCACCGTCTCGATAAAATCGCTCCCCAATTCGATTGGATGACCATGCCCGTCGAATTTGGCCCAGGCCTCAGCCAATATTCGGCAGAAAAGCTGCATCGTCTCACACCTGTCCGCGTATGCTGCGCTGCTCGGCCAGGCCCATTGAACACTCAGCGGGGTCTCGCCCCATCCTTTTGCGGTCCTCCCCTGCGCATCTTTGACCGCAACGCACGTCCGCGCACAGATAACCGACGTAAGGGTCTCAGGCCCAAACTTGAGCGGGACCCGCGTCTGGACGCCGATAAAGTACAAATCCACAGCCGTCGTGCTGATATCGGTCTTCATTAGCAGCTTTTTTATTGACCCGTATGGCGGCATTTCAACCATTCAGTGTGCCAAAGCCCCCGAACCGATTAGGCGCAAGATTCACCGACGGTTGACGCCGGTAGATATATAGCTTGGGGGCATCTATTGTCAACTATAACCTGGATTTGCCATAGGATCAGCCGATTTCCGCAGCCGAATTTGGCCCGGATTTCTTTGCGGGCAGGGCCTTGCGGAATCGCCCGATTTCGCTTAGACTGATAAGTTCTATGGGGCCGAGCCTCTGGAATAGCCCAAAGAATGGGTTGCTTTGCCGGCCCGAATTTCTATAATCAGGAAAAGATGTTTTTGGCCGGGAGGCCGCTTTTTTGAAAATGGTAGGTTTGTGAACCGTCTGAAATTGTCAGTATTCGCGCGCGAATGTTTAATTGAAAGGAGTAGGCAATGACACTCAACAGGAAGTTGAAAATGGGTATGGTCGGCGGCGGACCGGGGGCCTTCATCGGCGAGGTGCATCGCAGGGCGTCTCGTATGGATGGCGGGATTGAGCTTGTGGCCGGGGCGTTCGATATCAACCCGCGAAAGTCAAAGCAGCAGGGCAGAGAGCTTTTGCTGTCCCCAAGACGCATCTATGGCAACTATAAGGAAATGATCGAAAAAGAGCTCAAGCTCCCCGAAGGCGAGAGGATCGATTTTGTTTCGATTACCACGCCGAATAACTGGCACTTTCCAATTGCCAGGGATTTCCTCGAGGCGGGCTTCCACGTAATGTGCGAGAAGCCGATGACGTTCAACGTCGCCGAGGCAAAGCAGCTCAAGAAGATTGTGCAAAAGTCGCGCAAGGTCTTCGGGCTGATGCACAACTACACCGGCTACCCGATGGTCAAGCTCGCGCGGGACCTGGTCCGCGGCGGCGAGGTCGGCAAGATCCGCAAGATAGTGGTCCAGTATCCGCAAGGCTGGCTGGCCACCGCGATTGAGAAGACGGGCCAGATGCAGGCCGCCTGGCGAACCGACCCCAAGCAGAGCGGCGGCGCAGGCTGTATGGGCGACATCGGGACTCACGCCGAGAATCTCTCGGAATATATCACCGGCCTGAAGATCACGCACCTGTGCGCCGATTTGTCGATTTTTGTCAAGGGGCGCAGGCTCGACGACGACGGCAACTGCCTGCTGCGTTTCAACAACGGAGCAAGAGGCATCCTGCACGCCAGCCAGATTTCCATCGGCGAAGAGAACAACCTGGCCATCTGGATCTACGGCGAAGAGAAGAGTCTCGAATGGCACCAGGAGCACCCGAACTATCTGTATGTCAAAGTGCCCGACGGCCCGGTTCAGATCTGGCGCCGCGGCAACGGTTACGTTGCGGCGAAAAGCCCGGCGGCCGCTCGCGCCACACGGCTGCCGTGCGGACACCCGGAAGCCTTCTTCGAGGCGTTTGCCAACAATTACGTCAACTTTGCCGATACCGTTCGCGCCAAGCTGACCAGGACGAAGCCCGACCCTCTGGCGCTGGACTTCCCGGACGTTGACGACGGCCTGCGAGGCATGCTCTTCATCGAGACCGTTCTGGCCAGCACCAAGAGCAACCAAAAATGGACGGCCTTTAAGAAGGCCTGAAAGAATTTGTTGGAGGAATGAAACTTAGTCGAAAGGATTATTTATGAAGAACAAGGCAGATCAAACCAAAGCCCAGGTCTCTCGTAGAGACTTCATCAAGGCTTCTGCAGCGGTGTCGCTGGCTGCTATGGGAGTGGGTGCAAATCGAATGTATGCCGCCGGTTCGGGCAAGATTCGCGTCGGCCTGATTGGATGCGGCGGCCGAGGCAACGGAGCACTGGAGAACCACCTGGCCGCAGGCAAGCACATAGGCAGGGATCAGGAAGTCGTAGCGACCGCCGACTGGTTCAAGGACAGGGCCGAGGGCGCAGGCAAGAGAAACGGCGTCCCGGCCGAGAGATGTTTCGCAGGCGCCGACGCCTACAAAAAGCTCCTTGCCACCAACGTTGAGGTGGTCGTGATAGCGACGTCGCCGAATTTCCGCCCCGTGCATTTCGAGGCCGCCGTTAAGGCTGGGAAGCACGTCTTTATGGAAAAGCCCGTTGCCGTTGACCCGCCCGGCGGACGCAGGGTCATCGAGGCAGGCGAGCTGGCCAAACAAAAGGGCCTGGGCGTTGTCGCCGGCACTCAGCGGCGGCACGAGAAAGGCTACCGACGCACCGCCTACGAAATAGAGAATGGCGGCAAAGGCAAAATCACCGGCGGCCGTGTCTCATGGTGCGGCGGGGCGCTCTGGTTCCAGAAGAAAAAAGAAAACGAAAGCGACGCCGATTACATGGTCCGCAACTGGGTGAGCTTCACCGAGATGTCCGGCGACCACATCGTCGAGCAGCACGTTCACAACCTCGACATCGCCAACTGGTACATCGGACATCCGCCGAGGACAGCACTCGGCTTTGGCGGGCGCGCACGCCGAAAGACCGGCAATCAGTTCGATTTCCACAGCGTGGACTACGACTATGGCGACGGCGTTCACATCCATAGCATGTGCCGCCAGATTAACGGCACGGACGGAGGAGTCTGGGAGGACTTCGTCTATAGTCCCAGCGATAAGAAGGTTAACGCGCCTGATTTCCCCGAGTTTGGCGGAGCCTACGTTCAGGAGCACGTCGATCTGCTCAACAGCATTTTCGAGGGCAAGCCGCTCAACGAGGCACGCAACGTCGCCGAATCCACGCTCACCGCGATTATGGGCCGTATAGCCACATACACAGGCAAGCTCGTTAAGTGGTCGGACATGATGGAGAACAAGGATTCGGAGTTATACAACCTCACCCTCAAGCCGACTGCCGAAGACTTCGAGAAGGGCCCCGTGACCGCTCCTCCGGACGACGTGGCTGCGATTCCGGGCAAAGACTAAGCCGAATTCGGTTTTGCCGGCCGGCGGCGCCTTGCGCCACGGGTGGTATTCCGGTTTGGTGAACTTCAGGTTATAAAAAAAAGTCGCGCCGTTCAAGGCGCGACTTTTTTATTGGCTTGCATAGTCTTGTGCATCGGGCCTTGACCCGGGCGCCGGACCGGCGAGACTATTTTACTTCAGCGATTTCGGTGAATTTTATCAGCGCGCCGCCCGTTTGAGGATGTGGGGCTATTGTCCCGACCAGGCCGACCTTACGGTCTATCAGCTTGCTATAATCCGTACCGGCGATAGCCGTGTCCGGCCGGGCGTAGCATATTGTCTTGCCCGATTCGCCGACTATCCGGTAGTGCTTTAGCTCCGGCTCGGTCCCGTAGATGTTGGAAGTCTGGAGCTTCCCGATAACTACAAACCGCCCCAAGTCTTTCAGTTGCGACAGGCGTGTGGTGCGGGCCTTCTGGATACCCGCAACTGTCGCCTCCAACTGCTTGTTTTGAAGACCGAGCTCTCTCGATACCGCTGCGGCCAGCTCATACCGCTCCACCTGCTTGAGCAGAAACTCACAGTAGCGCGCGGCCTTTCCGGCGTCCTTGTTCTTGACGATTTCGTCAAGCGACTTCTTTATGTCCGCGTAATCCTGCTGGTCTATCGGTTTGCCGCGTTCGGCCAGAAGTTTCTTCGTAAGCGCCTCATACTCCTTGACCATCTTTTGCTCGACGGTGGAATCCTTCACAGTCACCGGCGCGACAGTTGCCGTATTGGCGTCGTTGGGTTCGTTCGGCTCAACCGCCCTTACAACCCGCGTCGGGCCCGGGCCTGTGGAGGTCGAAAGGGGCTTCGTCAGATTTGTGCTGACCCAGAGATAGGCACCCGTCGGAGCGGCAATCTTGTAGTAGTTGTCTTTCTGCTCGCCCAGCAGCTTGACTTTCTCGCCGCGGTCAAGCTTCAACTGCAGCGTCGAATGAATGGGCTTAACCAGGTCCGAGCCGGCATAGACGCGAACGCCGTCGCCCGTGACGATCCCCGTTCCCGGATTATCAGGGTCAATGGTCACGTAAGGAACGTAAATCCACGAGAAGCTGCCCGGAGGCGGCACAATGCACGACCAGCTAAACTGGTGGCTGACGACTTTTACTTTGTCGCCTTTGTTGAGCTTGCCACAGTCGTAATAGTTGCTGCCCGGCCCGGAGCGAACATAGACGTTGTCGCCCGCTATCTCGGCGTCGTATGGAAATTGCGGCGCACCGACGGCGTTGGCATCGGCAGCCGGCGTCGGTCCGGCTGCGGGGGGGGCGATCTGGCCCAAACCGACCGATGAGAAGCCCAATAAGATAACAACGATTAAGAGGTTGCTGTATGATTTCATTTTTCTATCTCCCAATAAGAGATTCCTGGCTAAAATCCGATACCGGCCAAACAGCCGAGCGGTTTTCTTTCGATGCTTCAAGTTAGCAGCAATCGGTCCGGCTGTCAACCCCTTTTCTTGTTCCGAATTCATTGCGCCGCGGTGAACCTCATTTGCTCGATTCTTCCAGTCGAGCAATTTCATCCCGGCACATCTTCAACTGTCCCGGATCGGAGAGGTTTGCCGCGGCTGCCCGCAGATATTTCAGCGCCGGCTCCGCCTGACTGAGATAGCGCGAGTACAGCAGGCCGAGCATCAGTTGCACCTCTTCGGCGTATTCGTAATTGCTGTAGTGAGCCAGGAACTGCTCGTATGCCTGTGCGGCCTGGGCCGGCTTGTTGTCGCCGGCCAGCCGGTTCGCTATATCAAGAAGCTGCTGCCGGGGCAGAATCTGCCTGCTGTCGAGCACCATAAGCTCCAGATACAGCTCAACAGCACCGGCCAGGTTGCGCTCCAGCATCCGCCTGCTGATTTCATTGCGAAGCTCCTCTGTCTTCTCGTCCTTCTGTTTCTCCGCGGGCGTCTTGACCTCCTTGACCTTTATCGGCTTGGCCCCTACTCGCCCGGCAAACGGGTCATACCCGCCCGCCACAACGTCGCGGTAGCTCCGCCGCCGATTCCATCGTTTTATCATTGCCCAGAGGTCGAAATCGCTGGTGCCCACCAGCCTTGTCGCAAGCATGGCCACAATCGCCACGACGCCGAAGGCATATCCGGCCAGATGCGCATCGTAGGCAACCTGCGGAGTATATCTGACGATCACGTTGTCTATTATGATCAGCTTCAACCCAATGAAATACAGCGCCGGCACCTCCAGCGTCCCAATGAAGAAGAACCAGTACAGGACCGTTATCAACGTCTGCGGAAACAGCACCAGGTAGGCCCCTGTTACTGCCGCCACCGCCCCGCTGGCCCCCAGGGTCGGCACGCCTGCGGCTGAGTGGATAACTGTATGACCTACGCCGCTGAATACCGCCCCGGCCAGATAGAAAGAGATATACGAAATGTTCCCAAGCTTGTCGTTGACGTTGTTGCCGAAGATGTATAGAAAGAACATGTTGCCGAAGATGTGCATATAGCCGCCGTGCAGGAAGGCGTAAGTTATGAACTGCCACAAGTAGGGCCGACTGGACATAAGCTGAAAATGTTGCGCCCACGGTCGAAGTATCTCGACGGCCCCCGTCCCGGCTTCGGTATGCGGCCAGAACGTCAGAAGGAAAATAACCACATTAGCGAATATCAACGCGTAATTCGCATAAGGCGTTCGTCTCGGCCGAATACTCGTCCGAATGGGTAAAAGCATAGCCTAACCACCATTCAAAAAACCATTAGAATCAAGACTCGGGCAATTGTAATGGCAATAGGCGGGTCTTACAAGGCATAAAAAAAGGACGGTCATAACCGTCCTAACCGGAAGAATATGTTGTTGCCGATTTTCCTCCCTTGCGGAAAACACCGGCGGTGGATAGTGCCGTCCGTGGCCGCCTGCCTCCTCCCCAGCCATGTCTTTCTGATAAAAATATACTAATAGAACCGGCCAAAACAAAATCCCAGGTGGAAAAAAACTTTGCCTTTTTAGCGTATTGTTGCTAATCAGTTGTGAATGAACCGGCAGATAATCACCAAGCGCATCGCTGCGATTCGGCGAGAGCTGAGCCGAAAAAAGATAAGCTGTCTTATCGTAACAAGGCCGGCCAATGTGACGTACGCAACGGGTTTTATGGGTGAGGATAGCTGGGCGGCAATAACCAGGAGCCGCGTGTATCTGCTGACCGACAGCAGATACACCGAGCAGGCCCGCAAGGAATGTCCGAGCTGCCCCATCGTTGAGCGGACCGGCTCGATGGCCCAGGCCGTCGCAAAGCTCGCCGCGAGGCTAAGATCACTGCGGACGATAACCGTTGAGAAGTCAATCTCGCTTGCCGACTTTGAGGCATTGACAAAGCACGTCAAGGCCCGGCTCAAATCGGTTGCGGGTATCATTGAGGCCGTGCGCAGCCGCAAGCACGGTGCTGAAGTTGCGGTTATCAAGGCCTCTGCTTCCATAGCGGCCCAGGCATTGCAGCGGACCCTGCCTCACGCCAAGCCCGGCATAACCGAGATCGAGCTGGCCGGCGCACTCGATTTTCAGATCCGCAAGGCCGGGGCGACCAACAGCTTCGCTACAATTGTCGCCTTCGGGTCCAACGCATCCCGGCCCCATCATCAGCCCGGCAAGAGAAAGCTCAAGCGGAAGGACACTGTATTGATAGACTTCGGCGCCAAATACAAAGGTTATTGTAGCGATATTACCCGATGCTTCGTAATCGGCGAGCCGACTGTTTTTTACCGCATGGTCTTCGAGGTGGTTGAGCGTGCCCAGGCCGCCGCCATCGCCACAATCGGCCCCGGCATCAAGCTCACCGCCGTTGATGCCGCCGCCCGAGACGTAATTCGAGACGC
>Ga0315287_10004942_pt1 | contig 13055 bp, 17 predicted proteins | sample YL17G11_0_MG_FD_205037 | JGI IMG/M metagenome (GOLD analysis project Ga0315287, IMG submission 205037) | Sediment microbial communities from Yellowstone Lake, YNP, Wyoming, USA - YL17G11_0 | ecosystem: Environmental > Aquatic > Freshwater > Lake > Sediment | place: USA: Wyoming | collected...
GCGTGCTTGCTCCGGTGGGCCGGGACCGCGCGGACTGTACAGAATTACCGAAATGCGTGACAAATACTCCGGGGACGACGGGAGGTTTGCGAACGCTCTAACTCATTTCGGCAAAGATCAATAGGACTCCAGGAGAATCGCCATGAAACGCCTGACTGACCCAATTGCCTGCGTCACCGCCTCGCTGATCGTGGCGGCCGCGCTCGCGTCCTGCGCGTCGATCGAGCGTGACGAGGTCGCGGCGCCGCCCGACGGCGGGTCCGTCGCAATGCGCGCGGGCACGCCGCTCGTCGTGAGCCTCCCGCCCGATCCATCCGCCGGCTATGGCTGGTTGCTGCAATCCGCGAGCCCCAACCTCGCGCTGATCGGCGGCCCCGACTACACGCCCGCGCCCAAGCCGCCCGGCCTGGTCGGCGTCGCCGATACGACCGCCTACCGCTTCCGTGCGCTCGAGCCCGGCGCAGGGGCTCTGGAATTCGTCTGGGTGGCGCCACCGGGGCAGCCGGCCCCGTCCCCGGCGCGCACGGTGCGGTACGACGTCAACGTCACCCCCCAGCTGCCGTCGTCGTACCGCGACTTCCTGGGGCCGGCGGGCAAGTAAGGCCAAAGTGCTGTAAAATATCGGGTTTTCCGACCCTGCACGACGGCGACGCCGGCGCGCCGGTCGCCCTTCTTCCGTCACCCGCAAGGATTCGCCATGGCCGAACGTTCCCGCACCCGCCGCAACACGCTCGAGCGTCGTTGCCTTCCGAAGACCTTCAAGCGCATGTTCGTCGGCGCGCCCAAGGGCATCTTCAAGATGCTCGAGAAGATCAAGAAGAACTGAACCCGCGCGTTTCACGCGAGGCGCAGGGCCGCTTGCGGGCGGCCCTTTGCTTTTTCGGGCGCAACCGTTCATCGTTCGTGAAATCGCGCGCCCAACCCGCATGCCCTTCGCCTACTACGCCCGCCTCTCGCCTGCCCGCCAGGCCATCTACCGCCGCAGCGACGAGATCGGCGCGCTCGAACTTCCCGCCAGCGTGTCGGCCGCGGCGCTGACCACGGCGATCGGGGCGGGACTCGAGCGCGGCGACCGCGCGGCTGTGCAGAAGGGCGTGCAGGCGCTGGTCGACTCGCTCGTGGAGGGGTTCGCCGTGCCGCCGGTCGACGTGCGCGTGCTCGCCGTGCGGCCCACGGACATGGACGGCGAGCTGCACGGCCTGTACGAGCCCGACGAGGAGCTGCCCACCGCCCGCATCAGCGTATGGATGCGGACCGCCCAGAAGAAGCAGGTGGTCGCGTTCCGGTCGTTCGTGCGGACGGTCGTGCACGAGTTCCTGCACCACCTCGACTACGAGCACTTCAAACTGCCGGAAACCTTTCATACCGAGGGGTTCTACCGGCGCGAGTCGAGCCTCGCCAACGCGCTGTTTCAGGCCGGCGACGCCGCCGTCGCCGCCAACGAGGAAGCCGCCTCCCGGGCGCCCGTCGCGGACCGCCTTCACCGTTGATCGCCGGCCGCATTGCGGTAAAATGCGCGACCTGCCCCGAGGAGCGTTGCAACAGCCGTCGCCGGTCCGAACAGGATCTCGCGCCGCTGCCAGGCTCGGGGTGCACGACCTCCCGCAACTGCGCTCGTTGAACCGCGACTCGCTCGCGGGATGACGAGCCGGCGTTCTCCGTGAACGCCCACCCATCCCGCGTCTGGCGATCGCTCGACAAGGAGTGACGCATGAACGCCGCAACCGAAACCAAGAACTTCGCCGACTTCAAGGTCGCCGACATGGCGCTCGCCGACTGGGGGCGCAAGGAAATCGCGATCGCGCAGACCGAGATGCCCGGCCTGATGGCGATCCGCGAGGAGTTCGCGCCCGAGCAGCCGCTGCGCGGCGCGCGCATCGCCGGATCGCTGCACATGACGATCCAGACCGCCGTGCTGATCGAGACGCTGCAGGCGCTGGGCGCCGACGTCCGCTGGGCCTCGTGCAACATCTACTCGACGCAGGACCACGCCGCCGCCGCCATCGCCGCGCGCGGCACGCCGGTCTACGCGTACAAGGGCGAGTCGCTCGCCGAGTACTGGGACTACACGCACCGGATCTTCGAGTGGAAGGACGGCGGCGCGCCGAACATGATCCTCGACGACGGCGGCGACGCGACGCTGCTCGTCCACCTCGGCACGCAGGCGGAGTCGGACACCGCCTGCATCTCGCATCCGACCAACGAGGAGGAGGCGGCGCTCTTCGCCGCCATCCGTGCGAAGCTCGCGAAGGATCCGAAGTTCTATTCGCGCATCAAGGCGAGCATCAAGGGGGTCACCGAAGAGACGACGACGGGCGTCAAGCGTCTCTACACGATGCACAAGGAAGGCAAGTTGGGCTTTCCGGCCATCAACGTGAACGACTCGGTCACGAAGTCGAAGTTCGACAACCTCTACGGCTGCCGCGAATCGCTGGTGGACGGCATCAAGCGCGCGACCGACGTGATGATCGCGGGCAAGATCGCCGTGGTGGCGGGCTACGGCGACGTCGGCAAGGGCTCGGCGCAGGCGCTGCGCGCGCTCTCGGCGCAGGTGTGGGTCACCGAGATCGATCCGATCTGCGCGCTGCAGGCGGCGATGGAAGGCTACCGCATCGTCACGATGGACTACGCGGCCGACAAGGCGGACATCTTCGTCACGGCGACCGGCAACATCGACATCATCACGTTCGAGCACATGAAGCGGATGAAGGACCAGGCGATCGTCTGCAACATCGGCCACTTCGACAACGAGATCGAAGTCGCCGCGCTCAAGGCCTGCACCTGGGAGAACATCAAGCCGCAGGTGGACCACGTGATCTTTCCGGACGGCAAGCGGATCATCCTGCTCGCCGAAGGGCGGCTCGTGAACCTGGGCTGCGGCACCGGTCATCCGTCGTACGTGATGAGCTCGTCGTTCGCCAACCAGGTGATGGCGCAGATCGAGCTGTGGGGCGACGCGCAGGCCGGCGGCAAGCAGTACCCGGTGGGCGTGTACGTACTGCCGAAGCACCTGGACGAGAAGGTCGCGCGGCTCCAGCTGTCCAAGCTCTCCGCCCAGCTGACCGAGCTCTCCGACAAGCAGGCGCGCTACATCGGCGTGCACAAGGAAGGCCCGTTCAAGCCGGACTCGTACCGGTATTGAGTCCTTGCGGAGGCGGGATTTCACAGGAGACGCAGAGACGCGGAGAAGGTCCGGTTTCGCCGTTCTCGGCGCCTCGGCGTCTCATTGTGAGATCTGTCCGGCAGATCGGCCACTGACGGAGGTGCGACGAACATGCGCATCGCAGTAATCGGCGCCGGCGGCGTCGGCGGATACTTCGGCGGCAGGCTCGCGCAGGCGGGCCACGACGTGACGTTCGTCGCGCGCGGCGCGCACCTCGCCACGCTGCGCGAGCGCGGCCTCGTCATCGAGAGCGGCCTGGGCAACGCGACGGTCCGCACCGCGACGTTTACCGACGACGTCGCGGGCATCGCGCCGTGCGACGTCGTCATGCTGTGCGTGAAGCTGTGGGACGTCGAGTCCGCGGCGAAACAGATCGCGCCGCTAGTCGAGCGCGGCGGGGTCGTCATCCCGTTCCAGAACGGCGTCGATGCGCCCGACATCGTCGGCCGCGCGGTCGGGCCGGCGCACGTGCTGGGCGGCATCGCGTACATCGCGGCGACGATCCGCGAGCCCGGCGTCATCGCGCACACCGGCACGATGGCGCGGCTCGTCGTCGGCGCGTTCGCGGGCGGCGACGCCGCGGCGGCCCAGGCATTCTGCGAAGCGTGCGCGCAGGCGGGCATCAACGTCGAGCTCGCGTCGGACATCCGGCGCGCGCTGTGGGAGAAGTTCTGCTTCCTCTCCGCGATGGCGGGCTGCACGGCCGCCGCACGCGTGCCCGTCGGCGACGTGCGCAGCGACGCGGACCTGCGCGCCGCCTTCGTGGCGGCGCTGACGGAGGCGTGGACGCTCGGCCGCGCGCGCGGCGTGCCGCTCGTCGACGACTATCCGGCGAAACAGACCGCGTTCCTCGACGGCCTGCCCGCGTCGATGCGCTCGTCGATGCTGAACGACCTCGTCGCCGGCAATCGGCTCGAGGCGCCGTGGCTCTCCGGCGCGCTCGTGCGCATGGCGGCGGAGTCGGGGATCGCCGTGCCGGTGAACGCCACGCTGTATGCTGCGCTGAAACCGCACGTCGGCGGCGCGCGCCGCTGACGCGCCATCGCCTCTTGCTCCGGAGAACGCCGTGCGCTTCATGCTTACGTTGCTCATCAACGCGGTCGCGCTGATCGCGCTGCCGTACGTCTTCTCGTCGATCACCGTCGACACGTTCCTGACCGCGCTGATCGTCGCGCTCGTGCTGGGCCTCATCAACACGCTGATCCGTCCGATCCTCATCCTGCTGACGCTGCCGGTGACGATCCTCACGCTCGGGCTCTTCATCTTCGTGATCAACGGACTGCTGTTCTGGGCGGTCGGTTCGTTCATGCCGGGCTTCCACGTCGACGGGTTCTGGTCGGGCGTGTTCGGCGCGATCGTCTACAGCCTGATTTCGTGGGCGCTGTCGTCGCTGCTGATGCCGGAGCCTAAAGAATGACCGCTCGTCCCATGCGCGGCCCGAACAACCTCTACAGCCTCGAGTTCTTTCCGCCCAAGACGCCGGAAGGCGTCGCCAAGCTGCGCGCGGCGCGCGCCCAGCTCGCGCAGCTGAAGCCCGCGTTCTGCTCGGTCACCTTCGGCGCCGGCGGCTCGACGCGCGAAGGCACGCTCGCGACGGTGCAGGAGATTCGCGCCGAGGGCCTGCCGGCGGCGCCGCACATTTCCTGCATCGGCGCCACGCGCGAGTCGCTGCGCGACGTGCTGGCGCAGTACCGGAGCCACGGCATCCGGCACGTGGTCGCGCTGCGCGGCGACTTGCCGTCCGGCTCGGCCGATGCCGGCGAGTTCCGCTACGCGAGCGACCTGGTCGCGTTCATCCGCGAGGAGACGGGCGACCTGTTTCACGTCGACGTCGCGTGCTACCCCGAGTACCACCCGCAGGCGCGCACGCCGCAGGAGGACCTCGACCACTTCGAGGAGAAGGTGCGCGCCGGCGCGGACTCCGCGATCACGCAGTATTTCTACAACCCGGACGCGTACTGGCACTTCGTCGACGCCTGCGCCGCGCGCGGACTCACGATCCCGATCGTGCCGGGCATCATGCCGATCGCGAGCTCGAGCCGACTCGCGCGTTTCTCGGACGCCTGCGGCGCCGAGATCCCGCGCTGGATCCGCCGCACGCTGGAAAGCTACGGCGACGACACGGCGTCCGTGCGCGCGTTCGGGCTCGACGTGGTCACCGACCTGTGCGCGCGCCTGCTCGACGGCGGCGCGCCCGGCCTGCATTTCTACACGATGAACAGCGCCGGCCTCACGACGACGATCTGGCAGAGGCTCGGGCTGTAGCGGGGACGGACCGGTGCCGAACTCGAAGGACTACGTCGAGTACGTGCTGGAACTGATGCGGCCGGCGGGCCGCGCGAGCGCGCGCGCGATGTTCGGCGGGCACGGCATCTACGTCGACGGCATGATCGTGGGCATCGTCGCCGACGACGTGCTCTATCTCAAGACGGACGAGGAGTCGCGCGCGGCGTTCGTCGCGCGCAACCTCGCGTCGTTCCGCTACGCGACGAAGAAGGGCGACGTGGAGATCACGTCGTACTACCGCCCGCCCGACGAGGCGCTCGAAAGCCCGGCCGAGATGCGCGAATGGCTGCGCCTCGCGCTCGCCGCGGCGTTGCGCAGCGGGAGCCGCGCGCCCGCGCGCAAGCGGACCGCGAAGGCGGCGCCTGCCGCGCCGCCGCCGAGAAAACGAGCCAGGCTCGAATGAACGAGCCAGAATAACCGAGCCAGGCTCGGATTTCAGAAAGCGCGAGCCAGGCTCGAGTTTCCGCAAAGACGATCATCTGGACGGCCTGGATGCCGCACGGGTAGTGGCCGCACGTTCGCACCGGTCACGCGAGGCCGGGACGACTTGCTCGCGTTCGCCGAGTAATATCGGGCGTGCCCCTTCCCGGACCGAGTCACTCCGCCGCCATGCGCATCGCCGCTCTGACACTCGCCGCCGTGATCGTCGTCGTCCTCGCCGCCTGCAGTCACGCGATGCCGAGCGACCCGGAGCGCGGCGCCACCAACGCGCCGGACAGCGACCCGTGGCGAGTGAAGGGCTCGGTGACTGCGGGGCCGATGTCCGGCACGCCGCAGGGGCCGTACGGCGCGCGCCCCTGACTGAAGTCGAGCTGCGCCCCGCGCTATGCGGGTGCCCGCGCGAAGGACGCGAGCTCGATCGTCGTGTTCTGCGCGCGGATCTCGATCGCATCGCGGCCGTCGCCGCGCTCGCGGTAGGTCGCGTAGCGCGTTTCGCGCACCGCTGCCCCCGCCTTCTCCGACCACCAGACGACGTAGTTGGCGTTCGTCGGCCAGCGGAAGGGGTTGTTGTCGTCGACGCTCATCAGGATGCGCATGACGATCGTGTCGAACGTGCCTGCCGGCACGGTGATCTGCTGCCAGCCGCCGATGCGAACGAACCGGTTGACCGTGCTGTTGAGCTGGTTCGCCGGGTCGAGGTTGCGCAGGTTCTGGTTCCACGTCGCCCCCGGGGTGAGCGGGAACTGGTAGCGGATGAGCGGCGGCTCGAATTTCCGCGTTTCGGCTGGATCGTAGACCGATCCCACGCTCACGACGCCCGGCGAAAGCAGCCGTTCCATCCGCGTGTAGTTCATCGTGTCGCCGCGCAGCTCGACGCGCACGTCGATGCCTTGCGCGTCGATCGCCGTGACCTCGTGCGTCTCGACCCATGTGACCGGCACGCGGAAGCCGTCGGAGCAGTTGTAGACCCAGCGGTCGCCCACGCGGAACACCGGCGCCGGCGCGGGCGGGCCGTCGACACCAGGCACGGAGACGCACCCGCCGACGAGCACGGCGGAACCGGCGAGCATGAACGTACGGCGATCCATGGCGAAGCTCCCTTACCGACCATTACCGAGATGGCCTCTACTGCCCCCAAAACCCCGGTCGTCCCCGCCTGCCGGGAACGACGGCGTGTTGGTCATGAATTCCCCGAGCAGGCTGTTGAAACTCGACGACGAACCCCTATGACTGGCCTCATTCCGAGCGAAGCGAGGAACCTGCTGTCGGTAGCTGGTTCATTTCGTTCAGAAGCAGGTTCCTCGCTTCGCTCGGAATGAGGCTTCGAAGAATGGACGGCGCAATCTCAACAGCCTGCTAGCGCTCAATCCCCAATTGCCGCGACGTCCGCCACCGTCCCACCCGCGACGCGGACCAGGTCGGCGGGCGCAACGGGAAACAGCGCATGCGGGGTCCCGCCCGCTGCGTAAACAGTTTCGTACTGCAGAAGATTCCGGTCGATGATCGGCGTCAGGGATTGTGCGTGCGCGAGCGGCGGTATGCCGCCGATCGCGTAGCCGGTGGCCGTGCGCACGAACGCCGCATCCGCCTTGCCGATCGGCTCGCCCGCGATGGCAGCCACTTTCGCCTCGTCGACCCGGTGTGCGCCGGACGCGATCACGAGCACCGGCGCGCCCGACGCCGCGCGGAACACCAGCGATTTCGCGATCTGGCCGACCTTGCAGCCCAGCACCGCGGCGGCCTCCGCCGACGTGCGTGCCGGCACGTCGTACTCGACGATGCGGGCGGCGAGGCCCGCGGAGGCGAGCGCGTCCTGCACGCGCTGCGCCGACGCGGAGAGTGCGGGCGGCGTCGCCATCACGCGCCCGCAGCGTACGCGCGCCGGCCGATCGCGCCGGTCCGGTCGTTACGTTGCGGCACCACGGGTTCCACGCGCGTCGGTCCGGTCCGGTCCGTCACGGCGCGACGAACTCGAGCTCGACGTCGTCGAACCACAGCGCGCCGCGTCCGCGCATCATCGCGCCGATCTCGATCCGGTCCGCGCCCTTGGGGATCGCCACGGTGATCGTGTAGCGCTTCCAGTCCGTCGTACCCGTGACCGCGCCGTCGTACATGAAGTTGTGCGCGAGGATGTTGCCGCCCTGCTGCACCAGCAGCGTGAGCCCGGCGCCGCCGTCGCTGTTGGCGTCCTTCGTGCGCAGCCAGCCCGAGAGCTTCGCGACCTTGCCGGCGTGCGGCGCGGCGGCGAGCGACTGCGCGACGGCGCCGTAGGGCTCCGGACCGATGTTCTCGATGCGCAGGCTGCGCGTTCCGCCGTGCGGATTGTCGGTGTCGACGATGTAGCGGTAGGACGGATTGCCCGCGTGCTGGAACGTGAACCAGCCCTCGGGATCGCCGCGCTGTCCGGTCTTCGTCGATTCGAAGCCGGGATTGACGGTGGCAACGCCTTGCGTGGCCGCCGGCGCCGCCTTTGGCGCAGCGGACGCGGGCACGGCGGGCGCGCTGCCGGCAGCAGCAGGCGTGACCGAGGGCGCGGTCTGCGCGAAAGCGCCACCCACGCAGCAGGCAGCGAGGAGCAGGAACGGGACGGGTCGTCGTCGGAACATGGCGGAGATCGCGTAGCGTCGTGACATCGGGGCCACCGCGCCCCCGAGGCATCCTCCGGGCAGGCGCGCGCAGCCGCGCCCGGGTCAGAGGTCCGTCACGGCGCCCTTGCTCGCCGTCGACACGATTCGCATGTACTTGCCGAGCAGCCCGCGGGTATAGCGCGGCGGGCGTTGCTTCCACGCGGCGCGCCGGCGCGCGATCTCGGCATCGTCGACGTTGAGCTGGATGAGCAGCTTGTGCGCGTCGATCGTGATCGAGTCACCTTCCTCGATCAGCGCGATCGTACCGCCGACGTACGCTTCCGGCGCGACGTGGCCGACCACCATGCCCCACGTGCCGCCGGAAAACCGGCCGTCCGTCAGCAGCCCCACAGACTCGCCAAGTCCTTGCCCGATCAGTGCGGACGTCGGCGCCAGCATCTCCTGCATGCCGGGTCCGCCCTTCGGACCTTCGTAGCGGATGACGACGACGTCGCCCGCCTTGATCTTCTTCGCCATGATGGCGTCCATCACCTCCGGCTCGGAATCGAACACGCGCGCAGGACCGGTGATGACCGGATTCTTGAGGCCGGTGATCTTCGCGACGCACCCCTCGGGCGCCAGGTTGCCCTTGAGGATCGCGAGGTGGCCCTGCGCGTACATGGGCTTGTCGAACGGGCGGATCACGTCCTGGTCGGCGCGCGGCGTGTCGGGCACGTTGGCGAGTTCCTCGGCCATTGTGCGGCCGGTGATCGTCATGCAGTCGCCGTGCAGCAGCCCCGCTTTCAGCAGCATCTTGAGCACCTGCGGCACGCCGCCCGCCCGGTGGAAGTCGACGGCGACGTACCTGCCCGACGGCTTCAGGTCGCACAACACCGGCACCTTCTGCCGGACCCGCTCGAAGTCGTCGATCGTCCATGGCACTTCGGCCGCCGAAGCGATCGCGAGATAGTGGAGCACGGCGTTGGTCGAGCCGCCGGTGGCCATCACGAGCGCGATCGCATTCTCGATCGACTTCTTCGTGATGATGTCGCGCGGCTTCAGGTCACGCTTGATGGCCTCGACCAGCACGCGCCCCGACGCCGCGGACGAGTCCGCCTTCTCAGGGTCGGGGGACGCCATCTGCGACGAGCCCAGCAGGCTCATGCCGAGCGCCTCGAACGACGAGGACATCGTGTTGGCCGTGTACATGCCGCCGCATGCGCCGACCGACGGGCACGCATTCTTCTCGATGCCGTCGTAGTCCTCCTTCGACATCGTGCCGGCGGTGAACGCGCCGACCGCCTCGAACGGCGACACGATCGTCAGCGTCTGCCCTTTCCAGTGGCCGGGCTTGATCGTGCCCGCGTAGACGAAGATGCCGGGCACGTTCATCCGCGCCATTGCCATGATCGCGGCCGGCATGTTCTTGTCGCAGCCGCCGACGACCAGCACGCCGTCCATGCACTGGCCGTTGACCGACGTCTCGATGGCGTCCGCGATCACCTCGCGCGACACCAGCGAGTACTTCATCCCTTCGGTGCCCATGCCGATGCCGTCGGTGACGGTCGGCACGCCGAACACCTGCGGCATCGCCCCCTCCGCCTTGAGCGCAGCCATCGCGCGGTCGACGAGCGGCTGGATGCCGGCGTTGCAGGGGTTCATCGTGCTGTGGCCGTTGGCCACGCCGACGATGGGCTTTTCGAAGTCCCCGTCGCCGAAGCCGACGGCGCGCAGCATGGCGCGGTTGGGGGAGCGGGCGATGCCCTGCGTGATGAGCCGGGAACGGCGATTGAATGACATGGGGGGCCTCGTGGCGCGGCGTGCGGCGCCGCGGTTTGTATAATCGCTCGATTCTAGCGCATGGCTCCACCCGCGCTCCCTCCCGCCGCGCCACCGCAAGGCATCCACCCCACGCATGCTCGTCCACCCGCAGTTCGATCCCATTGCGTTCCAGATCGGCCCCGTGGCCGTGCGCTGGTACGGGCTCATGTACCTGGTCGCCTTCGCGCTGTTCGTCGTGCTCGGCAAGGTCCGCGCGCGCCGCAACCTGCTCACGGGCTGGCATCCGCGCGACGTCGACGACATGCTGTTCTACGGCGTGTTCGGCGTGATCCTGGGCGGGCGGCTGGGCTACGTGCTCTTCTACAAGCCGCTCTACTACGTCGCGCACCCGCTCGAGATCCTGCAGGTGTGGTCGGGCGGCATGAGCTTCCACGGCGGGTTCCTGGGCGTGCTCGTTGCGCTCTGGCTCTTCGCGCGCAACCGCGACAAGCGCTTCCTCGACGTCACGGACTTCGTCGCGCCGCTCGTGCCGCTCGGGCTCGCGGCGGGGCGCCTCGGCAACTTCATCAACGGCGAGCTCGTCGGCCGCGTGACCGACGTGCCGTGGGCGATGGTGTTCCCGCAGGTGGACGGGCTGCCGCGCCACCCGTCGCAGCTCTACCAATTCGGGCTCGAGGGCGTGCTGCTGTTCCTGCTGCTCTGGTGGTACGCCGGACGCACGCGGCCGATGGGCGCGGTGTCGGCGATGTTCCTGATCGGCTACGGCGCGTTCCGCTTCATCGCCGAGTTCGCGCGCGAGCCCGACAACTTCCTGGGCTTCCTCGCGGGCGGCCTCACGATGGGCCAGTGGCTGTCGCTGCCGATGATGGCGGCGGGCGTCGGCATGCTCGTCTGGTCGTACCGGCGGGCCGGCAAGGCGGAGCCGACGGTCATCGACCGGATGCGATAGGCGGGAACGCCGTCGGGGTCAGCGCGGCCGTCGCTAAGGGTCTGACCCTTAACATGCACTCCAATGCATCTTAAGGGTCAGACCCTTAAGGGAGGCGTCAGTCGATGCGGCGGTAGTCGCCGTCAATCGCATCTGCGGTGCCCTGCTGCGTGCGCGACCGTCCGGCGGCGGCAGCCTGGGGGCCGAAACCACGGCCGACGTTGAGCGGGAGCGCAAGCAGCGTAAGCGCGATGAGGTCCGACACGAGGCCGGGCAGCATCAGCAGGAAGGCGGCGAGCACCTTGCGCCCGCTGTCCAGCACGCCGCGCAGCAGCGACTGGTCGCCGTGCAGCGCCGCGACGGTGCGCGTGCGGAATGCCATGCGTTCATTGCGCATCAGCATGAGGCCGGCCAGGAACGAGCAGCCGAGCCACACCCAGAGCGGAATCCCCGTCCACCGCGCGATACGCGCGGTCACGTACAGGTCCGCGACCGGGAATGCCAGTAGAATTGCCAATACGAGGAAACGCATGGACTCTCCTTGCCGGACGCCGCGATCCTGGTGCTGACGACCCTGCCTGACCAAGAGGCGGCACAGTCGTTGGCCCGTGCGCTGGTGGCCGGCCGGCTCGCCGCCTGCGTGAACGTCGGGGCGCCGGTCGAGTCAATGTATCACTGGCACGGGGAAATCGAAACTGCGCACGAGATCCCCGTCGCGATCAAGACCCGCGCGACGCTGTACGCGCAGGTCGAGGCGGCGATCGTCGCCGCCCACCCGTACGAACTTCCGGAAATCATCGCGGTTCCCATCGTCCATGGCCTCCCCCGCTACCTCGACTGGATCGACGCCGAAACGACGGCCCGCTGAAATGCGCGCGTTGGTGGCGGTCGCCTGCGTCGTAGCGGCGGCGAGCGCCGTTGCGGCCGACCCGAAGCTGCTGCCGCCCGAGCAGGCGTTCCGGTTCTCGGCGCGCGCGCTCGACGACCGCACGGTCGAGGCGCGCTTCGCCGTGGAAGACGGGTATTACCTGTACCGCGACAAGCTGAAGTTCACGGTCGAGCCGACACTGGTCGCGATCGCGACGCCGGACCTGCCGGCCGGCAAGGTCAAGGATGACCCGTTCTTCGGTCGGGTCGAGACGTACCGCGGTGACGTCGTCGTCAAGCTCCCGCTGGCGACGGCCGTTGCCGGACAATCGATCGTGCTTGCCGCCGACTCGCAGGGCTGCGCGGATCAGGGCGTCTGCTACCCGGTCAATCGCCAGCAGGTGACGCTGGTCGTGCCGGCGGCCGGCAAGGGACCAGGTCCGGTCGTCGAGGCCCATCCGCGCAAGAAAAGCTGGTTCAACTGACCGGGCGTACCCGCACCTCCATCCGGCGCGCGCTTCGGGCTAAGCAAGCGCCCACTAACAGGACTGATACTGCATGGCTACCACGTTGATCCGCGGGATCGGGATCGCCGCTGTCGCGCTCGGCGCGCTCGGCGCCGGACTGTACTTCGGCCTGCGCGACCAGTCGGCAGCGCCCGACCCCGCGGCCGCCGCCGCCATCAACGGCCTCGCGCTGCCGGACGCCGACGGCAAGGAACGCCGGATCGACGAATGGCGCGGCAAGGTGGTCGTCGTGAACTTCTGGGCCACCTGGTGCGCACCCTGCCGCGAAGAGATGCCTGAGTTCATGAAGGCCCAGAAGGAACTCGGGCCCAAAGGTCTCCAATTTGTCGGCATCGCCGTCGATCAGGCCGACAAAGTGAAGCAATATGCGGCAGAAATCGGGCTCAACTACCCAACGCTCGTCGGCGGGTTCGGCGCGATGGAGCTGTCCAAGACGCTGGGCAATACGCTGATGGCGCTTCCCTTTACCGTCGTGCTGGATCGCAAGGGCGCGG
>Ga0315287_10004943_pt1 | contig 13052 bp, 9 predicted proteins | sample YL17G11_0_MG_FD_205037 | JGI IMG/M metagenome (GOLD analysis project Ga0315287, IMG submission 205037) | Sediment microbial communities from Yellowstone Lake, YNP, Wyoming, USA - YL17G11_0 | ecosystem: Environmental > Aquatic > Freshwater > Lake > Sediment | place: USA: Wyoming | collected...
GGGGCCTTGAGCCCCCTGAAGGGTCGTGGCAGACCACCACGTTGATAGGCCGGGTGTGGAAGGGCAGTAATGCCTTAAGCTAACCGGTACTAATTGCCCGTGCGGCTTGACCCCATAACACTGAGCACTGCGTGCGCAGCTCAGGTAACAGGAGTCAGGGAACAGGTAACAGATAACACCTGTGCCCATGCCCCTGCCTGAGCCAAGCGGTGTTGCCGGTGTTTGCGCCAATCAACCCCACCTTTACTTCTTCCGACTGACAGAGTGCTGGGCCAAGGCGAGCGGTTGTCTGTTCCCTGTTACCTGACCTCTGTTACCTGTCAACGCCTGACGACCATAGCCCGCCGGAACCACCCCTTCCCATCCCGAACAGGACCGTGAAACGGCAGCACGCCGATGATAGTGTGGATTGCCCATGCGAAAGTAGGTCATCGTCAGGCACCCTACCCCCAACGAAGCCCGGCCCCAAGCCGGGCTTCGTCACGTCCGCCGGCGGCACAGCGTGCTGTGTCGGCCGTGTCGGTTGTTGGCCACTGTGGCACCATCTTTCGTAGAATGAGATGCTGCGGCGCGCTCGCGTCGCAAGCAGCAACCCCCGGCGATCCATGCAGAGCGTTGGCCGTAACGTTCCCTGCCCGTGCGGAAGCGGCAAGCGAGCCAAGCACTGCTGCCACCAGCTGGTGCCGGGTCGAGCGCCGGCGGGCGACCCCGTCGCCGCGACCGCCGCCAGCCGGCAGAACGCCGACAGGAGCGCGGCGGGCGATGCTGCCGCGCATTTCACGCAGGCGACCGCGTTGCTGGCGCAGGGCAAGCTCGACGCGGTCGTCGGACACCTCGAGAGCGCGCTATCCCTGAGACCGGACTATGCCGAAGCGCACCTGACGCTCGGGCAGGCGCTGTGGGCACAAGGGAAACTCGTGGCGGCGGCCGGGAGCCTGGAGAAGGGGCTGTCGCTCATGCCGGACTTTGCCGAGGCCCACAGCAATCTGGGCCTTCTGTACCACGCGCTGGGCAAACGCGACGCGGCGGTCGACCGGTTCAGGAGAGCGCTCGCGCTCAAGCCGGATTTCACCTGGGCTCACTGCAACCTCGGCAACGTGCTGCAGGCGCAAGGCAATCTGCCCGCCGCGATCGAGAGCTATCGGGCGGCGCTCGCGATCAAGCCGGATCACGTCGAGGCCTGGGTCAACCTCGGGAATGCGCAGAACGCGCAGGACAACGTCGACGCGGCGGTCGAGAGCTACCGGAAGGCGCTCGCAATTGCGCCGGACATGGCCGTCGCCTGCGTCAATATCGGCGCCCCGTTGCAGGCACAAGGCAACCTCGACGCGGCGGCCGACAGTTTCCGCAAAGCGCTGTCGCTCAAGCCGGATTTTGCCGACGCGCATAGCGGCTTGCTGTTCGTGTTGAGTTTCCATCCCGGGTACTCGCCCGCCCAGCGCCTCGCGGAAGCGCGGCGCTACGGCGCCGGCGTGACGGCGCGTGCCCGACCCCATGAACGCTGGCATGTCGACCCGAACGCCCGGGTGGACGCCGGCACGCCCCTGCGCGTCGGGCTGGTTTCCGCGGACCTGCGATCACATCCGGTCGGATTCTTTGTCGAAAGCATTCTCGCGCATCTCGATCCCGCCCGGATCGAACTCGTGGCCTACCCGACGCTGCCGCAGGAGGACGAGACGACCGCCCGCATGAAACCCCGCTTTGCCGCGTGGAACAGCCTGGTCGATCTCGGCGACGAAGCCGCGGCGGCAAGAATTCATGCGGACGGCATTCATGTCCTCGTCGATCTGGCCGGACACACCGCGCACAATCGCCTGCCGATCTTTGCCTGGAAGCCGGCCCCGGTGCAGGCGAGCTGGCTGGGCTACTTCGCCACCACCGGCGTGCCCGCCATCGACTATCTGCTGGCGGACCGCGTGTCGGTGCCCGCCTCGCACCGCGAGCAATTCTCCGAGGCGATCTGGTACCTGCCGGACACGCGATTCTGCTTCACCCCGCCTGCCGACAGCACGCGCCTGCAGCCCGCACCCCTGCCCGCCGCGCGCAGCGGGTGCATCACGTTCGGCTGCTTCCAGAATCTGCTCAAGCTGAACGATGCGGTGCTGGCCGTATGGGGACGCATCCTCGCCGCACTGCCCGACGCTCGGCTGCGCCTGCAGAGCGGCCAGATGCGCTACCCCGCTGCGCAAACGCGCCTTCGCGACCGGCTGCGCCGATTCGGCATCGCGCCCGAACGGGTGACGATGGTCGGCAATGTGCCCCGCGAGGAGTACCTGAAGGCGCACGCCGACGTGGACATCATCCTCGACACGTTTCCCTATCCGGGCGCCACGACCACGTGCGAAGCGTTGTGGATGGGCGTCCCTACGCTGACGCTCGCGGGGGACACGCTGGTTTCCCGCCAGGGCGCGAGCCTGCTCGCGTGCGCCGGACTCGACGACTGGATCGCCGCCGACGAGGACGATTACGTCGCGCGCGCCGTTGCCCACGCCGGGGACGTCGATCGGTTGGCGCGACTGCGCTCGGCGTTGCGCCCGGCCGTGCTGGCGTCGCCGCTCTTCGACGCGCCCCGCTTTGCACGCAATCTCGAGGCCGCGCTCCACGGCATGTGGGAGGAGCAGCGGCGCCAGCGTTCCGCCGGCAGGGACGCCTGATTCCCGCATCAGGGGTCGCGTTTCCTGCCGAAGCGCTGGGACACTGCCAGCAGCAGCGAGGTGACGACGATCATGATCGTCGAGATGGCGGCGATGGTCGGATCGACCTGGTCGCGCAGCGAGTTGAACATGTTGCGGGTGAGGGTGGAGTTCTCGCCGCCGGAGACGAACAGCGCGACGATGATCTCGTCGAAGGACGTGAGGAAAGCGAGCGCGGCCCCGGACACCACGGCGAAGCGGATCTGCGGCAGCGTCACCAGCAGGAACGCGACGACCCGCGACGCGCCCAGGCTGCGCGCGACCATCTCCTGATTGGCGTCGAAGCTCTTGAACGCCGACAGCACGACCATCACCACCAGCGGCACCGCCAGCATGCTGTGCGCCAGCACGAGGCCCGCGAGCGTGTTGACGAGGTGGAGTTTGGCGTAGACGTAGAAGATGCCGATGCCGATGAGGATCACCGGGACGATCATCGGTGTGAGCAGCGTGCCCACGATCAGCCGCGTGAAGCGGAACCGCGACACGTGGAGGCCGTAGGCGGCCATCGTGCCGAGCGGCGTGGCCACGAGCGTGGTCAGCGCCGCTGCCTTGAACGAGGTCGCGGTCGCCGCCATCCACGACGCCGAGGCGAAGTAGTTGTCGTACCAGCGCAGCGACCATTGCCGGGGCGGGAACTCCAGGTACTGCGAGCCGGAGAAGGACATCGGCACCACGATCACCGTCGGGATGACGAGGAACGCCATCACCAGCACCGCGATCGCGTAGAGCCACAGCCGCGATCGGTGCGTGATCTGCGTGTCGGTGACCGGGCGGCGCAGCCAGGTCACGGGCGCAACCGTGGCGCTGCGCGCCGTCCCGCCGGGAGGGGGCAATTCGCCGGCGGGGCGGCCCTTCGCGCTCATGTCGGGTCGGCGTGGCCGAGGATGGCGCTGGCGCGCAGCAGCCGCGATGCGATCAGCATGAACGCGAAGGTCAGCACCAGCAGGACGACGCCGAGCGCGCTCGCGGCCCCCCAGTTGAAGAAGATCTCGATGTCGTTGGCGATGCGGCTCGACACCATGATCACCTTGCCTCCGCCCAGCACCGCGGGCGTCACGTAGAAGCCGAGGCACAGGATGAAGACGATTAGCGCGCCGGTGAGCAGGCCCGGGAGCGAGAGCGGGAAGAAGACCATCCAGAACGTCCGCACGGGCCCGGCGCCGAGATTGGCGGCGGCCTTGAGGTAGTCGCGGTCGATCGCCATCATCGAGGCGTAGAGCGGCAGCACCAGGAACGGCAGCAGCACGTGCACGGTGCCGATCAGCGTGCCGGTCAGGTTGTGAACGAGCGCCACCGGCTCGTTCCACAGGCCGAGCTCCATCGCCCAGGTGTTGACGAGGCCGCGCCGCTGCAGCAGCACGAGCCACGCATAGGTGCGCACCAGCAGCGAGGTCCACAACGGCAGCAGAACGGCGATCATGCACAGGTTGGCGGCGCGGCGCGGCAGCTGCGACAGGAAATAGGACAGCGGGTAGCCGAGCAGCACGCAGATGCCGGTGGTGAGGACGCTCACCTCGAACGTCGTGCGGAAGGTCCGCGCGTAGGAGGGCTGCTCCAGCATCTTGCGGTAGTGCTCCAGCGTCAGGCTGCCGTCGTCGGCGAGCAGTGACAGGCCGAACAGCCAGCCCACCGGCAGCACCAGCGTGATGAACACCAGCAGCAGCGACGGCAGCGCGAGGCAGAGCACGCCGAGACGCTCGTGCCGCCCGCGCCGGTGCAGCAGCGACGCGTTGGGCCGGCCGGCCGCGCGGTCACGGGCGTCGGCGGCGGCGCTCACGCCGGACTCCGCGGCGTTCCCGGCAGGGCGCGCATGGCCGCCGCGACCGGGCATGCCCGCGCGATCATCGCTGCGCCTCGTTGTCCGGGAGCAGGATCGCGTCCTCGGGCGCGAGGCCGAGCACCGCCCGGTCGCCGGCGCGCAATCCGGCGACACCGCCCCGGCTGGCCGACGGGGCGCGCACGCCGATCTCGGTGCCGTCGTCGAGCTTCACCTGCACGAGCGTACTGTCGCCCTGGTAGACGACCGCGGTGACGGCGCCCTGCAGCACGTTCATCCCGGCGGCCCCGGCTGCCGGCGCGAGGTGCAGATGCTCGGGGCGCACCAGCAGCAGATGCGGGCCGTCGCGGCCGGCTGGCGCCGAGAGCGCGAGGGGCCGGCCGCCGAGGGTGGCCACGCCGCCGCTCACGACGACCGGAAGGAACGTCGACTCGCCGATGAACTCCGCGACGAACCGGTTGGCCGGCCGCTCGTAGATGCGGCGCGGCGTGTCGAGCTGCATGATGCGGCCGTGGTCGATGACGGCGATGCGGTCCGACATCGTCAGCGCCTCGCGCTGGTCGTGCGTGACGTAGACAGTGGTCATGCCGAGCTTGTCGTGCAGCTGGCGCAGCTCGATCTGCATGTGCTCTCGCAGCTGCTTGTCGAGCGCGGACAGCGGCTCGTCCATCAGCAGGATCCGCGGCTCGAACACCATCGCCCGCGCGAGGGCCACGCGCTGGCGCTGCCCGCCGGAGAGCTGGTCGACGCGCCGCGTGCCGTAGCCCGAGAGGCGCACCAGCGTCAGCGCCTCCTCGATGCGACGGTCCGCCTCGCCGCGCGGCACGCGGCGCAGCCGCAGCGCAAAACCGACGTTGCCCGCCACCGTCATGTGCGGGAACAGCGCGTAGTTCTGGAACACCATGCCGACGTCGCGCTTGTGCGGCGGCGTGCCGATCATCTCGATGTCGCCGAACTTGAGACTGCCGTGGTCGGGCCGCGTGAAGCCCGCCAGCACCGTGAGCAGCGTGGTCTTGCCGGAGCCCGACGGTCCGAGCAGCGTCATGAACTCGCCGCTGCGGATGTCGAGGTCGACGTCGTCGAGCGACGTGACTTCGCCGTAGGTCTTGGTCACCTGCCGGATGGTGATCGGGAGCGACGCGCTACGGGGCATGGCGGAGCATTCCCTGTCGGTGACCGAAACCGAAACCGGCGCGCGCCCGGGAGACCGGGCGCGCCCTCGAGTGCACTGCGGGCGCCGCCGGCTATTCGGTCAGCATGTTCTGGTAGGCCTCCGACGCCTTGGCCTCGTTCTTGATGTACCAGTCGAGGTCGATCGGCAGCTGCTTCGCCGCGTTGTCGGGATACGACGGCAGTGCCTTCGCGTAGGCGGCGCTGATCGCCCCCGTGTCGTAGGCCTTCTTGTTGGTCGGTCCGTAGGTGATGTACTTGGTGAAGTCGGCCTGATACTGCGGCTTGCTGATCTCGTTGAGGAACTTCATCGCGCCGGCCTTGTTGGGCGCGCCCTTGGGCACCGCGTAGCAGTCGTAGTCCAGCAGCGCCTGGTTGAACGTGTAGGCGACCTGCGCGCCGTCTTTTTTCGCGACGTCGAAGCGGCCGTTCCAGCCCGTCACCATGTCGACCTCGCCGTCCTTCATCAATTGCGCGTGCTGCGCGCCCGACGACCACCAGACGGCGATGTGCGGCTTCAGTTCCTTGATCTTCTTGATCGCCCGCTCGATGCCGCCCGGGGCGGAGAGCACCTCGTAGACCTTGTTGGGCGGGACGCCCTCGGCCATCAGCGCGGGTTCCAGCGCGCCGGCCACGCCCTTCCGGTACGAGCGCTTGCCGGGAAATTTCTTCACGTCCCAGAAGTCGGCCCAGCTCTGCGGTCCCTTGTCGCCGTAGGTCTTGGTGTTCCAGGCGAGCACCGTCGAAAAGACGTCGCCGCCGACGCAGTAGGGCTGCGTCATCCCGGGCGCGAACGACGACGTGTCGATGATCTTGTAGTCGAGCGGCTCGAGCAGCCCTTCGGCGCCCGCGCGCGCCGCGCTTCCCGAGCCGCTGGCGACGACGTCCCACGTGACCGCGCCGGCCTTGACCTTGAGGCGCAGGTCGGCGATGCCGGTGTAGGTCTCTTCCTTGACGTTGATGCCCAATGCCTTGCCCGCGGGCTGGAACAGCGCCTTGCTCTGGCCTTCCTGGTAGGCGCCGCCGAACGACACCACCGTCAGGTCCTCGGCGGCGGCCGTGGCGACGAAGGCGACGGCTGCGATCGCCGTGGCCGCGGCCAGCAGGGAACCGCGAATGCGTTTGCTCATCATGGTTTTTCTCTCCTCGGGGTGGTGTGTTGTGGTTGCTGCCATGTCGCGCCGCGCCGCGGGACCGACGGGGGCGGTCGTGCGGACGGGACCTTCGTCGACTGCTGCGTTATCGCTATCCTGACACATAAGGCCCGATGCGCGCAGCGACGCTCTTGATCCGGGAATAGCTGGAGAGCGCCGCCAGCCCCTTTTCCCGGCCGAATCCCGATCGACGGTTGCCGCCGAAAGGCACCTCGATGCCACCGGCGAAATACTCGTTGATGTAGACCTGGCCCGCGTCGACCTCGCGGGCGAACCGGTGCGCGCGCGAGAAGTCCCGCGTGTAGATCCCGGCGACGAGGGCGTACGACGTGCCGTTGGCCAGCGCGACGGCCTCGTCGAAGTCATCGAACACCTGCACGGTCAGCACCGGCCCGAAGATCTCCTCGGTGACCAGTTCGTCGTCCGCCGGCACGTCGTCGACCACGGTCGGCGGGAAGAACCAGCCGGCGCCTGTCACGGCGTCGGGGGCGCGGCGGCCGCCGGTCAGCACGTTGCGACCGCGCTCGCGCGCCCGGTCCACGTAGCCGGTGATCTGCGCGAGCTGCGCCGCGGAAATCACCGGCCCCATGTCGGGATCGCGCAAGCCGTGTCCCAGGGTCATCGTCCGCGTCCGGGCGACCAACGCGCCGATGAACTCGTCGTGGAGCGAGCGCTCGATGAGCAGGCGCGAGCCGGCCGAACAGATCTGCCCGGCATTCTCGAAGATCGCGCCGAAGACGCCGTCCAGCGCCGCCGCGCGGTCGCAATCGGCCATCACCACGACCGGCGACTTGCCGCCCAGTTCCAGCACCACGCGCGTCACGTTCATCGCGGCGGCGCGCATCACTCCGATCCCGGTGGCGACGCTTCCGGTGAAGGTGATGTGATCGACCCCGGGGTGGGCCACCAGCGGGGCGCCCGCGTCGGCGCCGGTGCCGGTGACCACGTTGCACACCCCCGGCGGCAGGCCCGCACGTGCCAGCAGGTCGGCAAGCATGAGCGCGGTGAGCGGTGTCTGTTCGGCCGGCTTGAGCACCGCCGTGCAGCCTGCCGCCAGCGCGGGGGCGATCCCGCGGACGGCCGTCGCGAACGGATAGTTCCATGGAACGATATGGGCGGTGACCCCGGCCGGTTCGTTGACGGTCCACGCGAAATGCTCCGCGTCGAGCGGAATGGTGTCGCCCTGCTGCTTGTCGCACGCGCCCGCGTAGTACTCGAAGGCCCGCGCGGCACCGGCGATGTCGCCGCGGGCTTCCGTGAGGCGCTTTCCCGAATCGAGCGCCTCGACCACCGCGAGGCGATCGGCATCGGTGCGGATCAGTTCGGCGGCGCGCTGCAGGATGCGCCCGCGCTGCGCCGGTGTCGTGCGCCGCCAGTCGCCGGCGAGTGCGGTTCGCGCCGCGGCGACGGCGGCATCGATATCCGCGGCACCGCCCGCGGCGACGACCGCGATCACCTCGCCGGTGCCGGGGTCCAGTGTCTCCATCCGCGCGCCGGAGGCCGAGGGCACGGTCCGGCCGTCGATCGCGTGGCGATCGGGTAGGCCCTGGATCGTGCCGGTCGCCAGCGCTTCCGCGACGAGCTGTTGCAAGGTCGCGCTCATCGGCTACTGCACCTCGCTCGCCTGGTAGGCCGCGGCCTGCAGCCAGGCCGGATCGATCTCGACGCCCCAACCCGGCGCATCCGGCAGCGTCACCTTGCCGTCGGTGACGGCGTACGGTGAACGGACGAACAGCCCGTCCTGCCACGGGTAGTAGTCGGGACCCTCGATCGACAGCTCGAGATACTTGCCGGCATTCGGAATCACGCAGAGCAGGTGCATCGTGAACAGCGTCACCATCGACAGGTTGGCGCAGTGCGGCGTGCAGGGGATCCCGGCGTCGGCGCCCATCTTCGCCACCCGCAGCGTGCGTGTCAGCCCCCCCAGGTAGCAGACATCGGGTTGGATGATGTCGACCGCGTGCATCGCGATCATCCGCCGCCACGTCGGGATCGAGCAGTCCTGTTCCCCGCCCGTGACGTCGATCTCGAGCGCGTCGCGCACCTCCTTGGTCTGCTCCAGCTCCCAGTACGGGCACGGCTCCTCGTAGTGGCTGATGCCGTGCTCCTGCAGCATCCGGCCGACCTCGATCGCGCGCTGCGGCGAGAAGCCGCTGTTGGCGTCGACCAGCAGCGCGACGCCGTCGCCCAGCGCCCGCCGCATCGTCGGCACGATCTCCTCGGTGCGGCCCGGCCACTCGTCGACGTCGTGCCCGCATTCGGCGCCGACGCGGAACTTGAACGCGTCGAACCCGAGCTCGTCGCGCAGGCGAACGAGCCGCTGCGCCTCGTCGCGCGGCGTGATGTCGCGCTTCATCGACGACGCGTAGGCGCGCAGCGGCCGCGGCGTCCCGCCCAGCAGCTCGCACACGCGCTTGCCTTCGCGCTTGCCGCGCAGGTCCCACAGCGCGGTGTCGAGGCCGCACATCGCGCGGCGCAGATAGGAGCCCGGAAACTTGTGCTCGCGCTCCGGGATGGTGTCCATCAGGTGGTCGATGTCCTGCGCGTCCTGGCCGAGCGACCACGGCGCGACCTGCCGATGCAGCACCAGCGACGTGATGTCCGCGTTGTAGGGGGAGACCTGCCCCCAGCCCTGCCTGCCGTCATCGGTGGTGACGCGGACGAAGCCGACGTAGCGGTTGCAGAACGTCTCGATCTTGCTGATTTTCATCGCAGCCTGCCGTTGTACCGATGGTGGTCAATCGGAGATGATTCGGCACAAGTGGATCGTGCAGAAGGTCCATTTTGATTAATTCGTGATACCGTTTTGCCTTGTTCCGGAAACGGCGGCGAAAGGCATGGTCAAGCGCGCGGGCGGGTCGCTGTTGCTTTCGGTGGCGATCGACCCGCGCTCGCAGCGGCCGGTCAGCACGCAGCTCTACGTCATCCTGCGCGACATGATCCTGGCCGCTGCGTTTTCCGCCGGCGACCGGTTGCCTGCCAGCCGCACGCTGGCGCGCGACCTCGGTCTTTCGCGCACGACGGTGGTCGAGGCCTTCGACCGACTGACCGCCGAAGGCCTGGTGGAATCACGGACCGGTTCGGGCACCTACGTCAGCGTCGCGTTGCGCGCGGACCGGCCGAAGCCCGCCGCAGCGAATGCGCATGCGGCTGCGGCGCCGCGACTGTCGGCCGTCATGGGCGAAGCCGTCGCGCGGTTCGGCGACCGCCAGCGGCTGCCGCACGTGCCGCGCGCGTTCACCACCGCGTTGCCGGCCTTCGACGCCTTTCCGATGGCGCAGTGGGCGCGGTTGTCGGCCAAGTACTGGCGCGGCGGTCGCGACCATGTGATGGGGTACGGCGATCCCTGCGGCGACGTCCGCCTGCGCCGGGTGATCGCGTCGCACCTGCGGGCCAACCGCGGCATCGTCTGCGATGCGGAACAGGTCTTCATCGTCGGCGGCGCGCAGCAGGCGTTCCACCTGATCGGCACCACGCTCCTCGATCCGCGCGACAAGGTGTGGTTCGAGAATCCCGGCGCGATCGGCGCGCGCAACAGCCTGATCGCCACCGGCGCGGAGCTGGTTCCGGTCCCGGTCGACGATGCCGGTCTGCGCGTGGACGAGGGCCTGCGCATGAGCCCGCAGTTCCGCCTCGCCTTCGTGACGCCGTCGCACCAGCAGCCGCTCGGCAGCGTCATGAGCCTGGAACGGCGCTTCGCCCTGCTGCACGCGGCCGAGCAGGCCGGCGCGTGGATCATCGAAGATGACTACGACGGCGAGTTCTTCTTCGGTGGCCGCGCGCCGCCGACGCTGAAAAGCGTCGACACCACCGGGCTCGTCATCTATGTCGGCACCTTCAGCAAGTCGCTGTTTCCGGCGCTGCGGCTGGGCTACCTGGTCGCGCCGCCGGCGCTGGTGGATGTCTTCCGGGCGATCATGAGCCGGTTCCTGCAGGGCGTGCCGTCGTCGACGCAGTCGGTGGTGGCCGAGTTCATCGACGAAGGCCATTTCGCATCGCATATCCGCCGGATGCGCCGGCTCTACGCGGAGCGGCACGAGGCGCTGCGGCACGCCGCGCACGCGAAACTCGACCGCCTGCTCGAATTGATGCCGACCGACAGCGGGCTGCACAGCGTCGGCTACCTCGACCGGGGGGCGTCCGAGATCGACATCGCCCGCGCGGCGGACGAGCGCCGGATCACGGTGTCGCCGATCGGGCGGTTCGCGATCGCTCCCATCGCGGCGAGGGGACTGGTGCTCGGTTTCGGCGGCGTCCGGCCCGAGGAAATCGAGGCGGGCGTGGATGTCCTCGCCGAGGTGCTCGAGCGCCACGCGCGCCGGCCGAGTCGCCCATCCGCGTTGACCATGCCTGCAGGCCCGCGGCCATGACCGAATTCGACTTCATCGTGGTCGGCGCGGGCTCCGCCGGGTGCGTGCTGGCCGATCGCCTGACTGCCGGCGGGCGCCACACCGTGTTGATCCTGGAAGCGGGCGGCAGCGAGCGGAGTTTCTGGCTGCGCATGCCCATCGGCTACGGCAAGTCGTTCTACGACCCGAATGTCAACTGGATGTACCGCACCGAAGCGGACCCGGGACTCGCCGGGCGCACCGGCTACTGGCCGCGCGGCAAGGTCCTCGGCGGTTCGAGCACCATCAACGCGATGGTCTTCGTGCGCGGGCATCCGGCCGACTTCGACGAGTGGCGCGATGCCGGCAATCCAGGCTGGGGCTGGAACGACGTGCTGCCGTATTTCCGCAAGCTGGAGGACAGCGAGCACGGCCCCAACACCTGGCGCGGGACCGGCGGACCGCTGCATGTGGCCGACCCCTCCCGCGACGTCCATCCGCTGTGCGAGACGTACCTGCAAGCGGGCGTCGAGGCGGGCCTCACGCGCAACGACGATCTGAACGGCGCCTCGCAGGAGGGTGTGGGCATCAACCAGATCACCGTGCGCGATGGCTGGCGCGCATCGTCCGCCAGCGCCTGGCTGCGTCCGGCAATCAAGCGTCCGAACCTGCGCGTCGAGACCGCGGCGCACGTGACGCGGGTTACTTTCGATGGCCTCCGGGCCACCGGGGTTGCGTACGCGCGCAACGGCGAAGCGCGGACCGCCCGCGCGCGCTGCGAAGTCATCGTTGCGGCCGGCGCGATCAACTCGCCGCTGCTGCTGCAGGCGTCGGGGGTCGGGCCGGCGGAGGAACTGCAGGCGCTCGGCATCGATGTCGTCGTCGACCGCCCCGCCGTGGGCCGGCACCTGCAGGACCACCTGTGCGTCGACTATCTCTACCGCTCGCGGGTACCGACCCTCAACGACGAACTGCGGCCATGGCGAGGAAAGTTGATGGCCGGTTTGAACTACGTCCTGCGGCGTCGCGGTCCGCTCGCGCTCAGCGTCAACCAGGGCGGCGGGTTCTTCCGCTCGCGGCCCGGTCTCGCGCGGCCCAACATGCAGCTCTATTTCTCGCCGTTGAGCTACGTGAAGGCGCAGCCGGGAAAGCGCGCGCTGATGAGCCCCGATCCGTGGCCCGGGTTCCTGTTGAGCGTGCAGCCCTGCCGGCCGACCAGCCGCGGACACCTGCGGCTGCGCTCTGCCGATCCTTTCGCGCCGCCGCTGATCGTGCCGAATTCGCTCGCGACGGAGCACGATCTCGCCGAGATGCTGGAAGGCGTGCGCTTCCTGCGCCGGCTCGCCGCGACGCCGTCGCTATCCGCCGTTATCGACGAGGAGATCGCGCCCGGAAGCGGCGTCCAGTCCGAGGCCGAGCTGAGCGACGACATCCGCCAGCGGGCGTCGACCGTGTACCACCCCGTGAGCACCTGCCGGATGGGACCCGACCCCACCGCGGCGGTGGTCGATCCGCAACTGCGCGTGCACGGCGTGACGGCGTTGCGCGTGATCGACGCTTCCGTTTTCCCGACGCTGACGTCGGGCAACACCAACGCGCCGACCTTGATGGTGGCCGAAAAAGGAGCGGACCTGGTCCTGGGCGATGCCCGCTGAGCCGGTCCGGAAAGCCATGGATGTGTTTGCCGACAACTTCAAGCTGGAGCCCTATTGGTGGGACGAGGTCCCGCGGCCCGCGATCGACGCCGCGCCGCTGCCCGCAACGGTCGACGTCGCGATCGTCGGGTCGGGCTACACGGGGCTGCACGCGGCGCTGCAGACGGCGCGCGGCGGACGGCACACCGTGGTGTTCGACGGCGAGGACGCCGGCTGGGGCTGCAGCACGCGCAATGGCGGGCAGATCTCGACCAGCATCAAGCCGACCTACGACG
>Ga0315287_10004945_pt1 | contig 13051 bp, 6 predicted proteins | sample YL17G11_0_MG_FD_205037 | JGI IMG/M metagenome (GOLD analysis project Ga0315287, IMG submission 205037) | Sediment microbial communities from Yellowstone Lake, YNP, Wyoming, USA - YL17G11_0 | ecosystem: Environmental > Aquatic > Freshwater > Lake > Sediment | place: USA: Wyoming | collected...
CAGCAAAGCCCAAAGCGCCTGGGTTCTTAGCTCCCTTCCAATGATTGGGCCAACCGTGTCTACCTCTAAGAGCTCAACATTCCCGTATTTTCTCTTGAGTTCTTCCATAATTTTGCTTCTGAGCTCAGTTTCCATCGGTTCACTACGAATATAGAAGTCCTGCTCTCCCGCTTTTTGGATAACACTGTTTTCCAGCTTAAATTTGCTCAGTACCCCCCTAACCTCATGCTCGGAAAGCTTCACTGGAAATCTCAAGCCGATCAAGGTTCCGCCGGTAAAATCGATGCCAAAGTTCAGCACTTGCCCGTGAACGAAACCATTGAAAATCATGGCGCAGATGCCGATCAAAATTAAGATACCGGAAAAAGCGTACCCGTATTTCCTTCTGCCGATAAAATCAAACATTATTTATACACCAGCTTACTTTCTGCATCTTTGATGATGCCATTGTCCACCGCCATGCTCATAAACATACGCGTAATGGTAATCGCGGTAAACATGGAGGCCGCCACGCCCAGGGTCAGGGTTACGGCAAAACCTTTCAGGGTCCCCGTTCCGACAAAGAAAAGAGTCCCCGCAGCAATGATGGTGGTCACGTTTGAATCGAGAATGGCGGAAAATGCCCGCTGGAAACTCAGGTCCACCGCGGTACGGATGGTTTTCTTAAGGCGCAGCTCTTCTTTCAACCGCTCAAAAATAAGGATATTCGCATCCACCGCCATACCGATCGACAAAATAAAGCCGGCGATGCCAAAAAGGGTGAGGGTTGCATGGATGAGTGACATCAGCGCCAGCACCATCAACACATAAATCCCCAGCGAAAAAACTGCCAGGAGGCCCGGGAAACGATAATAAAGGACCATGAAAGCTACCACTAAAACAAAACCGACAATTCCTGCCACAATGCTGCGGTTGATCGAATCCTTTCCCAGGGTTGGTCCCACTATCCTCAATTCCACCTGTTTCACCGAAATGGGAAGCGCGCCCGCCTTTAATTTTATTACCAGGTCCTGCACTTCTTCCACCGTAAAACTGCCTGAGATTTGAGCCCGGCCCGAAGGAATGGGCTCGCGCACGTTGGGCGCCGAAATGATTTTCTTGTCCAGCAAAATAGCAATCGGTTTGTTTACCGATCGCGCGGTAACTTCCGAGAATAATTTGGCCCCTTCACCATTGAATTCAATATCCACCACCGGATTGCCATATTCATCTACTCCCGGCCAGGAACCCTTTAAAAGCGCCCCAGTAATAACCGTTTTTTTCAAAACGATCGGTTTTTCGCTCTCCACCCTACCATTTCTGATGGTTTTTACCTTATCCAGGTATGCTTCTGATCCGTAAAATTCTTTAACTTTTTCCGGGGTCAGCCGGGATTCATCCGCTGGCGCCCATTCCGCTTCTACAAATTCAAGCAAAGCGGTATCACCGATAAGCTTCATGGCGCGATCCGGGTCTTTAATCCCGGGTAATTCTACTACTATCTGGTTTGTCCCTTTTCTCTGAATCAACGGTTCGGTAACCCCCAGCGCATCGATGCGGTTTCGGATCACCGCTGCCGCCCCTGCCATCGCATCGTCTGAAATCGGAATTTTCTCGGTAGGTTGTCCCTGCAAGACCAAACGGGTCCCGCCTTGCAGATCAAGACCAAGATTAATCGGTAATTGCATTAAAACGGAAACGGATAAGCCCACGATCGCCAGGATAAAGAGTATCCTAAGTTGGTTGATATTTTTTCTCATCGGTAATTAGAGGTTATTATAACCAAATTATTAATTTGAGACAAGGGGCGTTTTTCATAGTAAATTTGGGCCCGGCGAGGCTCGAACTCGCAACCCTCAGCTTCGGAGGCTGATACGCTATCCAATTGCGCTACGGGCCCGTGAATTAGTGTAATTTTACCACAATCATTACCATATATGGCTAAATTGATTGAAATTTCCCATCTAAATCATCGAGAAACAGATGAGGTCAAATGGCCATTGTAAAAACCACTCAAGATTTCGCTTTAAGATTGAAAAACTGGCTCTGCCTCAGAGAGCAGGTTCAGAAGTTGTTTGACCACCATGTTTCTATCCCCAAAACTGTTCCTCTTCGACTGACAGAAGCAATTGAATTAATAAGAAAAAATGTCGGAACCGGAGAGCGAAAGGAATTAGTCCTGGAAAAGGTCCTCAGCCAAAGATTCCCTTTACGGGTTAATCGTGATCAGATTCGGGTTTTGGTAGATGCCATCAAGGAAAATCGGGATATTGTATATTTCCCCATCGATCAGGAGCAAATCAAAGCGGAATTAATTGCCAATCGGCAAAATTTATATGAGGGGAAAAGGCTCAGTCACGGATTATTATTCATCAGTGAAATGGGACCGGAAAAGATAAGGATTGAACTTAACCCTAGATACGAATTAGCTAAAGATAATAAGCTGGGGAGTACCGCTGAAAATATAAGAAGGGGAGTAACGGGTCTAATCTATGGGGACAAAGCCGATGATTCGATTCGGTCTCTAATAGAAGGTGATTTAAAAGCCAAAATTAAATATTTAGCTCAGGGCCATCCGGGAGAGGTCAGAAAAGCTATCGAGAGCGGCGAATTTGACCAGGTTTTGGTAAGACAGGATAAAGATTGCCTGCAAAAAATTCTGCAGCAATTGGTCTCGGCCATTATTAAACTAGAAATAATCTATAGGTCTGATGAGCTAAAAGATATTCTCCCTTTTCTACCCCCCGCAACCGTGGAGGCAGTTGCTAAGGAGTTAGCTTGGGAAGGAAAAGTTGCTCCGGCCGGCATCGCTTGTCATCAGTTCGAAGAATTAATTCAGACTCTTACCCCTACGCGCAGGGAAAAAATTCTGAAGATCATTAAAAACCAAAAAGAAGAGGGCCGAGAAATCCTGGCCTCCGCTAAAAAACAGATCGAAATCATTACCGGATTGAAACTAAAGCATTTACCTGCTGCAAGCTTAACTGGGGTGGAGGAAGGCGACATTCGTCAGGCGATCCAAGCCGCCTATCAGGAAAATATTTTTAAGCTTATGTTGCCCAGCCAGGTTGAGGAAATTCCCAAAACCATTTCTGAATCCAAAAGAAAAAAAATCAAGGAAGAGATACTGGGCAGCAATCTTATGAAAAACGTTAAGGAACTTCTATTGAATATCATGGCAGAAAAAGAAGAGATCTGTATCGCGATGTATTCCTTTTCCAGCCCACTCTTTGCCGCGGCCCTCCTGGCGGCCATGCTTCGCGGCGCCAAGGTTTCGGTTTTGCTAGACCCGGAACAAGCCAAGCAAAAAGAATCACAACGCGACACGCTGATTAATCAGGCGCTGGCACTTACCCAACAATTCCAAAAAGCGGGTTGCGGATCATTGGAGGTCAGGCTCTTCACCGGCACTCTTCATGAAAAAAACATTTTGTTGCGTGGCGAAGGTACCGTAATTATGGGTTCGCCGAACTTCTCGTTTCGGGCCATGACCATTAACCTGGAAAAATTCAAAGTCATCCCGGATGACGAAGTAACCAAAGCTGAAATCGAAGAATTTGAAGAGTTCTTTGCCGCCTCCGGTAGCTATGTCCCTTTAACTAAAGAAACTTTAAAAGAACGCTGGATCTGGAGATCTGGCATACGAGGAATTCGAGTAGACCACCCTGCCACCCCTTCAGAGATACAAGAGATCGTGAATCGTATCACCGGTTTAAGAATAGCCGATTTTAGGAATGTCAGAAACATCTTGGAAATCGCGAAGGGGGGGAAATTTGAATTTGTGGTTGACCTGGCCGATAGCTTCCAGCCCTTCATGGCTGAAATACAAAATCCGGTAATTTCTCATTTTCTCAGAGAGTTTTTCCGGCGGGTTCCCCTGGGTTTTTCCTTTGCCGCCGCCTCCATCGGTGGGCGAAACCATCCCGGGACCACCACCGGCATTTCTGGATTGATCGAACACGAATATATCGCTACTGAAATTGCTATAAAACTTTGCCACATGTTGGGCCGCCCCGATCTGATCGATAAAGCGATTGCGGCGGTCATTATGCACGATACCTACAAAAACGCCTGGAAAACGCCGGAGGGAATAGTCTGGGGCGGTTATAACCCGGCTCACGGGCAGGTGGCCGCCCATCAGGCCGAAGAAACCCTCAACCAGATGGAGCCTTCACAACAAAAAATCCTGCGACCAATTTTGCAAGATATAATGATTGCCGATAGTGAGCACATGAGTAATTTTAATCGGCCGGCGCCCACCCCACTGATCGCCAACGATCCGCTCTTGAAATTTATTGTGGTAATGGCCGATATGCTAGCTTCGCGCAAATACATTTATGTAAAACACCGCGCCGTCCTTCCTCTGGAAATGGAAGAAGTAGTCCATATATTACTGAACAACTCATTCAGTATTGAAGGCGAGGCTCTGAATAATCTTAAAAAAGAACCCGCCCTTATTACCTTCATCAATGCCTGCCTAAAAAAGGCGAAGATTGAAATAAACTCTTACAAAGATGTCCCGCGGCGTGCCAAGAAAATGCTGCGGGTGGCTGAGTCGCTTTGCGATCTCTTCCCTACCTTTGCCGAAGTCCGCCCCGACAAGAAGTCCCCTCTCACAGATGAAGAAAAGGAGAGGATGGAAAAGAGAAATGAAATCCTGTGCGCCGCTCTCCTCTACCCCATCCTCAGGTATAAATATGGCATCACCGAAAAGAGCAGCAAAGCAAATTTTGATCAAGCTATGGCGCAATTGCGGAAACGTTTCCGTGACACAAATACCAAGGAAAGAAGGATTTTAGATTTAATCCTGGAAGCAGATAAGAAACTGCTGGGGCCTGATCGAGCTGAGCTTAGGGCCGAAGACGATCCGCGCTTATGGATCATGTGTACGGCCAACTGCATGATGACGGCAGCGGACATAAAAATCATCACCGATGAAGAAGTAGAAAAATTCTTAAGTAACGCCCAGGAACCCAGAATCGAATGGGCCAAAGCCGAGCCCGATGAAGGAGCGGTAGCGCGTTTCGCTGCCACGATCGAGGAATTCATGTTGGAAGAAGGACAGCGTGCTGGATTTCTGCCCGTCATAGAGAAAGGCTTGCTGGCTCTGCTCAACGCCCATCACACCAAGAACCCCCTCACCGCCCTGCCTCCCGAAATATTGGATGCGCTGGTTAGAAAATACAAATCCTTACTTCCCAGCCAGATTTATTCGCAATGGTACGTTCCGCTATTCCCGAAACAGAGAAAAATTTTATTTGACAAATTAAGCAGCGCGATTGAATTAGAGGGCGAACGCAATAAATTAATTGAAGAAATAGATCCTTCTCATCCCGTCACTGTCAAAAAACCAAATTTAATTTTCCGCCTGGTTGCGCTAACTGCCATGGCCAACGGAATAAGATCCGTCAAAGGTTTGAAGGCGAAGATTCTTGATCCAGCGATAAACACCCAAGGAATCGGCAGCTATAAAGATTTTACGCAGATACCAAAAGCCGTTGACCGGGTAGCCTCCATTATCGGAACGAGAGAAAAGATCCAAGTCTATGGGGATTACGATGTTGACGGGCTAACCGGAACCGCCATGCTGGTTAAAACCCTACGCGCCTGGAGAACCAAGAAACTTTCCGAATTCATGCCGCTAAAAGAAGCGCGCAAAATCGCCACCGAAACGATTGGCTGCTCCATCCCCAATCGTCGAACCGAAGGTTATGGTTTAAACCAGCGCGCCCTGCAAAGAGCCGACGAGGAAGGCTATAAGCTGCTCATCACCGTTGACTGCGGTATAAAAGACAAAAACCTGGTGGAACAAGCCAAACAGATGGGAATTGATTTTATTATTACCGACCATCATGATTTTGAAAAAGAGCTGCTTCCCACCGATGCGGTGGCGATTATTAATCCTAAAGTTCAATTTTTTGAAGAAAAAGAAGAAAAAAAGGGGAAAAGAAAAGAAAAGCATCCCGCTTATTATTTGTCGGGCGCCGCCGTGGCTTACAAACTCGCCCGCGCCCTGGCGGATCGAGCACAAATAAATTTGAAAGATAGCTTTTTGGATTCGGTTGCCATCTCCATCATTGCCGATGTCGTTCCCATGCTGGGCGAAAACCGCGCCTTCGTGAAGGTGGGACTGGAACGATTAAATTCCAAGCGGAGGAATAAAGGGTTGGGGGCGATTATCAACGCTCTCCGCTTGCAAAATATTACCGAAGAAACGGTAGCCTATTTTATTGCGCCTCTCATCAACGTTTTGGGAAGGGCGGGCAAACATTATAATGCTCTGAAAATATTGATGTCGCGGGGAGATAAAGAAGCGCTGCAATTAGCGCTCAAAGCCGTACCCTATATTGAATGGCGCCGAGATACCGAAGATGCCATTCTAGAAGATGCACGCAGTCGATTGGATTATGATCCGAAAACCGATTCTGCTATCACCGTCGCCGGGGAATGGGACCGGGGCGCCATTGGCTTAGCCGCTTCAAGGCTGGTTAGCGAAAATGGCGTGCCGGTGGTTTTAATCGCTACCAGCCCTCCTTCCCCGTTTGCTCCCGATGCACCCGCTGCCGGATCAATGCGCACCATCAAAATTGCCAATGCGATTGAAATTCTAAGGCAATGTGCCAGTCGCTATGAACAAAACACCGGACAACCATTGTTTATCAAATTTGGGGGACATGAAGGGGCGGGAGGGTTTAGTATAAAAAATGAAAATATACCCGAATTCCAAAGAATCTTCAAAGAAGTCGTCAGAGATACCATTGGCAAAGAGAAGCAGAAGTTAATTTTGGCGGGAGATATGGAAAGCGGAAAAAAACACAGCAAGAAATTACAGTTGGAAGAAATCAGCCTGGAAGCAATTAAACTATTCTATTATGCTCTTTCTCCCTTTGGCGCTAATTTTGAAGAACCACTTTTTGGACTTACGACCCGTATTAAACAGTGGGAGGTTTTTGGAAAAGATCAGCGGCATATAAAAGACTACTTGGAAAATGGGACTCATTCAACTTTTTATAATGGCAACCAAAAATATGTGCAAAGAATATTGAACAGGAGGGAGCCGGTGCGGCTGGCGGTTAAGCTCGGAACCGGCATGGGGAAAGAGCGTGAGTATGTCAATTTAATCGTGACCGGGATGAAAGGCCCAAAAAAGAAAGCCGCTTGAATAAAATGCAAGTTTTAGTGCTCTACCTACGATAATATATATAGAAAGGGAACAAATGAATTTAATACCAGTTTTTTATCAAGTTAGATCATATGATACCGGGAAGCCACTGGAACAGTTTTGCCAGGAACGCAAATTGAAGCTCGGCGAAGTTGACAGAGAAAATAAAGACCAAACGGTTCCGCTTCAAAGTGGAGAAATGCTGTCTTGGTTAAAGGCCCAGAGCAGTTCGAACCGTGTTTGAGTGTATCGTTACAGTATCTCCCACCTTTTTTGCATAACCACCACCGAATACTTGTATTCCTGATGTATAGAAAAGCCTCATTTCCTTTTCTGGGCTATGACCTGATTAACCAGCTTGCCTATCTTTTCGATCTCCACCTCCACTACATCCCCTACCCGCATCGGGCCGATACCGGCGGGAGTACCGGTTAGAATTAGATCCCCTTCTTCTAAAGTCATCACCTGTGAAATAAAAGCTAACAGATAGCTAACTTTAAAAATTAAGTTTGCGGTGTTTGAGGATTGTTTCAATTTACCATTTAAATAGAGCTTAATCTCCAAATTATCCGGATTAATTCCGGAAACAATTTTCGGCCCGATCGGACAAAAAGTATCAAAAGCCTTGGCCCTGGTCCATTGTACGTCCGCCCTTTGTAAATCTCGGGCGGTGACATCGTTGGCGCACGTAAAGCCGAGGACGTGATCTAAGGCTTCTTCCTCAGCAACATTCTTAATCTGGTCTTTAATAACTACCGCCAGCTCCGCTTCGTAGTGCAATTCACTGGTTTGCGGCGGATAAACAATCGATTCTTTGTTATAGATAAGTGCGCTGGGCGGCTTCAGAAAAATCACCGGTTGTTTGGGAAGGTCCATTTTCATCTCACGAGCATGATCAATGTAATTTAAGCCGACCGCGATGATTTTTGATGGTTTCAGTTTCATTTGTTTCTAGTCTGAGTAATGGACCTTTTTCGGTTCACTCTATTATATCATCTTTAAAGTGATTAAATAATAAACCTATAAACCAACAAGAGCACTATTGATTTATTAAAGTCATATTGCTAAGATCTTATTCAGAGAAACTAATTTTAAACATATTTATGGACAATAATATTTTTGATTTGTTTTCGCAAAAGGCCGAAAGGTATGATCTTGTTACGGGAGCTCATTATTATGGCCTATTGGATCAGATTTTCGAAAAAATAAAACTTAGACCAGCGGAAAAAATTCTCGACCTCGGCAGCGGAACAGGAGAAATTTTACTTAAAATCGCCCGCAAATATAAAGATTTAACTCTTCAGCTTACGGGGGTGGATTTTAGCCCTGCCATGATCTCCGTGGCCAACAAAAAAACTCTAGCAAACGAAAATAGCTTTATTTCCCGGCCAAGCTTTTTTTGCCAGGATCTGATTGATTACTTAAGTAATTGCAGAGAGAACAGCTACGATTTAGTCCTTACTTCCTTCATGTTAGCTTATGTTAAATACTCTGAACTATTTAAATTAGCAAATAAAGTATTAAATAAGGGAGGGAAATTAATTATCTTAACCACTCCTAAGGGATTTTTTAAAAAGATTGAAAATATTTTTTTTAATTTCATATTATTTCATCCCTTTTACATCAACTGGTGGGCATTGCTGACAAAAAAGTTTTCGCTTACCCCATCCGTCGAGGAAATAACTGGGCTTTTATCTAAATATAATTTTTCTAAAATAGAAATAAATAAATTTACGGTAAAAGTACCCTTCCCAGATCCCCTGACTTGTCTCAAGTGGCTGGATGAATCTGGCATTGCCGCGCTCTATTTAAGTCTGATTAAAAAAAGCAAAAAGGATGAGGTTATGCAAGCAATGATAGATTATTTAGAAAAAAAATCTATGCGCTTCGAGGGTCAGCCGATTAAGCGCGGAACGCCCCTGCGTTTTGATTGGGAAATCTATAGCGTCATTGCTGAAAAATAGAAGATCTGGCCATTCACTTCTGGCATTTCGGACAAAAATAGGTCCCGCGCTGACCCAGCACGATGCGCTGTACTTTGGATTTGCAGCCAAAACAGGGCTCGTCTTTGCGCCCGTAAACTTTTAAACGGAACTGGAAACCACCCTTTTTGCCTTTGGCATCCACATACCAGCTGTCCGAGGTGCCACGATATTTAATCGCCTCAAATAATATCTGTTTGATGGCCTTATATAACTTTTTTACTTCCCGATCATTCAGGCTATTGGCCGGCCGCCGGGGATGGATACCCGCCCTGAACAAGGCCTCGTTGGCATAGATGTTCCCCACCCCGGAAATAAATTTCTGATCAAGCAACAATTGCTTAATGGCTATTTTTCTTTGCTTGAGCATCTGTCTGAATTGTGGAACGGTAAAATCTTCCTGCAATGGCTCGGGCCCAAGTTTAAGCTCGGGATAATGGGAATAGAATCTAATCTTCCCGAAAAGCCTGGCATCTGAAAAATATAAGGCTCTCTTCCCCGAGAGATGAAAAATTACTTTTACATAATCATCCGGGGCAAAAAGCAACCTGCCGGTCATTCCCAGATGGATCACCAGATATTTGCCCGAAGCCAGTTTGAAGAGCAGATATTTGGCCCTTCTTTCAAGATCAACGATCTTTTCTCCCACAACTTTTTTTACAAATAACGAAGGGGTTATACCCTTAATATTGCGCGGATCGATGATCCCGACTTTTTTGATCTCTCTCCCCCTGACAAAGGGGAGCACATCCTGTCTTATGGTTTCAACTTCGGGTAATTCAGGCATAATTTATTCTAACACCCAAAACCAAAGTAGGCAAATCTGCAATTCTTAGCCGAACCATCCGATAAATGATTGGTCTCAAAATCATCGTTTGCGCCTTATTTGTGCTAAAATTTAGTTAAAGGAGAATTCTGTGGCTGAACGGTCTTTAGGAATATGTATCGGGGCATGTAATATCTCTTTTGTACAAAGCGAAAAGCTGAATGGCCATCCTTCCCTCCTCTCCGCTGAGACCATTCCCCACCAGGGTAATCCCGGCCTGATTTTAAATGAATATTTCAAAAAGCTTGATCTGGCTGAATTTTCAGTGGTGGTGACCGGGACCAAATATAAAAAACTTATAAATACCCTTTCGGTTTCAGAACCGGAAGCGATCGAAAAAACCCTTGAATTTCTGGGCTTGGCCGGTCAATACGATATGGTTACCAGTCTGGGTGGAGAAAATTTTATCGCCTACTGTCTGGATAATCAGGGCAACATTACCAATGCCCTCACCGGCAATAAGTGCGCCTCCGGAACGGGAGAATTTTTCCTGCAACAAATTGGCAGAATGGGAATCGACTTACCCGCCGCTTTAAGGCTGGGAACCGAGAGGCCCCATTCCCTCTCTGGCCGCTGCAGCGTCTTTTGTAAAAGTGACTGCACCCACGCCTTAAATAAAGGCACCCCCAAAGGGGAAGTGGTGGCCGGACTCGCCAAGATGACCGCCGCTAAAATTATTGAACTATTATCCAAACAAAAATCACAACGCGTACTGCTAATCGGCGGAGTGAGCCAGAACCCTTCGGTCATGCACTTTTTAAGAGAAGCCTATAAGCAGGTCCGGATTCCTGAACACGCCACTCATTTTGAAGCCCTGGGAGCCAGCCTGATCGGGCTGGAAAAAGAAACAAAACTTCCACCCGAAAATATATTCCACAAAGTTGAATCGGAATTTTGTTCTTTGCCACCTTTAGCTTCGGCGTCAGCGAGAGTTAGCTTTAAATCCTTAAACCAGAAAGCAGCGAATCCTGGCGACATCTGTATTCTTGGTTTGGATGTTGGCTCAACCACCACCAAAGCGGTCATTATGAGAAGGGATGACGATGCCATCTTAGCCTCGGTCTATTTAAGGACCAACGGAGACCCGGTCGGGGCTGCCATTCAATGCTATCAAGCATTGAAAAGTCAGCTAAAGGTTGAAGTTTTAATCATCGGCCTGGGTGTCACCGGCTCGGGCCGGCAAATTGCCGGGCTGCATGCCCTGAGTGAAGGGGTCATCAATGAGATCGTAGCCCATGCCACCGCCGCCGCCCATTTTGATAAAGAAGTTGATACGCTTTTCGAGATTGGCGGCCAGGATGCGAAATACACTTTTCTCACCAACGGCGTTGCCAGCGATTATGCCATGAACGAAGCCTGTTCGGCTGGCACCGGCTCATTTTTAGAAGAATCGGCTAAAGAAAGCTTGAATATCGATTACCGTGCCATTGGTGAAATGGCCCTAAAAGCTAAAAAACCGCCTAACTTTAATGACCAGTGTTCCGCTTTTATCCAGAGCGACATCAAGAATTCCCTGCTGGAAGGCCTTTCCAAAGACGAGATTGTTGCCGGCCTGGTTTATTCCATCTGCTTGAACTACCTCAACCGGGTCAAAGGGAACCGACCGGTCGGCAAAAAAGTTTTTATGCAAGGGGGGGTATGCTATAACCGGGCGGTCCCCGTGGCCATGGCCGGCCTGCTTAACAAAGATATTATTGTTCCCCCTGAACCCGGATTGATGGGGGCTTTTGGCGTGGCTCTCGAAATAAAAAAAAGGATGGGCCTGGGACGATTAAAAGAAAAACTCTTTCAGCTGGAAGAATTGATAACCCGCACCTTTAATTTTGAAAAGGAATTCATCTGCCCGGGCAGCGAAGAAAAATGTGATCGAAAATGCAAAATTTCGATCATCAATATTGAAGGGAAAAAATACCCCTTCGGCGGGGCATGCAATAAATATTACAACCAAAGATTGCATCTCTCACTTAGGCCCGAACAAAATGACTATGTCAAAATCCGGCAGGAATTGGTTTTTAGAAAATATGTTTCAGCGCCGGCCGCCCACGGCAAAAGCATCGGCATGGTAAAAAGTTTTATGACCAACACTTTTTATCCGCTCTACCACAACTTTTTTGCCCGGCTGGGTTTCAGGGTGATCCTTTCCGAAAAGGTCCAAGCGGCAGGCCTGGATAAAGTCCGCTCCGCCTTTTGTTTTCCGGTAGAGATCTCCCATGGCATGTTCCAGGATCTGCTGGATAAAAAACCGGACTACATCTTCCTGCCGCATATCATAGAAATGGATTATCCGCTGGAGGAATGGTATAAAAGGCCTTGTGTCTTTACGCAGGCAGAAAGTTATTATCTCATAAGCGCATTTAAAGAAAAAAAACTGCCCAAGATCTTAAATCCCGCCATTAATTTTGCTAACGGCAATAAAGCCATCCTTAAGGCCTTTGTCGCCATCGCACAAGAGCTAGGGAAAAGCAAGGCCGAAGCGCGGGCCGCCTTTAAATTTGCCTGGACACAACAAGAGGAAATGTTGAAAGAATTCAAATCCTGGGGCAAAAAAGCCCTGTCTGAGCTGGAAAAGGATAAAAACAAAATGGGCATGGTTCTTTTCGGCCGTGCCTATAATGCTTTTGTGGAAGAAGCCAATCTGGGCATCCCCCATAAGTTTGCTTCCAAGGGCATCATGATCATTCCGCATGATTTTCTTCCCAGCGATCATTTACCTTCTTATGACCGCATGTACTGGTACAGCGGACAGCAGATCCTGAGAAATGCTCGTTTTACAAAGGAACATCCGCAGCTATTCGGCACTTTTATCACCAACTTTTCTTGCGGCCCGGATTCCTTTATCCTGAGTTATTTTAGAAAAATAATGGGAAACAAACCCTCGCTCACACTGGAACTGGATAGCCACGCGGCGGACGTAGGGATCGACACCCGGATTGAGGCCGCGCTGGACATCATAAATAATTATCTGGAAAAAAAGCCGGCCGAAATTCATTCTGCCTTCATTCCTCTTTCCCTGATTTTTCAAAAAGGAAAAATAAAGTTGATCGATGCCCATAACCACACCTATACTTTACAATCCAAAAAGGTAGAGGTGGTTCTTCCCTC
>Ga0315287_10004946_pt1 | contig 13051 bp, 12 predicted proteins | sample YL17G11_0_MG_FD_205037 | JGI IMG/M metagenome (GOLD analysis project Ga0315287, IMG submission 205037) | Sediment microbial communities from Yellowstone Lake, YNP, Wyoming, USA - YL17G11_0 | ecosystem: Environmental > Aquatic > Freshwater > Lake > Sediment | place: USA: Wyoming | collected...
CCGGATGGCGAAGTCCCGCCCGGCAGGCGGGACCTACCGCTGGCCGGTAATGGGGCTAAGACCTACAACATTCGGGGGGGCACACATCGGACGACGGGCCCGCGGAGCCCAAGGCCAGTCGCGGGGCCGCCGGATCGATTCGCTCCAAGATGAGTTCGCGAATCATGCGGACGAAGCGGGGATGGTTGCCCGCCACGGCTGATCGGACCATGTTGATGTCCAATTCCTCGCAGAGTTGGCCGACCTCCACGTCGAGGTCGTAGATGATCTCCATGTGTTCAGCAAGGAAGCCGATGGGAACAACAACAATGTCTTGCACGCCGCCGGCCGCATGCAATTGGCGGACGCAGTCGCGAATATCCGGTTCCAACCACGGCTGCGACGGCGGCCCGCTGCGGCTCTGGTAGGCGAGTTGCCAAGTGACGGGCGGCACCGCGATCCCCTTCGGGTCGCGGCTAAACAAACCCCCTTGAACAAGCTCGCTGACCAGTCGGCACGCCTCGCGCAGTTGCCGCTGGTACGGCGACCGCTCGGCCATGGCCACGGGGATGCTGTGGGCGGTGAAGATCAGCCGGGCCGCAGCGCGCCGCTCGGCAGGCACTTCGTCCAGTGCCCCAGCCACGCAATCGGCCATCGCCTCGATAAAGCCCGGATGGTTGTAGAACAGCCGGAGCTTTTCGATCTGCGGCGCGGCGGGGCCAACCTCTTGCCGGGCGAGTTCGATGTCTTCAAGGTACTGCCGGCAGCCCGGGTAAGAGCCAAACGCCGAGGTAACCAGCGCCAACGCCCGCCGCACGCCGTCCTCGGCCATCTGCCCCACGGTGTCGGTCAGCAGCGGGTGCCAATTGCGGTTGCCCCAGTAGACGGGCAGATGGGGGCCGTGGGCGTTCAGCTCGCCGATCAACGCGGCCAGCAGGGCGCGGTTTTGTGCGTTGATCGGGCTGAAGCCGTCGAACAGTTCGTAGTGCCGGGCGACTTCCTGAAGCCGCTCCGGCGGGACGTTCTTGCCGCGAACGACGTTTTTCAGGAACGGCATCACCTCTTCCGGCCGTTCCGGCCCGCCGAACGAGATCAGCAGCAAGGCATCATGCGTCATTGGGGATTCGTGCTTCGCCATTTGCCTAGTGACCCCGACGGGAATGGGGCAACCTAGAGGATTCCCGGAGAAAACGCAAGCCGCCGGGACTTGATTTTCAACGGGTACCGTGCGGAAGACGCCATAACCTCCTGAAAGTCATTGTTCCGCACCAATCTTGACCTTTGGCAATGCAGAGGTCACTGATACCGCCCATTTCCCCCAGGTTTCCCCCGGCCATTCCGCTAGCGTCTTCACGTCGCAGTGGCCTTGAACCCTGTTTGGACAGCCCTGACTTTTCCGATATAGGGTCTAAGGGGAAATGCAGGTCATGGACGGCCTCATCGACAGCGACGTGGATGCACGCGGGTTCAGTGTTAGAACTGGATACTACCTGGCCTGCGCGAGTAATGCTGCCTACGAAGAACACAGCGACTGGATCGAGAAGCTCGGGCCAAGCAACAGGATCAGGCTCTTCACCTGCGGACAGTTTCGTGGTCTTGTGGGGTTACTGGAAAAGGTCGTCCTGCTGGCTTTCCGCGGCACGCAGAGCATCGGGAACTGTCTGACTGACGCAGACGCGCTGCTCGTGTCACAGTTCCCCTATCCGGGCCGGGTCCACGATGGGTTCGCCAAGGCCGTCGAGCAGGTTTGGCCGGAGGTTCGACGGATACTTGGAAATCCCTCCCGTAGCGCGCCCCTCTTGGTCACCGGACACAGCCTCGGCGGCGCCATGGCTACGCTGGCCTCGGTACGCCTAACGAGCGAAGGGTACAAGGTCCGTGCCGTTTACACGTATGGTTCGCCGCGGGTAGGCGATCGGTTTTTTCGCAACTCCTATTCCTTGGCCAATTATCGGTTCGTCAATGACAACGATCTGATTCCGCATCTTCCGTTCCGTTGGTGTTACAAGCATGTCGGAAAACTCAGACTCGTGGATCACGAGGGAGATTTCACGGAAGAGCAGGCGGCTTGGATTGCCAAAAAACGGGCGTTCGCCGGCAAAGCGAAACGGGTCCAGCGTGCGCATCGCAACTCGACCGGGGCTCTTCACGTCTTCAGCGATTTCGACTGGCTGACCGATCACCATCTCGACGGATACCTGAGCGCCATTAGAAAGCTCCTTCCGCAGGTGCCCCGCCGAAGGCGGCTGGACCAGCCTGGTGGCAATCGGGGCGGCGTTCCACCACTTTCACATCGGCTGGACTCGGCCTCGCCAGGGGTTTCGCGGCCGCTTGGAGAACTCCGTAGCCGCCAGAAGCTGGTGGTCTCCGAGGCCGACTTCATCGCAGCATTCTGCAATCAACCGCAGGGGCAGACATGCACGAGTGGTAGGCAACACGTTCGATCAGTCCTTTGAGGGTTTCGGGCAAGGGCAACGGACCGCTGAGCGGCAGTTCTCTGCGAACATCAATCGCGAGTCCCTCTCCCCGTACTCCACCTTCACAAGAAAAAGTCCTTGCGGCGGCGCGGTGGGGCCTGCGACGCGGCGATCGGCGGCGCGAAGCACCTCGCCGGGCCAACTTTCGGGCTGACGGCCGCAGCCCACCTGTGCTAGGGTGCCAACGATCGCCCGAACCATATTGTATAAGAATCCGTCGGCCTCGACCTCGATGACAACGTATTCCTCGTACTCCTCACGCTCCGCGTGAGGTTCGTAGGGTGCGTGAAACGCACCACGACATCCGGAGTTCACCTCGGCATCAACGGTGCGCTGCACGCACCCTACGCGCTCCCCTGCCTTGCCCCGTTGCACGCGAAGCTCGAAGATCGTCCGCACGCTGCTTTGGCGTTCGGCGCCGCTGCTTTGGAAGCTGCGGAAATCGTGCGTGCCCACCAGCGGCGCGGCGGCCCGTTGCATGGCCTCGGCATCCAGCCGGCCGCGACCGTAATGCCAAACGTATCGCCGCTGAAACACATCGCGGACCGGCCCGTCGTGGATCACGTAGCGATAGCGCTTGCGGAGCGCGTCGCGGATGGGATGAAATCCCTCGGGCGCTTCGGCCGCGTCGAGCACGGCGATGTCGCGGGGCAGCACGGCGTTGATCGCCCGCAGCAGCACTTCCGACGGCAGCGCCGACTGCGTGCGAAAGCCGACCACCTGCCCCAGGGCGTGTACGCCCGCGTCGGTCCGGCCGCTGGCCAGCACGCGGACTGCTTGCCCGGTGACTTGAGCAATCGCCGCCTCGAGCGTGCCCTGCACGGTCGGCTCGTCGCGCTGGGCCTGCCAGCCGGCATAGGCCGTGCCGTCATAGGCGATGGTGAGCTTGAGCAGCCGCATGGGGATAGTGGGTAGTGAGTGGATCGTGGATCGTGAAGAAACGCCCCGGGACTGCGGTCCCGGGGGAATATGAGCCAGTGTAAGAGATCGTCGCGCGGTTGACGAGGCGCACGGCTCACGCCATAGCCATCCCCCGCCGGTCAGGTGGATTGTGAAGGCCGGCAACCCGATCTACAATGCGGTTATGAGCCAACTTCACGAAGAATGCGGCGTGGCCGCCATCTACCACCTGCCGGGCTGCGGCGTCAGTCCTCTTTGTCCCGAGCAGGGTCCCGAAGAAATTTCCCGGCTGATGCCGCGGATGTTGCTGGATATTCAGAACCGCGGCCAGCTTGCCGCCGGTTTCACCACGTACAACCCCCACCGCAATCAGCTAATCGACACCTACAAGGACGTGGGGGGCGTGAGCGAGGTCTTCCGTCTCAGCCACCGGGGGAAATTCGAGAGCCTGATGCAGGAGTATACGGGCCGGGCGGCCATCGGCCACGTCCGCTACGCCACCTGCGGCCAGGACGACCGCAGCTATGCCCAACCGTTCGAACGCCACCATATCAAGAAGCACAAGTGGTTCAGTTTCGCGTTCAACGGGCAGTTGGCCAACTACATGGACCTCCGCGAGGAGTTGCTCGACGACGACGACAACTACCTCGCCCGCGAAAACGACACCGAGGTGTTGATGCACCAGATGTGCAGCGCGTTGGCGAGCGAGCGCCGGCCGCCGCTGATCGACGTCTGCCGCCATTTCGCCCGCAAGTTCGACGGCGCGTACAGCATCGTGTTCGTCGACGCCTTGGGGAACATGATGGCGGCACGCGATCCGCTGGGGATCAAGCCGTTGAGTTACGCGGTGGAGGGCCCGCTGTTCGCCGCGGCCAGCGAGAGCGTGGCGCTGTTGAACGTCGGATTCGCGGCGGAGAGTATCAAGTCGGTGCCGCCGGGCCATGCGGTGATGATCGTCGACAACCAGTTCGCAATTGTGCCGTTCGCGCGGAGCCCGCGGCGCGCCCATTGCTTCTTCGAATGGGTTTACTTCGCCAACGTGGCCAGCACGCTGGATAACCGCAGCGTGTATCTGACGCGGAAGGCGTTGGGCGAGGAGTTGGCCCGGCTGGAGACCGTGCCCATCGACGCGGACACGGTGGTTGTGCCCGTGCCCGACACCAGCAAGGCGGCGGCCGACTCGATGGCCTACACGCTGAAGGTGCCGTGCGTCGAGGGACTGATCCGCAACCGCTACAGCGGGCGGACGTTTATCGAGGGCGGCGGCGACCGCAAGCGCAAGGCCGAGGCCAAGTACACCCCGTTGCGCGAAGTGCTCGAAGGGAAACGAGTGTTGCTGGTCGAGGATTCGATCGTCCGCGCCACCACGCTGCAAGTGTTGTTGCAGCGGATTCGGCAGTTGGGACAGCCGAAAGAGATTCACGTCCGCGTGGCCTGCCCGCCCATTATCTCGCCCTGCTTCTACGGCATCGACATGTCGACGGTCGGCGAGCTGTTCGCGCCGAAGTTCCTGGGGGAGTGGGGAAAAGGGGACAGGTCCAATTTGTGCGACGACCAACGCTGCGCGTCGGTGCCCGCCTCCGGGCCGTTCCGGCAAATTGGACCTGTCCCCTTTTCCCCGCTGACGCCGGAGATCGAGGCCCGCATGGCGGCCCAACTCGGCGCCGATTCGCTCCGCTACCTGCCGGTGGACGCAATCGCGCGAGCCATCGGCCGCCCGGCCGACGACCTTTGCCGGGCGTGCATCACCGGTAAGTACCCAACCGCTTGCGGCCAGCGTCTGGCGAAGGTCGCCGTGGAGAACTACCGCAACCGCGTGACGGGGCGGACCTATGAGGCGGTGAAGGGTGGGTAGTGCTTATCCGCTATCTTTTTCCCGTATTGCTTTCTTATTGGTGTCCTCCTGCTCTGCCACACTGGAACGGCAACTCACAAGTTCCTTGGCACTCAAGCCCCAATAGGTCGCCGCCAAGGAATCGAGGGTTCCCATTTCTTTTTGCTGCACCGACAAATCCGGGTGACGCGACTCACAGCCTCGCGTAATCGCCTTTGCCGTGCGGGAGATCTGTTTGCGGAGCGACTTGTCCGCCTGCCGAAAACTCTCGATCTTGAGTTGCTTCAGTATGGCCGGCGCCCCCAATCCTCGACCGGACGAGGAAAACGAGTATATTGCGGCCTTCGCGGGAGATGAGTTTATCAACCCAAGAAAGAAGAAAGCCTCCTCATCCGTCTGAAATGGCACGAACGTCACTGTATCCGAGGGGATTATCAGCTTGGCGCCAAGCATTGGTTCGTCGATGGACGATACGAAGGCAGCGCGAAACACGTTTCCCATTCGTCGCCAGGCAACCTTGTATGGCGAGAATGTTTCCGTTCCGACGGCAAACATCGCGTAGAATGCACTTGCCTCCATCACCGCCTGGACTGCCCGAGAACCGCGTCGCAGCAAGGCCGGCTTAAAATGGAGGAGGTATTCGTACGCCTTTGGATGGAGCGATTTCAAGCTCTTTTCTGGTATGGCTGAACGTGCCACGGGATCCTGCACCATGAGCACATACACCTCTGGCAAAACCGACCAAGTGCCGACATCCCTGCCACGGATCAATGGGAATAAAAGGTCGGTTTCGAGTGGCATTTGCACGCGGTCCAGTTCTGTTTTGCCGGCATCCGCGCAGTTTTCCACGAGTACAAGATTCTTGGATATCTGCTTCAGTATTTTGACTTGAAAGACCCCGTAAGGATCGGTGCGCGCGCCAATTTTCGCTTTGTAACTGGACGCGCCGATCATTCGCATCAAAGCTTGACTTGCCGCCTTCGACGACGTTTGCCACTGCGAATTCCGTCTTATCTTGTCGACGGGATGGGCCTGTTGCGAGGCGCGGTTGCATAGGGCGATGACCTCGTCTAGGGACCGATCAAGACTGACGTTCGTTCCCCTTTGTTTCTGCCTCCAAACCGTGTATGCAACGGGATACTTGGTTTCTTTGCCCTTTTCCGCCACAAACGAGACGGTCAAATTTGACGCCCCTTCAAATGGTTTGAGGTTCGAGAAGTCATTGACGCTGGTAATCGCGAAAAGATCCCCCATCAAGCCTAACCGAAAACGACGAAAGCCCTCGGCTTGGCCCTTCGCCTTGAATACCGTCTGCGTAATCAAGAACCCCAACCGGCCGCCGCGACCGAGGTAATTGTCGATGCAGGCATACACGAACAACTGCGACAAATCCTTCTCTCCTGAACCAAGTCGTGCCTCAAACCCTCGAAGTGAAAACAGCCCGTACTTTTTCCAAAGGCCAACGGAAGCATCGCGATACTCCTTGGGAAGATAGCCCCAACGGACCCACGGTGGATTACCGGCGACGTAATCGACTTGGCCGATAAACAACGGCGCAAACGCGTTCTTAATAATGCGCGCCCAAACACCGTTCTTGTTAGCCTCGTCCAGCTTGACCAATTCATTGTAGAGTTCGGCATGGACAAATTCTGCATCGACCGATAACCGCTCGTCGCGACACCGTTGCACAAATTCGCTCGCCGAAAAGTGATTTCGGATGCAATATTCAAGTTGATCGGCATATTTTGATATGTCCTCCCGGTTCCGCGATATTTCCGAAGGTATCAGGAATGTGGCCGCAGCGGTCTTCAACTCCCTGGCTTTTTTGAGCTTGTCGCCTGCAAGCAGCCCGCCGTACTCGGACGGCGTCAATATTGAGTCGCATAGGTAGACCGGGATTTCAACCTTCTCAACGCGCCCAACGAGGTCGCGGATGGCGATCAGATAGTTGGTCCGGGCCGCCATGACAGCCAAGGGATTCAGATCAAATCCGACCACGTTGTTCAGAATCTTTCGGCACAGGTCGTCCTCGCGGAAACGGCATGTTTCCCTGTTTTCGTCGTACCATTTTCGGATGCGGTTGATCGCCATCACGAGAAATGTACCGGATCCGCACGCCGGATCGAGAACCCGCTTGTCGGGGTCGCCCACATAGCCCAATTCGTTCAAGACGTGTTCGGCGAGCCAGTCGGGCGTGTAGTATTCGCCCAAGTCGTGCCGCACGCTCTTGGGAAAAAGTTGCTGATACAGCTTTTTCAACAGGTCGCGGCTGTTGGCGGGGTCTTCCGACAGCGTGCCGGGATTGTAGTTGTCAAGTCGCGACACCATTTCGCGGACCAGCCGCTCGATTGGCTCGGACCAAACCGCCGTATACCAGGCAAATAGGTCGCCTTCCAGAAAGTTGGTGATGTTCAAGTAGCGGAAGATGCTGCCAGCCTCCAACTCTTCCATCTCTCGCTTCAGCTTGTTGGTCGTTCCGGCCTGCATCATCTTCTGCAACGGCGTGGGCAGCTTGTGGAAGAAGGCGACGATCTCCGAAGCCAGCAGCTTCATGAAAATGGCGTAGTAGGTGTGGACAGCGAACAACAACTCCGCCGGCTTCAACGCCGCCGCACGCACGCCATAGTAATCGGCAAGCTTCCTGATCTTCTCCGAAGGGTTGTCAACCTCATAACCACAAACATCGCCAAACAGGATTTTCCACTGGCTAAAGAACGTCTGAGCCTTGGGATGGGTGGTGCTGACAATGGCTTCGTAAAGGGCGTGGATACCGTCCTGGGCCAACTTGGCCTCGGAGCCGAAATCGCGAGCAAGGTACTCGGGTGAGAAGGGCCGCCCCTTGGCGCCGAGATTGAAGAGCGCCCAAAGAAACCGCTCGGCGGAATAACGATTGACCTCCACGGGATCCTGGACTTGCCATTTGTCGTCGCGGAACCGCACGAAAACGAAATGGTTGCCATCCAGTCCGACGCCAAACAGCGTGTTCAAAGCCTGCCCGTGTTCGGTCCGCATGTCGTAGAACCGCTTCTTAATCTGCTCGACAACCTTCTTCGCCCCTGGAGAATCCGCCCTTGGACCAACGCGAGACCCTGCACTGGCGGGGTTCTTGTATTCGATGATCACTCGATCATAGACGGAGTCCACTCGACCGCTAGCAACGGTGAATTCGTGCCTGCCCTCCAGCTTGACCCCGGCTTCCTGCTGAATAAAGGCAAGCAGTTTTTCCGTCTCGATGCGAATTTCCTCCTCATTGCTGGCGGTTGCGGCGGCAGCTCTGATCTCCTCCGCAAACTTGGCCGCCTTCTCGGCGATGAGTCCATCCAGGGATTCATGCAGTCGCATGGGTCGATTCCTGCTTGGTGCCTAGTACGAATTTCGCGGGGGTAGCTGACAGTGGACATCAATATAGCCGGAAAGAGAGACGGAAAAAGGGGGACGCAGTTTTTTCTCGCCCGTTTCTTCTCGTCGTCAGGGATTGTGTGCCGTTTCTGCGTCCGCCAGCTTTGCGTCGGCCCTCCATAGCCCGAAGACGCACATGCTACCCCTTCCCCGACGGGGCGACAAGCGGCCCACGCTGGCCGGGAGTGGATTCTTGGATGGAAATTGGGCCAAGGGGTGTGGTATTAAGGAGGGGCCAGAGGTCGGGGGCCAGGGGCCAGGGTGAGGGGAAAGTACGGAGAAGAGTATGGAGTAGAGATACTCTCTACTCCGTACTCTTCACTCAGACCACTACGGGACAGAATCGTCCCCCCCTTTTTCAAGGGGACTTCACAAGGGACGTTTGTAGTCGATATAATGGCAGAAGCGTCTGGTGAGGAATTGGGACGATGCCGTATTGCGAATTTGTCTGGTCGGCCGAGATTGTCCGGCATATCGCGGAACACGGCATCTCCCAAGACGACTTCGAGCATGTGGTGTGCTGTCCTTTGAGCAAAGGTTATAGCCGCTCTTCGGGCTTGCCTGCTGCCTGGGGTTACACAACGGATGGCCGCTATATTATGACGGTTTATGAGGAACTGGACCAACTTGCCGTTCTGCCGGTGACGGCTTACCAAGTCCCCGAGCCCCGTTAGGTGAGGGAATGTCGCAACCACGCGCCCATCGAATCGCCCGCGAACTGACTCCCTCGGAACAGGAGCGTCTGGCGGTGTACCGCCGGCAAATCGCCGAAGAACTGCCGGAACTGCAAGCCCGCGATCAGATGCGCAAGGATGCACGCCAGGAGGCCACGCTTAGTGGCGAGTTGCGGCAAGCGATCCACCAAAGCGACCTGCCGCTGGCAGAGATCGCCACGCGGGCGGGGATTACCCCCATGGTCTTGGACGACTTTCTGACCGGCGAGCGGACCCTGCGCTCCGATGTCATGGATCGACTGACCAGCGTGCTGGGCTATGAACTGAGCCGCGTCGAGTGACGGCCCACCGCCCCGCTTGGCCCAATTCTTGATCTGGACAAACGCCTCTGCATCGCGCATGATGGTGGACATGCGCAACCCATTCTCAGAGTTCGAAGAACGCCGCGAATCGGTCGAGCAGGCGGTGTTCAACGCGGCCAAAGTCCGAAAGGCTGCGCGGCGGCGGAAGCGAAAGCCGCACGACGACTGTCCGACCACGCCAGATCCCGACATCCCCTATTGGGTCCCCAGCGGCGACGGCTGGAAGAACACGCCCGAGGAAATCCGTCGGGCGATCCCCCAAGTGCTTGCCCCGGCCTATCGCCAGTTCGTACTGGAAGCCTCCGGCGAGTTGGAACGTTCGATCGGACTGACGCTGGTCCATCTGATCTGGCTGGAGGTTTGCTGCCAGGTCCATCTGGCGGTGGCCGCCGCCGATCCGACCTCGCTGGCCGCCGTGTTGAACAATCCCGAGGCAATGATCGCCCGCCACCTCGAATTGGTGATGGCCAAGTGCCAGGCGGCCGAACTGCTGGTGAAGATGCGGCTGGTGAGCCAGTCGCTGCAACGCCCCAGCAGCGCCCTGCCCATATTGCCGCCGCCCAGCAGCACGGGCATCTTACCTGTACCGGGTAGTCTGGGCATCTTGCCAGTGCCCGACCTAATCCCTGCCCCAGAAACCATGAAATTGGAAACTGACGGAAGTGTTGACCAACATCCCTGAACCCTGAACCCTGAACCCTGAACCCTGAACCCTGACCCCCGACCCATGAAATTGGAAACTGAGAGACTTGTTGACCAACAAACCCGTCCGGCGATGCCGACACTAGCGAGAGCCTCACCCTTCCGCTTTCTTGAACTCCGCCCGGTACACCGGCTCGCTGGCCAGCCGCACGCGGCGCTCGAAATGGGTGCGATAGGCCATGTCGTGTTCGGCGGGCGTCTCGGGCACGGGCAGCGGCCCCAGCAGCGACGTGCAGGAGGGCAATAGCTCCAGCGTGGTCCGGAAATACTCCTCCACGTCGGTCCAGAAATGCAGCGATCCGCCGGAGTGCAAGGTGCGTTGGACGTCGCGGAGGAACGACTCCCGCAGGACGCGGCGTTTCTTGTGCCGCTTTTTCCACCACGGGTCGGGGAAGTAAACATGTACCGCCGCCAGGGAATCGTCGGGCAGCAACTCGGCAAAGATTCGCAGGGCGTCGCCATGAACAACCAGCGCATTGCACAGGCCGGCTTTGGCGAGGCCCGCGGCGGCGAATTGGGCGTACTTCCGCACCACTTCGACGCCGAGGAAGTCGGTTTCGGGCCGTTCGGCCGCGGCGCCGCGCAGGAAGAGCCCCTTGCCGGAACCCACCTCGACCTCCAACGGCGCGACCCGCCCGAACAGCGCCGCGGCATCCCACGGCCGCGGCAATTGGTCGAAGGTCTTCAGGTGAGCGGACAGGTCGATCGAGGGATCGACATTTCGCAATGCGCGTCGGCCCATGAAGCATTGGGTAGCGAGTCAATCACTCCGGCTGCTCCCCGGTGAGTTGACTTACCGGCAGGGAGACGCCCTTGATGATTCCTTCGCAGACGAGGGTCTGGTTGACGAAGCACTGGAACTCGCAGGTCAGGATCGAGCGGCGGACTTTCAGCAGGCGGCTGACGATGACGAAGCGGTCGCCGGGCCGAACGATGCCGCGGAAACGCACCTCCTCGAGGCCGCCGAAGCCGATAACGCCTTCCAGCAACTTGTGCCTCTGGCTGTAGTAGCTGGCCAATTGGGCGGCCGCTTCGCACATGATCACGCCCGGCATCAGCGGCATGCCCGGCATGTGGCCGCGAGCCCAGAACTCCTCCGGCGCCAGGTCTTTGTAGCCGACGCAGGTTTTCGTCTCCAGGTTCTCGTAGCAGATCGCCGTGAGTTGCTCCATCTCGTAGCGCTGCGGGTTATAGCGGCGAATCTGCTCGATATCAGCCACGACCGTGTTAAGGTCGTATTCGGAGAAATCGAGGATCAGTTGCTTCTTGGCCACGCCTGGGCTCCTTCGCGGCTGATCAGGTACGGACCCTTTGACGCTTCGCCTTGCGCGCCTTGGCGTTGGCGGGACGTTTGCCGTGGTTAGCTTTTTTGACGATACGATGCGGCTTGGCCATCAGTGGACTCCTGAGTATGGCGGTTCATAGAATCACACAGTTTATCAGCCGGGGCGAAGAATGGGAAGATGGGTTGACAGCGACACCACCCCCTCGTATTGGGCATCCGTGCGCCTCTCGCCCTGACGGAGTATTACAGATACTCCTCCGGGAACTTCCACGGCGCGCGGTAGTCGGGCTTGCTCAGCCGGGCGGCCTCCGCATCGCCCACGATCACTGCTTAGGCCCTGTCGATTCGCCTTGCCGGCGAAACTCAGTAGGCGTCTGGCCGGTATATCGCCGAAAAACGGCGGCGAAGTACTGGCTGGTCGAGAACCCGAGATGCATGGCCACGTCGGTCACGGTGTGCCGGCCGGACCGAAGCATCGGCTTGGCGTGGTCGATCTTCTTTCGCAACACGTAATCGATCGGCGGAATACCCACTTCACGCTTGAATCGCGCCTTGAAGGCGGGTGTGGACAAGCCCGCACGCTGCGCAAGCTGCTTCACAATGAACTCGCCGCAAATGTTCTCGGCAATGAACTCCTGCACCCGGCCGATGGTGTCGGTGATCTTTCGCGCGGGTTTTTGCGAGGCTTCCAGCAGGTCCAATAGAAAGCGAAGCATCAGATTTTTCATCTCAATTTCCCGCAGCGGCCCGTCGCTCCGATCGTAAACATCGAAAATGCGGTGCAGCGTCTGGCCCAAGATCGGGCCGCTCCGAAAATGCCGCGATGGGATGTTGAGCAAGGCCTTGGTCAAATGCTGTCCCTCCGCGGGCGAAAGCGACAGAAACCGCCGGCGCGGACCGGGCAGGTGCAACAACATCCAGAACAGCACGCCCTTGCCCTCCGGCGACGGCCCGCTGCCGTGCTTCTCGCCGGGAAAGGTAATGAATGCGTCGCCGCCGGTCAAATCGAAACGCTGGGGGCCGACAAAGTAGGTCTGTTCCCCGCACTCCAAGTAACAGATTTCCACCATATCGCCGTGGCAATGCTCTTCCAAAGCCTGGTGGACTGCCGCATAGCTGTACCGGCCCAGCACCACCACGTCGCGGAATCCCAGAGGGCGGAAATCCAGTATCCGCCGCTCGTCGGACGGGTCAATCAAGACGTTGTCCATGGTCGTAATCGTATCATAATACGCGATTAGTCGCAACGCCTCGCCGATCCATGATAATCTCGACAGAAGCCATGGAATTCTGTTTGCGTTGGTTGTAGCAGGCAATTAGTATGAAGGATGGAGTGCGAGACGCACAAGACGTTGTCCATGGTCGTAATCGTATCACAATACGGGATTAGTCGCAACGCCTCGCCGATCCATGATAATCTCGACAGAAGCCATGGAATT
>Ga0315287_10004947_pt1 | contig 13049 bp, 23 predicted proteins | sample YL17G11_0_MG_FD_205037 | JGI IMG/M metagenome (GOLD analysis project Ga0315287, IMG submission 205037) | Sediment microbial communities from Yellowstone Lake, YNP, Wyoming, USA - YL17G11_0 | ecosystem: Environmental > Aquatic > Freshwater > Lake > Sediment | place: USA: Wyoming | collected...
CGGGAAAGGGCACCGTGCCGGGCACGCCCTTAAAGAGCGGCACGGCCTTGTGTGCGGCAAAAAACCGATCGACGGCCGCGTCGATCTCCGCCGTGGTGATCCCCGGCCGCACCATCGAGCCGATCACCTGATGGACCTGCCAGACCAACAGTCCGGCCTTCCGCATCTCAGCGATTTCTCGCGGCGACCGCAGGATTTCCACGCCTACCCAACCTTGTCCAGCACCGCTTTCGCGCGGCTGAAAATGTCATCCACCGTGCCCAAGCCGTCGATAGTCTGCAACGAGCCGCGGCGGCCGTAATACTCCAGCAGCGGCTCGGTCTGTTTCCGGTAGGCCGCCAACCGCTGGCGGATCACTTCCGGGGTGTCGTCGGCCCTGCCGCGCCCGGCCAGCCGCCGGAACAATTCGTCCTCCGGCACCCGAAGCTCCAACACGACGTCCAACGGAGTGCGCTTCTCGGCCAGCATTTTGTCGAGCGCCTCGGCCTGGGCAATCGTCCGCGGGAAGCCGTCCAGCAGGTAGCCCTGGCGGCAATCGGATTGCCCGAGCCGCTCGGCGATGATGGCCACAATGATCTCGTCGGGCACGAGCGCCCCGGACGACATGTACTGGTCGGCCTTCAGTCCGACCTCGGTTTTGGCGTCGCGGGCGGCACGGAGCATGTCGCCGGTCGACAGGTGGGCCATGCCGTAGGCGGCGATCAACCGTTCGGCCTGGGTTCCTTTGCCGGCGCCGGGGGGGCCTATGAAAACGATTCTCATGATGTACGTCCAACTCTGCGAAGCCGCAAGCGGTGTGATTTTGCGCGAAGCCGCAAGCGGCTCTTAGCCCTTTTCCAACAAACCCCGATAGTTCCGCATTACCAAATGGCTGTCGATCTTCTGCACGAGGTCGAAGGCCACGCTGACGGCGATCAGCAGGCTGGTGCCGCCGTAAAAGCTGGCCACGCCGTATTTCACGCCCATCCAGGTGGAGACCAGGGTGGGCAGGATGGCCACCAGGGCCAAGAAGCCGGCGCCCACGTAGGTGATTCGCACCATGACTTTTTCCAGATAGTCGGCGGTCCGCCTGCCCGGCCGGTAGCCGGGGATGAACGTCCCATAGTTTTTCAGGTTGTCCGACATGTCTTTGGGATTGAACGTGATGGCCGTCCAGAAGTAGCAGAAGAAGTAGATCAGCGCGACGTACAACATATTGTACGTCCACGAATCGCCGCGGTGAAACGCCTGCTCAATGGGCTGCCAGGCGGGATACGCCCGGGCAAGGTATTGGAAGATCACCGAGGGGAACAGCAACAAGCTGCTGGCGAAGATGATGGGCATTACGCCGGCCTGGTTGACCCGCAGCGGCAGGTATTGGCGGGTACCGCCGTAGACCCGCCGGCCGCGGACGTGTTTGGCGCTCTGCGTGGGGATGCGGCGCTGGCCCTGCGTGATGAACACCACGCCGAAGACCACGCCGACAAACAGCACCGCCAGGATCAGCAACGTTTCCACGCCGACCTGACCGCGGCCGCTGCCCAATTCGATGCCGCCCTGTTGGATCATGGGCATGAGAATCTCTTCGTAGAGGGCGTAAGGCATGCGGGCAAGGATGCCGGCCATGATGAGCAAACTGATGCCGTTTCCGATGCCGTATTCGTCGATCTGCTCGCCCAGCCACATCAGGAAGACCGTTCCGGCGGTCATCGTCAACACGCCGGTAAGCTGCCACGCGAAAGGCAGCGATCCGGAGGCGTTGAGGAACCGGTCGTGGATCAGGTGGCTCTGCATGAGGAAGCCCACGTAAAACCAACTTTGGCCGAGGCACAGCAGGACGGTGGCGTAGCGGGTGTATTCGTTGATTTTCTTCCGCCCGCTTTCGCCCTCCTTCTGTAGTTTTTCCAGCGGCGGATACACGCTGCCCAGCAGTTGGAAGATGATCGACGCGGAGATGTAGGGCATGATGCCCAGGCCGAAGATCGTGGCCTGGTTAAGCTGGCTGGCGCTGAAGACGGCCACCTGGCGGAGCAAGTCGCCGAGCCCCGACTGGGCCGACGTGTCGAAGAAGGCCGTCATCTTCTTGTGGTCGACGATGGGCAGGGGGATTTGCCAGCCGATGCGATAAATGGCCAGCAAGAACAGCGTCAGCAGGATCTTCTGGCGCAGCTCAGGGATCGTGAAGACGACACGAATTTTTTCCCACATCGTTCGATCCTTCAACAGTGCCGGTGCGGCAGTTCAACTGCCGCATCAACATGGGTCACCGAGCCTTCGATTTCATCTTATTCTTCACCACCGGCGCCTTGCCCGGCAGAACCAGCGCCTGCCCGCCGGCCTTTTCGATTTTCTCTCGGGCGGCGCCGCTGAAGCGATGGGCGGAGACCTTGAGGTTCTTGGTCAGTTCGCCGTTGGCCAGCACCTTCAGCAGGTCGTAGCTGCCGCGGACGATTCGCTTCGCCTTGAGGGCTTCGGCGTTGACTTCATCGCCGTTCTGGAAGTGTTTTTCCAGCGTGCCGAGGTTGACCACCGCGACGTTTTCGGCCCAGCGGTTATGGAAGCCCCGCTTGGGGATGCGGCGGACCAGCGGCATCTGCCCGCCCTCGAAGACGCGCAGCATCGAGTAACCGGAGCGGGAGCCTTGCCCCTTGGCGCCGCGGGTGGAGGTTTTGCCGTGCCCGGAGCCCGGGCCGCGGCCGATGCGCTTCCGCGATTTGTTCTTATGGATTCCGCGATTGACGTCGTTGAGATTCATGACAGCGAGACTCCGCGCAGCCGCTCGACTTCGCTCTGGCAACGGAGCGTCTTGAGGGCTTCGATGGTGGCTTTCACGAGGTTGGTCGGGTTGTTCGAGCCTTGGCTCTTGGTGAGGATGTCGCGGATGCCGCAGGCCTCGCAGACGGCGCGGACGGCGGCGCCGGCGATCACGCCGGTGCCGGGGCCGGCCGGGACGAGGATCACCCGCGCCGCGCCGAAGTGCCCCTTGACCGTGTGCGGGATGGTGGTGCCCTGCACGTGGATGGAGGTCAGGTTGCGGGTGCCGTCCTTGACGGCCTTCTCCACCGCCGGCGGCACCTCGTTGGCCTTGCCGTATCCCCAGCCGACCCTGCCCTGGCAGTCGCCGACGACCACCAAGGCGGTGAAACTGAATCGCCGGCCGCCTTTGACCACAGCGGCGCACCGCCGGATCTTGATGACCTTGTCGATCAGTTGTCCCTGCATTGTTTCGGTAGACATCAGAACACCAATCCTGCTTCCCGGGCGGCGTCGGCCAAGGCGGCGACGCGGCCGTGATACTTGTACTCGCGGCGGTCAAAGACGACTTCCTTGATGCCGGCCTCGAGGGCCCGTTGGGCGATGGCCTTGCCCACGGCCGCCGCGGCGTTTTTGTTTCCGCCGTAGCGGACTTCTTGCTTGAGTTGTTTATCGGCCGTGCTGGCGGCCACGAGCGTCCGGCCGGCGTGGTCGTCGATGATCTGCGCGTAGCAATGCTGGTGGCTGCGGAACACGCTCAACCGGGGGCGGGTGGCGTGTTTCTTCAGCTTGTTGCGCACGCGGAGTCCCCGGCGGTTCCGCTGCTTGCCGATCTGTCGTTCGTGTTTCATCGCGTATTTCTCCGCGCGACCGTCGGTCGCGGCTTTACACTCCCTGGCGCGACCAGCGGTCGCGGCTTTATATTACTTCGCCATGGCCTTGCCTTGCTTGCGGCGGACCGGCTCGCCCAAGTACCGGATGCCCTTGCCCTTGTAGGGCTCGGGCTTGCGCAGGGCGCGGACCGATGCGGCGAAATGGCCGACCTTTTGCTTGTCGATGCCTTGGATCACGATGTGTTGTTGATCGGGAACGGCCACCTTCACGCCGTCGGGGATCGGCACCTGGAGTTCGTTGGCCAGCCCGACGCGGAGTTGCAGTATCTTGCCTTGGTGGACGGCGGCCAAATAGCCGACGCCTTGGATCTCCAATCGCCTCTCGTAGCCCTGGGTGACGCCGACGAGCATGTTGACCAGCAGCGCGCGGGTGAGCCCGTGCAGGGCGCGGCTCTGACGCTCGTCGTCGCAGCGGGTGACGGTGATGATTTTGGCTTGTTCGTCGTAGGCGACGGCGACCTCGGGGCGATGCTCCCACTGGAGTTTGCCCTGCGGCCCTTCCACGGTGATGGTGCGGTCGGCGACCTGGACTTTCACCCCCGCGGGGACCAGCACCGGTTTCTTTCCGATCCGGGACATGGTAGTTAGCCTTATTCTCTCGTGAACGGTGGGGGGTTACCAGACTTCGCAGAGCACTTCGCCGCCGAGTTTTCGTTGCCGGGCCTCGCGATCGCTGATCACGCCGCGGCTGGTGCTGATGATGCAGATTCCCAGTCCGCCGAGGATGGGTTTCAGGTCGGTGGCGCCGCTGTACACGCGGCGGCCGGGCTTGCTGATGCGGCGGATGCGGCGAATCACCCGCTCCCCGTTCGGCCCGTATTTCAGGTGAACGCGGAGCTGGTTCGACGGCTTGCTCTCCACCTCTTCCCAATCCCAAATATAGCCCTCGCGCTTGAGCACCTCGGCCAGTCCCCGTTTGACCTTGGAGACGGGCATTTCGACGTGCGGCCTTTCGACGCGCACCGCGTTGCGGATGCGGGTCAACATGTCGGCGATGGGGTCGGTCATCATGTGTCTGGGGTCCCTTTACCAACTCGCTTTGCGGACGCCGGGAATCAGTCCAACGTCGGCGAGATTACGGAAGCAGATCCGGCAAATCCCGAACTTCCGATACACTGCCCGCGGACGCCCGCAGATCCGACACCGATGCACTTGCCGGGTCGAGAACTTGGGCTTGCGAAGCGCCATGGCGATCTTTGATTTACTTGCCATACAATCGTAATCCTCTTTCACTAGGCCGTCCGCAGCGGCATGCCTAGCCGCCGCAGCAACTCGCGGGCCTCGTCGTCACTGTCGGTGCTGGTGACCAGCGTAATGTTCATTCCTTGGGGAATGGAAAACTTGTCCGGGTTCAACTCGGGAAAGACCAATTGCTCGGTCAGTCCGAGGTTGTAATTGCCGCGGTGGTCGAAGGCGTTGGGATCCAGGCCGCGGAAGTCGCGGACCCGGGGCAGGGCCAGCGAGATCAAGCGGTCGAGAAACTCCCACATCCGCTTGCCCCGCAAGGTCACTTTGCAGCCGATGGCCAGCCCCTCGCGGAGCTTGAAATTGGCGATCGACTTGCGGCTGAGCGTGGTCAACGGCTTCTGGCCGGCGATCTGCTTCAGGGCATCGAGCGCCTCTTCCAGGTACTTCTTTTCGGCGATGGCCTTGCCCACCCCCATGTTGATGACGATCTTCGTCAGCCGCGGCAGCGACAAGCAGTTGGTGCGGCCGAGCTTCTCGGCCAGGGCCGGCAGAATCTCTTTCTGATACCGTTCCAGCAAGCGGGGCGCCGGAATCACTTCCGGGGCACGCGGCTCTTGCTTCTCGGCAGTTTTTTTCGCTTTGGCTGCGCTCATGGTCGGTTCGCGTTATTTCTTGGCGTAGCGGGCTTTGGCCGGGGCCACCTGGCCGTTGCCGGCGCCGCACTTCTTGCAGTAACGTTCCTTGGCCCCGTTGTCGAGGTAGCGGGCGCCCAACCGGGCGGCGGCGCCGCACGCCTCGCAAATCAGCAACACGTTGCTGACGGAAACCGGCATCTCCTTCGAGAGCCGGCCGCCCTGCGGGTTCTTCTGGCTGCGGCGGACGTGCTTGTACACGCGGTTCACGCCTTCCACCACCAGCTTGCCGGCGGCCCGGTTGACGCGGAGCACCTTGCCGGTGGCGCCGCGGTCCTCGCCGCTGATGACTTTTACGGTGTCGTTCGCTTTAATCCACATCACACCACCTCGCTGGCGAGACTGACGATTTTCATGAAGTTCCGCTCGCGCAGTTCGCGGGCCACGGCGCCGAAGATGCGCGTGCCGCGCGGGTTCTTCTCGTTGTCGATGATCACCGCCGCGTTGCCGTCGAAACGGACGTAGCTGCCGTCGGCGCGGCGGGTAGGCTGCTTGCAGCGGACCACCACGGCCTTGACGACCGCCCCCTTCTTGAAGTCGCTGCCGGCGATCACGCCCTTGACGCTGCACACGATGATGTCGCCCACCCGGGCGAACCGCTTGCGCGATCCCCCCAACACCTTGATGCACATCAATTCCTTGGCCCCGGTGTTGTCGGCCACGGCGAGTCGGGTTTGCATCTGAATCATGATTATCCCGTAATTCTATTCGGCGGTCTCTTCGGCCTTGCGGCGTCGCGCGGCGGCCCGCATTGCCGCCATGTCGAGCATCCGCCCTTTTTCCACCACCCGCACCAGTGCCCAACGCTTCATGCGAGACATGGGGCGCGACTCGACGATCTCCACCACGTCGCCCAGGTGCGACTCGCCGCTCTCGTCGTGGACGTAGCAGATCGTCTTGCGGCGGATGTATTTTCCGTAGCGCTCGTGCTTCACCAGCCGGGGGATCTCCACCCGGCGGGTCTTCGCCGTCTTGTCGCTGACCACGATCCCGGTTTCCACTCGCTTAGGCATGGGCTGATTCCTGCTTCTGGGCGGCGGCGCGCTGGCGCTGGTTCTGAATCGTCTTAATGCGGGCAACGGTGCGGCGCTGTTTGCGCAGCTCGCTGGGGGCGTCGAGCCGCTCCGTCTGCGCCTGGAGCCGCAGGTGGAAAAGGTTGCCGGTCGCCTCCTTCAGCGTCAACGCCAAGTGTTCGTCGCTCATTTCTCGAAGTTCGGATGCCTTGGTCATAACTCGCCTCTCCTACACCTAACTCCTGCACCTACACCGGCCGGCGGCGGAGGAATCGCACCCTCACCGGCATTTTGTGGGCGAGCCGGGTGAAACACATCCGCGCGCCCTCTTCGGATATCCCGCTGATCTCGTAAAGCACCGTTCCCGGCTTGACCACCGCGGCCCAATACTCCGGCTCGCCTTTTCCCTTGCCCATGCGGGTTTCCAGGGGAATCGAGGTGATCGGCTTGTGGGGAAACACGCGGATGTACAAGCGGCCCTCGGCGCGGAGGTACTGCTGCGCGGCGATGCGGCCGGCCTCGAGCGTCTGCGCGCTGATCCAGCCGCCCTGCATTGCCTGCAGGCCGTAGTCGCCGTGGACGACGCGGTTGCCGCGCGAGGCGTCACCTCTTATACGTCCTCTTTGGCTTTTTCGGTGCTTGACCCGTTTTGGCATCAGCGCCATCGTTCTCGTCCTCGTTATACATGCCCTGGTTGATCCACACCTGCACGCCGATGTGTCCCTGGGCGATCAACGCTTCGGCAAAGCCGTAGTCGATTTTCGCCCGCAACGTGCTCAACGGAATGGAGCCGGCGTTCTGTTTTTCGCGGCGCGACATTTCCGCCCCGCCCAGCCGGCCCGACAATTGAATCTTGATCCCTTTCGCCCCGGCTTCCATGGTTTGCTCCATGGACCGCTTCATCGTCCGGCGGAAGCCGGCCCGCTTCTCCAGTTGCTCGACGATGTCTTCGGCCACCAATTGGGCGACGATTTCCGGGCGGTTGATCTCCTCGATCTTGATGTTGATCCGCCGGCCGGTTTTCTCTTGCAGCTCTTTCTGCAACTCCTCGACGCGCTCGCCCTTGCGGCCGATCAGCAGCCCCGGCCGGGCGGAGAACAAGACCACTTTGACCTCGTCCCGCGTCCGCTCGATCTCGATTTTGGCGATCGCCGGATAGAGCGCCTTGCCGAACTTGTCTTTCCGCCCCTTGACGTAGTGGCGGATCTTCTGGTCCTCGACCAGCAGATCGGCGAACTCCCGCTTCGAGGCGTACCACCGGCTCTTCCACCCGCACATGATGCCGGTGCGAAACCCGATTGGATTGACTTTTTGACCCATACTTCTATTCCAAAGCGACGTGGATATGCGAAAACCGTTTTTTGAGAACCGACGCCATGCCGCGCGCGTGGGGCCGCATCCGCTTGAACATCGGCCCGCCGTCAACGCGAACGTCCGTCACCATCAGGTGGTGCAAGTTGGCGGCCCGGCGGTCCTCGGCGTTGGCCAAGGCGCTGTGCAACACTTTTTCCAGCATCCGCGCGCCGCGGTGCGGCTGGAAGCGGAGGATATTCAGGGCCTCGTCGGCCAGCTTGCCGCGGATGAGGTCGGCCAGGGGGCGGACCTTTCGGGCGCTGATGCGTGCGAATCGATATTTTGCCACGTAAGCCATGGGGCCGCTCCTATCGCTTGCCTTTCCCGCCGTGGCCGCGGAAGGTCCGCGTCGGCGCGAATTCGCCCAGCCGGTGCCCGACCATCTCCTCGGTCACGAACACCTTCATGTGGATCTTGCCGTTGTGGACCATGAAGGTGTGCCCGACAAACTCCGGCACGACGGTGCATGCCCGGGCCCACGTCTTGATCGGCTCCTTGGTTCCCATGTCGTTCTGCTTCTGCACCTTCAGAAACAACTTGGGATTGACGAAGGGGCCTTTCTTTAGTGATCTTCCCATAGCTGATAGCTCACTTAATCTTCAACTGTCCATACCGTCTGGATTTCCGCCGACGGACGATCGCTTTGTTCGATGGTTTGCGGCGTTTACGGGTCGAGCCGCCCTTGGCCAGCACGCCGGTGGGGCTGACGGGGTGGCGTCCGCCCTTGGTGCGGCCCTCGCCGCCGCCGTGCGGATGGTCGATAGGGTTCATGGCCGTGCCGCGGACGTGCGGCCGGCGGCCCATCCACCGCTTGCGCCCCGCTTTGCCCAACACAATGCCCATGTGATCGGAGTTGCCGACGGTGCCGATGGTGGCCCGGCAGGTCGCCGGCACGCGGCGAACTTCGCCGCTGGGCAGGTTGATCTGGGCCCAATCGGCGTCGCGGGCGGCCAGCGTGGCGCGGATGCCCGCCGAACGGCACAGCACCCCGCCGCGGCCCGGCAGCATCTCGATGCTGTGTATATCCATACCCACCGGGATCGCCGACAGCGGCAGGCAATTGCCCACGGCCGCCGGCGCGTCGGCCCCGCTCTGGACGTGATCGCCCGCCTTGAGCCCTTCGGGCGCGAGAATGTAACGCTTCTCGCCGTCGACGTAGTGGAGCAAGGCGATGCGGGCGGTGCGGTTGGGGTCGTACTGGATCGAGTTGACCACGGCCGGCACGCCGTCCTTGTTGCGGCGGAAATCGATCTGGCGCAACTGCCGCTTGTGGCCGCCGCCGCGATGCCGGGCGGTGATCTTGCCTTGGTTGTTTCGCCCGCCCTTGCGCTTCTTCGGCGCCAACAGGGCCTTGACCGGCTTGGCGCCCGGCGTCAGTTCGGCGAAATCGCTCACCGTGGCCCCGCGACGGCCCGGAGTGGTCGGATTGTATTTGCGAATGCCCATGATTATTAGAAGAAGTTGATTCTATGTTCCGGGTCCAAGGTTACGATGGCCTTCTTCCAGGCATTGGTGGAGCCGGTGCGGAAGCGCGACTTGCGGGGTTTTCCCTTGCGGTTCTGAATGTTCACGCCCACGACCTTCACCTCAAACAACTCTTCCACCGCGCGGCGCACGTCCTGCTTGCCCGCCATCCGGCTCACCTCGAAGGCGTAGGCATTGCAGCGATTCGCCTTGTGCATCCCCTTCTCAGTCACCAGCGGCCGGAGGATGATCTGGTGCGGCTCCAACGTCAGGGCGGTTTTCGTGAAATCTCGGGCCATTATATCTTCTCCCGAAAGGCATCCAACGCGGAGGCGGTCATCAGCAGCCGACGCGGGTGCAGCACGTTCAGGGCGTTCAGCTCCGCCACCGGCAGCACCGACACGTTGGCCAGGTTGCGGATGCTCTTGTACACGTTCAAATCGTAACCGGGCACGGCCACCAACAGACTCACGCCGCCAAGTTTCAGCGCCTTCAACACAGCGAGCATGTCCCGCGTCTTGGGTTGCTCGAAGCTCAAGCTGTCGATCAGCGTGACCTGCTTGTCGGCAATCTTCGAGGCCAGGGCCATGCGGGTGGCAATCCGCAGCGCCTTCTTCGGCAGCCGGTACGACCAGTCGCGCGGCTGCCGGGCGTGGATGTGTCCGCCGCCCCGGCGGATGCCGCTGCGCCGCGAGCCGGCCCGGGCGTTGCCGGTGCCCTTCTGGCGGTACATCTTCTTCGTCGTGCCTGCAACCTCCGCACGGGTCTTGGTCTTGGCCGAACCCTGGCGCAGATTGTTCTGGTACATCACCACGGCATCGTGCAGCAACTGCTTGCTGATGCGCGGCGCCAACTGGGCCGGGTCGATCTCGTACGTGCCGACCTCTGCACCGCTTCGATCGTATATCGGTAACGTGGCCATTTCCTTCATCAGTCCCTATAATTTATTGGTCTGCTGAATCACCACCAACCCGCCGTTCGGCCCTGGCACGGCCCCGCGCACTACCAGCAGATTGTTCTCCACGTCGACCCGAACGACCTTGAGGTTTCGGGCGGTGCAGCGGGCAGCGCCGTAGTGGCCGGCCATCCGGCGACCCTTGAACACATGGTGCGGATCGGTGTTGCAGCCGATCGAGCCGGCGTGGCGATGCACCTTTTTCACACCGTGCGTGGCCCGCTGGCCGTGAAAGTTGTGCCGCTTCATCACGCCGGCCGTGCCGCGACCCTTGCTGGTGCCGACCACGTCGACCGCTTGAATCTGGGAGAAAACGTCGACCTTCAACTCCTGGCCGACCTGGCAGCCCTCGGCAGAGCCGCGAAACTCGCGGACGAACCGCTTGGGTTCGCAGTCGGGCTTGGGGGCCGCTTCGACGCCCGCCGCGGCGCGGCGTTTCTGGCGTTTGCTATCGAGCTTGGCGACGTGGCCGCGAGCGGCGCGGCTGGCAAGACGGCGGGGCTTGTCCAAATACCCCAGTTGAATGGCCTCGTAGCCATCCTTCTGCTCCGTCCGCACTTGGAGGACGTGGCAGGGGCCCGCCTGAATGACGGTCACCGGTATTACCTCACCGGTCGAGTCGAAAATCTGCGTCATCCCGACCTTACGGCCGAGCATTCCAACTACCATCGTTCTTGCCTTTTCATTACGTCGCCGACGGGAACCACCGGCTGAAGGCCGACATTACCCGTCAAGCTTCCGTTTCATAATCCCTAATCCATAGCCCCTAACCCCCAGCCCCGAATCCCTCTCCTAGTGCCTGCTGGTGGCCTTGATCTTGATGTCAACGCCGGCCGGCAGACTCAGCTTGTTGAGCGCCTCAATCGTCTTGGCCGTCGCCTGCATGATGTCGATCAGCCGCTTGTGCGTGCGGATCTCGTACTGCTGGCGGGCCTTCTTGTCCACGTGTGGACCGGACTGGACGGTGTAGCGCTCAATGCGTGTGGGCAGAGGAATTGGGCCGTGGACCACCGAGCCGGTCCGCTTCGCCGTATCCACAATCTCCATCGCACTTTGATCCAGGATCGCGTGATCGTACGCTTCCATTCGGATCCGAATAATCTCACTCGTCTGACCAGCCACGGATGTCCTCCGGGTAACTCACCAATTCCAGCTTGCCAAACAACACTCCGCCGTAAGGCGGGAAACCCCAGATCGTATCATTGTCGGTCAAGGGCGTCAATGGGCTATGGGAGAAAATTTCGCCGACTTTGAAGATATTTCCCGTCTGGCCCCAGTCACAACCGGCCAAGTTCCCGCCGTTTCGCCATCTTGACCATATCACACTCATCCATCGGAGGGGGGTGGCGTCGCTTTTACAGCCAGCCCGAGCGTATTTCTGGAGTAGCGGGCATTATTCGCTCCCACTCAGCCAGCGTGCAAGCACCTTCAGAACGTATTCGATTTGTTCCTCCGTCAGCGGCCCGCCAGGTGGGATGCGGTGCCATTTCTCGAGACACCCACGGCAGCAGGTGGCCGTGGCGTGCTGGGCGATGAAGATCGGGTGGCCGCGCATCGGCGTTTGCCGGCCGTCGTTTTTCGGCTCGGCCGGCGCGAGCCGCTCGTGAATGAACTGCCGACCATGCTCCAAGATCGTCGGCAGGGTCTTTTCCGCGAGATACGCCTGTTCCTTCTGTCCCAAATGAAACCGGCTCCGAAATGTGCTTCGCGCCAACGCAAAGAACAAGTCGTCAACATCGCGCATTCGAAGAACTCGCTGTCGAACGGGCACAGGAAAGTGCCGGGCTGCAACAATAAATCAATCGGGCAAAGGATATGGGGTAAACATCCGCTCAATCTGCGCCCGAATCGACCGTGCCTCTTTCCCAATCTCCTCATCGGTGAAGAATATGCGCCCGTTACCATCCAGAAAGTCCTCGATGTCGACCGTCTGATCGGCCGTATGAAAGCGTGGCAAAGGGCGGATCGTTTTCTTAAGCTGCTCCAACTCCGAGATCAATTTCCTATCGGTGGGCGTCTTAGGAATGAAGAAATCGCCTTTCCCAAACACGTTCCGCGAAATTAGAGCGGTTCTGACTTCCTCGATCTTCGCCATCGTGGATTTGTTGCCATTTATCAGCCGCCGGTATTCCCCGTCGCCCACCAGTGACCGAAAGCGAATCGTAATGGTGTACCGCCTATGATCAAATTCGACGTCATTTCGCGTCTTTGGTGCGGACTGGCCGGGCGTCGGCTCGAACAGGTGATATGGTTCAGGCGGAACGCCTCGCGACGAATAGCCGCTCGGCGTGTAGACCGGTTCATTGATATAGACCGTCTTCTTCGAATCGCCCTTGCCGGGCAGATAAATCTTGCCGTCAATCGTCACAGCCGGCGGATCAGGGGGCTGGTGGCCGCTGACAAGCTGCGTGCCCACAATAACCGCGCCGTCGAGGGCAACGATCAGATCGTCTTGCACGGCCTTGACCGACCAGTTCTTCGGCAGCAGCCGTTCGATGCACCGGCGGTATGAATCGAGAGAAGTAGCGGCGGATTCCTGACGTTCGACACCGCCTGCGTTGACTGCCGGCCGCCGCGCCGGCTCCTCGGCCCAACAGGACGTGGCGACAACCGTTCCCATCGCGGTCGCCGCCAGTACCCAACGTAAGCGTCCCGCGGAATGCGTCTTGTGTGCTGTGATAGGCTGAGGTTCATCGGCGGCGATGGTCGCGGCCGGATGAACATTGGGAGTCACGAGCATGAAGAAGCGAACCGAGCG
>Ga0315287_10004949_pt1 | contig 13049 bp, 11 predicted proteins | sample YL17G11_0_MG_FD_205037 | JGI IMG/M metagenome (GOLD analysis project Ga0315287, IMG submission 205037) | Sediment microbial communities from Yellowstone Lake, YNP, Wyoming, USA - YL17G11_0 | ecosystem: Environmental > Aquatic > Freshwater > Lake > Sediment | place: USA: Wyoming | collected...
CAGCGAGGCAGATAGCATAAGGGCCAACCATGACGTTACCGGTTTCTTCAGTTTCATGGTGATGCGTTAATTATAATCTATGACCGTTTAACAAGCAATAACCCTAATTGTTGTAATGGATCCGCCGTCCAAAGCACACAGTCACCTTACCCAAATTTACACAATAACCTGCTCCTGTTTCATGTCTTGCCGTATTTTATTATTTTTGCAGTAAAATAACCAAAAACCAAATATCATCCTTTATGTCAGGTCATAGCAAATGGTCTACCATCAAACGTAAAAAGGGAGCCCTCGATGCCAAGAGGGGTAAGATCTTCTCGCGCATTGTAAAAGAGATTCAGATCGCAATAAAAGAGAGCGGGCCGGCGGCCGAGCACAATCCGAGGCTGCGGCTGGCTATTCAGAACGCCAAAGGGGCCAACATGCCCAAGGAGAACGTTGAACGCGCCATCAACAAGGCCACCAACGAAGGCGGAAACCTGCAGGAGGTGACTTACGAAGGATATGCCCCGGGGGGTGTGGCCATTTTTATTGAATGCCTCACCGACAACAACACACGCACCGTTGCAAACGTCCGTGCCATTTTTAACAAGCGTGGCGGAAGCCTTGGGACAAATGGTTCACTCGCATTCGTGTTCGACCGCATGGGCGTTTTTACAGTGCCAAAGAGCAACCTCGACCCCGAGGCCTTTGAACTTGAAATCATTGATGCCGGTGTAGATGACATTGAACTTACCGATGATGTGTTTATGATTACCTGTGCGGTAGAGGATTTCGGCAAGGTTCAGAAAAAACTCGACGAAATGGGGACCCGTATCGAAAATGCGCAATTGCAGCGCATTCCGAACGATACCAAAAAGCTCGATGTTGATGCGGCCCAGAGAGTTCTCAGGATGGTGGAAGAATTCGAAGATGTCGACGACGTACAGTATGTTTACCACAACCTCGAAATGACAGAGGAACTGCTTGCGGCCATTTCGGAATGATCGGTAACACACGCTAAAAAAACAAACCCCTGCTGATCCTTCCGGATTTACAGGGGTTCTATATTTACCCAAACCTAGCCTTCCGGCATCCTGTTCCGCCGGAAGCCGATCAATGCTGCAGTTTTCGGAGTTCCTCCCTCAGTTGGTGCTGAATACTGGTGCTCTTTTTTGCATCTGCCAGGTAGATGTCCATTTCGATTGTTTTTGAATTGTCGTCGAAATAGAAATCAATTCCATAGTTTGAATACTCATACCCATTGTAGTCATAATCAATGTCGGTTGGCGTACCATACGCATTCTCAACCTGCGTATCCGTACTTCCCATCTGAATGTTCTTATCGGTCTTTCCAACATAATTCTCATTGAGGCCAATCAGAAACAGCACATCATCCGGTTTAATGCTTGTATTGCTGCCAACGGAAAGATAAAACAGCAGGACTCCCATTGACTCCGAACCAACCGGATGAATGTAAATCGCTGTTTCGCCAATTGTCAACAGAATATAGCCAAAAATCTCATAATCCGCCGGTAATTTGTTGACCGTTTGCTGCCATGTATCTTCCAGTGCTACGTCCATGAAACCTACACCCGGGAAAATGTTTTCGGGAACTACAATCTCCATTTGTTTGGTGGTACTGGCAACAAGGTCCTCATTCATTGCTGTTAACTTCACGGTGTAAACGCCTTCGCTCTCATACGCGTAAACCGGATTTTCAAGTGTTGACGAATTGCCGTCTCCAAATTCCCAGATATAGCTGGTGGCATTTTCAGACCGGTTTGTAAATGTAATGTCTTCATTGATCTCAGCCTGCGTTGCGCTCACATCAAACAATGCAACTGGTTTGGGCTTACTGTCGTCTTTCTGACAGGCAATCAGAAAAAATGAGAGGCCAAGCACCAGCAATTTTTTTGGTTCTGGATAGTTCATGGTTAAGGGTTTAAGGTTTGTTATAAAGATAATAAATGGTTGGTGTGCCGTTTCAACAATCAAAACAGAATATTTACTCCTCCGGATATAAAGTTCAGGCAAGAATAAAAGCCGTCGGGAAGATTAAAGCGTAAAACAAAAGTAAATTTTTTTTAATCCAGTGATTCTCTGTCACACAGAAATTTACTATTATTTTTTGCAGAATTTTTTTATATGATTTTTATCACTATATTTGCAGCCTTATAATTTGACAATGAACAACAGGCTGGTTATCATTCTTGGTATTATTTTGCTCGGTCTTCTTCAGACACCGGCGTGAGAATGGTATAGACACAGTCTTAAAAATATAAGAGCCATTCTCAAGCAGGGAATGGCTCTTTTGATTAATAACTAAACGATGAAACAACATGAGTGACAGGTTATACATTTTCGACACCACACTGAGGGATGGTGAACAGGTACCGGGCTGCCAGCTGAATACAGTAGAAAAAATTGAAGTGGCACGGGCACTTGAAGCCCTGGGTGTCGACATCATCGAGGCAGGCTTCCCCATTTCAAGTCCCGGCGACTTCCACTCGGTAGAAGAGATTTCAAAAGTTGTAAAAGGGCCCGTCATTTGTGCCCTAACGCGTGCCGTGGAAAAAGACATCGACGTTGCTGCCGACGCCCTTAAATATGCGAAGCGGAAAAGAATTCACACAGGCATAGGTACTTCGCCTTACCATATCAAGTATAAATTCAATGCCACACCCGAGGAAATCATTGAACGGGCGGTGGCAGCCGTGAAGTATGCAAAAAAATATGTGGAAGACGTGGAGTTCTATGCCGAGGATGCCGGCCGGAGCGAAAACGAATACCTGGCCCGTGTAATTGAGGCGGTCATCGCGGCGGGTGCCACGGTGGTCAACATTCCCGATACCACGGGGTACTGCCTTCCCGAAGAATACGCTGCGAAAATCAAATACCTCGCAGAACATGTAAAAGGCATTCACAAAGCCGTTATCTCCACCCATTGCCACAACGATCTTGGTATGGCCACGGCAAACTCCATTTCGGGGGTGATCAGCGGTGCACGTCAGGTAGAGGTTACCATCAATGGTATCGGTGAAAGAGCAGGAAATACTTCGCTCGAAGAAGTGGTAATGATCCTCAAAAGCCGGAAACACCTTGGCATCGAAACCGGCATCCGTACCCAGAATATCTACAAAACAAGCCGCATGGTATCTTCGCTCATGAACATGCCGGTGCAACCCAACAAGGCCATCGTAGGACGAAATGCCTTCGCCCATTCGTCAGGGATCCACCAGGACGGTGTGCTGAAAAACCGTGAAAATTATGAGATCATCGATCCCGTGGATGTCGGGATCAGTGAATCCATCATCGCACTTACCGCACGCAGCGGCCGGGCAGCGTTAAAGCACCGCCTTCAGAACCTCGGATACAACATCGAAGGGGAGGAGCTTGAGCATGTATATGAGAAATTCCTTGAAGTGGCCGACCGTAAAAAGGAGGTAAAGGACGAAGACCTCGAAATGCTGGTGGGCAATGAAGAGGCATTCAGCGGCAAGGCCATCCGCCTCGAGCACCTCCAGGTGATATCCGGTAAATCGGCCATCCCAATGGCCGCCGTAACCCTCAGCATCAACGGCGAAAAATTTACCGCCACCGAAGCCGGCAACGGACCCGTAGATGCTGCTTTCAAAGCTGTTCGTTCCATTGTACGGCATAACATCAAACTCGAGGAATTCCTTGTTCAGGCCATTACCCGCGGCAGCGACGACGTGGGCAAGGTACATATCCAGATCGAAAACAAGGGACAGCTTTATTATGGTTTTGCCGGACATACCGATATTATCACCGCTTCAGTGGAAGCATTTATCAATGCAATCAATAAAATTGTTTAATCTTTAAATTCAGATACCCTTGGCAACATTATTTGACAAAGTGTGGGACGCACATGTAGTTGCAGAAATCAAAGACGGTCCCAGTGTGCTGTATATTGACAGGCACCTCATTCACGAAGTAACGAGTCCCCAGGCGTTTGCGGGACTGGACAAGCGTGGCATCAAGGTGTTCCGTCCCGAAAAAACGGTGGCGACCCCCGACCACAATGTGCCAACCGTGAACCAGCACCTTACCATACACGACGTGCTTTCGCGCACACAGGTGGACAAACTCACCGAAAACACGAAGAACCACGGCGTGCAGCTCTATGGACTCAACAATCCTTACCAGGGCATTGTGCATGTGATCGGACCCGAATTGGGCTTTACCCAGCCGGGAATGACAATTGTTTGCGGAGACAGCCATACCTCCACCCACGGAGCCTTCGGATGCGTGGCATTCGGCATTGGAACCAGCGAAGTGGAAATGGTGCTGGCCACCCAATGCATCATGCAACCCAAACCCAAAAAAATGCGGATCACCATTGATGGTGCGCTGGGCAAAGGGGTAACGGCCAAGGATCTCATCCTCTACATCATTTCGAAAATCTCTGCCAGCGGTGGTACAGGATATTTTATCGAATATGCGGGCTCCGCCATCCGCAACCTTTCCATGGAAGGCCGTATGACGGTGTGCAACATGAGCATTGAAATGGGTGCCCGGGGCGGACTGATCGCCCCCGATGAAACCACCTTCGCATATGTGAAAGGAAAGGAATTTGCACCCGCGGGCACCGAATGGGACAAGAAACTGTCATACTGGAAAACCCTGGTCTCAGACTCCGACGCGCGTTTCGACCTCGAACTTCGTTATGATGCAAAGGATATTGAACCCATGATCACCTATGGTACCAATCCAGGCATGGGCGTCGGCATCACCGGGCGCATCCCGGCACTTTCCGAAATTCCGGCAGGTAACACGCCTACCTTCGAAAAATCCCTTGCCTATATGGGCTACGAGAATGGCACCCCTATGCTTGGCAAACCCGTAGATTATGTATTTGTCGGCAGTTGCACCAACGGCCGTATCGAGGATCTCAGGCAGTTTACCCGGTTTGTTCAGGGAAAGAAAAAAGCACCCGGTGTCACCGCCTGGATTGTGCCCGGATCACGCCAGGTAGAAAAACAGGCCATTGCGGAAGGCATCGATATGCTGCTGAAAGAAGCAGGGTTTGAACTCAGGCAACCCGGATGTTCCGCCTGTCTTGCCATGAACGACGACAAGATCCCCGAAGGCATGTATGCCGTTTCCACCTCGAACCGCAACTTCGAAGGCCGGCAGGGACCGGGTGCCCGCACCCTCCTCGCCAGTCCCCTTACCGCTGCAGCCGCAGCCCTCACAGGGAAGATAACTGATCCGAGGGATTTTTTGTAAAGAAAAGTTGTGAGGGTTGTGATGGTTATGAAGGTTGTGAAAGTTGCATTATTATAAATTAATTACTTTCCGTATCAACTACTACAACCACAACCCACAACAACCACAACAATCACAACAATCACAACAATCACAACAATCACAACAACCACAACAACCACAACTCACAACATCCAAATGACAACCACAACCTCATTCATAATTCATAATTTTAATTCGCCCCCATGTCCATCGATAAATTCATAACACTCCGGTCCACATGCGTGCCTTTGCCCATCGAAAATGTGGATACTGACCAGATCATTCCCGCCCGGTTTTTGAAAGCCACTACCCGCGACGGTTTTGGTGAAAACCTTTTCCGCGACTGGCGCTATGACAAGGCCAACCAGCCGAAAAAGGATTTTGTGCTGAACAACCCTGTCTATAAAGGTACCATCCTGGTGGCAGGCAAGAATTTTGGCAGCGGATCAAGCCGCGAACATGCCGCCTGGGCCATTTATGATTATGGCTTCAAAGCCGTGATTTCCAGTTTTTTTGCAGATATCTTCAGCAACAACGCCCTCAACAACGGCCTCCTGCCTGTGAAGGTGTCGGAAGCATTTTATGCTGCCGTGATCAAAGCGGTTGAAAATGATCCGAAAACAGGGGTCGAAATCGACCTCAGCCATCAAAAAGTCACCATCCTGTCTACCGGCGAATCGGAAAATTTCAGCATCAATGCTTACAAAAAGGAATGCCTGCTGAACGGGTACGATGATATTGATTATTTGCTGGCGATGAAGGACAGGATTATAGAATTCGAGAAAGGCAAGTGGTAAAAGGTAATCAGTAATCGGTGATCGGTAATCGGTAAAAAGAAATACCAAATACCTGATTACCGAATACCTGATTACCGAATACCTGATTACCGAATACCTGATTACCTGATTACCTGATTACCTGATTACCAATAAACATCTGTTACTATGAAAATCACCATCATGGACACCACCCTTCGCGATGGCGAACAAACCTCAGGGGTTTCGTTCACCGGCGAAGAAAAATTAAGCATCGCCAAGCTACTGCTCGACGATCTGAAAGTGGACCGCATTGAAGTAGCTTCGGCACGGGTTTCGGAAGGGGAATATGAGGCAGTGAAAAAAATCTCGGCCTGGGCTGCCAGACATGACTGTCTCGACAGAATTGAGGTACTGGGCTTTGTTGATGGCGAAGTTTCCATCGAATGGATCCGGAGCGCAGGTTGCAGGGTGATGAACCTGTTAACAAAGGGATCGCTGAAACATGTTACCGATCAGCTTAAGAAAACTCCACAGCAGCACGCAGATGACATACGTCAGGCAGTGAACCTGGCCACTGAACAGGGATTACGGGTGAATATCTACCTCGAAGACTGGTCTAACGGCATGCGAAATTCAAAGGACTATGTGTTGTTCATGCTCGATGCATTGCAGGATCTGAAAATTACCCGGTTCATGCTTCCCGATACACTGGGCATCCTGAATCCCGATGAAACCTACGAATTCTGTAAAATGATCCTCGAACGCTACCCGAAGCTCCATTTCGACTTCCACGCCCACAATGATTATGACCTGGCAGCCGCCAATGTTTTCTCCGCCATCCGGGCCGGTATTACCTGTGTGCACACCACGGTAAACGGACTGGGTGAAAGGGCCGGCAATGTTCCGCTGGCCAGCGTGGTGGCCATCGTTCGCGATCATTTCCGGTATTCCATGTCGATTAAGGAATCCAAAATCACCATGGTATGCAGGCTGGTGGAATCGTTTTCGGGGATCCGCATCCCGCCCAACAAACCCGTGGTGGGCGACCATGTGTTTACCCAAACCAGCGGCATTCATGCCGACGGCGATCAGAAAAACAAGCTCTATTTTAACGATCTGCTGCCCGAACGCTTCGGCCGTAAAAGGATGTACGCCCTTGGGAAAACTTCAGGCAAGGCAAACATCCGTAAAAACCTCGAAGAGATGGGCATTGAACTCGACTATGCCTCCATGCGCAAGGTGACAGAACGCATCATCGAATTGGGCGATAAAAAAGAGGCCGTTACCCAGGAAGACCTGCCTTATATCATTTCCGACGTGTTGCGCAGCAAAGCCATCGACGAAAAAATCAAGATCCTTAACTTTTCCCTTTCCACCGCCAATGAGCTCAAACCCGTGGCCAGCCTTAAAATCAGGATCGGCGATGATGTATACGAAGAAACTTCCAATGGCGACGGCCAGTATGATGCCTTTATGAAAGCCCTCCGGAAGATTTACGGCCGGCTCGAAAAATCATTGCCTGTGCTGCTCGATTATTCGGTATCCATTCCGCCCGGCGGGCGCACCGATGCCCTGGTGCAAACGGTGATAACCTGGCGGCTTGGAAAAGAATTCAAAACCAGGGCCCTCGATTCCGACCAGACGGTGGCGGCGATTAAGGCTACGATTAAAATGTTGAATATTATTGAGAATGGAATCTAATAGGGACCACGATTAAACAGTCACATTATATTAAAATTATTGATTTACAACCATAAACATTAAAAAATGAGCAAACGATCCTACAACATCGCCGTGATACCCGGGGACGGCACGGGACCCGAAGTGGTAAACGAAGGCATCAAGGTTATGAATACCGCCGCTGCCAAATTCGGTTTTTCACTGAACTACCAGAATTTTGATTTCGGTGGAGAACGCTATTTGCGCACCGGTGAAACCCTGCCCGATTCGGCCATTCCCGAGCTGAAAAAGTTCGACTCCATCTTTCTCGGAGCCATCGGCCACCCCGATGTAAAACCCGGCATCCTCGAAGTCGGCATTTTGCTAAAAAGCAGGTTTGCACTCGACCAATACATCAACCTCCGTCCCGTGAAGCTTTATCCCGGTGTGGAAACACCGCTGAAGGACAAAGGTCCTGCCGATATCGACTTTGTGGTGATACGCGAAAATACCGGTGGTATCTATACCGGTGTTGGCGGTGCCGTGCAGGTTGGTACACCGTATGAAGTGGCCACCCAGGTGATGGTTTACTCCAGGCCGATCGTTGACAGGTGCATCCGTTTTGCCTATGAATATACCCGCAAAAGAAACAGAAGAAAACTGCTTACCCTCGTGCACAAATGCAACGTGCTTACCCACGCCGGCGACCTTTGGGTGCGTGCCCACAAGGAAATGGGTGATGCGGAGTTTCCCGATGTGAAACAGGATTATAACCACGTGGATGCCTGCAACATGTGGATGGTAAAAAGTCCCGAATTCTACGATGTGATCGTAACCGAAAACCTGTTCGGCGACATCATCACCGACCTCGGTGCGATGATCCAGGGCGGACTGGGCATTGCCGCAGGCGGCAACATCAACCCGCAGGGTGTTTCCATGTTCGAACCCATGGGCGGTTCGGCTCCCAAATATACGGGATTGAATATCATCAATCCCCTGGCAGCCATCTGCGCAGGCGGTATGATGCTTGAAACCCTGGGCGAAACCGAAGCAGCAAAGGCCATCGACCAAAGTGTTAGCAATTCCCTGGCCTCCGGCAAAATCCCAAGCCTTGCCGCCGGTAAAATGGGAATGGGAACACGGGAAGTTGGGGATTTTGTTGCTAAGGGGATCTAGATTACAAGCAGTAATATAGGTATTCGGTATTCGGTATTCGGTATTCGGGTATTTCTTTTTACCGATTACCGATTACCTTTTTTACCGATTACCTTTTTTACCGATTACCTTTTTTACCGATTATCCAACTTACTTCGGTAATCTTCCAAAAATCCCCGCCAGCGTTCTGTGAAATTTATGCACGCCATGGACGGGACCTGCGAACATAAAAATGCATTTTTTAAGGATCACCTCGGTATGGAATTCCGATGCAATCTTCATAGTCTCCTCCGTTTCTGACATCTGCTGCACCCAGATGTTGGTGATTCCCTTATTGATGGCCGCACGCAACACCGCGTCCGTATCCTTTTTCGGCGTAAGGATCAGCAGGTGTTTCACATCCTGCGGCAGGTCAGCAACCGTGTTATAGCATGCGGCACCTTCGATGTCCGCTGTATTCGGATTCACCGGATATACTTCATAGCCTTTCTTTTTCAGCTCCGTGTAAACCACGTAGCCGAATTTTTTTGGATTTCTCGACACCCCGGCAATGGCGAGTTTTTTGGGTTCCAGAAATTTTTCAATGTCCTTTTTGGTGACCATGGTTTGATAATTGTAGTTTGGTGTTTGCAAATTACGGATTAATGTCGATTTTTGGACCGGAATAGATCGGTTTTTTTATATACAATACAACACATGAAACCCACCACTACCACCCTCCTCTTCATCCTCCTTCTCACTGCATGTGGCAAGGTAAGCGACGTTCAGTTCACCGGCGTCAGCGGAGTCGAATTTAAGGGAATGGAAAACAACGCCCTCAGTTTTTCAGCCGACGTCGGGGTATCCAATCCGTCCTCCGTAGGGTTCACAGTGAGTGAAGTCAACCTGAAAACCATTGTCGACGGAAACTTCATCGGCACCCTTTCGGCAGGCGACAAAGTAAGGATCAGGGCGCACTCCGATACCTCTTATCATATGAACTTTTCCCTCACCATGGCAAACCTCCTCACGGGCGCTTCGTCACTTTACAGCCTTTCGCGCAAAAAACAGGTGAAGGTAGAATTGCAGGGGTATGTGAAAGCACGTTCATGGTTCACTGTCAGAAAGGTAGACATCCTCGAAAGCCAAATCATGGAGGTTCCCTCCATTGGAAGGTGATGCCGGGGTTGGGGTGCTTTGAAATTTTTAATTAACTTTGCTCCCACATTTTTTAAATATGGCAAAAAAATACGGTCCGGTCTTGTTGTTGCTGATCGCTTCCGCCTATTGTGCTTCACAACCTGCACAGCTCCCACCTGACATTTTCGCACAAATTGAATCTAAAAAACCCGGACAGGGCAGTGTAACCATCAGGCAGGATATCCAGATCCGCAACCTTGTGAACATGCACCTTTCGCAGCAAAAAAGGATGAATGGCATCAGGGGATACCGCATTGCCATTTACATAGGTTCGGGTCAGGAATCCAACAAACAGGCCGACCAGTCGAGGGCCCGTTTCATCAGCAAATACGAGGAAGTAAAGAGCTACAAAAAATTTGAGTACCCTTCTTATAAGGTTTATGTGGGTGATTTTCGAACAAAAAGCGAAGCCCTGCGGTTTCTTAAACGCATAGAAACCGATTATCCCGATGCTTTCATCCGGGAAGACATTGTTTCTTTTCCTGATTAATTGAAAAAGGCTTTTGAATGAGTGATGTAATTAACCACGAATGTGGGATAGCCCTGGTAAGACTGCTGAAACCGCTCGAATATTACCAGTTAAAATACGGTACCTGGAAATACGGCATCCAGAAACTCTACCTGCTGATGGAAAAACAGCACAACAGGGGTCAGGATGGTGCCGGCATTGCCGGCATTAAGTTTGATATGAAACCGGGAAAGCAATACATCCACCGTGAACGGTCGATCAAGCAGGCAGCCATCAACGATATTTTCAAATCCATCAACAAGGAATACAACAAGGTTCCCGAGCAGGTCAGCGATCCCATCTGGGCCAAAGAAAACCTTCCTTTTGCCGCCGAACTGCTGCTGGGACATCTCCGGTATGGCACCTACGGCAAAAACGATATCGAAACCGTGCATCCCGTAATGCGCGTGAACAACTGGAAAACGCGCAACCTGCTGCTGGCAGGCAATTTCAACCTCACCAACGTCGACGAGCTTTTTCAGATACTCGTAGACCTTGGCCAGCATCCGCGTGATTTTTCCGATACCGTCACCATGCTCGAGAACATGGGGCATTTTCTCGACAGCGAAATACAGCGCAATTTTGATGCTTTTAAAAAGCTCGGGCATGAGAACAGGGAAATTTCCGAGCTTATTGCCGATAACCTCAGGGTCGACAATATTTTACGTGAAGCGAGCAAACGGTGGGACGGGGGGTATGTGATTGCGGGGCTGATGGGCCATGGTGATGCCTTTGTGGTGAGAGATCCCTGGGGTATCCGCCCGGCCTTCTATTACCGCAACGATGAAATTGTGGTGGTGACTTCCGAACGTCCTGCCATTCAAACCGTGCTGAATATAGACCGTGAAGAGGTGAAGGAACTCGATCCGGGTGCCGCCCTCATCATCAAAAAAAATGGCGATGTTGACCTTGTGAACATTCGCGGACCCTTTGAACGGCGAAGTTGCTCCTTTGAACGCATTTACTTTTCACGCGGCAGCGATTACGACATCTACCGCGAAAGGAACAAACTGGGTGAACTGCTCACCCCGCAAATCATCGAATCGGTCGACAACGACCTCGAGAATACGGTCTTCTCTTTTATACCCAACACGGCCGAATCCGCCTTCTATGGCATGGTAAAGGGCGTGGAAACCGACATGAAGCAGAAAAAGAAAAAAAGACTGCTGGAGCTGGGTACCAACATCACCGAAGAGGAACTCGACAGCATCATCTTTATGAAACCAAGGGTGGAAAAGGTCGCCCTCAAGGATATCAAGCTGCGTACCTTTATCACGCAGGATTCGGGCCGTGACGACCTGGTGGGACATGTTTACGACGTAACTTACGGCACCGTGCGTGCGCATACCGACAACCTGGTGGTGATAGATGATTCCATCGTCCGCGGTACCACGCTCAAATACAGCATTATCAAAATTCTCGACCGCCTTCACCCCAAACGCATTGTGATCGTTTCTTCTTCGCCGCAGATACGGTATCCCGACTGTTATGGCATCGACATGGCAAAGCTCGGCGATTTCATTGCCTTCAGGGCCGCCATTTCATTGCTCAAGGAAACCGGAAAAGAAAGCATCATCAACGAGGTATACCGCAAGGCCAAGGCCAGCGAAGATCAGCCAAAAGAAGACATCATCAACCACGTGAAGGAAATTTACAGGCCCTTTACCCCTTCCCAGATTTCGGAAAAAATAGCCCGCATGCTCAAAACTCCCGACATCAGGGCCGAAGTCAGCATTGTATACCAAACCATCGAAAACCTCCATGTTGCATGTCCCAACCATTTGGGCGACTGGTATTTCACCGGCAACTACCCCACCCCTGGCGGAAACCGTGTTGTCAACCGGTCGTTTATTAATTTTATTGAGGGACGGAATGTGAGGGCTTACTAGGGACGAGGGGCGAGTTACAGGTGGGTATTCGGTAATCAGGTAATCGGTAATCGGTAATCGGTAATCAGGTAATCGGTAATCGGTAATCAGGTAATCGGTAATCGGTAACCGGTAATCGGTAATCGGTATTTCTTTTTACCGATTACTGAATACTTTTTTTACTGATTACCCACTTATCCCTTGTCCCTCGTCCCTATCTTGTCCCTTGTCCCTCGTCCCTTTTTTACTATCTTTGTTGAAAATCACCAATTCACAATGACTGAAAAGACCGAAATGAAATCCTTCTGGGAGAAATTCAGGCATAAATACCGGCTTTCGATTTACCGCGATGAAACGTACGAAGAAGTACTGAACCTGAAGCTTACACGGCTCAACGTGATGGCCATTGTGGGCGTGGGCATCTTTGTTTTCCTGCTGCTCGTGATATCGGTGATTGCCTATACCCCGGTGCGGGAACTGATACCGGGATATCCTGATCAGGCCACCGTCCGCAACATCCACCTCAACAATTTCAGGCTCGATTCGCTGGAGGCTGAAATCACCAAGCGCGACCTGTACTTTGAAAACCTGCGCCGGATCATCGCAGGCGAAAAACCTCAGAATTTCGACGATACCCACGATACCAATGTCGCACCTTCGAATGTTATT
>Ga0315287_10004950_pt1 | contig 13048 bp, 8 predicted proteins | sample YL17G11_0_MG_FD_205037 | JGI IMG/M metagenome (GOLD analysis project Ga0315287, IMG submission 205037) | Sediment microbial communities from Yellowstone Lake, YNP, Wyoming, USA - YL17G11_0 | ecosystem: Environmental > Aquatic > Freshwater > Lake > Sediment | place: USA: Wyoming | collected...
TCGTCATCGTCGCTGTGCTGCGCTTGCCGGTGCTCGACATCACGGCCACGGAGAAGCCGATGGACCTGGCGATCCTGGCGACGCTGCTGCGGCCGGGGACGATCCCGCCGACGGACCCGTGGCTCGCCGGCCAGGTCTTGCCGTACTACCACTGGGGTTTCGTGCCGTGGCTGCTGCCGGGGAAAGTCCTTGGGCTGGAGCCGGACCGGTTGTTCAACCTGCTGGTGCCGACGTTGGCCGCTCTTACGGCCCAGCTCGCGTGGGCGCTGGCTCGTGCGCTCGGTTGCAGCCGGCGCGGTGGGCTGCTGGCGGCGTTCCTGGCCGTCCTCGCAGGGACGCCGGACGGTTGGTATCAGCTCGTCCGCGGCGTACCGCTGGGGTCTCTTGACCTGTGGCGATCCTCGCGCGCGATTGCCGGGACGATCACGGAATTCCCGCTGTTCTCCTTCCAGCTCGGCGACCTCCACCCGCACCTGCTCTCGGTGCCGCTGTTCCTGCTTGCGATCCTGCTTGCACGCACGCTCGGGCGGGGCGCCGGGGAGCCGCGGGTGGCGTGGCCCGGCGTGGCGCTGGCGTACGGGGCGGCGGCGGCGGCCAATCCCTGGTGCGCCCTGCCCGTCGGGCTCGCGATCCTGCTCGCGGCGGCCGCGGCCGAGGACGGGTTCGTGTGGCCGCGCGGCGCAGGCGTCGCCGTGTGGTTGCGGGTCGCGGCGGTGGGTTCCGTGGGCTGGCTGCTGTTCCTGCCGTTCTGGCTGAGCTATCAGAGCCCGGTTCAGTGCCTGGGCCTGGTGACAACGGGGACGAGGCTGGATGAGGCTGCTCTTTTCCTCGGCGCTATGCTGCTGCCCGCCGTCCTGGTCGCGCTCGAGCTGGCCGGCGGGATGGGTGGTTTTGTCGCCGCGCGGCGCCAGTTCGCTCGGGCGGTTTTCGTCGGTAGCGTCGTGGCGATTGCGGTCGTCAGCCGGCGGCCGCTGGCGGCTTTCGGGATCGTGATGGCCGCGGTGATCGCCTACGCGGTGGTCCGCGGCCGCCGCCGCCGCGCCCGGGCGGCGTGGGCGCTCGCCCTGGTGCCGCTGGTCGTTCTCGTTGCGATGGAGCTGGTCTACGTGCGCGACCCGTACGCGGGCGAGCTGTACCGGATGAACACGGTGTTCAAGGCCACGCACGTGTCGTTCACCCTGTTCGCCGTGTGCGCTCCGGCGCTCCTCGGCTGGCTGCGGCGGCGACGCGCCACTCTTGCCGCGGTCGCGGCCGCGGTCGTGATGATCAGCGGTGCGCCGCACCTCGCGGCGCTGGCGGATCGCGTCCGGGGTCTCCCGGCAAACGGCTGGGACGGGCTGGGCTGGATGGCGCCGGGCGAAGCCGCAGCGGCGCGCTGGCTCTTCCACCTGCCGGGGCCGGCCGTCCTCGTCGAGGCCGTGGGAGAGGCCTACTCGGACGCGGCGCGGATATCCTCGGCCTCGGGCGTGCCGGTCGTGCTGGGATGGGAGAACCACGAGCGCGTCTGGCGCGGTGGGGCGGTCGACGCCGAGCTGCTGCAGCGCCGCCTGGCGGTCGATGCGCTCTACCGGGCGAGCTCGCCGGCCGACGTCCGGGCGTTGGTCGGTCGGCTCGGCGCCACCCACGTCATGATCGGGGCGGTCGAGCGCAGGACCTACCCCAACCTCGACGCTGCGGCGATCCGGGCCGCCGGGACCGTGGTGTTCGCTGCGGCTGACTGCGAGATCGTGAGGATCGGTGGGTAGGCATCGCGTCCGGCTCGCGGCCATCGCTGCAGTGGCCGCTGCGCTACGGCTCTCGGGGATCGGCTGGGACGGATGGCACCACCAGCACCCAGACGAGCGCTTCCTGGTGATGGTGGCCGAGCGTCTCTCGCTGCCGCACGGAGCGAGCGAGGCAATCGATCCCTATCGCACGCCGGCCAACCCGAACAACCGTGGGTTCGACTTCTACGTTTATGGCGCCTTGCCGCCCGGTCTGACCGCGGCGACGGCGAGCCTGTTCGGGCTCAAGAGCTACTCGGGGTTGTTGATTGTCGGTCGTTTTCTGGCGGTGGCGGTCGATCTCCTGGCGCTTTGGCTGGTCATGGTTCTAGCCGCCCGGCTTGGCGGGGAGAGGGCGGCGACGTTGGCGGGAGCGCTCTACGCCACCGGCGCTCTGTTCATCCAGCAGGCGCGCTTCGGCACCTGCGACGTCTGGGGCGTCGCCTGCGTGGTCGCGGTCGCGGTCGCCGTTGTCGGCACATCACTGCGTCCCCGCAATCTCGCACTTTGCGGCGTGGCGCTCGGTCTTGCGGTCGCCTGCAAGCCGAACCTCGCCCTGGCGGCGATCATCCCGGCGGTTGCGGTCGCGGTGTCGGTTGCCGCGAGCGACTCGACGACGCGGCGCACTCGATCCGCCTGGCGAACGATCGGATGGGCGGCCGGGGCTCTTGCGCTAGTCGGAGCAGCGGCCTTCATCACGCTCAAGATCGCCGACCCGGGAGCGTTCGCGTCGGTGCTCAGCCCGCTGCCGAACCCGCGGCGGCTCGCCTCGCTGGAGCAGCTCGCCGGGCTCGGAAACGGCGCCGGCCAGTTCCCGCCGAACCTCCAGTGGGCGGACCGCAGGGGCGTCCTCGAGCCGCTCGCGAGCGTGCTGATATGGGGGACGGGGCCCGCCCTCGGGCTATTGGTGCTGATCGCGCTCGGACAGAGAGTCCGCCGCGCGGCGCTCGGCGAGACCGTGTGGCTGCCGGTGCTGGCGTGGGTTCTGCCGGTGGCCGCCTTGCACCTGACGCAGTTCGTCTGCTCGGTGCGCTACTTCGAGCCGCTTCTCCCGTTCTGCGTGGTCGCGGTCGCGGTCCAGCTCGTCCGCGCGAATCGCCGCTGGCTGTCCGGAACCGCGTTCGCGGCGACCGCGGTGTGGGGCGTGCTCTGGGCGAGCGTTGCCTGGCAGCCGTACACGCGACTCGAGGCGACCCGGTGGCTGGGCGCCAACCTGCCGCCGGGAGCGGTGATCACCTCCGAGTACTGGGATGACGCGCTGCCGCTCCCCGGCGAGGGCGCTGACGGCCTCCAGGCCGTCGAGATCCCCGTCTTTGCGCCGGACTCGCCGGAGAAACGCGAGCACATCCTCGCCGCGCTGGACAGGGCTGATGCGGTGGTCCTGGCCAGCCAACGCGGTGTCGGCACGATCTGTCGCGTTCCCGACGCCTACCCGCTCACCAGCGAGTACTACCACGCCCTGTTCTCGGGCGCGCTCGGTTTCCGGCCGGCGGCGAGCTTCCAGCGCCGTCTCGGGGTAGGGAGCCTGTCGCTCTCCGACCTGTCCGCCGAGGAGAGCCTGTCGGTTTACGACCACCCTCCGGTGTGGATCTTCCGCAAGACCTCCGCGTACACCCCCGAGCTCGCCCGGGCGCTGCTTGAGCGCGTTGAGCTGCCACCCTCCACGCACTGGGACACCGCCGAGCTCGAGGCGCGCGGCCAGCCGCCATATCTCCAGCCCTCCACCGGCTCCGGCACGCTGCCTGGAGCCGCAGCGCCGGGTGCGCTCCGGCAAGCCGCCGGAGTCATCCTCTGGCTCGCCGTGCTCGAGCTCGCGGGGCTGGTCGGCGGCCGTCTCGTCCGTGGTCTGGGCGCTGCGCTGCCGGATCGCGGCTGGGGGCTGTCCCGGTGGCTCGGCTTGGCCGCGGTCGGCCTGGTCTGGCTGTGGCTCGGCTGGGCACGGGTCCCCGGGTGGAATGCCTGGCTGCCGACGGCGCTGCTGGTGCTGGCGGCGCCATGGGGGATCCGGGAGCTCGGACGGGTATGGCGTCAACGCGAGTTTCGGGTTGTCGCGATCGGGGTCTGGGCGGTGCTGGCGCTTTTTCTCGCTTTGCGCGCCTGGAACCCGGAGATCTACTGGGGCGAGAAGCCGATGGATGCGGCGATCCTCGCCGGGATCTTCCGGACGGATGGATTGCCGCCCGCCGACCCGTGGCTCGCGGGGACGCCGCTCAACTACTACTACTTCGGCTTCTTGCCGTTCGCTTTCGCCGGCAGGGCGAGCGCCTGCTCGCTCGGGCTAACGTTCAATCTGGCGGTGGCGACCGTGCCGGCGCTCACGGTGGGGTGCGCGGCCAGCCTCGGGTGGCTGCTCGCGGGGCGACCGCTCGGCGGCGTCCTGGCCGGTCTTCTCGCCCAGTTGGCCGGGACGATGGGCGCGCTCTTTCACGGCGGGCTGTTCTCCCGCCCGAGCTTTGACGCGTTCTGGGCGACCTCGCGCGTGATCGGTACGACCATCAACGAGTACCCGGTGTGGACCGCGTTATTTGCGGACCTCCATGCCCACTACATGGGTTTCCCCGGATTTCTCGCCGGCGTGACGATCGCAACCGCCGTGGCATTGCGGCGGCTGTCGCTGCGCGGAGCAGCGCTTTGCGCCGGCGCGATCGTCGCCGTGGAGGCGATGACCAACGCCTGGGAGGTGCCCGTCCTAGCCGTGCTGCTCGCCGTCGCGGCGCTGATCGCCCCGCTGACGTCGTCCGTGCGGCGTCGGCTCGTGTGCGCCGGCCGCTTCGCCGGGTTGGCGACGCTGACGGCCGCCATGGTTTCCTTGCCGTACTGGCTGACCGTGCGGCCCGCGACCGCTCAAGTCGCTCTCAACCGCCTCGTCGCACCGCCGCTGGCGGCGTTCTTCGAGCTTTTCGGCGTCCTTGCGGTGCTGGCGCTGGTCTGCGCGATCGCGACGGCTCGCGCCCGCTGCGCGCGGGCTGCGCTGGTCTGGGGGTGGTGGCTGGTGCTCGTCGGTTGCGCGCTGGTGTGGGCGCCTGAGCTGGTGACGATCGCCGATCGCATGAACACGGTGTTCAAGCTGCACCTGCAGGCCCACCTCCTGCTTGGCGCCTCGATCGGCGGGCTGCTCGCCGCGAGCGTTCCGGCTCTCGAGCGGGTCGGGCGGCGGGCGCTCTGGACGGTCGCCGCCGGGGCAATCGCCGTCGGTCTCGCCACCTCGTTCGCCGACGCCCGCGCGGTCCTGGCGACGCGGCGCGTTCCAGGACCGCGGCCGACCCTTGATGGCGCCGCGTATCTGGCCGGCTTCGCACCGCCGCAGGCCGCGGTGCTCGCGGCGCTGGCGGCGTCGCCGGTCGCGGGTGTGGCCATCGAGCCCGAGGGCACGCCATACTCCGACTCGATGCGGGTGCCGATGTTCACGGGACGGTCTGGGCTCGTCGGCTGGGAGTACCACCTCTGGCAGCGCAACCATGCGCGCAGCGAGATTTTGCTGCGCCGGCAGGATCTCGATGTCCTGTTCTCCGGGTCGGACCCGGCAGTGCTTGCGGCGCTGTGCCGGCGGTACGGGGTCGGCATGGCGTGCGGTTGGGACGGCCATGAGCCTGCGGTAGCGCGGATGACGGGATGGCGAACGGTGGTGGCCACGGGCGGCGCAACGCTGGCGATTCGCCGGGCAGGGGACGGCTCATGAGGACGCGCGAGAAGGCGGCATGGGGCGCGTTGCTCGTGCTCGCGCTGCTTCTGCGTCTGTGGGCGTTGGGTGATCGGCCTCCTCATCACGACGAGGCGGTGCACGCCCACTTCGCCAACGCCTTCATCTCCCAGGGGAGCTACCGCTACGATCCGACCTATCACGGTCCGCTTCAGTTCTACGTGATGGGCGCTCTGTTCTTGCTTTTCGGCGAGAGCGTGGCGGTTGCGCGTATCTACTCGGCACTCTCCGGTGTGGCGCTCGTCGCCCTGCCGCTGGCACTGCGCCGGCGCCTGGGCGCTCGAACGGCGTGGTGGTTTGGGGCCGTGCTCGCCACCTCGCCGACGTTCGTCTACTACTCGCGCTTCGCCCGCGAGGACGTGCAGGTCTCCCTGTTTACCGCGGCCGTGCTGGTGCTTCTGCTCCGCGTGCGGCGGAGCGGGGGGCGGGTTCTGCCGTGGGCCGGTGTGGCCGCCGCACTGCACGCGATCTCCAAGGAGACGTTCTACGTGACAGTGCCCCTGCTCGGCGCCAGCGGCATGGCCGTTGGTCTGCTCGAGGGGCCGCGCCGCTCGGCGGAGAGGCTCTGGGTTTGGCTGCGGCGGCACGCCTTCGCGCTCGGGACCGCCGCCCTCTGGTTCGTGATCATCACGGTGACCGCCTACACGTTCATGTTCGTCCACCCGGAGGACTTCGCGTTCCCGCTCAAGGCGATCAACTACTGGTGGGGGCAGCACAGGATGCAGCGGGTCGGCGGACCGTGGTTCTACTACCTGCCGCGGATCGCACTCTACGAGCTCGTGCCGCTCGTGGCCTCCCTGGTATGGGTCGTGCGCCGCCGGCGCCGGCTCGGGCGGCTCGAGGTCTTCTGCCTCTCCTGGGGATCGCTCTCGATCGGCATGTACGCATACCTGGGCGAGAAGACGCCTTGGTTGATCGTGCATCAGGTGCTGCCATGGGTGCCCCTGGCGGGGGCGCAGCTCGCGCGCACGTTCTCGGCGCACGGGCGGTGGTGGTCGCGATCGCTGGCCGCGGCCGGTCTGGCCGCGACGGTCTGGTCAACGGCGGCCTCGAGCTTCCTCTACCCGACCATCACTACCTCTGACGGCCACGCGGAGCTGATCGTGTTCGTGCAGACGACGCCGGAGGCAGGGGCGCTGGCGAGGCGCGGCGTCGATCTGGCCCGCGCCGCCCCTGACGAGCTGCTCGGCGCCGTTGCGGGCGAGGGCTCGTGGCCGCTCTCCTGGCAGTGGCGTCGGCTGCGAATATGGTGGGGCCTGCCGCAGGAAGGCTCGCGTCCGGAGCTTGCGGTATGCGATCCTGCCGACGAAGCGACGGCGCGCAAGCTCCTCGGCCACGGCTATTCGATGCGGAAGATCCCGTTGCGGGGCTGGTGGGTCGAGACATGGGCGGGAGTGAGCCCGCGAGAGGTTGCGGGGTGGTTCCTGACCAGGAAGGCCTGGTCGGCAATCGGCGCCACCGACGTCATTGTGTTCGAGCGCGAGGCGCGGGGCGCTGCCGGTGAAGGAGGTCCGAGGTGAGCACCGAGCTGTCCGTCGTCCTTCCCGTTCTTAACGAGGAGGCAAACATCCCCGAGGTATACCGGCGCCTCCTGGCGGTCCTGCCGGGCGCCGTGAGCTCGTTCGAGATCGTCTTCGTCGACGACGGCTCCACCGATCGCACGTGGCCGATCCTCAGCGAGCTGGCCGCAACCGACCCGCGGGTGAAGGGAGTGCGCTTCTCGCGCAACTTCGGGCACCAGATGGCGTTCGCTGCCGGCCTCGACCACGCCGCGGGCGACGCCGTCGTGATCATGGACGCGGACCTGCAGGACCCGCCGGAGCTGCTTCCCGAGCTGGTTGCCCGTTGGCGCGAGGGGTACGAGATAGTCTACGCGGTGAGGGCCAGCCGCGCGGGCGAGACGTTCCTCAAGAAGTTCACTGCCGCGGCGTTCTACCGAACGCTGCGGCGGATCACTCAGGTGGACATTCCCGTCGACACCGGCGACTTCCGGCTCATGGGGAGGCGCGCTGTCGACGCCTTCTTGCGCATGCCGGAGCGCCATCGCTTCACGCGCGCGATGGTGTCGTGGATGGGGTTCCGTCAGGTCGGGGTCCGCTTCCAGCGCCCGCCGCGTCACGCCGGCGAGACGAAGTACCACCTTCGCCGCCTGCTGCGGCTGGCCTCGGACGGGCTGGTATCGTTCTCTCACCTGCCGCTGCAGATCGCCACGTGGCTCGGCATCCTGGTCAGCGCGCTGGCGGTGCTGGGCTTCATGGTCGCGGCCGGGCTCGGCCTGGCCGGGGTCTGGTGGCGAAACTGGGTGCCGCTGTTCGCCGGGTTGTTCTTCCTTGGCGGCGTGCAGCTCTGGACCATCGGCCTGCTCGGTTCGTACGTGGGCAGGATCTTCGACGAGGTCAAGCGCCGCCCGCTTTACCTCGTGCAGGAAACGGTAGGAAAAATGAAGGCGACAGGCAACTGGCAATAGGCAAGAGCCACCACGACCGACGAACGAGTTTTCCGGTGTCTCCACGCGGGGCTACAGCTCGACCTCGGCGATCGCTGCGGCGGCGTCCGACGAGCCCTGGACGACCTTCTGCAGCCCGGGGAAATAGCGGTCCATCATCGCCACCGAGACGTACAGGGTGCTCTGGTACTGCTCGTAGGAGAACCCGATGCCCTCGATGTCCGCCGCGGCCTTGAAGCGGACCTCGCCGTCGCCGAGATCGAGCTCGAAGTTGCCGAGCAGAAGGCCGTAGTTGGCGCGCGTGAGGTACTCCATCACCTCGCGCCGCCGCGTTTCCGGCACCTTTCCCTCGAGGAAAGTGAGAAACCGCACGATGCTGCGGTCGCCATCGATGACGACGACGAGGCGGTACGTGCTCTTCTCGCCGGCGACGCCCATCTCGAGGGCGTCATGACCGGTGAGCCGGCGGTACTTCCAACCGTCTCGTTCGAAGTAACCGACGATGGCGTCGAAGATCGATGGCATCAGGCTCTCCCGGGTGGAACGGGTGACACGCGCAGAGTGGACCGGCGCTCCCGCCTTGTCAATTTTCCTTTGCGCCGCCCGGCGGGGCGGGCGCGGAGTGATAGGCTTCGCTCGTGCCGCGCCTCGCTCTCGTCGGACCCTCATGGCCGTATCGCGGCGGGATCTCGCGGACGACGACGAAGCTAGCCGAGGCCCTCGATCGCCGCGGCAGCCTTGCGGCTTTTCTGACCGCGGCGCGGCAATACCCGCGCTTCCTCTACCCCGGCACGCGCGACATTGATCCGGGAGCGTGCCGGCGCCTGGCGATAGCGGAGCCCTCGTTCGGCGTTTTCCAGCCGCTGTCATGGCGCCGGCTCGCGAAGCGGCTGCGCACCGTCGGAGCCGATGCCGTTGCCCTGCCGTACTGGACGGCCGCGTGGGCGCCGATGGAGGCCTGGCTGGCGCGCGCCGAGGTGCCGCCGCTCGTCGCGATCGTGCACAACCCTTGTGACCACGATGCCGGCTGGCTGGCGCGCAGCGGTGCGAACTTCGTCCTCGCCAGGTGCAGCGGGTTCCTGTGCCACGCGAGCTCCGTCGCGAGCGGTTTGCGGGAGAAGTTCCCGCAGATCCCGGTTCAGGTGCACCCGCTGGCGATGGAGCCGACCGGCGGGGCGAACCGCGAAGAGGCGCGCCGCCGACTCGGGCTCAGCGAAGGCAACGTGGCTTTCCTGAGCTTCGGCTTGATCCGGCCGTACAAGGGCGTCGATGTTCTCGTCGATGCGATCACGCGATTGCCTGCAGACTCGCCGGCCGTCCTGCTGCTGGCGGGCGAGCCATGGGGGCCGCTGGACGGAGAAACCAGGCGTCGCATCGAGCGACTGGCGGCCGCCGGCAAGGCGATCGTGCGCCTCGAGTGGGTGCCCGAGGAGGACGTGCCGACATGGCTGGCGGCCGCCGATGTCATGGTCCTGCCGTACCGAGCGGCGACCGGCTCCGCCGTCGCGGCGCAGGCGCTCGGCCACGGCCTGCCGCTCGTCGCCTCCGCGGTGGGCGGTCTCGCGGAGATCGTCGAGGACGGCCGCAACGGCCTGCTGGTGCCGCCCTCGGATGCGTCCGCGCTGGCGGCCGCGCTGTCCCGGCTACTCGATCCGGAGCTGCGGGCGCGCCTCGCCGCGGGAGCGCGCGCCGTGGCGGCGGCGTGGAGCTGGGACTCCTACGCTGCTTGTCTGGAGACGCTCGTCGAGCGCGCGCTCGAGCGGTAGTAGCGGATCACGGAGACGTTGATCGGCGTTCGCCGTCGATCAGCGGCGGAAGGCGATCGGGCTGGGCGGGGTCCACCACACGACGCGGCCGATGACGATGTCGGCCAGCGGCTGGCCGGTCTTCAGGCGGATCGCGCGGGGCAGGTACATCGGGTTGTCGGAGAGCAGGATCAGCACCCGGGACGCGGCGTCGAGCACCAGCCGCTTGACGGTGCAGCCGACCTCGCCGGCGACCTCCTCGCGCACGGCGTAGATCCCCTTCGGCACCACGTCGCGGACCGGGGTGTTGTCGAGCAGCACCGTCGATCCGGGCGGGATGGTGTCCGCCATCGAGTCCTGGCCCTGGCCCAGCCGCACCATTACGGACTGGCGCGGGTTGACGCCGAGGTTGCGCAGGAAGCTGTAGGGGAAGTGCTCGTAGCGCTCGACGTGGTCGGCGACGAAGAGGGGCGGGCCGGCGGCGATGACGTCGGCCACCAGCGGCACCGGCACGGTGTCGGGCGAGGGGGTGGTGGACAGCTCCTCGCCGAGCAGCTCGGCGATCGTGCTGCCGAGGGCGACGGCGACCCGGCCCAGCGTCGAAACCGTGGGTGTCGACTCGCCGCGCTCGATCTGGGCGATGAAGTTGCGCGAGACATCGGCCCGCTCGGCCAGCGAGTGCTGGCTCAGGCCCCGGCTCTTGCGGAGCTGGCGGAGGGTTGGTCCTAGATTACTTGCCGCCACACGACACCTATCATAGTCAGGATAGGCGTTTTTCTCGGGGTTGTCAACTAAAGAGGTTGACAACTATGATTGTCGGTATTAAATTGACGTTGACTATGATGGCGTCTTTCGCGGCGAGGCAGGGGCAACTCGAGGACGGCGGGCAGGTCCTCGCCTCGCTGCGGGAGGCATCGCTGCGCTGGGCCAGCCGGGAGCGCGCCCGCCCGCGTCGCCCGAGCGGTGTGCCCTTGCTCGACGCCGCGCTGGGCGGTGGGTGGCCGCAGGGGCGGGTGTGCGAGCTGGTGGGCTCGCTCTCCTGCGGGCGCACCGGGATGGCCATCGCAACGTTGGCCGCCGCCACCGCGTGGGGAGAAGTGGCGGCGTGGATCGACGGTGCGGACGCCTTCGACCCCGCCTCCGCGGCGGCCGCCGGCGTCAGCCTCGACCGCGTGTTGTGGGTCCGGCCGCGCACCGCCGGCGAGGTGGTGCGGGTCGCCGAGGTGGTGCTGGAGACGGGCGGCTTCGCGGTGGTGGTGCTCGACGTCGGCGACGGCCGCGGCCGCCTGCGGAGCGAGGAGGAGGCGCCGGCCGCGGAGTCGGGCACGAAGCGCCGCGGACCGCTGCGTCTGCGCCTGGCCAGGGCGGTGGAGCGGGCGGGCGCGGTGGCGCTGGTGCTCTGCGAGCGTCCGTGGGCCGGCGCCTCCGCTGCCGTCACGGTGCTGTTGGACAAAGCGCTCCCGCTTTGGGTGGGTGGTCGGGAGGAAGGCGCGAGGCACGAGGCGCGAGACAACGTGGAGCGCCACTGGCTCGCTGGACTCGACATCGTGTTCCATCTTCAGCGCGGCGCCGCACGCACGGCCCCACTTGCCGACCGAGCGGAGGGCTTCTGACCGTACATCTTTGTCTGGCCCATTGTGGTGCCGGCGTCTCGCCGGCACGTTCCGGTGGGCTCCCGAAACGTGCGGGCAAGATGCCCGCACCACAACTGCCTCCAGGGTGGTGGGGGACTGAATGCGCCTAGCCGCCCTCCGGGTGCCCGACTTTCCCCTGCAGGCGCTGCGCCGCAGCTACCCCGAGTTGGGGGAGGCGGCGCTCGCGGTGGCGGCCGGACCGTCGCCGCGCGACGCGGTGGTGGCGGTCTCGGCGGAGGCCGCGGAGCTGGGCGTCAAGTCCGGCATGACGGCGGCGCAGGCCCGCCAGGTGGCGCCGGCCGTGCTGCTGCGGGTGACGCCCGCCGAGGTGGCCGCCGCGGCGGGCGAGGCGATCGCCGACGTGGCGGGCGGCCTCTCGCCCCACGTCAGGCGCACGCGCCCCGGCGAGGTGATCCTCGACGTGGGCGGCCAGCGGCTGCGCTGGGGTGGCGACGACGCCGTCGCCAACGAGCTGCTGCGCCGCTGCCACCGCGTCGGGCTCGCCGCGCAGGCCGGCATCGCCGGCAGCGCCGGTATCGCCGTCGTGGCTGCGCGCTGCGGCGAGGCTGTGATCGTCCCACCGGGCGAGGAGCGCTCATTCCTCGCCCCGCTGCCGCTCGCCCTGCTCGATCCCGCGCCGGAGCTGGCCGCGGCGCTGTGGCGGTGGGGAATCTCGTCGGCTGGCGCGCTGGCCGCCTTGCCTCGGGCCGAGGTGACGCTGCGCCTGGGCGAGGGCGGGTTGGCGCTGCACCGGCTCGCGTGCGGCGAGGAGAGCGCGAGCTTCATCCCAGATCCCGCCCGCGAGCTGCTGCGCGAGGGGATCGTTCTCGATCACCCTCTCACCACGCTGGAGCCGTTCTTGTTCACGCTGCACGGCCTGCTCTCGCGCCTGGCCGGGCGGCTCGACCTGCGCGGCGCCGGCTTCGCCGAGCTGCTGCTCGAGCTGCAGTTGGAAGGCGGTGGCAGCCGGGAGTACCGGATCGCGCTCACGGCGCCCACGCGCGAGGAGGGCGCGGTGTTGGCGATGGCCCGCCTGCAGCTCGAGGCGGCCCCGCCGGGCGCGGTGGTGGAGGGGATCATCGCCCAGGCCACGCCGGGGCGCGTGCGCATGCTGCAGGGCTCGCTGTTCACCCCGCCGCTGCCGGCCCCCGGCAAGCTCGCCGCGACGCTGGTGCGGCTGGGCGCGCTGGTCGGCCCCGACCGCGTCGGCGCCCCGTCGATCCCGGACACCCATCGCCCCGGGAGGGGCAGCGTTGTGCCATTCGTCCCGGCGAGCCTGGAGAACGGGGTTCGGGGTTCGGGGCGCGGGGCTCGTCCCTCCCTCCCGCCCGAAAGGGCTCCGGTTTCTCGCACCCCGAGCCCCGAGCCCCGAGCCGCGGTCTTACGGGCGTTCAGGCCGCCGCGGCCGGCGCAGGTAACGCTGGCCTCGGGGCGTCCCGTGGTGGTGCTGACCGATGGCTGCGGCGGGCTCATCGTCGGTTGGGCCGGGCCGTACCGCTTCGTCGGTGAGTGGTGGCAGGACCGCCCGTTCGCGCGCGACGACTACGACGTCGCCACCTCCGACGGCGCGGTGCTGCGCTTGTACTACGACCGCCTGGAGCGCCGCTGGCTGGTAGACGGCGTGTATGACTGACGGGGCTCGGGGTTCGGGATGAAGGAGAAAACCCCATGAGCGGCCAAGTGAGGAGCTTCCAGGATCTGAGGACGTGGCAGCACGCCATGGATCTGATCCCCAAGGTCTATCAGCTTGTCAGAAAGCT
>Ga0315287_10004951_pt1 | contig 13048 bp, 7 predicted proteins | sample YL17G11_0_MG_FD_205037 | JGI IMG/M metagenome (GOLD analysis project Ga0315287, IMG submission 205037) | Sediment microbial communities from Yellowstone Lake, YNP, Wyoming, USA - YL17G11_0 | ecosystem: Environmental > Aquatic > Freshwater > Lake > Sediment | place: USA: Wyoming | collected...
GAAGTAAGAAACTCTTTTTTAAAAGCTGTGTCCCACCATGACGCCAGGAAGAGAAGTCGTGATATATTCAAACCTCTGCGTCCCTACGCTTCTTTCTTTCCAATTATTCATAGAGAATCCATGACTTGTTAGCACTCAGCGCTGATTCAACGGTCAGAGAACTATCTTGTTTCATCACCAAAGTGCTCCAACTCAAGTCGTCTCCATATTCCCCGCCCAAAGTATAATCCCAAACCGTCTGTTACCAAAAGTGAATAAGGGGGATATTTTTGTTTATATTCATCTTGCATTAATACAGGAAATCAAAGTATAAATAATTGAATTTTAGGTGAGAATTATAGAAATATAGATTGATGGCTTTTATTGTTGCCGGAAAATCTTAATGTTATGTTACTTTCTTGTCCTTACCTGAACGCTAAAGTGGAATTAAGTCATGAACGATCTGTGCATATTGCCCAAAGGCATCCCGATTTATTGCCCGAATATCAAGAATGCATTGTTCGAACTCTTGATGATCCCGATCAGGTAAGGCGGAGCGTAAGATTCCCCAATGCTCGATTGTTCACTCGATGGTTTGAAGGATTACGCGGTGGCAAACATGTCGTTGTCGTGGTTGTCAGTGAGCATGAATACCGAGGCCGGCATTGGATCATCACAGCCTATATTGCCCGTAAACTGGTAGAAGGAGTAATCGAATGGAAAAGAAGTTAATCTTTGAATATGATCGCGAGGCGGATATTCTCTATATCAACAAGCGCCCACCCTATGCAGAACAGGAATCGGAGGAATTAGGGGATGATATTATAGCGCGGTTAAATCCGGAGACAGGCGAAGTCGAAAATCTTGAAGTGATGTTTTTCTCAACGCGCCTGCTCCGCAATAATTTATTTGAATTGCCCATCTCAGCGGATTTACGGCTTGCGGTTTGAATCATATCAATATCATTCATATAATGTCCACGATGTGTCAACTGATAGAGCTGATTCAACAGTCAATGAACCATCCTCTTTAAGCACTTCAGCGCTCCAACTCAAATCGTCTCCATATTCCCCGCCTAAAGTATAGTCCGCTATATATAAAGGAGATACTTTTCCTGCGGAACCGATAACTTGAAACTTGAGTGTGGCGACTCTGCCCGATCCCGATGATAATGCAGTTGCGGAGGCAAGCCCGAAATGGACTGTTCCGGGATCGGAATGTTTTTCCATTGTAAATCCCTGTGTCAGGGATGACTTCGATACATCAAGCAGATAAAGACCAATATGTTGGAAGACATTTATTTTGATCTTCTATAAACGGCGATTCGCCGAATACGGGTATTGAAAAAAACTTCAGATGCATAAGAATCTCGCTCCAATTGAGGTATATCCCCCAAACTCCTCTTGTTTGTTAAAATCGGGATGCCGCTCTTTCCGGTGAAAGACATCCATCCATTTCATCGGGCTGGGGAACGAAGCGCCACGCGAAAGCCAATATCGTAGTCCGCGTACGTGGGGTCGTAGTCGCTGCGATCCGCCGAACGGCAGCTCTGCGCGCTGTAGTCCCAGCCGCCGCCGCGTAACACGAGGTACGAACCTGAAGCAGGGCCATTCGGATCAATCATCGCTCCCCCGTTGTAATAGGTTGAACTGTACCAATCGTGGCACCATTCCCACACATTCCCGCTCATGTCATAACATCCCACAGGCGAAGGGCTGTTTATGGTTTGAACGCTTCCATTCGGGCTGATATTTACCCCATTGAACCAGCCAACTGGAGAGGTATAAGGATAATCTGATAAACCCAGTGGATTTACATAACCGGTTCCCCCAAGATCGTCATAGTGATTATACCGATTCCTGTTATTACCGTTATCGCTTGTATAACCATATATCCAGTGTTTCGAACCATCCCATGCTGCTGCGCGCTCCCATTCCGCCTCTGTGGGAAGTCTATAGCCTCCTCCGTTTTTATTCACAAGTTCCCAGGTGGAAAGATTATAAGCCGGAGTTTTTCCCTCCTTTTCAGAGAGCCAGTTGCAGAACGCCACTGAACCATACCAGGATACCACAACAACCGGATGATTCTCCATGGAATACCCGTCTCGATATTTCCAGGTAAACGAACCGTCGCTGTAAACAATCTGGCAATAAGAATCTACATAAAGAAGTATATATCCGTTCTTATACACATTTCCTCCTGTATAAGAGCCTCCGCCTGAGTTCTCAAGGTATCCCATTCCCTTCGCCCAGTTCAGGACCTCGCAATACTGCTCGTTCGTAATTTCGTATTTCCCGATGTAATAAGCGGAAAGCGTTACCTCGTGCCGCGGTAACTCATCGGAATATCTATATGTTCCATCATCCCCGTCATCCCGCGCCCCCATGGTGAAAGTGCCGGAAGGGACATATACCAGGGGAATTGAGAAGGTGGTGGTATTAATGTCTATAGTCAACATATCCGCTACGTCGATTTTTTCATCCTGATTCGCATCCGCAGAAATAAGGGAATCTCCCTGAAGAGAGACGCGATCGAGCAGATGATCTTTGACCAGGAGTAAATCGTCATGATTTGTAAAACCATCCGAATTCACATCTCCGGGAGTTTGGGAGAGTGCATTCGGGAGCGGGAAAATCAAAAGGCAAAGGGGAAATACAGACAAAAAAGAGAAAGAATATAACATTACCGGGGGTGTTTCAGGAATTGATATATAAATTCATATTATTTCTCTCGCCATGATCCATCTTACTCAGCGCTCTTATTATCGGCTTCCCGGTTTCCCGCGGTTCCCGGTCCTGTATTCAAGGCGGGCGCGGGTCATGCGTTCGCGAAGCCCCCCGTTTTTGAGAAAATCCTGCTCCAGGCGATGAAGTTGCTGGTCAATCAGGTAGTTTGCCTGGTGGATGAGACAGATGGCGATGTTAGCGACGATTTCCGGTGGACGAGTCTCCAAGAATACGCGATAGATCTCATAGGTCTGAGGCGTCTTGCGTCCCAGCTTCCGGACAAACTGCGCCTCCTTGCTGTCCTTATCCCACACAGGCAGGTCGCGGGCGCGCAGAAAGTCGAGATAGTCATCGAGCAGCTCTTCAAGGCTGGCGCGGGCAACGTTGGTCAGCTTGATCTCGGTTTCTTTGGAGGTCAGCGCAGCCTTGCTGCCCTCGAGGATGTTCTTTTTCCCCGACCGCGCAGACTGAATCATCTGGTCAACTGTGCGATCCCCGCGGGAAAGAAACTTATGAACAAAGCGGAAGGTGATGTCGTATATGACCTCGGCTTTTTGAAAGGAGAGTAAAGTTCGGTAGTCGCCGCGCGGCGGAAGCACGGGATGCAAGTCATGGGAATCATGAGAATCATGGGATATATTTTTTGCATCATTCTTATTCTTCGCATTCTTCCCATTTTTCATAACAACACACCCAATACACCTATCATCTTGGAAATTACATTTTCCAATGGACTTAAAGTGATAATCTGATTCCAAAGCGGACAATGCAAGATAATTTTATATTATCAAAATAATTCATCATGTTTCAATTGACTTTCGCGATTCTCTTCTTATAAGGGAATAGTGTATTTTGAGAATATTTTATTTTAGGGATTTCTCTAAGAGAATTTATGTTACGAATCTTTCGAGTAAAATATCTTCTTCTTGCGGTTTTTGTTCTTTTTTCCGTGTTGCTCTCACTGGGGGATGCAAGTGCAGCGAGCGAACAATGGGCTTATGACGGCACAAGCATCCGGGGGGAATTCAGCGCGCCGGAAAAATGGGAGGCAAATGCCGATCCCCAGGGACGGCATATCCTGGACTATCCCAGGGTCAATAACTTCGGGAAACCCGGGGATCCCATGCTTCCCGTGGAAGTTTACGATATTGCCCTTCCTCCGGACGTGGATCTCCAGACCCTCCAAATCAATATTCAAAATATCATCGGCATCCGGCAGTCGGGAACATTTGATATGACTTCTGCGCCTCCTGCGGTTGCGCAAATTCCCGGTTCTGATAAAATCCGGATCGAATGGGGAGAGAACAGGGATTCCATACTCCAGGGCAGGAACAGGAAAGTGTACGGCGCTGATGCATGGTTTCCCGCATCCCCAGTTCAAATCCTCGAGACATCCCAGATGAGAAAATGGATCTTTGTCCGCGTGGCTTTTTATCCGTTCCAATATAACCCGGTCCAGGGACGGATCAGGAAGAATCACAAAGTGGGATTTGCGCTGAACTTTTCGCGGAAATCTTCTCTTTCCTCCTCCATGCAAAACCTTTTGGCGGATAAAATTCTGGACAGCCTTGCGAAAGAGCAATTCGTCAATTTTTCCATGGCACAGGCATGGTATCAAAACGCGGCTCAGCAAGGGCCTGCGCCCAACCAAAGCCATGATTATGTCATCATCACAACCAATGCCATAGAGAGCGGCAGCGCGAAACTGTCCGCATTTGTTACGCATAAAACCCTCCTGGGACATTCGGTTCTTGTGGTTACGGAAGACGACTATGGATCCCTGACAGGCCAGACGCCGAACGGCACTGCGGAAAAAATCCGGCAATGGCTCATCAATAATTATTCCTCCATGGGCATCAGCTGTGTGCTTCTCATCGGAGATCCCAATCCAGCCACAGGCAATGTTCCGATGAAGATGTGCTGGCCCATGCTGAATGCAACCTCGGATAAAGAATCGCCTACGGATTATTTCTATGCAGACCTTACGGGAAACTGGGACCTAAACGGGGATCAATATTTCGGAGAATACAAGGGTGATTCGGGAACAGGGGGAGTAGATTTTACAGCAGAGGTCTATGTGGGAAGAATCCCGGTTTACGGCACAAACTACTCAACACTCGATTCGATCCTGCAGAAGACCATGAACTATGACAATGCTTCCGGCGACATATCCTGGAGAAAAAAAGCGCTTCTTCCGGAGGCAATGTCCAATTATGCGAATGAGGACCATGATAACAGATTAGCAAGGACCGATGGAGCGGAACTCGCAATTGACATGATGAACAATTATCTGAATACCCGCGGATACACATCCTACACCTTGTATGAGAAAGCGGGGATAGATCCCTCCCCTTACATAAACAATGCGGCTATTTCCCAGGCGAATGTAAAGAGCGAATGGGCAAAGGGTTATGGCGTTGTGTGCTGGTGGGGTCATGGGAGCAACACGGGCGCATGGCGAAAATACTGGGCTTCGGATGATGGCGATGGCGTACCAGAATGGGACGAAATGTCCTGGCCTGTTTTTTTCGCAAGCGGCGATGAATCGGTCCTGGATGATACAAAACCAAGTTTTCTATATGGATGCTCCTGCACTTGCGCAGAGCCGGAAACGTCCGATAATGTGGCGTATTCGGTACTGAAAAAAGGCGGCATCGGCACGGTTTCAGCCACACGCGTGTCCTGGTACGCGGTCGGATGGTCGAATCCCATGACAGGATATGCGGACAATGCAAGCATCGGATATTACTGGATGCAGAGGATCACGAACAACGAGGATGCGGCAGAAGCCCTGTTTCTTGTCAAGGCGTCCCTGGGAAACGGCTGGACCGATGCTTCCTGGATGAACAAGTTTGATTTCAACCTGTACGGGGATCCCAAGGCGAATATCTCCAGGCATTACACGGATACGCTCGTTGTAACACCCGAGGAGGGACTCGATTCCCAAGGTCTTGTGGGAGGTCCCTTCTCCCCGGATTCCAAAATCTATACACTTTCCAATCTTGACACCTCTTCCCTGGCCTGGACATCATCCGTGAATCAAACCTGGCTCAGCGTATCGCCCGACAGCGGCACAATTCCCGCCAGTTCATCGGAACAGTCCACAGTTTCCATCAACAGCAATGCGAATGCTCTCGGGGCAGGTCTCCATACCGGTTCCGTAATTTTCACCAACTCTTCAACCAGTGTGAGCCATCAACGCGAAGTGAACCTTACGATCATCACACCGACTCCGACACCCACGCCAACACCTTCGCCGACACCAACTCCCACGCCAACGCCCACACCCGGTCCGTGCGATCAGCCGTGGATCAATGAGATCCATTATGACGACGTGGGCGGGGACAAAGATGAAGGAGTTGAAATCGCGGGAACAGCAGGAATAAGCCTCTCCGGATGGGGCATCGAGATCTACGACAACGCGGGCAACAGCCTGGGTGTGATTAATCTCTCCGGCACGATTCCCAATCAAAGCGGCACAGGATTCGGCGCCCTGAACTTCCCCCATACAGGCATGCCTGATAATACAACAGGCCTGGCTCTGTTCGATAACACCAACCAGGTAGTAATTTCCGGAGGTGTTGATCAATTCCTGAGCTATGAAGGGACAGTGACCGCGTTCGGCGGAGCGGCAAATGGAATGACATCCACAGATATTTTAGTGATGGAACCATCCAGCAATCCCAACGGGTATTCCCTGCAGCTCTCAGGCGGACCGGGATATGTGTATCCTCATTTTGCCTGGGCCAATCCAATGACTGCCACGAGGGGTAGCATTAATACAGGGCAATCGTTCATGTCGTGCATCCCGACACCGACGCCGACAGCGACACCAAGTCCGACGCCAACTCCGACACCTACACAGACTCCAACACGGACACCGACGCCGACGCCGTCGCCAAGTCCTTCACCATCGCCCTCGCCCAGTCCAACGCCAAGCCCATCACCATCACCAAGTCCCACACCGAGTCCGACGCCAACTCCGAGTCCGACTCCGACACCGACACCGACATCGACGCCAAGCCCATCGCCAAGTCCGACGCCCACACCAACGCCGACTTCGACTCCCTCACCAAGTCCGAGCCCCACACCAACGCCAACATTGACACCCACTCCAACTCCGACTCCAACGCCTTCACCAAGTCCCACGCCAACACCATCACCAACTCCGAGTCCGACCCCGATACCGAGTCCGACCCCGACACCAACGCCAAGCCCATCACCATCACCAACACCATCGCCTACCCCAACCGCGACTCCAACAGCAACGCCGGAGCCGGTTCCCTGGCCTTATGGATTCCTGTTCTATTGACCTGTTGAACGATCTCCATTATCATGGATGAGCAATGTTTTTCTATTTTTTATTGACACTATCACATTGGGTTTGATATAAATAATTGATATTAGTAAATTAGTAGTATTAAATACGGGTTGCGGGAATAATTTATCATTTCCCGCCCCTGAGGCTTCATGAAACCTGAATCTCCATTCTATGAGCATTGCGCGGGAGTTCTAAGGAAATCCATTCTGTTTTCCGGACTGGATGACCTGACTCTTCAAACAATGTTGAGCATCTACCGGCGCGAGACTTGGACTAAAGGCGCGCACCTGCCTCCCAAACAAGCCGTCGAGCTTTTCCTGGTGATTATTTCAGGGCGGATGGAACTGACCCGGATCAATCCGGAGACGGGGCGGCAGATCACCTTGTTTACCCTCGCGGCCGGAGATGCCTTTGACGTCATCACCCTGCTCGATGGCAGGGAGCATGACGTTCTACCCGTTGCTTTGGAATCGCTGGAGATCATCACAGCTCCGCTGGCTAAGGTCCGCCATTGGATAGAAACCCAGCCCTCGTTCAATCGCGCCTTCCTGCCCTACCTGGGCGAAAAAATCCGCCGTCTGGAAAACCTGTCCGCGGATCTGGCGCTTTCCGAAACTATCACAAGACTTGCGAAGCTGATTCTGCAGCAGGCCGTGCCGGATGCTCCTTTTCTCGCCAAGGATGTGCAACTCCCGCCTTTGATCAACACCCTCTCGGACGAAGCCATGGCGCGGATGATTGGTTCGGTACGCGTTGTTGTCAACCGTCACCTTCAAGACTTTATCAAGATGGGCCTGATTTCTACCACCCACGGTCAACTCGTGGTTCGGGATCTGGAAAAACTGCGGGAATATTGTGAACAGGCGCTGTCATCAAGATGATGCCTCGGTAGCAGGGTGTTTTGACTGCCCTTTAAGTTGAAGTCACGAATAAAATATTTTTTTTCGACTGCAACATAGGTTACAGACAAGACCATGGACGCCTTGTTATCTACATACATATCAACGTGGAAAAAATATTCACATGGCTGATAAACATATAAGACAGCCTCATTGAATATGAGGAGGAGTTGATGAACAATTATAATTGACATTTTTTTGCCCTGGCAAGATAATATATGTTTACAACAAGGTTTTATCGTGCGTTATTATAGAAATAAAAGGGCCAAAAAAGTTAAGGAGGAAAGGTCATGAAAGATATTATGCGGTTTAATCGCAACCTTATACCACAATGGGACTACAGGGTGATAGCCCTTGTACTTATATTAGGGATGATGTTCCCCGGGGTTTGGGCTGTTACGGTAAGAGTTGCAGGACCTAATGGGGAAGCAGTTTCCGGTTTTCGCTGGCTGGTTGAAGAGGATAGAACCTTTCATATTCAACCCGGTGTTCTGGATCCGAATACTTTGTCGGTTCGATTTCACACGAGCTATATGCCGGTCATAAAGAATGGATATGAACCGTCTTCGACTGCAGTTATCAATTTAGATCCAACAAAATACTATTATATTTCGATTTTACCGGATTCGGCAAATTCTGATAAAGGGTATTCAAACGGAGGGGCTTCAATTGAGCCGATGCAGAGTGAAGTATCTGTGCTTTGTCAAAATACCCCGCTTCCCACTGCGCAGATTTCGGTCTTTGTTTTCGAAGACAACAATCCCCTGAACAACCAACCTGACCTTCCGGAAGAGCAAGGGCTTGCAGGATTCAAAGTTGTTCTTTATGAAGCAGGCGGAAGATACGGACAAAATGGCGGCCAGGTTATGATGGACGCCTTTGGCAATCCTCTTGGCACAGAATATGATGCAGATATGAATCCGATCAGGATGGGAGACGGCGTGTTTATTACTGATGCGAATGGAGAGGTTTATATCAAAAATCTTTACAGGGCAAAATATACTATAGAGGTGGTGCCTCCCGCAGGACAGGATTGGCATCAAACATCAACAATAGAAGGGACGCGAGGCGTTGATGCCTGGGTGAAACCCCATGAACCGATATACTTTCAGGAATTCGGGCCTCCCGGATGGCATGTGTTTCATGGATTCGTCCATACAATCAATGACACATCTGTTTTAACGGGTACCAGTAAAATTACAGGGAGGGTGACAAACCTTCATACCTCCCGACCGCCTGATTATGCTTTCTGGAGCGGTGAGCCTGTGCCTGCAACCTGGGTTGGTTTGAATGAGTTATCCACTGGGATCGGAAGGGGTGTTTTTACCGCCCCCTGCAATCCGGACAGCACATTTACAATACCGAATGTCCCTGCCGGAACTTATCAACTCGTAATCTGGGATGAAAATCTGGATGTCATATTTGGTTCTCTTAACGTAACCGTAACTCTGGGACAGGATTTGATATTGGGTGATGTTCCTGTTTTCAACTGGTTCGGGAAGATGGAACATGTGGTTTTTGCCGATTTGAATGAAAATGGATTAAGAGAAGCAAATGAACCCGGAATTGTTGATGTACCGATTATATTACATTTTAGAGATGGAAGTGTGTATCAGACATTTAAGACAAATGATGAGGGTGTTGCAAGATTCGATGAAGTTTTTCCCTTTTTCAACTGGCTCGTGGCAGAATGCGATGTCAGTCGCTACAAACCAACAGGTGCAACATTTGTCATAGATAATGGCGGGCAGGTTCTGCCGGACCAGGGATGGGATTATCCCTCCAGGGGAGTTTTGAATCCACAGCCTCAATTTATGCCTGATGGTGTAACACCATTACTTAATCCAAATACTGGTAATAATCTTTCCAGAACGGAACAGAGTTATACGATGGCAACAGAGGCTTTCCAATTGTTCTTGGGACAAACTAATATAATGGAATGGGGAAAATCAGATTTTAGTAAAGTGGATTCCGATAATTCTCCAAAAGGAAATTTCCCCGGTTCTGAAGATGTTGACTGGAATAATAATGGAACAATGGACGGAACTAACGGTGGAATTGTTGGCAGTGTTTGGTATGGTACGACAAGAGCCGAAAATGACCCGCGTTATGCAGTCCATGAAAACTGGGAACCGGGCATACCGAGAGTTCAGGTCAATTTATATCAAGATTCAAATAATGACGGGATAATCGATGATTTGAACAGCGATGGTGTTGTGACCTTGTGCGATGTGGATAATTATCCTTTTGATAATTTCCCGGGTACAGAAGATATTGACAGAAATCATAACGGACAATTCGATTTAGGCGATGCAATGAATTTTACACATACAGATTGCTGGGATGATACACCACCGACAGATTGTCAGGGGCCTCCGTTTATCGCCCATGGAGTCGCTACTGATTGTTATGATGGTCTCAGGAATTTCAACCAGAGCAGGCCGGGTATATTCGATGGGTCCTATCTGTTTGCCACTATTGGCCCTGACAGCATGGAACCCCTTCCTGAGGGATATTATATAGTGGAAGCGAACGCGCCTCAGGGATACGAGATACAGAAAGAAGAAGACAAGAATGTCGATTTTGGGGAATCCTATACTCCTTCCATGAATCTCCTTCCGCCAATCTGTGTCGGCGACCCGCATCTTGTTCCATCCGAGTTGAAACTTTTCCCCGGAGTCCCGTGCGAATTTGCCGGTCAGACAAGACCTTTGCCTGACCGCAAACAAGTCATCCTTACCAAAACCATGACAGCCCTCTGTGATTTTCACATGTTTACGGAAGTTCCAATATCCGGACATATCGTCGGTATTATTCTCGATGACGTTGCCAATGAATTTGATCCCAATTCTCCGACTTTTGGTGAAAAATACTCTCCGCCATGGCTGCCGATTTCCATTCAAGACTGGACAGGCAGGGAAATCGGAAGAACATATTCAGACGAATGGGGCGCGTATAATGCCCTTGTTCCTGGAACATTCACGATTAACCCACCATATCCCTCAGGAGTATCTCCCAATATGGTAACGGTTGTTCTCAATCATCCCGGGCCCATTCTCGATAAAGACCCCAGCTCTCCCAGCTTTGGTCAATATATCCAGGATCCGTTCTTCAACAGGCAATACAGTCAATTCGCCTATACATTTCAATACATGAATGGAACAACCACTTATCTTGACACTCCGGTCATACGAATCGCAGCGTTTGCCGGACCCAACCAGTATCCGCTCGATTGCGAGTTCCCAGATGGAACCCCTGTAATCTGGTCTGTTCAAGGCTCGAATGGCGGAGGTCCCTTTGTTACTGGCCCCGGAGTTCAAATTACCATCACCTCAGCCGGAAAGGTTGATGTTTCCAATCCTCTGTATGATCCGGCAGGCATCCAACCAAGAACAATCAAACGCGATTACGGTTTTGGTTCATCCCCGGGTTCCGTAACTATTGGCGGAGTCAGTTTGACAAGTATTGTATGGACTGATGGAGTGATAAAAGGAACAGTGGCTGCGGGAACAGACACGGGGCAGCTCATGGTGACCCGCTCCAATGGGAAAACAACTGTCATGGGAGTGACTGTTACTGTGGGCCCGTTCGATGGAACTGTTATCAACGTTTACCCCAGTTCCAATCCCTCCCATACTCCCATCCAGGATGCGATTGATATTGCCCAACCGGGCGATCTTATTCTTATTGCCCCGGGACGATACGATGAGTGTGTGATCATGTACAAACCCGTGCAACTCCAGGGCTGGGGCGCTGTATCCACAATTATTAACGCAGTCAAAACCCCGGCTGAAAAACTCGATAACTGGAGAAAAAAAGTCAATGATTTGATCGTACAGGGGATTGTCGATCTCCTTCCAGGTCAAAATATCGGCAATACCGGCATAGAACCGACAACGCTTAATGAAGCGGAAGGTGCCGGCATCACTGTTCTGGCAAGAAATACCATTCCGGAGCAAGGGGGGTTTGGCCCGGATCCCAATCCACGGATCGATTCCCTCACAATCACAGGCGCCGACGGCGGGGGCGGGATTTTTGTCAACGGCTATGCGCGGTATCTTGAAATCGCGAACTGCCTTATAACCAACAATCAGGGATTCTTCGGAGGAGGCATCCGCCTGGGGCATCCGGACCTTGCCATTGAAACAGATCAGGGACTTCATTATGTTGATGCGAACAATGACTTTATCACAATCCATCATAATCATATTGCCGAAAACGGCTCCCTGGGCGGCGCAGGCGGGGGGATTGCCCTTTATACAGGATCCGATTTTTATGAAATTTCAGACAACATCATCTGCGGAAATTTCACGGAAGGAAACGGAGGCGGGATCGGACAGTATGGATTCTGCGATGAAGGATTGATCGCCCGCAATCAGATTATTTTCAACCAGTCATTCTTCCAGGCCAATACTGTTTCCGGCGGAGGCATCTCCATTGCAGGCGCTGCTGCCCTTACCGCCGGAGGAGTTTCACCAGGCTCAGGATGCGTTACAATAAATACCAATCTGATCCAGGGAAACCAGGCTGGAGCCGGTGATGGAGGCGGCATTTACCTGCTGTCAACAAACGGACAAGATATCCTCGATTTTCCGGATAATCCTAAAAAATGGTGCTTTATCAATATTTTGAATAACATCATTGCCAATAATATGGCGGGACTCGCCGGCGGCGGTATCTCGATGCAGGATGCCGTCATTGTCAATATCGTGAACAATACCATTGTCAGAAACGACAGCACAGCAACTGCCGGACAAGCCTTTGCAGCAGGCAGTCCGAATCTTTCCACACCGCAACCTGCGGGAATTGTCAGCCATGCTTACAGCGCAGCATTGAGAAATGCATTTGGCAGTTCATCCGAAGTGCAACCCTATAAAACATACTCGAATCCCATGCTTGTCAATGACATCATCTGGCAAAACAGGTCATTTCATTTCTATGTGGACAACGCGAAGGATCCCAAATTCGGATTGCTTCCGGATCCGTCCACACCGGCATATTCGGACCTTGCCGTTCTCGGCATGCCATCTGCAACTTTCCTTAAACCCATGTATTGCCTGCTCACTAACACAACCGGCTATGATGCGAGCAACAAAACCGGCGATCCTGCTTTTGTTGCCCAA
>Ga0315287_10004952_pt1 | contig 13047 bp, 14 predicted proteins | sample YL17G11_0_MG_FD_205037 | JGI IMG/M metagenome (GOLD analysis project Ga0315287, IMG submission 205037) | Sediment microbial communities from Yellowstone Lake, YNP, Wyoming, USA - YL17G11_0 | ecosystem: Environmental > Aquatic > Freshwater > Lake > Sediment | place: USA: Wyoming | collected...
CCAGGATCGCGTGCTGCGGGAACGCCTCGCGGATGATCTTCAAAATGGCCTCCTCGGAGGCGGAGTCGGTCTCTGTGACAAGGTCGGTGGTGCCCTTGAAGGTGATTGTGCGGGGCTTGTCGAGGGCGGTGCGGACGACCTGAATGGAGGAGGAGAGGAGGGGGGGCGGGGGGGACGGGGAGGGCGCGCGGGCGGGGGAGGGGGGTGGAGGGGAGAAGAGCGGAGGAAGAAGAGGGTGATGAGAGAAGAGGTCGAGAAAGATCGTTATCCTTCAAACGATGATTGAAAAGAAAGACAGATCAAAACTCACGTCGGCTCCTGCGTCCGCTGCCTTGAGCGCCACCTCGAGGAGCTCCTTGGGGCGGAGGTGGCCCGGGGTGCCCGAGGTCGCCGAGGCGCGCACGGAGCGGGGGCGGAGAGAAGGAGAGGAGGAGGGGAGGAGAGGCGACGTCGTCGATCTTGAGATCGGCGACGACGACAAAGATGCTGCTGCGCCTGGCCTCGTCGCCGCAGCCGCCGCTGGAGCTGCCAATCTTTGAATCGAGCAACTGCAGGCCAGGCCCGCGCGGGGCCTCACAGAGAGACCGGCGCGCATTTTAGATGTCGAGAAAAAGAAGGAGGAGATAGTGTGTGTTTTTTTACTAGGCGTGTGCGGCCTCTTCCTCTTTCTCTCTCTTCCTCTCTCTCTCTTCTCTTCCTCTCTTCCCTTCTCACTTCCTCGCCACGAAAAACAGAGAGCCTCGCGCCTCCTGCGTCCCGGCGTCTACGACTTCGTACTCGAATTCCCTGTTTCCAATCAACGGCCGATACCTCCGCGCCATATCGGACCGAGAAACGACGGCGTCGATCTGGGAACTCCAGCCGCTCCCGCCGCAGAGCGCCGGCAGCCCGCGGGCGTCGCAGCCAAAGTTCCACGACGCCAGCAAGTCTGTCGAGGCGACGTCGATCCCTTCGAGCTGGCGCCTCCGGGACCGCTCCCGGGCCGCAGTCAGCGCGGACGGGGTGATTGTGACCGCCAAGAGCGTCGAGGAGGAGGAAGCGCCCGAAGAAGGGGGGCAGGCCTCGGCCGCGGCCGAAAGGCACGTCGAGGCTCCCTCGGCCCCCAAGTACATCAGCAGTCCCTCGGCCACGAACACCGTCGGCCTCGTGCGGTCGTGGCCCACTCTCTCCAGGGCTCGGGCGAGGGCCCCGGGCTTCGAGACGTCGGCGGGGACGGCGACGTACGAAGAGGCCCTGAGGGGGAACCGGGCGGCCTTTCTCACGCCCCTCTTTTTCGTTTTCCTTTGCCTCTCCTCGTCCGTCTCCCTCCGCTCTCCTTCTTCTCCGCCTCCTCCTTCTTCGTCTTCAAACGCCAGGTCAAACGCCCCCTCGGGCACCTCTGCCCCGGCCTCCTCGAGCTCCCTGGCCTTGGCCCTGAGCACGCACGGGGCGTCGACGTCGAACCAGCTCGTCGGGCGAACATCGCTCCTTCCCTCCTCGCTCCTGCTCCCTTCCCCCCCGGGACTCGTGCTCTCGCTCCGGCTCCGGGAGGCGGGAGGGGAAGGGGGAGGGGGAGCGGGAGGAGCGGGAGGAGCGGGAGGAGCGGGAGGAGCGGGAGGAGCGGGAGGAGCGGGAGGAGCCGGAGGAGGGGAGGGAAAGGCCAGCCTCCAGGGGCGGGTGTCCATGCCGCAGCCCAGGCAGACGACCTGCGAGGGCCAGGGGCGGGGCAGGGCCCGAGGGCGGACGGAGACGCGGACGGCGGCGGCGGAGCATGAAGAGGGGCCGGGGGCAGAGGACGGGGACGGGACGACTACGGCGATCTCGACCTCGACCGTGCGGCCCTCGCCGCGCAGGGCGTTTTCGACCTCCTCGTCGAACCACTTGGTCCTCACCGCGATCCTCGAGACCCTCGTGTCGACCCTCCCGTTCCTTGGGGAGGATCTCCTCGCGTCCTTCAGAGCGCTCCCGGCGAGCTTGAACGCGAGCGGGTCCGAGAAGAGCGCCGGGCTCTGCTCGGTCTCGAGCGCCCTGCGAGCGGCTATCCTCCGGCTTGAAAAAGAGACGACGTCGACGAGGGTGCCGTAATCGGTGGTCCTTCTTGGCCCGCTCTTCTCACCTCTTCCTCCTCTCCTTTTCTTCCACCAGCCGCGCAAGCTGGAGATAAGTCCCTTGGGTGGTTCTGAATCCCCGCTTGGATTCACAGGAGCAGCAGCGGCAGCCGCTGCCATGGCGATTCGAAAGAGGGAAAGAGAGCTTTACCCGAAACCTCATTTCTGAATGATGGCTTGTGCATCGAATGTTGGCTCGTGCATAGAATGACTTCATTCTTTTTTCTTCTTTTCATCAGCGATTGAAGGCGTCTCAGAGTGGGCTGCACAAGCTTCCACTCGCAGCTCTTTCGACGCCTCGAGGTGGTAGAGGACCTGCGTGGCAACCTCTTTGACCATCGACAGAAGGAAGAAGAGAAAAAGCTGATTCTCCGAGGCCGCAGAGCGAATCTCTTTTCCCAAACGTATGGTGCCGCAGCTCGTCCGAACGCTCTTCGGCGGCCTCCTCGCCGCGGCCTGCGGTGCGGCCCTCGCGGACGCCGCCGACGACGCGCTGGTCTTCCGCGCGATCACGCTCGGGACAGCCGAGGCCGCGAAGAGTTCGCAGAGGGCCAGGGACGCCCTGGGAGGGGAGCCGCTCGAGGTCTCTCCCTGGTGGCGCGGCGCCGTCTCCGCGCCGCTGCGGGGCCGAGGCGCCACAGGGCGAGGGCCTGGAGTCGGCGGAGGACGAGGAGGCGGCTTCGGCTCCGGCTTCGGTTTCGGAAGCGTCGCCTCCGCTTCCTTCACGGTCACGGGCCCGCCGGAGTCGGGCTCTCGGTCGGCTGACGTGGTCGTGCTGGCCGTCGCCGCGAGGGAGGAGGAGAAGCAGAAGGGAGGAGACGAGGAAGAAGGAGAGGAGAAGGTCGCCTCGGCTTCTTCGACCTCCTCCTCGGCCTCTTCTCCTCCTCCGCCGCCTCCTCCCCCCGACCGTTCCCTCGGCGCCCTCCTGCGCTCGCTGCCCCGCCGCTGGTCCCCGCGCGGGTGGAGCCTCGTCTCCGCGGACATCACGCTTCCCCGGCCGGGCGGGCTGCCGGGCCCCGCGACGGGAGTCAGCTTGATGGAGGAGGTCGCAAAGCTTTCTCTGCCGCCGCCGCCGCCGCCGCCGCCGCCGCCATCGAACGAGAAAAAGACAGAGGACGAAGAGAAAGTGAAGAGAAAGTGAAAGAAGAATTCTCCCTTTTGTTACCAATTTGTACACTACAAGCAAAACACACAACGAAGTGAAACGCAAACGAATGGCAATTCAAACGGTTTCTTGCTTCGCCGGGGAAGAAAAGGTGTAGTTGCTGTTGCTGCTGTTCAGCGCGAGAGGAGGAGGGGGGACAGGCAACGTCGGCTCTCCCACCACCTCTTCGTCGTCGTCACTCTCGCTCTCTTCCTCCTCCTTCTCTCTTTCCTCCGGCTCGAGCCACCAGCCCCCGCCGGCGTCCTTCACGCCGCCAACGGCGATCCCGACCTGTTGTTTTTTGTTTTGAAGATAAAGAGGCGGGAAAAAAAAGTGAGTTTTCTTCCTGTTGAAAGGTCTCATTTTTCCTCCTCCTTTTCCCAAAAGCCTCTCTACAAGCCAAACTCACCAGCTCGTCGACGGGGAGCAAAGGGTGCGGCGACTCCAACTGACTGCCCACGTTTTCTACCGCGACGAGCAGGAACGCGATGATGACGCACGCGGGGATGGACCAGAGCTGCAGAGGATGCCACAGGGCCAGGGGGAGGAAGCACAGCCAGACCGCGAGGAACCGCGCGGTGTTCCTCGTGTATGCCGGCGGGATCGGCTGCCTCTTGAGGCGGTCCGCCGAGGACGCCAGCGCCCCGACGGCGGCGACGCGCGCGTCCAGCGTCGCCAGCAGGATGTCGGAAATGGGCAGGCTCGCCAGACCCGCGCTGATCCGGTCGAGGACGCAGGGGGGCGCCAGCAGCGGGCAGCCCCCCGTCGCGCGCCGGAGCAGCCGCGCCTGCCTCGGCGTCAGGACGCCGTCGAACCCCCCGCCGTCGCTGTGGCAGCGCCCGATCCCTTCCAGGATCGCCTTTCCCTCGACGGTCGTGGCGACGGCGGCCTTGAGGGCGATGGGGGCGGCTGCGCACCAGGAGAGGAGCTCGGCGAGGTTCCTCCGAGTCCGAGCCTCTCCTTCTTCCTCCTCGAGACGAGCGGGACACGTCAAGGGAGGAGGAGCGGCAGGTTCCTTCTGCTTTCTGCTGCTTTGGCTTCTCTCGACCCACGCCTTCGCCTGCCTCGCAATGGTCCGCGTCTCGACACCCATGGAGCCCCAGATCTTGCGGGCCTCGTTCCATCTAGAGTAAGTTGAGAAAGGAAAGAAGAGTCCGAGAGAGGGAGAGGGAGAAAAGGTGTGAGTTTTTTTCCTTTTTTTCTCTCTTCTTCTCCTCAAAACCTTTCTTTAGACCAAAAACAAAACTCTCTCTCTCTCTCACCGTTCAAACGACGCCGTTGTCCGGAAGACTAGCAGGATAGAAAGACAGAACGACGTCAGCTGGAAAGGGACCGCGAGCTCGCTTCTCGCCAGCGACTTCCATCCGTTGTGCGCGGGGGGCCCGAACGTCTCGTAGATGGCCAGCGTGCCAGAGACAGCGAGCTCGAGGAACAAGGGAGGCCAGTACCACACCAGCACGTAGAGCGGCACCTTCCAGTTCTCTGGGAGCAGCCGCATCCAGCCGCGGTGCCTGCGGAGCTGCTCGTCGGTGTAGTGCGGCGTGAGGAAAATAGAGTAAGGGTCGAAGTCGAAGTCGAGGCCGAAGCCGCGGCTGAGGCGCGACAGGAGCGCGACATGGCGGGCACTGTCGGGCGCGCCCAGGGACCTCGAGACGGAGGCGCTGCGCTTGATGGCGGTCGCCGTGGCATGCTTCTTGAGGGAGTTTGGGCTGCTGCTGGCGGTGGCGGTGTTATTGTTAGCGCCGTTGCTGCTGCTTCGGTTTCGGGCCGTCAAGGTCGAGGTCGAGGTCGGCGCCGCTGCCGCCGCCGGCGCCGGCGTCGAAGTCGGCAGCATCGTCTTCGCTCTTTTTTTCCGCCCTCTCTCCTTTCTCTCTGGGTGTTTTCAATTTTTCTTCCTCTCTCTCTTCTTGCAGCCAGACAGAGACGTGAGGGATCTAAGTACTCCAAGCAGAGAATTGCTCTTTGCAATTTGCAACAGCGGTCTTCTCTTTGTCGAGCAGATCCAACCTGAAGCAAACAAAAATCAAATCCGAATATGCTGAAAACGAAAAACCCAGCGCAACACATATCGCTCGTCTGAAGCGGAGAAGAAGAAGAAGAAGAAGAAACAATCTCCTCGACCGCATCTCTACCTCTTCTCTCGAGCGACGACGCTCTCGCCATGGACGCGCTCCGGGGCTGGTTCTCGGCCCTGGTCGGCTCGGGCCAATCCGAGTACTGCCGGAGGGAGTTTCCGCAGGTAAAGATTGTTTTTTTTGCTCCCCCATCGAACACGATCGACGACTTTTTGTTTACGACCGTGCTTCCTTCTCAACCTCTTCTTTCTCCGCCCCCTCCCCGCGTCCCCGACTCCCAAAAAACAGCGCTGGTCCTCCTTCGTCGACGCCTTCTGCGACTCCGTCCACGCGCGAGGGCTCGCCGCGGTCCCGCCGCCACACGCGAGGGCCAACCTGAAGGCGACCCCGTCGCCCTTCTCGTCTCTGTCGTCGTCGGCGCTCCCGCCGCCGCCGCCGCCGCCGCCGCCGGCCTCCGTCCTCCCTGCGGCCCCCTCGCGCCTCGTCGCCATCGGCGACCTCCACGGCGACCTCGACAAGGCCCGTCGCGCCCTCGTGGCGGCCCGCGTCCTGTGCCCGACGACGGACAGGTGGGTCGGCGGGGACACCGTCCTGGTCCAGGTCGGCGACGTGCTCGACCGCGGCGACGGCGAGATCGCGTGCCTCTTCCTGCTCGAGCGCCTGGCGCGGGAGGCGGAGCTCGCGGGGGGGGCGGTCCACGTGCTCAACGGCAACCACGAGACGATGAACGTGGGCGGGAGGTACAGGTACGCGACCCCCGGGGGGCTCGCGGACTTTCTGAGGTTCGAGCTGGTCGAGGCGGTCGGCGAGCAGCTGCGGGAGAAGTGCGGGTGCCTGCCCCGGGGAGGGGGCGCGAGGGGCGCGTCGCCCTCCCCCGCCGCCTCCTCTCCCTCGCGCGCGAATCTGATCAGGGGGCCCGCGCACGCGCTCCACGCCCTCGCGGGGGGGCCCGCCGCGCTCGAGGAGGCCGCCCTCGCGGCCCGCGCCCGCGCGCTGCGCCCCGGCACCGGCGAGGTCACGCGCCGCTTCCTGGCCGACAAGAGGGTGGTCCTGCAGGTGGGGTCGACGGTCTTTGTGCACGGGGGCCTGCTGCCGTCGCACCTGGTGGGCGGCAGCGAGGGCGAGGGCGAGGGGGAAGGGAGCAGGAGCGGGAGCGGGGGAGGCGGGAGCGGCGCGAGCAGGCACGGCGGGAGCGGCGGGAGAGGAGGAAGCACGACGCGGGAGGAGGCGGCGAGGGCGAGCCTCGACAGGATCAACGCTCTCTCCGCCTCGTGGATGCGAGGAGAGGGCGCGCAGTCCGGCGGAGGCGTCTCGGGCGCGGAAAGGGGCATGCCGGCCTTCCTGCGCGGCAGGGACGCCGTCGTCTGGAGCCGCTCGTTCTCGGCCGAGGACCCGCGGAAGGCCGAGTGCGCGCTGCTGCGGGAGGCCCTCTCCGGGCTGCCCGGCGCGAAGAGGATGGTGATGGGGCACACTATCCAGGAGGCAGGGGTGAACGGAGCCTGCGAGGGCGCGGCACTGCGGGTCGACGTCGGGTAAGTAGAGAGGGAGAGGGAGAGGGAGGGTTCTCTTTTTTTAGTCAAGTTTTTGAGTTTTTTTTCCCCTTCGAGAGGCCTCGAGCTTTGACGAAAACTCGAAAGAAGAAAAAACAAAACCCACTCCTTTGTCCCCCCCCCCCCCCAAAAAAAAAACAGGCTCTCCAGCGGCTGCGGCGACGGCGGCGTCGAGGTCCTCGAGATCGTCGCCGACGGCACGCTGCCCGGGAGCGTGCGCAGGCTCGTCGAGGTCGAAGGGGACGGGGCCTCGTCTCCCAGGTTCTCCTCCCGGGCGCTCGCGGTCCCCGGCGTCGGCCCCGCCCTCGGGGGGGGGAGCGGCGGCTTCCTGGCGTCCGGAGACAACGACGGCGACGGGAAGTCGGCGTGGAGACTGTGGGCTTGGCTCAAGGGGCAGGAGAGGAGGGCGCCGCCGCCGCCGCCAGCGCCGGTTGCCGTCTCCGCGACTGCTTGAGGGAAGTGAAAAATGCAAACCAGCAAAAAAAACTGAACCATTCTTCTCTCGCTCCCTTTCGTTTTTTTACACAGTTTTTTGAGAGACGAGCAAGTGAGCAAGAAGATTCAGACTGGGAGGGAAGAAGAAGAAAAGTGCGTTCTCTGCTGGGGGTGAGGGGGGGGGCAAAGGTGAGGGAGGCGTGTTCGTTCCTGCTGCTGCTGCTCGGAATAAAAAACAATCAAAACTCTCTCGTTTTCTACTCGTCTCCGCTCCCTTCTTCTCGCTCGTGCCCGTGCCCGCAACTCCCTCCTCCTCCGCAGCCTTCGACGAAGCAATCTTCCCCGGGCATCTTCCCCGCGCCCACGTCGCTCCAGCTCGTCGACAGCACCTCTCCCTTGCTCTCGACGAACGACTTGCTCATCGCGCGGCGCACGTCGTCGTCGCCGCCGCTGTAGACCGAGCGGAACAGCTTGAGGAGGGCCTCCTCGCCCTCGGGCGCCGCTTCCCGCTCCTCCTCTTGCTCCTCTTGCTCCAGCTTCCGGTCGAGCTCGTCCCAGTTGGTGCGTTTGGGGTTGGAGGAAGGGTACGAGGGCCCTCCCTTCGAAGCAGGAGCGGAGGGGCCTCTGTCGGCCGCGGCGGCGGCGGCGGCGGCAGCGGGCACCGGCGCGAGCGGCAGAGGCGGGGCGGCCTCCTTCCTCTCCCCCTCACCCTCCCCTCCCTCCTCCGTCCCCTCGGCTTCGAGGCTCGGCCACGCGATCCCGGGAACCGCCTTGTGCAGCCTGATCTCCACCTTGGTCGAGAGCACGCTGTGCCTCGATTTCTCGGGGGTGACCTCCCCGGCGAGGGCCAGGACGAGCGTGAAAGGAGCGGGGGAGGAAGAGGAGGGAGCGGAGGAAAAAGAGGGAGCAGAGGCAGAGGAAGCGGCTTCCGAAGGCTTTCCCCCCTCGTCGATGACGACCAGGAGCCTTCTCGGCTCGATCGCGACGCGCACCGCTTCTTTCTTGAGCCCCTTGGCGAGGACCCCGACCTCCACCGCGTCGCCAGTCTGGAACCACTGGTGGCGGAAGCGCGGCTGCGGCGGCGGCGGGAGGGTAGGAGGAGCGGCGGCGGGAGACCGGGCTTCCTCCTCTCCCGCGGCCTCGGGAGAGGCCGCGGGGGCGGGAGCGGCGGCGCGGGCGGCAGCAGCGACCCCCTCCTTCTTCGCCTCCTCCGTAACCTCCGGAGCAGCAGCAGCAGCGGGAGCAGCAGCGTGAGAGCGCGAGGGAGGGTGCTGCGCGTCGCGGACGCTGCCGCGAGGAGGGGCGGCGGCGGAAGCCGCTCCCTCGGCCGCGAGCGCCCCCTCTGCCCTCTGCAGCCACTTTCTCGCCGACGCTGCTGCGCTCCCGCCTCTGCCGCCGCTGCTGCTTCCGCCTCTGCCGCCGCTGCCGCTGCCGCCTTGTCCTGCTGCTCCGTGCTTCTGCTGCTCCTCGAAAAGCTCCACGGCCCTGGCCAGGGCGTCGCGCGAAGACTCGAACTCGTCGAGGTGGAAGAGCGCAATCCTGGTAAGTTTGGAGAAAAATAGAAAGGAAGAGGGCAGGGGTGAAGTTGAGGTTCGTTTTTCATCGTCGTCGAACCGATGCCGATGCCTCCATCGTTTTCTCTGCCTCTCTCTCTGCCTCTCCCTCTCCCTCTCCCTCTCTCTCGTCCCTTCTTCTCTCCCTTCATCTATCTCCAAGCCTTCGATTCGCTCTCTCTCGTCGCCAACGCAAACGTACCCACGGCGCACGTGCGCCTTGGCCAGCCCTGGGCTCGCCGCGACCGCCCTCCTTGCGTCGTCCGCAGCGCCGATATAGTCCTCGAGAGCGAGCCTCGCAGCGGCCCGCCCCGCGAGGAGCTCGGCGTCATCGTCTCCCCCTCCCGGCTTCTTCTCGGCGGCCAGGGCGGCCGAGTAGTGCTCCTCGGCGGAGGCGTAGTCCTCGTCGACGAAGGCCTGCATCGCCGCGGCGAGCGAGGAGGAGGAGGAAGAGGCCATGATGATGGCGGTGAGAAGAGAACGTCGATGCTTGATCGAACGATGATCTCAACGTTTAAAGAGAGTAGGAAGAACAACCTCCTTCTCTCTCTCTTTTCTTGGCCGCCCTCGACCCTCCCTTTCTCCCCCTCGCTTTCCCCGCCGCCGTTCGTTCTCCAAATGAGTACACACACACATCGATATTTTTCTTGCATTCTTGATGGGGGGCAAAGGAGGGAGAAAAAAGGACCCCACCCCCCTCCCCTAGCAGCCAAAGTAGGAAAAAGACGAAACACCAAAAAAATGGAAAAAAACTCGTCAAACCTCTCTCCCCAAAAAAACGCTCCCCCAAGCCTCTTGCAACCCAAAAGGGCAAACAACACCCAAAAGAAAAACGAGGGGAGACAGTGCGAAACGAAAGAGAAAGAAACAGGGTTCAGTTCAGAGCGAAAAGGGGGGACAAAAAAAGAAAAGAGGGGTAAAAATCCATCTACTTCTTCTTCTTCTTCTTCTTCTCCCCCTCCTCCTCGTCGCCGCCGCTCTTCCGCTTCTTCTCCTTCTTCTTCTCCGGCTCATCGGAGCTCTTCTCCTCCTTCTTCTCCTTTTTGTCCTTCTTGTCCTTTTTGTCCTTCTTGCTCTTCTTCTTGTCGGAAGCAGAATCGCCGCCGATCCCGGCCTTCTTCGCCGCCTCGCTCATCGCCGTCGAGTTCTTCGTCGTCGCCGCGCCGTCGTCGTAAAACTTGAGCCGCTCCTCGACCTGCTCGCGCATCCGCTCGCCGAACGCGTCGGTCACCACGTCGGAGAAGCAGTCGATGCGGGAGGCGATCGAGGCCTTGTTGGCCAGGTAGCGCGAGATGCGCCCCTTGTTCTTGGCCTTGGCACGGCCGATGAACGACGAGTGGAAGATGAGGCCGTACTTGGGCGTGTTCCCCTTGGTCTTCAGCGCGCGGAACAGCGCCTTTTCCGCGCCCAGGATCTGCACCGTGGACGCGGGGTACTTGGCGAGGTTCACGAGGGACCCGGCGTGGCTGATGAGGCGGGCTCCCACGGTCTCGCCGATGAGCGCCGACAGGTTCGGGGCGACGGCGTGCATCTTCTCGCGGAGGTAGGTGCCCAGTGCCGCGCGGTACTCTGCGAGCGCGATGACGCGGCGCGCGAAGGCGTCGATGTTGACGAGGTCGATCGGAGAGATATCCTGGGGTGGGAGGAGGGGGGAGGGGGAAGGGGGGAAGCGGGAGGGGAATTAGAAAACGGGGGGGGGAAGGTGAGTTGTGAGTTTTTTCCTTTTCTGTGCGAAGATTTCCGTCGGAATTATAACTCGAGAGAGGTCGAGGAAAAACTCTTCAGCCTCAAAAAAGCTGCTCACCTGCCCCATCGACGAGCGGGCGGCGGAGAGCACCTCCTCGGCGCGGCCCGCGGCGTCCTCCCCTCCGCCGAGAGCGTCGGCAAGCTGCTCCTTGATCTCGGCGGCGGTGGCGCCGGCCGCGGCCGCCTTGCCCTTCTTCTTGGGGCTCTCGTCGTCGTCGTCATCGTCTTTCGAGCTCGAGCTGTTCGAGACGATCGCGGTCGTCGCGGCCTTGTCCTTGATGACCAGCGCGACGCGGGCGTACTGGTAGTTGTCCGGGACGACCTTGGCGAGCTCCGGGAAGTGCCAGCCGTACCTGCAGAAGAGAGTCGGTTTGGAAGATTTTTTTGTGAAGAGGGAAAAAATGAGCATTTTTTTCCTTTGGGTCTTTTTTTTTTCCTCTCTCTTTCTCTCTCTCTCTCTCTCTCCCTCTCCGTCTCTTTCTCCTGAAAGGAGGATACATAACCAAAAACCAGCTACTCACCACTCTCTCACGCGCATCACGAACGTGTTGACGTCCTTGTCCAGCGTGTCGAGCAGCGCGATCGCCTGGATGATCATGTTGTCGACGCGGTTGACGTTGAACTTGACCTTGGCGCGCGAGTACGCGTGCGCAAGCCCGAGCCTCGCGCGCGCGGCGTCGGCGTCGTCGAGCCCTTTGAGCAACTTGGGCGCGTGGATGCGCACGCCGCGGAGGAGCTCGGCGGTGAGCTCGTTGGCGGCGCACTTGACGCCCGCGGCCTCCCCCAGGGCCGAGCCCAGCTTCGGGTCCGCGACGCCGACCTCGTAGGAGGAAGAGGAACCTTTCTTCTTCTCCTTCTTGTCGCCCTTGTCCTTGGACGACTTCTTCTCTCCGCCGCCGGCCCCGGGGAGGGCAGACTCGAGGAACGCGACGAGCTCGGGCGTGGCCGCGGCCTCGGAGAGGGCGTTGGCCTGGGCGAGGGCGTCGGCGGCGGAGGTGAAGGGCCTGAACGCGACGAGCTTGACGACCTGATGGAGAGGTGGAGAGGAGGAGAAGAAGGGGAGAGAGAGGAAAGGAGAGCAAGGGGTGAGACCAAGGACCGACGGACGGCTCCTCGGAGCGGAGCAGCGGCGGCTAGCTTTTTCAGACGCGCTGATTCTCTTGAAAACCGATGCCGCGAAGTCTTCGAAAGATCATTTTCGTTCTCTTTTCGTGGCAGAAAACTAGACTATAGTGGTGTCCATTGCGTGCAAGAGGCGCGGCATTCGCTGGGGAAAAAACGAACCAACGCCAAGGGTAACAACAGAGGGCATCAAACTTGACGGCGGCATCTCTCTCTCCCCCTCCCTCTCTCTCTCTCTCTCTCTCTATCTCTCTCGTCGACGGACGGACGGCGAATCCCCAAAGAGTTTTTCCTCACCTTGCCAAACCGGTCGAGGTCCGTAACCGATTCCTGCACCGCCGGCGTCGACCCGCCGATGGCGTCCAGGCCGTGAGCCTCGAGCAAGGCGTAGCCTGAGGCCGACTCGAAGAGAAGGTAGAGGGCGGGCATGATTTGTTTGAAGAGCGGCACCGGCGGCTGCTTTTTCAAAGGGAGGTGGCAAAGAGACTGCTTCTCTCTCTCTCTCTTTTGTCTGCTTTGGGCTCTTTTTCTTCCTTGGAAGAGAAGAAAAGAGGACGACGGTCTCGTGGACGACGGTCTCGAAGAACGGAGGGCAGCAAAGGTGGATTGGAAAGGAAACAAGGAGAGAGAGGACTAGTTTTTTGTGAGGCGTCGGCAGGGGGCGGCATTCGAGTTCTCGTCGACGCGCACTCTTTTGCTCACTCCCTCACTTTTTTCCTTTCTTCGACTCTCGCCTCTTTTCTTTTTCCTCCTCCTTCTTCCACCACAAAACGCAACCATGATCATCTTCAAGGACATACTCTCCGGTGAGTTCGCAAAGAGAGAGAGAGTCCGTATACGATGCCCCGTGGCACGCGAGAGAGGAGCATGAGAGGGAGAGAGGGCGTTGAGCAGCGTTTTCGACCGCCGACGGCTGCTCCTCTTCTTCTTTCTTCGCTGCCCCCTCGCGTTCTTCTCGCTGCTTTGCAGCCTCTCTTTCTTGTTTCGCCTTCCTCGTGAAGGTGTACCTTGACGCGAGCCCGACGCGCTCGAAGCGTTCGAGATCATAAAGCGGAATAACACAGAAAGCGACAAGCGCGGCAAAAAAGAGACGAGAAGAAAAAAGGTGCTGCTCGCTGCTCGATCGAACGAAACGCAAAAACCAGCCGCTCATCATCATCCCCTCTCTCTCTTCTTCTCTCCCAACTCCCAACTCCAACCGAAACTACTCCAGGCGACGAGATGTTCGCGGACTCGTACCCGATGCGCGAGGTGGAAGACGGCTTCTTCTTCGAGGTCGACGGCTCGGTAAGAAGAAGAGGTTGAATTTTTTGTCGGCTTCAATTCAATCGATGC
>Ga0315287_10004953_pt1 | contig 13047 bp, 9 predicted proteins | sample YL17G11_0_MG_FD_205037 | JGI IMG/M metagenome (GOLD analysis project Ga0315287, IMG submission 205037) | Sediment microbial communities from Yellowstone Lake, YNP, Wyoming, USA - YL17G11_0 | ecosystem: Environmental > Aquatic > Freshwater > Lake > Sediment | place: USA: Wyoming | collected...
TCGGCGCCCGCGGGGCTGGAACTCAAGGTTATCTGATACGGAGAGTGACTTCCGGCAACGTCGATGCGCGGAAGCACGGTGACCGGAGCAATGGCACTCCATGTCCCATCGATGCTCTGGACATTATTGGCGGCGCCTTCGACATACAAGCAGCCGCCAGGCGAGCTGGTGGTTGTACTACTCGTTATCCTGATGGCCTTGCGGTCTGCCCAACTAAACACCACGGAAGTCCATATGGTTTCGTTGTTGGGCGTGCTGATTCCCATGGTCAACCATCGGTCGGAGTTGACCGACCAATCCGGCCCTTCAAAAGTGTTTGCCCAATCCGCCTGGCCGGACCACCCTTCGATGTCGACATTTGAAATGCAATGTCCGTCGCAGCCGTTGGCGCTCCTGAAGCCCGTTGCATCCACATACGTTTGATTGCTATTGTTCCACTGGTATAGATACATGCTTTGGTGGTTGCCATTCAGGAAGCGACCGGCGTATGCACCGGTGGGCGCCAGGCAGGGATTGCAGTTGGGGAGTTCCAGGAGGAAATTGTCCTGACCCAGGGGATCGTCCCCGGTAGGAGGGAAGCGGTGTACCGGTTGCCAGGACATCCACATCCCCGAGGTGGTGCCGAGCCCTGCCATTGCCAAACGTACATCCGGAGTCAGGGCGAAATTGTACATCGCGCGGGGAACTGATCCGGTTGGTTTGACATAGTCAACCAACAGTTCTTTTTTAGATGGGTCTGCGCTATTGACCCGCCAGACCTCGCCGCACCGAAGGCCCGCGGTGTCCGGCCGCACAAAGTAGATCCAATCGCCGGCAGGCCAGCGAATGCTGCCCATCGCGACTTTCGGAGCCGCGCTGGTCCATTGAGAGATGTCCATCAGGTTGGTGAATGTGTTGTTGGCGACATTCATCACCGAGAGATACCATTTACCGCCATTGTTCCTCCAACAGGCGATCTTTGTCCCGTCAAAACTGAACTGAGGCGCCTGGATCTGGTCGTCACCCATGGTCTGGCTGCCGGTTACCGCATTGTTTTGGATGATGGAGAGCAGCATTTTGCCATTTACAAGAGTCACGTGTTTACCATTAAGCGCAACGGCGTCAGTGGAGAAGAATACCACAAGAAAAGCGCATGCCGTTTGCAGGATTCCCCTACGCAATTTGGACATTTGCAACCTCCTTTTGGTGGATATTCGCAGGGTCTCGTTTCGTTTGCACGTATCGCTCGATCTCGGCCAGGCATTTCCTGCCGATTCCGGGGAGGGATAGCAATTCCCCCGGTGTCAGCATTGTCAGCTCTTCAGTCCGATAGATGTTGCTGCGAGCCATAGCGTTGCGACTCCTTGTTGACAACTTCTCGAATTCCGTCATGAGGTATTCCTTTCACCGTCATCCGGGCCGAGTTGACGTCGCCTAATGTCCCTTGATTGAAATCAAAGATCATCCGAGCGGCTACCTCGGCGCCCATGCTGAATCGATGCTGATGCCTCAATGCAGCATTATCCGCACATTCTTCACATGGCCATCCTGGTCAACGCGCCCGGTATAATACCCGCAAGGAATACCGGAAAGATCCGCCACGCCTTGAGCATCACGGATTTCCCGCACGAGTACTCCTTTCATGTCAAACAACCGCATCTGCGACGGACGATCGCCCGGCATGCTGAACAGGCGTCCGCGGGTCACAACATGGTAAGGGGAATCACAGAAACCACTCCGCGGTTTACGCTGAAAAGCGGTGCTCAGCGCGGCACTGCGCGGCATGACCCTGAAGAAATTATCGGACGCATCGCCGGTGAGAACTCCAGCGCCTTGCGCCGGATCCGCGCACATTCCCACGTCGCCATAGGGGTCGTTTATCTTGATCTTAAGGCTGTCCACAACTACCGAATCGCCGCCGAAGGAGCATATCTTGCCCCGAGTGTTCATGAGGGACGTATCGCGCAAGGCCAACCGATAGAAACCAACATTGACTCCCAACCCCGCAAACGAATAGAAGTAGCGGCACGCCACGCCCCGCGCATCTATGGGGCTTCCATCCAGTTCAAGGCGATCCGTGTTCTGCGCGGTATACAGCCAATTACTTCTGAAGTAGTTGCCGTACTGCACGATCACCTGCCCCTCATCACTGCAGGAAAGTGTGACAAACGCGACATTGAGAGTGTCGCCGTAGCGATACGTTTCACCGCCATTAGGGCGCAGCACTCGCGTGTACTGACCGGCTCCCAGCTTCGGCATCACTACCGCTACCACCACGGTCGTGCTCACTGACGCGACGCCATCGGAAACAGTGAACGTGGCCGTATGCGCGCCGGTGTCGGCCATAGCCGGATCCCATGAAAACCGGCCGGTCGATGCGACGATTGCAGCGCCCGCCGGCAGTCCTCGGAGGCTGTAGGTGAGGGCAATGTTGTCCGGATCGGAAGCCTCAAGTGCGAACCGTACGGGTTCCCTGACATAGACGGTCATGGCGGGGATCGGGGTCACCACTGGCGCCTGGTTGGCTGCCCAAACCGGGATCCCCACTGACGCCAACCAGGCACAGCACAGCAATCTGGGAATTTGGAATGCACATCGGCTCAACCTGTTCTTCATGGCATACTCCTTCCGCAAAGGCCTTGTTCGACGCCCCCGGGTCGCGGAGACCTGATTTTGCATGTCTACTGCATCACCACCGATGCGGTCTCGGTGCTCCGGCCCGCCTGAATTTTCACGAAGTAAACCCCGGACTTGAGATCCTTCAAATTAAGCGCATGCTCGTTGGTTCCCATTCCCGCGGCAGAGCCGATGCGTCTTCCGCGTGCGTCAAGAAGCGAAATCGTGTATGTACTCCTGGCGCTCACGGCAACATGCAGATCTCTTCCCTCGATCACCATGCGCGCAACGGCGGACTGGATTCTTGTCAAAGATTGGTCCGGCTGATCCACGTTGACGACGTTGCCATTGAGGTTCTTCCAGACTCCATTGGTGTCCTGAACGCAATTGGCGGGTCCGCCTTCTACGAACAGACTTCCCCGGCGCGAAACAGTTCCCAATGAGTTGTGGGTCAGATTTACACATTTCTTATCCTTCCAACTGACTATGATTGCATTGCATCCTCCATTGATACCGTTGGTTGTGCCGGGCAGGATGCCTCCCACTGATATCCATCGATCCGAGTTAACCGCCCAATCCACCTCCGCCAGTTCAAGGATCCAGTCCTGCGCGCCAGACCATGGCTCCATATTCAGGGTGCTATTCAGGCATGTACTATTATCTTCAAGAGGGGGATTGTTCTCGCAACGTCCTACGTTCCTCAAATTGACATATGTGTTCGAGGCCGCATTCCACCGGTAGATAATAATATCCCGGTGATTGCCATTGAAAAAATGTTCGACAAGATTACCACTCGGTGATACCGCGGGATTGCAGTTGGGGAGATCGAACATGAAATTGGGCGCCGCTCCCGGGCCGCTCGCAGTAGGTGGGAAGTGGTGGACATATTGGTGGGAACGCCAGGGACCCTGTATGCCATATGCAACCAACCCTACGTTCGCATCAGCGTCCAGTCCGAAATTGTACATCTCCCACCCGGGCGCAAATGAGGCATAGTCTCGAACCATTTCCTTCTGCGCAGGATCAGCATAGTTGATCCGCCAGATCTGCATGGTGGATGGCTTTCTGAAATAGATCCACGATCCGTAGGGCCAGCGTATATCACCACTAGCGCCAGGGGCAGCGCCCGCCCAGGTTGAGATATCCAGAAGGTCGGTAAATGCTTTCGAGGAATAGTCCATTACCGACAGATACCACTTGCCTCCATTTTTCTTCCAACAGGCGATTTTTGTGCCGTCGAAGCTGAAATCCGGATTGTGCATATTGCAGGCTATGGTCGTCGGAGTTCCGGAAACCGCGCTATTTCGAATAGTGGTAATCACCATCGCCGTAGTGTCTCTGTTCGTCACATGCCTTCCGTCCATTGCCACTGCACTTCCGGAAGAGAAAGCAACCACCGCGCACATCGCCACGCATGCGGAAATCCTGTTCATAACGCAACTCCTTTTGTAAATGCTGCACGTACTGCTGTCGGGTTCGGACCGATACGGTCTCATCCGGTCCTCCGCGGGGTTGCCGAAAGCGAATCTACCGGACTTCTCCGGCCGCCTCCGGGCAAGGATCCGCCGGCCGGTCATCAAGCTTTCTGGATTTCAACATGCGTGCTGCCGTCCTGCGTGTTGTACCAGAAAATCAAGCTGTCCTCAAAACACGAAAAGCATTCCCTCAGATTGGCGCGCGTTGCGCAAGGGAAGATCCTTCCGTTTCTCCTCAGCGCCCTTATGATCATTCTCTTCTGCTTCTTGCTCATGATAGACTGCCCTTTCCCCTGTGTGGCAGATGCTCGTGTGGAGTACAGCCTGACGTTCTCGTCCTGTGCTTAAGATAGCGCAGCTCCGTGGCGGCATCCCGAAATTGTTTGTACAGACTAAACAATTCTGTTATATTATGTTATAACTACCATTCTCCAACGGATCCGTCATGTCCTTTGAAGCGTCACCCAAAGTCCAGAGCGCTATCCAGTTTGTTGTGGATGGAATCGAGTCCGGACGGTTCGCGCCGGGAGAGCTTCTCCCTCCGATCAGGAAGCTGGCCGTAGAGGCAAAGGTCTCGCTTGTCACCATGTGGAAAGCCGTCAACAGCCTGAAAGAGGAGGGCCGCCTTGCCGGAAAATCCGGCCACGTGCCTCGCGTTACGGGGCAGCGGCGCCAAGAGGGACCCGCGGTATCGGAGTATGTGTGGCCTGCGCCCGGCGCGGCCGAGAGCGAGACGCCAAGCAATCGCCTGGTCGCCCGCATACGCAAAGACATTCTCAATGGGCGCTTCCAGCCCGGCGCCTCCCTGCCGCATTTCAAACAACTCCAAGTGCAGTACCGTACGTCAATACGTACTCTCCGGCGGGTGCTGACAGGGCTGTGCGCCCAAGGGGTCCTGGAGGCATGCGGCAGGGGCTTTGCGGCGCCGCGATTCTCCAGCGGCAAGACCAACGCGGCAATCGGCGTCATAGCCTATGAATACTACCTGCAGCGCTACTACCTGAGGATGCCGCAGGGGCACGACTATCTCAGGGACACGCACCTATTGGCCTCCCAGGCCGGATTGCGCCTGATCGTGGAGCCGTACCATACAGGCAATGGCGGCGTGATGGAGATCGACCCCGGTTCGCCCCTGTTCTCCGGTGACGGGGCGCCCAATATCCTTGGGAACATCCTTGTCCTCTCGGACTCGCCCGGTATCGATCCGCTGCTGAGGAAACTTGTGAGTGGGAACAAACCGCTGTCGATTCTGGAGCAGAACGGATACTGGCAGATTCCGGCGTGGCTTCGCCGGTATCCGGTGATGGTCATTCCCGTGGGCATCACCCCCGATTGCGGAGAGGTGATGGGCCGGTTTCTACTCAGCCTGGGCCACAGGAAAATTGCGTTCTTCTCGCCCTATCATGCGGGCCCCTGGTCGGTCGCGCGGCTCAGGGGACTCTGCACTGCTTTTGAGCAGGCCGGCCTGCCGGATGCGGTGCTGCCCTGCGTCATCAACTACAACACCTGGTTCAACGTCAAGGATCCGTCCGCCGCACCCAAGCTTACGCTGGAATGGCCCGCGAAGTACAAATCGACGGTGTTGCGCAGGGAGACCGAGATTATCGAATCCATGCTTCGGGGGAAGGTCGACGACCTGATCGCCCTGCGCCATGCGCTTCAGGGCTTGTTTGAGCGGGCGTTCAGAGATGAGAACATCACCGCCTGGGTGGCGGCCAACGACGACGTCGGGATGTTTGTCCTGGAATTCCTCCGCGACCACGGCGTGAAGGTGCCGCAGGATATCTCCGTTGCGTCATTTGACGACACCTTCGACGCCAACGCCAATCAGCTCACGTCGTTCAATTTCAATCTCCCGGCCATAATGAACGCCGCGCTGCAACACATTCTCCGAAACGAAACCGCGCCGTCGGCCAAGCGGGCGAAGATCGTGCACATTGACGGAATGGTGGTTGTGCGGCAGAGCACGGGACCGGCTCCGGCGCGTCATGTCGCGCGGCATTGACGGTCTGGAGCTGTTTCGGGACGATGAATAGTTCGCGTCATTGCTCGTCGGGAATCTGCCGCGTCACGCACGGTCAAGAAGTCGGCCGCCGGTTATCGCAACAAAGGCAACTCCGAAACCGGGGACGGAGCTTACTTTCTTGATTTAGCAGGCGCACCGGAAATATCTTTCCACCCAAGCCCCGCAGAAGACGCATACTCCTGCCCGGAGAGATCGCGCACATCATGTCGCGCGGGAGTCTCTCGGCCGCCTCTGCCTCGTCGCGCGCGCCCGGTACGGCTGCTCGCTCGTGGAAATAACCGGGTACTTGGTATCACCACCGGCGCGCCTGTCAACGCAATGGAGAGGGCACGGCAGTCATCCGAAAAGGCCGCTGAAACAATCAAGCAAGCTTTGTCCCTCGATACGTCTTGACCTGAATTCGGTGGCCACCATCTTCACGATGACGAATCTTGCGGTCCGTCGTTACACAATGTATATACAATAGATGAGGTACGTGTGGGACGAAGCGAAGAATCGGACCAACATCTCCAAACACGGCATCTCATTTGAGGATGCACCGGGGATGTTCGAGTATCCCATGCTCGCGTGCATGGACACTCGTCAGTACTATGGAGAAGAACGGTGGGTGGGCATAGGATTTCTTGGCGGAATCATTGCCGTGATTGTTTACAGCGAGGATGATGAAAGGGACGAAACCAGAATCATTTCGGTTCGAAAGGCGACGAAAAATGAAAGCAATCGCTTCAAGGAAACGCTCGGGTACTGACTGGGAAAGACTTTCCACGATGCCGGTATCGGACATTGACCTCTCTGATTCTCCAGAACTGGATAGCTCATTCTTCAGGAATGCCACGCTGAGAATGCCGCAGCCTAAAATGCCCATATCACTTCGCCTGGATCAGGATCTCGTTGAGTGGTACAAAAAACGGGGCTCAGGATATCAGACTCGAATGAATGCCGTTCTAAGAATGTACATGCAGGCCAAGACAGGAAATGAAAGAAGAGTGCCCTCACGTCGACTTCGGATGGCCAAGAAATGCACTCCTTCCAAGTGAACGATATCGGTCATATCGGGAGTCCTGCTTCACCTCTCCTCCATTTGCGGCCATTGTTTTCCGTGATCCTCAATTTTTGGCAGCCACACGATGTGCGGTCTCATCTTCGAGCAAAACAATCGGTTTCCCTTTGGCCCTTGGTCTGCGTCGATTGAAGAGAAGCTTTTCCCTCCATTCAGGAGGGTATGCCTCGATGATCCTGAGAACAAGTGCAGTCAGTTCTTTTCGTAAGAAAAATCCGGGATTCATGCTGTAGGTTATCGTCCGTCCATACGATTTGGATATTAATACACTTTACACGCGGGTCAGCACAATAAAGAATACGGGCTTATCGGACGGTATCGTCAGGCGCGCGCTCTTGACGACGCCCTTTCCAATCGGTCTGAAATACCAGTCAAGAAGAACATAATTCATGCCGTCAAGTTTCGGCGCGGTAATGGTCGCCCCCACGCGCGCTATCAGAACCGGCGGTTTGCCCGGAACATCTCCGCCGAATTTCATGCCGTCGTAGGGACGGCGGTCCGCTACGGCGTCATGATCGAGCGAGAACCCGGCGTTGAAACTGGTACTGACCAGCGAAATTATCACTTTCTTCGATTCGCCAAACGATTTCCCATCCATGGCGACTATGCCCAACGATACATATTTCTCGTCATTGCTCATCGGGTAGGGCATGCCGTCGGGATTGTTGATGGTCACATTGTCAAGAACTATGCCGTTGCCGAACTTCACCGGACCGCCATTCCGGGCAAAGAATCCCGTATACGATACCGCCGACGGGGCATCGAAGACCAGATTCCCCTTATGCCAATCAAAGCCGATCTGATCGGTAGGCCGCAACGGGCAGGGCTCGTTGATTCCCGGATATATCGCGGGACCTATCACGGTGTCGTCTTCGCGCGACACATCCACCTGCATGGAGCATCCGTAGCGATACACGGTGGAATTGATGCGCGCGGCCAGAGAGCCGTACGATTTCCCATAGTCCATGGATGCCGGATCGTACAGGCTTTTCTTGCCGAATATCATAAGCGTTGGCTTCTCCACCGGCTTGAGTGCGCCGTTGATGAACATGCGGCCGGCGATCATCATCGCCGAGCTCTCCACCTCGTCGTGACAGTAGTGTACGCCCTCAACGCCCGCCCCGCCGCCACCGCTGTGGGAAAGGTTCAAAGGGCCCGTATACGGCTCGGCAACATCCGGGTCGGCCGCCCCTCCGAATACATGCCAGCATACGATATCCCAATCCTGTATCGCGCCAAGCGCGGCAATCCGGTAGGGAAATTCGGCGCGGTACTTTGACGGATTGTTTGTCTGTGTCTCGTAAAGAAAGAAAGGCTTCCCGGGCATGCGATTGACTTCGGCCCAGCATTCGGGCCCCATGGATGTTCGGGGCGGCTCGTCGAGGCCGGAAGTGAAGGGGAAACGCGGCTGCTGCCGATCTTCGGCGAATTGCCAGAGATAGGTATCCATAACCGAGGCATCGTTGAACTGATTGAGATAGATTGATTGTATCCGGAAGTTCTCCCCGGTGTCGAAGATGATGGGAACGCGACTGATCCCACGTCCCAGTTTCCGCAACGCATCCCGCTGAGCCGACTTGAACGCGACATTCATCTCGAGGAAGAACCGCACAACGTCGCTGCCGCGTTGACGCGTGAAATTATCGCGGCTCAAAGCCTGCTTCTTCGCGGTAAGCGCGGCAATCACCGATGGATTGGCATCGTTGAGATTCTTGAGGTCCACGCCGGAGGCCAGAGGTGCAATAGTGACCGACTTCTTCTTCAGCGATTCACCCGGCAGCAAGAATCCGCATGCACCGGCAAGCCCCGCGTCGTCAACGTATGTCTTTTTGAGAAATTCGCACCATTTGTCTTGCAGCTCATCGCGAAAAAACTTCGGCAGGTCCTGCCAATGACCGTTGATCATGCTGGAGAACCACCACTCTTCGTTATACATTTCCCATACCGCAATCTGCGGATCATCGCCCAGGCGCAGGTTGCCCTTGTACTTATTGCGCCATCCAACGATCTTCTCCCTGCGCTTGGCCGTGAGGGCCTGAATCCGTGGGTCCCAGCCGCACTGCCTGTTGAACGCTAACTCCATCTTCTTTCCCCCCAAGGCCTGACGCCATGCTTTCTCGGTTGCAGGATCATTGATTACGGTTGCATCGTCGGCCGTGATCTGACCAAGTATGCCACCTCCTAATGATGTCAGCCATACCTTGATCCCGCGTTTATCGAGCGATTCAAGCGATTTGGCGAATAAATCGGCGTTGGAGCCGTCTCCGGCCGTATACTCTTCGAAACAGGCCGGGTTGGTCCAGTAGCGGACCAGGTTGAAGCCCAGATCGTGGATGCGCTGGGCAAAGGCGTCGTTGGTGCGATAAAGCTTGTCAATCTTCCGCGCTTTCACCTCCGGAGGATCGTTGGGCTGCGGATCGCCGGGCCCTTTGTTCCAGCCAATGCTGAAATGACCGATGAACCCCCAGTATCTCACGCGCTTTCCTTCGCACTGCAGATGACCGTCGGGGCTGACGGTAACGTATTTGTCAAGCGGTATTGCTGAAACATCGATTTCTTTCGACACTGATGCGGCAACCATGAACAGACCTCCCAGGGAGAAGATGGCGAATATCGTTTTTCGAAGAGACAACATGAGGATCGTTTTCATTGCACTAAGGCCCTTCAACGAAGAAGAAGCGCACCTGCGCACATCGAGTCACATGGCCGGGGCATGCAGGATATCGGCGCGCGAATTTTTGCTCGATTCCCCTTTAATCAAACAATCGTAATTTTCAGCGATTGACCGGCTGTCAATTCCACATGTTCCGATGTTCTGATCGTCAGCGCCGCCGGCTTTCTTACGCAATCTTCAATCGCGATTTGTTTCCCGTCAATTTGCATCCTGGGCGCGCGGGCGATCTTTGATCGTGCGGCGAATCGCAGGCATTTGAAGCCAATCGTTCCATACCGGCAGGTGATTTTGATCGTGTTTCCGTTGCGCTCAAAGATGCCCCATCCTGTTCCAATACAGAAAATGCTCCTATGCTTCTTGTCTTCAGTGAGAAATCCGATCTCTTGTTTGTGCGCATCATACGAGAACTTCTGATAGCCGAGTAAAACCGACCACACGCTCATGGGTCGGTAATAGTAAGGACCACATTCGTCGTGACGCCAGATGCCGCCCGCGGCAACGTAGCGGTCGTAAACATCATCCAGGATCCTTTGCGCTTCCTTATGCATGTTCTTGTACAGCAGCAATGACGCGACCGCATATTCCACCCCGGTCCAGACTTCGCTGACCATATAATTGGCAAAATATTGCAGCGGCGGAGTTGTCCCTTTCGGATATGCCCCATTGACAAGGCCTCTTCCGGGCTTGAAATTATGCTGCATGATGCCTGCGAGAGTCTTCTTGATCTTTGCCGGATCAAACAGGTCGCCCATTCCGGTCATGGTCGCATACCATTGTCCGGCTAACTGATCGGCCATGCATCCGTCATCATAGTCATCTTCCTTTACACGGCGCCAGAGCCGCAGATACTTTCCATTCCATAGATCTTTTTCATAGGAGGCCCGGCCTTTAGCGTACCATGACTCGAAGTTCCCGGTGATCTCCGTGTCGCCGACGATCTCCGCCATGGCGTTGAGCGCCCGCAGCGCCGCAAGAAAAAGCCCCGAGAGAAAACAGGTGTTTCCGAACATGCCCCAGGTATCGTAGGTGGTATCGGCGCCGAGCGCGTCCGGAAGCCCGTTGTTGTCCTGATCGGTTGCCATCATACAGAGGATTGCCTTCTTGCAGTGCGGGTAGAATTTATCGAGGAACGCGCGATCGCCGCGCCAGACGAAATCGCGGTAGACCATGAGCGTGAATTCAGCCATCATGTCGGTACGGTACCACGCGTCGTTGGGATGATCGAAGGTGCAGGGGAACAGATGCGGCACCCGGCCATCCTCGCGCTGGAAGCGCCGAGTGAGATCGAGCTGATGTTCTTCGATAGAGGGGAACATCAGCGCAATCGGTATTGACCCGTAAATCGCCACATCTGTCGTGTGTATGCCGCAGCAGCCAAGCCCCTCCCAGATGCCGAAATCCCCGGCCGCGGTCCACCATGAGCAGCGAATCATGGTGCTGAGCTGGGAAGAGAGATGGTCGGCGGTGCGGGGCGGCAGTGTGGTCGAATAGAGATCGTCGTGAAACCGGACAGTCGGCTCGTACAGCTCCGCCTGGCCGTTGATGAGCGTTTTTACCACATCAGTCGCATCGGTAAATCGCGATACATATTCATGCCCCATGCGCTTGACCACCTTAACCGGCTCATTACCGTTTGTCGACGATGTATCCTCGATCACATGGTTGGGGAAATGCCATCCCACCACAAAGCGGACCGCGGCGCTGTTTTTACGGCTGACCTCTTTGGACACGCACAATGCGCCGCCCCATTTGGAGTTTCCGTTGTTTTGACGATCGAGCAGATCGGGTCGAGGATCGCGTTTCTCATCCAGCACGGCGCCGTGCTGCAAGCTCCGGGGTCCGAACCCGCATTGAGCGAGATACTTCTGATATTGCACAATGTCATAAAATTCAGCGCAGGTCTTTTCAAAACGCTCCGCGTCCTCTTTCGACATCGTTTCCCGTTTGATATGCCGCGGGAAAAGATCCGGCTGCCTGCCATGGTCCCAGTTCGGCAATTTGCCCGAGTTGTAAAGATCGGTGAAGAGATAGCGCCGGTCGGCGGTCCCCATATGTGGAGATGCAAAGTAGTATCCGGCCTGCCAGGTGACCGATTCTTCCGGAGTGGCAAGCGCCATGGCGCCGCTGCCCGGATGCGCCGGATCGGCGCCCTCGGTCCGCATGTGAACGATCGTGTTGCCGTTGTCATGCCTGACTTCGTTTACTTTGCGTAATTCGGGAGTGTTCCAGCTTGTGGCATTGGTCATCACGGCGATTATGGAGATTTCCCAGGCGCGGGTGTCATTCGTGGTTGCCTCGCAGCAGGGTCACCCCGACCGCCGCCACATCCAGGCTGTGGTGTGGCAACAGGTGGTAATCATACCCCCCATCCTCGCGCCGTCGCGCCTTGCCCCAGTACTTGTAATACAGTTCGGAAGTCATCGTGGTCGATTCCCGTCAATCAATTCCTCGCCGCAACCTGTCCCCCACCCCGTCCCTCAATCTACGTCCCGCCCTATTGCCCGCGTCAACCGTCTTCGTGCCTCAAACGAATCGTGCGACACCCTTCACAACACCATCGTCAACGGATTTGTTCTTCATTGACATTCGCTATTGAGAGTCCCTCAGGTCGTGCTCGCTGAACCGGCAATTCTCCGCAAACACCGGAAGCTCCAGCAGATACGGATCCCGGTTCGCATCATCGATTGTCGCAACGCGCTTCTCGGCGTGCGCGGCATCAACGAGACCCGCCATACCTTTGGACATGCCGGCGCGCTCGTGCAGGAGAGTTTCGGTCTGGCGTTTGAGCCGGGGTACACTCCTGTTGCCTTTGATGCCCTTGATTTTGCAGAAAGCGCGCTTGAGAGGGACGTCGGACCGCATGGGTTGGACGAAGTGTGTGAAAGAGAAATGTCGCAGAATCCTCTGCGTTGAAGGCGTCAGCGAACAAACCCGTTGATTCTCAGCCAACTGCAATTCACCAGTAGCCTCCTGCTGAATCTGAACCCCCCACCACGATGGCAGAGAAAGAGCATCGGCGACCAATTCATCAGGCGCTGCCTGATGAATTGCCTCGGCAGCAAACCCCCGAACCTCACGAGGAACCGGTCCTCCCGGCTGCGGATGAATGAAATAGAGCTGCCGATAATTGCGCATGCAATCCAATATACTCCGCCCCCGTCTCAAAAAGTGAGACGCCAATTCACTTCACATGAGATATTTTTTCGCGGCGAGACTC
>Ga0315287_10004956_pt1 | contig 13045 bp, 9 predicted proteins | sample YL17G11_0_MG_FD_205037 | JGI IMG/M metagenome (GOLD analysis project Ga0315287, IMG submission 205037) | Sediment microbial communities from Yellowstone Lake, YNP, Wyoming, USA - YL17G11_0 | ecosystem: Environmental > Aquatic > Freshwater > Lake > Sediment | place: USA: Wyoming | collected...
CCCTATCCGGAGCGGACCCGGCTTTCGTAATCAGGCAAGGTCGAAGCGATCCAGGTTCATCACCTTGTTCCAGGCCGCCACGAAGTCGCGCACGAACGCCTGCTGGGAGTCGGCGCAGGCATAGACTTCCGCGAGCGCGCGCAGCTGCGAGTTCGAACCGAACACCAGATCGACGACGGTGCCGGTCCACTTGAGCTCGCCGGTCGCACGATCCCGCCCCTCCAGCACGCCTTCGGTCGTCGCGGACTTCTGCCACTTCGTACCCATGTCGAGCAGGTTCACGAAGAAGTCGTTGCTCAAGGTTCCGGGGCGCTTGGTGAACACGCCGTGCTGCGCTTGGCCGACGTTCGCATTCAAGGCACGCAGGCCGCCGACCAGCACGGTCATCTCGGGCGCGGTCAGCTTGAGCAGGTTCGCCTTGTCGACCAGCAGTTCTGCCGCCGCCGCTTCGAGTTCCTTGCGGACGTAGTTGCGGAATCCGTCCGCCTTCGGCTCGAGCACGGCGAACGAGTGCACGTCGGTCTGCTCCTGCGAGGCGTCCGTGCGGCCCGGTGAGAAGGGAACCTTCACCTCGACGCCAGCCTTCTTCGCCGCGGCCTCGACGGCCGCGCAGCCGCCCAGGACGATCAGGTCGGCCAGCGAGACTTTCTTGCCGCCGGACTGCGCGTCATTGAAGTCCTTGCGCACCGCTTCGAGCGTCGACAGGACCTTTGCCAATTCCGCCGGCTGGTTGACCGCCCAATCCTTCTGCGGTGCGAGGCGGATGCGTGCGCCGTTGGCGCCGCCGCGCTTGTCGCTGCCGCGGAAGGTCGCCGCCGATGCCCAGGCCGTGTTGACCAGCTGCGGGATCGAAAGCCCGGACGCGAGTAGCTTGGCCTTGAGGGCGGCGATGTCCTGCTCGCCAACCAGCGCATGGTCGACGGCGGGGAGCGGATCCTGCCAGATCAGCACTTCAGCCGGCACCAGCTTGCCCAGGTAGCGCGCGCGCGGACCCATGTCGCGATGGGTCAGCTTGAACCAGGCGCGGGCGAAGGCGTCGGCAAACTCCTGCGGGTTGGCCATGAAGCGACGCGAGATTTTCTCGTACGCAGGATCCATGCGCATCGCCATGTCGGCCGTGGTCATCATCGGCGCGTGGCGCCTGGCCGGATCATGCGCGTCCGGCACGGTGGTCGCTGCGGCGGGGTCCTTGGGCTTCCACTGCTGGGCGCCGGCCGGGCTCCTGGTCAGCTCCCACTCGTAGCCGAACAGGGTCTCGAAGTAGCCGTTGTCCCACTTGATCGGGTTGGGCGTCCAGGCGCCCTCGATGCCGCTGGTGATGGCGTCGCCGCCCTTGCCGCTGCCGAAGCTGTTCTTCCAGCCCAGGCCCTGCTCCTCGATGCCCGCAGCCTCCGGCTCACGGCCGACGTACTTGCCCGGATCGGCAGCGCCGTGCGCCTTGCCGAAGGTGTGGCCGCCGGCGGTGAGCGCCACGGTTTCTTCGTCGTTCATGGCCATGCGCGCGAAGGTTTCGCGGATGTCGCGCGCCGAGCCCAGCGGATCCGGCTTGCCATTCGGGCCTTCCGGGTTCACGTAGATAAGCCCCATCTGGACGGCGCCGAGCGGATTGTCGAGTTCACGGTCGCCCTTGTAGCGCTCGTCCCCCAGCCAGGTGGTTTCCGGACCCCAGCTGATCTCGTCCTCCGGCTCCCAGATGTCTGCGCGACCACCGGCGAAGCCGAAAGTCTTGAAGCCCATCGAATCCATGGCGACGGTGCCGGCCAGGATGATCAGGTCGGCCCAGGAAATCTTGCGGCCGTACTTTTGCTTGATCGGCCACAGCAGGCGACGCGCCTTGTCGAGGTTGCCGTTGTCCGGCCAGCTGTTGAGCGGGGCGAAGCGCTGCGCGCCGGTGCCGCCACCACCGCGACCATCATGGATTCGATAGGTGCCTGCAGCGTGCCAGGTCATGCGTACGAAGAACGGCCCGTAGTGGCCGTAATCGGCCGGCCACCAGTCCTGCGAATCCGTCATCAGCGCAGTCAGGTCCTTGACCACGGCATCGAGGTCGAGGGTCTTGAACTCCTCGGCGTAATCGAAGGCCTCGCCCATGGGGCTGGACAGCGAGGACTGCTGGTGCAGCATCTTCAGGTTCAGCTGGTTGGGCCACCAGTCAGCGTTGCCCGGTGATCCGGACACAACGTGACTGCCAGCGCCGCCCGAGAACGGGCATTTCGATTCGGTGGTCATGGTTCTCTCCTCTGGTCGTATGGGCCTGACTCGTGCATCCAGTCTGTACCTCGGACATCGATAGATGAAATCGATTATATCGATGGTAACGATAGTGATCGCATATGGAATGGCGACCAGGCGTTGCCGGTCAATGCACCGGTCGCGACGGCGGCTTCACCAAGGCCATGCTAGCCTCGTCGCCATTCCAGGAAGGAGTCACATCATGCGCCCTCTGCTGTTGGCCGTCGCCATCGTTGCCGCTTTCTCCGCTGGCGCCAGCCAAGCCAGGGAGCAGACGGCACCAAACATGCCGGTACTGCCGCCCCCGCCGATGGTGCCTGTCGACCAGGCCCCGGTCGCTTCCCCGCTGGACAGCATCCTCGCCGGCGACTGGCGTTCGGAAACCAACAAGGCGCGCGACAAGTATCGCCATCCGCGCGAGACGCTGGCGTTCTTCGGGGTCGATCCAACCCAGCAGGTGATCGAGATCTGGCCGGGCGGCGGTTGGTACGCGGAAATCCTGGCGCCGCTGCTGCGCGACAAGGGCCGGTACATCGGCGTGATTCCTGACGCGGCCAAGGCCGGCGACGAAAAAGCGCAGGCCTATGCCGAGCGCAACAACCAGAAGCTGCGCGACCTGTTTGCCGCGCGCAGCGATGTCTTCGGCAAGGCCACGCTGGTCGAGGCCAACAGCGCCTCGCCCGTGCTCGGCGCGCCGGGATCGGCAGACGTCGTGCTGACCTTTCGCAACGTCCACAACTGGGTCATGGATGGCAATGAGCAGGTGATGTTCAAGGCCCTGTTCGCGGTGCTCAAGCCGGGCGGAACGCTGGGTGTCGTCGACCATCGCGCCAACCCCGACCAGCCACCGGCGGAGATGCAAAGCAGCGGTTACCTGCCGGAAGCCTATGTCATCGCGCTCGCCACTGGCGCTGGATTCGAGTTGGCGGCCAAGAGCGAGATCAACGCCAATCCGCTTGACACCAAGGATTACGCGGACGGTGTCTGGACACTGCCGCCGCGCCTGGCCAAGGGCGATGTCGATCGCGCAAAGTACCTGGCGATCGGTGAAAGCGACCGGATGACGCTGCGCTTCACCAAACCGGCGAAGTAACGCTCCTACGGGATCGCGGTCGTAGCCTCGCCTGTCTGCAGCCGCCAGAGCGCGGCATAGGCGCCGTTGCGCCCGAGCAGTTCGTCATGAGTTCCGCTTTCGACGATGCGGCCGGCCTCGAGCACGTGGATGGCATCGGCATGGCGCACGGTGGACAGCCGGTGCGCCACGATCAACGTGGTGCGCTGGTGGGCGATCCGCGCCAGCGAACGCTGGATCGCCGCCTCGGTTTCGTTGTCGACCGCGGAGGTGGCTTCATCGAGCACCAGGATCGCCGGTTCGCGATAGAGCGCGCGTGCCAACGCGATGCGCTGGCGCTGGCCGCCCGAAAGCTGTGCGCCGCGTTCGCCGACCGGGCTGGCGTAGCCGTCGGGTAGCGCGGCGATGAATTCATGGGCTTCGGCGGCGCGCGCGGCGGCTTCGACTTTCGCCGCATCCGGCGCGTGTTCGCCATAGGCGATGTTGTCGGCGACGCTGCCGTCGGTGAGGAACGGCTCCTGCGCGACATAGCCGATATGCCGGCGCAACGCCGACGGGTCCAGCTCGGCGATGTCCAGCCCGTCGAACAGGATGCGGCCCGTGCCGGGGTCGATGAAGCGCAGGAACAACTTGAGCAAGGTGCTCTTGCCGCCGCCGGTGCCACCGACAAGCGCCACCGTATGGCCGGCCGGAACCGAGAGCGAAACCTCCCGCAAGGCCGGTCGCCCGTCGTAGGCGAAGCTCACCCGCTCGAAATCAAGCGCGCCCCGCGCCGGCGTCGCCGCCGCGCCGCTGCCGCGCGCCGGCAACTTCGTCTCCAGCAAATCCATCACCCGGTTCACCGAGGCCATCGCCCGCTGGTAGAGATCGGTCATGTCGGCCAGCCGCGTCATCGGCCAGAGCAGGCGCTGGGTCAGGTACACCAGCGCGGAATAGCTGCCCACGCCGAGTCGTCCGTTGAGCGTCAGCCAGCCGCCGTACAACATCGTGGCGACGAAACCGAACAGGATCGCCATGCGGATCACCGGCGTGATCGCTGCCGAGACCCGGATGGCGTCGCTGTTGCGCGCACGGAATTCATCGGAAGCCGCGCGCACGTGTTCGGCCTCGAAGTCCTCGGCGGTGTAGGCCTGGATGGTGGCCATGCCGGAAAGATTGTTGTTGAGTCGCGACGACACCGTCGCCGCCGCCTCGCGCGCCGCTGCGTAGCGTGGGTACAAGCGCTGCTGGAACCAGAACGCGCCGACCAGGATCAACGGGATCGGCAGCAGCGCCAGCACCGCCAGGTTGGCGGTCAGCACGAAGAACACCGCGCCGATCAGCAGGGACGAGACGAACACCTGGATCAGGTCGTTGGCGCCGGTGTTGAGGAAGCGCTCGATCTGGTTGACGTCCTCGTTGAGCAGCGCCATCAGCCGGCCGCTGCGCTCCCGCGCGATGGTGTCCGGCGGCAGCGCCTGCAGGTGGGCATAGGCGGCATTGCGCAGCTCATGTTGCAGGTTCTGCGCCAGGCCTCGCCAGCGCAGCGCGTACAGGTACTCGAAAAGGGACTCGAACACCCACACGGCGATGGTCAGCGCCACCAGCATGTATAACTGGTGCATCGGCTCGACCAGGCCCATCCGCGCCAGGAAGGACGCTTTCCGGTTGACCACCACGTCCACGGCCACGCCGATCAGCAATTCGGGAAGGACGTCGAAGATCTTGTTAAGAACCGAGTAAACCGTGCCCAGGACGGCGTCCCGGCGGTACGGCCGGGCAAAAGTGAGCAGGCGGCGGAGCGGATGTACGGCTGGCATGGGCAGAACCGGCACGCGGGGACTGCACACATTCTCGCATGCGGCTAGACTGGGGCCATGATGATCGTCTTCAACAAGCCCTACGGCGTCCTCTGCCAATTCACCGATAGCGAAGCCCCGAAGCGGCCGACGCTGGCGGGTTTCGGTTTGCCGGCCGAGGTCTATCCGGCGGGCCGGCTCGACCACGACTCCGAAGGTCTCCTGCTGCTGTCCAATGACGGCGCCCGCATCGCCCAGATCAGTTCGCCGAAATTCAAGTGGCCCAAGACCTACCTGATCCAGGTCGAAGGCATCGCCAGCGAAGAGCAGTTGCAGGCGCTCGCCGCCGGCATGACGCTCAAGGACGGCCCGACCTTGCCGGCCAAGGCGCGCAACCTGCAGGTGATTCCCGATTGGCTGTGGCCGCGCACGCCGCCGATCCGCTCGCGCAAGACCGTGCCCGACAGCTTTGTCGAGCTGACCATTCGCGAGGGGCGCAACCGCCAGGTGCGGCGCATGAGCGCCGCCGTGGGCTTGCCGACGCTGCGCCTGATTCGTATCGCCATCGGGCCATATCGCCTGGATGGCCTGGCACCCGGGCAGTGGCGCGAAGAATCGATGTAACGCCTGCCGGGCGCGCGACCGCGACCGCGATTCCCGAAAATTTCCACCGGAGGCTGTCACATGAGTTCACGCTGGCGTTCCCTGCTGCTTTGCCTTGCCCTTTGGCCGGTCCTGGCGATTGCCGCGCCTGATCCCGCGGCCGGCAAGGCGCTGCATGCCCTGTTCGATGCCGACTGGGAGCGGCAGTTGAAGGAGAGCCCGGTCGGCGCCAGCTTCCTGGGCGACCCGCGCTACAACGACCGCTGGGCCGACCTGAGTCCGGCCGCGATCGAGGCCTCCGAGCAGGCCGTGCGCGATTCGCGCGTGCAACTGCTGGCGATCGATCGCGCGGCACTGTCCGAGGCCGACCAGCTCAACTACGACATCTACCTGCGTCAACTCGACGACCAGATCGCCGGTTACGCGTTCCCGACCGAGTTCATGCCGGTGAGCCACCAGGGCGGCGTGCATTCGATCGCCGACTCCTTGCTGCAGAGCCTGCGCTTTGAAGGCGAAAAGGATTACGCGGACTGGATTGCCCGCCTGCGCGCCTATGGCGTGTACATGGACCAAACCATCGCCCTGATGCGCCAGGGCATGGCCAGCGGCTGGACGCCGCCGAAGGCGATCATGGTGCGGGTGCCTGCGCAGATAGCCGCGCAGATCGTCGCCCGGCCCGAGGACAGTTCCTACTACGCGCCATTCGTGACGATGTCTTCGAACGTATCGGCGGCCGAGCAGGCGAAATTGCGCGCGCAGGCGAGCGCGGCGATTACGGCAACGGTAATGCCGGCGCTGAAACGGTTCCAGGTTTTCTTCAACGAAGAGTACCTGCCCGCCGCTCGCAGTTCCGCGGCTGCCGGCGACTTGCCCAACGGCAAGGCCTATTACGACTACCTGGCGCGCTACTACACGACCACCGACATGGGCGCAGCGCAGATCCACGAGCTGGGCCTGAAGGAAGTCGCGCGGATCCGCGCCGAGATGGAAAAGATCCGCGTGGAAGTCGGCTTCAAGGGCGACCTGCCGGCTTTCTTCAGCTACCTGCGCAATGATCCGAAATTCCACTACAACAGCAGCGAGCAATTGCTCACCGCCTACCGCGCGATGGCCAAGCGCATCGATCCCGAATTGACAAGGCTGTTCGCGACGCTGCCGCGCGCGCCGTATGGCGTGGTGCCGATTCCCGAAAAACTCGCACCGGATTCGACCACGGCCTACTACAACGCCGGTTCGGCCGATGGTCGTCGCGCCGGCGCCTACAACGTGAACCTGTACAAGCCCGAGACCCGGCTGATCTGGGAAATGCTGCCGCTGACCATCCATGAGGCGGTGCCCGGCCACCACTTGCAGATTTCAATCGCCAACGAGTTGCCCGATCAACCGATGTTCCGTCGCCAGGGCAGCTTCACCGCTTTCGTCGAAGGCTGGGCCCTGTATGCCGAGCAACTGGGCTACGACATGAACCTGTACGCCGATCCGTACGACCGGATGGGCCAGTTGAGTTACGAAATGTGGCGTGCGGTGCGCCTGGTGATCGATACCGGCATGCACAGCCAGGGCATGACTCGCCAGGAGGCAATAGATTATTTCAAGGCGAACGCGCCCAAGTCGGACAACGACATCACCAACGAGGTCGATCGCTACCTGGCTACTCCGGGCCAGGCGCTGGCGTACAAGCTGGGGCAGATGGATATTTCACGTTTGCGCGCGAAGGCCAAGGCAAGCTTGGGCGAGCGCTTCGATCTGCGCACCTTCCATGACCAGGTGCTGGGCGGCGGCGCGCTGCCCTTGTCGGTGTTGGATGCGCGCATGGACGCTTGGATCGACGCGCAGGTCGCGGCTCCGCGCTGAGGCCGGGCGCGCGAAGTTCCGACTCGGCGGCGATGGTATTCAAGGATCATTTTTCCGGCCACGCGCCCGCCTATGCGGACGCGCGGCCAGGCTATCCCGCGTCGCTGTTCGACTGGCTGTCCGGACAATGTCGCGGGAATGAACTGGCCTGGGACGCCGGCTGCGGCAACGGCCAGGCCAGCCTGGCGCTGGCCGATGGTTTCGACGCGGTGTTCGGCAGCGATCCGAGCGCCGCGCAGATTGCCAGCGCCGCACCGCATCCGCGAGTCCGTTACGCCGTCGAGGCCGCCGAACGCTGCAGCCTGGCCGACGCCAGCGCCGATCTGGTCACGGTGGCGCAGGCCTATCACTGGTTTGATCACGCGCGCTTCTGCACCGAGGCTGCACGAGTCCTGGTTCCGGATGGCGTGATCGCCCTGTGGAGCTATGCCGAATCGCGTGTCGATGCGGGCGTCGATGCTGTGTTCGACGAGCTGCACAATCAGCGACTGGCTGGGGATTGGCCGGCCGAACGCGGACACGTGGTAAACCGTTACCGCGGCCTGCCATTTCCATTTGCTCCCGTGGCGACGCCGCCATTCGAGATGCGCTGTCAGTGGAACTTGGCGCAATACCTGGACTATCTGCGCAGCTGGTCGGCCTGTCAGCACTACCGGCAGCGCACCGGCCGCGACGCCGTCGATGAAATCGCACCGGCGATGGCCGCGGCCTGGGGTGATCCGCAGGCCGCGCGTCTGGTGCAATGGCCGTTGCTGGTGCTCGCCGGCCGAAACCAGTCGAGCTAGCAGCCGGCGACTCAGGGCTTGCGCTTGCTCGGGGCCTTGCGGACCGGCTTGGCTTTCGCGGGCGCCGCTTTTCCGTCGCCGCGCATTTTCCTGGCGGCGAGGGTTTTCGGTTTTGCGCGCGCGGCAGGCGCTGCGGCTGCCTTGCCGTTCGCGGCCGCTTTCTTGCGGCTTTTCACTACCGCGACGGCCAGACCGACGCCGGCCAATGCGACGGCGCCGGCGATGGCCGCCACGGGATTGCGGCGGACCGCGGCAGCGGCGGCTTTGCTGCCTTTGCGGGCCAGGGCCAATCCGGCTCCGACCGAGACCACGTCCTTGATCTTCGGCAGGTTGCGCGCCAGGGTGGTGCCGACCTGGCTATGGACGGCCGCGTCGGTCACCGCCGTTCCGGCTTCACGGACGAGATTCCAGCTGGTGGTCAGCATTTTTTCGGTTGGACTGGTCATGGCGCTTGCTCCGGGGTTGCGGTTGCGGGCGAAGGGTGAATCTACTCCGCCAAGTTACCCCAATCCATATGAACGGTTTCCGTCCATCGGGCGCGGGCAGTGGGAAACAATCGCACGCGCCCCTCAGGTGCCGCGCGGCTTGGCCCGGTGGGTAGGCGCCGCCGCCCAGGGATCGTCCGGCCACGGGTGTCGCGGATAGCGTCCCTTCATCTCCTTCCTGACTTCCGGATAGGTGCGATCCCAGAAGCCCTTCAGGTCCTGGGTGACTTGCAGTGGCTTGCCGCCGGGCGAGAGCAGATGCAGGGTCAGCGCAACCCGGCCGTCGCAGATGCGCGGGGTATCGGCCAGGCCGAACAGTTCCTGCAGCTTGACCGCAAGCACCGGTGCGCCGTCGTGCTGGTAGTGGATGGAACGTTCCATGCCCGAGGGGACTGCAATCGCGCGCGGGGCGAGCTGGTCGAGCTTCTGTCGCTGGCTCCAGTCCAGAAGCGATTTCAGTGCTTCGGCGAGCTCGGATTCGGCCAAGGCCTCGAGCCGGGTCTTGCCATGCAAAGCGGGCCGCAGCCACCGTCCGCGCGCGTCGAGCAGGGCTGCGTCGGAAAAATCGGGCAGTCCAAGCTCAGGCATCCAGGCGTGCAGGCAGCGGGCGCGCTCGCGCCACTGCCGCAATCCATCTGTCCACGGCAGCGCGTCGATGCCGAGCTCGGCCACTGCGTCGGACAAGGCTTCGGCGGCCATCGCCGGATCGATCCGGCCAGCCGGTTTCGATTCCAGGATGATCTTGTCGAAGCGCAGTTCGCGCCGCGCCTGCAACGCCCGCGCAGCCGGGTCCCAGTGGACGAAGTCGCGTTCGACGAAACGCGCCGGGAAATCCCTGCGCAAGCGCGCCTCATCAAGCGGGGCTCCGCGCTGTACCTGTGAGTCGCGGGCGTCGAAGCGTAATTCGCTGGCCACGATCCACGGCTCGCCGAACAAGGCGCTGTCGTCGAAGATGCGCGCCATGCGGCCATTGGCCAACTGGTAGCGGCGCGGGTCACCCGGATGCTGGCGCGCGATCCGCTCCGGAAACGCGTGCAGCAGCAGGTCGCCAAGCCAATGCGCCGGCGCCGATGCCGGTGGACGGCTCTCGCAACGCAGGCGTCGCCGCCATTGCTGGCTGGCCTGATCGATCGTGGCAAGCGCGCCGCGGTTGCCGTTCGTCGGTGCGCGGCCGGCGCGAAATGCCGCCAGCGCCTGCCAACGCGCCGCCCAGTCATCGCCGCGATAGCCCTTCAATGGATCGCGTGCTTCGAGCAGGGCGGCCAGGTCGCAGGCCAGGGCGCGTTCCTCGCCGTCATCGCCCGAAAGCAGCATGGCCGCCAGTCGCGGATGCGTGCCCAGCGACAGCATCCGCGCACCGAAAGCGGTGATGCGCAGACTGTCGTCCAGTGCGCCGAGTCGTTGTAGCAGCTCCTGCGCGGCGGCCATCGCGCCAGTCGGCGGCGCATCGAAAAAGCGCAAGTCGCTCGATCCCCAGGCCGCCAGTTCGAGGCGCAACGCGGTCAGTTCGGTCTGGGCGATTTCCGGCGTACGCGCCGGGTCGAGACGCTGCGACTCGGGCCACAGCCGGTAACAGAATCCTTCGGCGACTCGACCGGCGCGGCCGGCGCGCTGGTCGGCGGAAGCCTGCGAGATGCTTATGGTTTCCAGCCGCGAGAAGCCGCTGTTGGGATCAAAGCGCGGCTCGCGCGCCAGGCCCGCATCGATCACCACGCGCACGCCGGGCAGTGTCACGCTGGACTCGGCGACATTGGTCGCCAGCACCACGCGACGACGGCCCTGTGGATCGGGCGACAGCGCTTCACTCTGTCGCTCCAGCGGCAGCTCGCCATGCAAGGGAACGACGTGGATCCCTCCGCGCGCGTTGTCGCCGTCAATGGCGGCCAGCAGTTTCTCCGCTTCGGTGATTTCCCGCTGCCCGGGCAGGAACACCAGGACGTCGCCGGGATGCCTGGCCAGCGCGGCATCGACGCAACGCCTGAGCTGGAAGCCGAGCGCCTCGCCGCGTCGCGCCGGGAAGTGCGCGATCTCGACCGGGAAACTGCGGCCGGCCGAACTCAGGCGCGGCGCATCGATGAAGCGGGCCAGCTTCTCGCCATCGAGCGTGGCCGACATCACCACCAGGCGAAGGTCCGGGCGCAATTGCGCTTGCACGTCCAGCGCCAGCGCCAGGCCGAGGTCGCCGCTGAGGTGTCGCTCGTGGAACTCGTCGAAGATGATCGCAGCCACGCCTTCAAGCGTCGGGTCGTCCTGGATCAATCGAGTCAGGATGCCCTCGGTGAGAACTTCGACCCGGGTCGCCGCGGACACCTTTTTCTCGAAACGGATGCGATAGCCCACCGTGTCGCCGACCGCTTCGCCAAGCTGCGCGGCCATGAAGCCGGCGGCGGCCCGCGCGGCCACGCGGCGCGGCTCGAGCATCAGGATCTTGCCGCCGTCGCGCCATTGCGCAGCGAGCATCGCCAGCGGCACCTGGGTGGTCTTGCCGGCGCCGGGCGGGGCTTCGAGCACCAGGCGCGGCTGCGCGTCGAGCATGCGCAGGATGTCCGGCAACAGGGGAGTGATCGGGAATTCGACGGGGCGCACCGGGAAAGTCTAGGCCATCGGAGGCATCAGCTAGAATCGGCACAGTCTTTTGCTCGCGCGAAGCCATGGAACTGATCGACATCGGCGCCAACCTGGGCCACGAGAGTTTTGCCCACGACCTGCCTGCGGTGCTGGACCGGGCGCGCGCCGCCGGCGTGGTGCAGATGGTGGTGACCGGCGCCAGCCGCGAGGGTTCGCGGCAGGCGCTCGAGATCGCGCGCGCCCATCCGGGCTTGCTGTTTGCGACCGCCGGCGTGCACCCGCACCACGCCAGCGAATACACCGAGGAGGCCGACGCCGAACTGCGCGCGCTGCACGCGGCAGCCGAGATCGTTGCCGTCGGCGAGTGCGGACTGGATTACCACCGCGACTTCTCGCCGCGGCCGATGCAACGGCGCGCCTTCGAGCGGCAACTGCAGATTGGCGTCGATACCGCCAAGCCGCTGTTCCTGCACCAGCGCGATGCCCACGAGGACTTCCTGGCGATCCTGGGAAATTTCGCAGGACGCATCGGTCCGGCGGTGGTGCATTGCTTCACCGGCACCGAGGCGCAGCTGCGCGAATGCCTGGATGCCGGCTACTACATCGGCATCACCGGCTGGCTGTGCGACGAGCGTCGCGGCCTGCATCTTCGCGAAATGGTCCGCTTCATCCCGGCCGACCGGCTGCTGATCGAGACCGATGCGCCCTACCTGCTGCCGCGCACCGTGCGCCCGCTGCCTTCGCATCGGCGCAACGAGCCGATGTACCTGCGCCATATCGTCGAGGAGCTGGCCAGGGACCGCCACGAACCGGTCGCGCAGACGGCGGCGGCGAGCACCGCGGCCGCGCGCGGGTTCTTCCGGCTGCCGGTTGCGCGCGCGGCCTTCGAAAAACAGTAAGGGCAGCGCGCGCCGCGCCGCTTGGACGCGTCGCCGCCGCCGACGCTCCGCCGCGTCCGTCAGCGGACGGTGCCGCCGTCCTTGTCCTTGCCGAAAAATTTCTTCACCAGCGCGGCGCCGCCGACCAGCAGCAGCACGATGAACTTCTTGGCGGCAAGCAAGAGCACGCCCAGCTTGGCGAACAGTCCCGCCTTCGCCGCGATGCCACCGCCGACCAGCGCGGCCAGGCCATAGGCGGCCAGCTTGTCGCTGCCCGGCTTGTAGTCGGCGTAGCGGTGGCCGCTGTCGAACTCGGCCATCGGCAACACCCGGGTCATCCCGTCGCGAACCAGGGCGAGGTCGTTCATGCCGGCGATGGCATTCAGGCTAAGGAAGCCCTCGCGGCCGAGCACGCGGATGTCGTAGTTCAGGGCATGCTGGCTGCTGTCGCCGAATTGCAGTTCCTTGGCCCAGTAGATCTTCTTCGCGGCGGAGTCGTAGTGCGGAGGCTGCGCCCAGCCGATCAGTTCCACGGGGTCATAGCCGGCTTCCTTGCGCTCGGCGTTGGCCTCGTGGGTCTGCTGCTTCATGTCGGCCAGCACCTGCGTGTAATCGATCTTGCTGGCGTCGGCGTCGGACACGTAGCCTTCGCTGCTGTAGGTCACCAGCACCGCCCAGCCATGGTCGGAATCGAGCGGCGCATTGTCCGGAACCAGCAAGCCGATGACATCGTCATCCGGCGGGTTTCCCCACAGTTCCTCGAGCACGCGCCGGGTGTCGTCGTGCCCCA
>Ga0315287_10004957_pt1 | contig 13044 bp, 10 predicted proteins | sample YL17G11_0_MG_FD_205037 | JGI IMG/M metagenome (GOLD analysis project Ga0315287, IMG submission 205037) | Sediment microbial communities from Yellowstone Lake, YNP, Wyoming, USA - YL17G11_0 | ecosystem: Environmental > Aquatic > Freshwater > Lake > Sediment | place: USA: Wyoming | collected...
TGATTCCTTGGTCCCGACCTTTCCCAAGGCATCACAGATGGCTCCCAATGCAGCGTCTGTAAGAAGGTTTTTCTGGAAGAGGCCCCCCAATCTTTTTATCCCTCTTTTCTCAATGATTTCGATGAGAATCTGTTCTACGGTTTTTCCTTCGATTGTTAGGTTTCCCGAGGTGCCGAAGGCATGGTAGATTTGGGTTTCAAGTTGTTCCATTTGTGGAGAAGGGGCATCGAATATATGTTTGAGGATTCCAAGCATCTTTTCAACACCCTTTGCGCTTCTCATCATCCCGAGGCACCACATCGCCCTTTTCCGAACCTCTAAATCTGGGTCGTCAAGGCTCGAAAGAAAGATTTCTTCTCCCTCGGAGCCTCCGATTTGGCAAAGAGTATGGATTCCCTGTTCCCTCAATTTGGGATGTTCGTGAGAGGTATACCTTCTCAAGACCTTCATGAGAGGGATTTTCCACTGTCCAGATTTGATCTCTCCAAGAACCCTGAGAATATCGCAGGTCGTTTCGACAGAGATCTGCTGTTCTTCTAATTCTTTTAAGAGATGGACGGCAGCGACAGGTCCGATCTGGATGAGGGCCTCACAAGCGTTCTTCCTCACCCATTGATCCTCGCTGCTTTTCAAAATGGACAGAAGGGGAAGGATAGCCCCAATTTCGAGGGAGGCGAAGATGGGAACGATGGCAGTCCGGATCTCCTTTTTCCCCGCCAGGAATTTTTCCTTGAGTAGAAGGGGGATCGAGCCTTGTCCAATCTCCTCCATGACCTGGCCGGCCAATAGAGCCCACATCGTTTTTTGGTGAAAATGGTGTCTCAGTGTTTCAAGGATGCGAAGGGTCTCTGGATACCGATCCCTCCGGATCAGTTCGGGAATCATCTGAACGAAGGAATGGGCCACGTCGAGAAATTTCTCTTTCTCTTTGGCATGGTCGAGCTGTTTGAAAAACTGATCGGTATAATTGAGAAACTTATCCGTCAGTCTCTCGAGCAGAATTTTATCTTTCAGTTCGGGCGTCAGCCCTTCAAGGTCGATCAGCCCTTGTCGAAAAAATTCCTCAAGAAGGTCGACCGCCTCCTTCGTCTCGGTCTCTTTCAGTCGATGACAGATCTTCTTAACCAAGCGATCCGATTTCTTTTCGTAGAGGTCTTCCTTCTGAAGCTGCTTGAGGGCGAGGTGTTCCCGCAGAAAGATCTTAGAAGTGCTCCAGAGGTATTGTTTCTGTAAGAAGGAAAGGATTTCATTTTCAATGAACTCCTCCCGACTATCGGAGGATGAAGCAAGGTCGCTGTTTCTTAAGATCGCGCAAAGAAGGTCGGACTGTCGAATCGGACGGAGGGCATCCCGGAGAAGATTTTTTTGAATATCGTGGATCTCTTGTCCCAACATTTTTTGAAAATGGGGGATCATTTTTAGATCCTTCCTCATTCGGGAAAGCGTGAGACGGGCCCTCCAGGGCATTTCCCGCTCCGGGGCAAGGAGTTCTTCGTTGAAGATGTAAGAGATGTTGAAGATCCCGCGGCTGTAAAGGGCTTGGGCAAACCGATCCTTGTCCTGTTTCCTTCGGGTATCTACTAAGGAGGGTTCGCTCATAATATCAACGAACTGGGTGAATTCTGCTTGAGCCATTCGACTTTTAAGAGTGAGGCTGATCAGGTCTTTCCGTTCTAAATATTTCGCAAATCTTGGGACATAGAGTTCTCCCATTCCCTTCATCATGATTCGACTTAATCTTTGTGTCTCCGGAAGAACACCCTCTGCAAAGATCTCCTGCTTCTCCTGTTCCTCCCTCACCAAAAACGTCAGCTCATCTTCACCTTCAAAAAGTTTCTTAAACAGTTGGTAGAGTCCTTCCTTTGCCTTTTTCGATTCAGGATGTTCAGGGGTGTAATATCCTGTTCTCAAAAAGGCTTGGATGAGGTGAAGGACGAAATCGCTCAGCCTTGATTGAAGTTTCTGGAGGCGCTCGACCTCTTCTGGTGGAAGACCTTCAGGAATTCCCTCCAAACCTTTTTTCTGAGGAATGGGCGGAGTGATTTTTGGAGTCACCATAAAATCTTCTTTATCAAAATATGCCAGAATACCCCCCGGCTCTGCTGGGGGGATGAATGGCCTACCCTCTCCCCTGGGGGGCATAAGCGCTAACTTAAACCGATTTTGATGCCCCGTGAGAGGGCATCGATGACAATAGCCCGGCGATTCATCGCCGGGTGCAAATAAGATAAAACAGAAGTCCCATCGGGACGATTGAAAACGATGTGGATATATAGGCTGATGTAAGAATTCGTCATTCCTGATCCCTATTTCATTCGTCCCTATGGGACTTCACTTATGATTCGTGATACCGGCGATAAATCGCCGGTCTATTTTCGAATATCCCTATTGGGATCTTCACATAAATCTGCCCCTTGTTCATAAGTTAGCGCTTATGCCCCTGGGGGGAGAGGGTTAGGGTGAGGGGGAAATGATCTAATCATCACCCCCACCTTCATCCTCCCCCATCCCCGCCATAATTCAGCGGGATCTTCGACAAGGGGGAGGAAAGTTTTTTAAAGAATTAGATGCCCTGCAGCTCTGCTGCGGGGTACTTCATGCTTAAATGTCACAGAATCTGCACGGGTTGTCAAGATAGGAATTCGAGAGTTCTGAAAAACGAGTACAAACGCATTCAATCATATTACCCCCTACCCTCTCCCTCAAGAGACTGTGTCGTAATCATGAGAGAGGGTAGATTCAGGCGGAATCCCGCCGTGGCGGGATCAGGCTCCTCAGCTTTAGAATGCGGTCGTTTAAGGTTATGGGTAATCAACCTTCTTAGAAATGGGATTCTCTTCATGGGTTTGGAACCCCGAAGCTGAGCAATGAATGGTTTCCGCCCTGCCTTCGTCCCGCAAGGCGGGACTACGCGCAGGCAGGTCTAAAGCTTCGTCACCCGACCGCCTGTTCCGTGTTGAAGCGGAAGTAGTTTCTCGTTGATTACGACGCAGTCTCCAAGGAGGGAGTCGAAGGATTGACTTTTGGAAGGAAGGTTGATTACATTTTAAGGAAAACGTAATATTGCCAAGAGATGCCTTCCTTTTAGGAAACAGAAAATGGTGAAGTCATTTAGGACCCTTAAAGATGATTTTTTTGAGAACCGATGGCGAATCCTCATCGGGCTGATCGCCCTACTCATCGTCGATGTTCTCCAACTCTTTATCCCGAGGATCGTCAAATATGCGATCGACGATCTTACCTCGGGGGCAATCTCTTCTTCTTCTCTTCTACTCTACGGTCTGGAGGTTCTCATTCTGGCTTTAGGCATCGGTGGGGGTCGATATGTCTGGAGATACCTCCTCTTGGGGGCGGCCCGTCGGGTGGAAAAGGCGCTAAGAGAACGTCTCTTTCTCCACCTTCAAACTCTCTCCTCTTCCTATTTCTCTCGGACGAAGGTTGGGGACCTGATGGCCCACGCGACCAACGACATTGATGCGGTCCGGATGTCCATCGCATTGGGGGTTGTTTTCTTGGTGGATACAATTATCCTGGGAGTACTGACAATCTGTTTTATGATTTATATCCATCCTCTATTGACCCTCTATGCCATCCTTCCCATGCCATTGATCACTGTGATCACATTCCTCTTTAGCAGGGTCGTCCACAAGCGTTTCGAGATCCTTCAGAAGACCTTTGCCTCAATCACCGAAAGGGTGAGGGAGTCCATTGCAGGTATCCGAGTCATCAAGGCCTATGTTCAAGAGGAGAAAGAAAGAGAGAAACTCTCCTGGCTGAGCCAGGATTATATGCAGAAGAATTTGAGCGTGGCCAGGGTATGGGGGATGTTTTTCCCCGTCATCCTGTTCTTCTCCAACCTCTCCATGGCAATCGTCCTCTACCTAGGAGGAAAGCTGACCATTTTTCAATCGATCTCCGCTGGAGATTTTGTGGCCTTCATGAGCTATCTCGGAATGTTTGCCTGGCCGATGATGGCACTGGGCTGGGCGATCAATGTGATCCAAAGAGGAGCCGCTTCCATGGATCGCCTGAACCGCATTTTTGAAGAGATTCCAGAGATCTCTGACTCGTCAGGGGCTGTCGAATCAGGTCCATTGAAAGGGAGAATCGAGATGAAGGGTCTGGCCTTTTTTCCAGGTAGCAGAGGGGATCCTCTCCTCAAGGACATCGATCTGACCATCCATGAGGGCGAGAGAATGGTGATTGTTGGAAGGACCGGATCTGGAAAGACGGTCTTGTGCAATCTGCTGGCCCGGATCTTAGAATCTCCCAAAGGGTGCCTTTTCTTTGACGGAATCGAAATCCATCGTATTCCCCTTGAGGTCCTGAGAAGATCGATCGGGTATGTCCCCCAAGACACTTTCCTCTTTTCCGATACGATTCGGGAGAATATCGCCTTCGGAAGGCTCGACACCACTGAAAAAGAGATTGAAGAGGCGGCACGTATCGCGCAGATTTACGATGAGGTCATGGAGTTTCCAGAAGGCATCAATACAGTGATTGGCGAGAGAGGAATCACCCTGTCCGGAGGCCAAAGGCAAAGGGTGGCGATTGCGAGGGCCATTCTGATGAATCCACCGATCTTCATACTCGATGATGCGCTTTCATCCGTGGACATTCAAACGGAGGAACGAATTCTTGAAGGGATGGAGAAGGTCCTTCAAGGGAAGACAAGCATTCTCATCACCCACCGAATCGCTCCCCTCCGAAGAGCAGATCGGATCGTCGTTCTGGACGAGGGGAGGGTGGTAGAGATGGGGAACCATAACACCCTCCTCTCCAAGGGAGGGATCTATGCTGACCTCTATTGGCAGAGGCAATTGGAAGAAGAATTGGAAAAGGAGAGGTAGGCAGAGGTCAGAGGAGCGTCCTCTCCGAGGACTTGAGGAGCGTTCTCCTTCAGAGAACTTAAGGTGAGAGGTTAAAGGCAAATTCGTCAAGCCTCAAACCTCAAACGAAGTGATCCTCAAGCGGAGCGATTTCCTATCAGCGGAGCGCTCCTCATACGGGTGTATTAGGCTATGTACACTGATTTCGGCTATATGGAAGAGGGCAAATTAGGGAAGCCCTACGACCTGAAGCTGATGGCCAAATTGGGGGAATTTCTCCGACCTTATTGGGCTCTCATGGGGCTGTCCCTTCTCTTCGTTTTGATCATGGCTGCTTTAGACCTCCTCATCCCCTATCTGACCAAAGAGGCCATTGATCGCTATATCATCATTTCCGCGAGAGAGGTCGTCTTAAGGGGAGATGGGTCGCCAGAGGAAAAACGCCTCTGGGATCAATATGGTAAGGATTTCATCCCTACAAAGGAGAAGGGGAAGTTTCTTCTTTCTCCAGAGGTGTTGCGATCCATGGATCGAAGGGAGGCAGCAAATTTCCAAAAATTTGGGCTCCTTTCGGAAAATCGATATTACCTGTTTGTTCCCCAGAGGCCGGAAGATGAGGAATTATTGAAAAAGTATTCCACCTTTTTTGAGAAAAGTGGTTCCCACTGGTTCATCTCCTTGGATCGAATAAAGGAATTAAGAAAAGAGGATCTCCTCGCCCTGAGGCAGAGGGATGTGAGAGGGGTTTTTCACATCGCTCTCCTCGTTGTTTTCATCCTCATCGCTAATTTTGGATTGAATTTCTTTCAGGTCTATGCCATGGAGGTGGCAGGCCAAAAAATGATGCACGACCTTCGAATGAAGGTTTTCTCTCATCTCCAAAGCCTCCCCGTCTCCTTTTTCGATAAGAATCCGGTAGGTCGGTTGGTCACACGATTGACCAACGACATCCAGAACGTTCACGAAATGTTCACTTCTGTTCTGATCCATCTTTTCAAGGATATTTTGCTTCTCATCGGGATCATTATCATTCTTCTTCGCCTCAACCGAGACCTTGCCCTGGTTTCATTCTCTGTCCTCCCCCTGATCTTCATCACGACCCTCTTCTTCAGCCACCGGGCTCGGGATGCGTTTCGAGAGATCCGGTTAAAGATTGCGCAAATCAACTCTTTTCTTCAGGAAAATTTTTCAGGTATTAAGGTGGTTCAACTCTTTCGAAGGGAAGAAGAGAATGGCCGGCGATTTCAGAAAATCAATGAGGGGCATTACTTGGCCAACATGAAACAGATCTCTATCTATGCTCTCTTTGTCCCCCTCGTCGAAATCTTGAGCTCAGGAGCGATCGGCCTTCTCCTCTGGTATGGAGGGGGAAAGGTGATTCAGGAGACGATTACCCTCGGGGCTCTGGTCGCCTTCCTTTCCTACATCAGAATGTTCTTCCAGCCGATTCGAGACCTTTCCGAAAAGTATAATATCCTCCAATCGGCGATGGCCTCGCTGGAGAGAATCTTCTCATTGCTCGACCAGGAGCAAAAGATTTCGGAACCCCTTTTTCCTAAGAGAGGAGAGATTAAAGGCAATATCGAATTTGATCGTGTCTCCTTCTCTTACAATGGAGAAGATAGAGTTCTGGAAGAGGTTTCTTTCTCCGTCCACGAAGGTGAAACAGTTGCCGTTGTGGGCGCCACCGGGGCCGGAAAGACCTCTTTGCTGCACCTCCTCGAACGGTTCTATGAGTTGGAGGAAGGCGCCATCCTTATCGACGGGATCGATATTCGAGAGAGAGATATTTCTCAACTCCGATCACAAATTGGACTGGTCATGCAAGACACCTTTCTATTCGCCGGAGATATCGTGGAGAATATTCGCCTGGGGGATCAGAGGATGGATGAAGGTAGGGTGCAAGAGATAGCCCGAGTGGTCAACGCAGATAAGTTTATACGGCGATTACCGAACGGATATCATACAAAGGTGGGCGAGGGAGGAGAAGCATTATCTGCAGGGGAGAGGCAATTGTTGGCCTTTGCAAGAGCTTTGTACATGAACCCAAAGATCCTCGTCCTCGACGAGGCGACTTCTCATATTGATCCCGAGACCGAACGGTTAATTCAAGAGGGCCTGGCACAGTTGCTCAAAGGGAGGACAGCAATCATCATCGCCCACCGTCTCTCCACGATCCAGCATGCTGATCGGATCGTCGTTCTTCATAAGGGAAAGGTCCGAGAGATAGGAACCCATCCGGAATTGATTGGAAAGAGGGGTCTCTATTTCAGACTTTACCAGATGCAGTTCGGCACCCAATGAATTGCGGAATAGAAAGCTCCTGATTTTGTATGAATTTAGCCTTTTTAAAAATGAATTTCAAAAACCAAAGAAATTAAAAGAATCACTATAAAATCCCCCTCTATCCCCCTTTGCCTGTCTATGACAGGAAAAGGATTACCAAAGGGGGAAGCTAATATCTCCTCCCTTTGGAAAAGGGAGGCAGGGAGGGATTTTCAAAGCGCTAAAGTATTACCTGATTCTTAGTTCCGAATTCCGCATTCCGAACTCCGCAATGGAATTAGGTTGACAAAACGAGGAGGCTGTCCTATATAGGAGAGAGGTCTTATGGAAGAAAGGGACGAACAATCTCCAGCCATCAATCCCGGAGAGGAGAAAAAGCGAGAGGTGGATCTCAATGCCCTGTTTCCAGGGAAGGATTATGATCTCAATCGACTTTTCCCTGATGAAGGGACGAAGAAGCTTCTCCATGAATTAAAGCGAAATAGGCGGGATATCGAACGGTTTATCAAGAGCCTTCATGTCGAGGAGGAGTAAATGAAGTGCCCTCGTTGTAGTGAAACATTACCTTTTCTCGTCTGTCCCGAATGTAAAGGGGAAATACCGGACAAGAGTCATTATTGCTGCTGGTGTGGAAATCCGATAATGATCAAGGAGGGGGGGAACGATTTCTCCGAACGCAAATTGTGCAGCGATGGCAGCTGTATTGGTGTCATCAATGAAGAAGGAATTTGTAATATCTGTGGAAAGCCTTATACCGAAGAGCCGGTATGATAATAGATGATAACCAAATTCCAAGCACCAATAATCAAATAAATTCTACATGACGTGTTTGTCGCCCTCGGACCATGAAATACAACCTACTTCCCTCCCCCTTGACGGGGGAGGGTGAGGGTGGGGGTGAAGGGGAGGGGAGGGTTATTTTCTACGTAATTCTAATGACCAATAACCAAACTTGTTGCTTTAAATCATTTTTTAATTTGGTTATTGGAATTTGGTCATTGGTGATTATTTGGAGCTTGGTATTTGGTGATTGGAATTTACTTAATCGAGCTGTGATTGGGAATCTTCCTTCTTCACAACGAGGCGGGGGGTCAGATAAGTATGGAAAGGCTTTTCGGCCCAAGGGGGTAGGTCACATTGACAGCCGGAATGACAATGATTACTTTATCTGTGTAGATGAGCACCAATACTTTTGCAGGAGGAAGACATGATATTCTTACCAAGGGGGGGTACGGATAAAGAGGAGAGGGGAAAAGATGACAAGATTTCTGTTCCTAATGAACTCCCTATCCTTCCTTTAAGAGGGACTGTGCTTTTCCCCGATTTGATTCTGCCCATTATGGTGGGTAGGAAGAAGTCAGTGAAATTGATCGATGACGCAATGGATTCGGACCGCATTATAGGGATCATCACTCAAAAACGGTCTGAAACCGAAGACCCCAAAGAGAACGATCTTTATTCGGTGGGCGTGGCCGCACTGATCCTGAGGATGATTCGAGAAATGGATGGAAGCCAGCGGGTAATTGTCCAAGGGATCTCCAGGATAAAGGTGGGAGAATACATTCAGAGAGAGCCCTATTTCAAGGCCAGGAGCGAAACGATCGAGGAAGGCCTTGCACAAGGGGTGGAGATAGAAGCCCTCATGATGAACTTGAAGAACCTCTTCCAAAGGGCCGTGGAATTGGCTCCTTACCTCACCGCCGAGCTGGGGACAATGGTCAATAACGTCAAATCACCCCCCATCCTCGCGGATCTAATCGCCTCCAATCTCAATCTTTCGACCCCTGAGAAACAGGGGATTTTGGAGACCTTCGATGTTCGAGAACGCCTGACCAAAGTTCATCTCTTTCTCAATAAAGAGGTTCAGGTATTGGAGTTGGGCAATAAGATCCAGTCTCAGGTAAAAGAGGATATGGATCGAACCCAAAGGGAGTACTATCTTCGAGAACAACTGAAGGCGATCAAGAAAGAACTGGGAGAATTGGACGAGCATTCTACAGAAATCAAGGAGCTCAGAGAGAAGATCAAAAAGGCGAAGATGCCTCCAGAGGCTTTGGCGACTGCGGAGAAAGAGTTGGATCGTCTGGCAAAGATTCCTCCTGTCTCGGCGGAATATACGGTGGCCAGAACCTATCTGGATTGGTTAGCCGAACTTCCATGGTCTGAAACGACGGGGGATAATCTCGATATCGATAATGCTCAGAAGATTTTGGATGAAGACCATTACGATTTGGAAAAGGTGAAGAAACGGATCTTGGAATACCTGGCTGTCAGAAAACTGAAATCCGATATGAAAGGGCCGATCCTCTGTTTCGTCGGTCCCCCAGGGGTCGGCAAGACCTCTCTCGGCAAGTCGATCGCTCGAACCATGGGACGGAAGTTCGTCCGGATCTCCCTGGGTGGGGTACGGGATGAAGCCGAGATCCGAGGGCATCGCAGAACCTATGTGGGTGCCCTGCCTGGCCGGATCATTCAATGGATCAAAAAAGCGGGATCGAATAACCCGGTCTTCATGCTGGACGAAGTGGACAAGATCGGGATGGACTTTCGCGGGGATCCCTCCTCCGCACTTTTAGAGGTACTGGATCCGGAGCAGAACTTTTCCTTCTCAGATCACTATATCGATGTTCCCTTCGATCTCTCAAAGGTAATGTTTATCACCACTGCGAATGTGCTCGATCCCATCCCTCCTGCCCTCAGGGATCGAATGGAGACCCTCGAACTTCCCGGCTATAGTGAAGATCAGAAGATGATGATCGCTAAGGAGTTTCTGATTCCCAAACAGATCAACGAGCATGGATTGAGTTCTGAGTTTATCGAGTTTCAGGATGCTGCCCTTCAGATGATCATCAGTTCTTATACCCGAGAGGCAGGGGTTAGAAATTTGGAGAGAGAGATCGCCGCCACCTGTCGCGGGGTGGCCAAGGATGTTGCTCGAGGGATTATGGAGAAGGTGGTCATCGTTCCAGAGAACTTACACAAATATTTAGGGCCGGTTAAATTCTTCCTCGAAGCGGCGGAGCGGACCTCTGAGCCAGGCGTGGCGACGGGTCTGGCCTGGACGCCTAGTGGAGGAGACATCATCTTTGTAGAAGCGACGAAGATGAGAGGAGAGAAGGGACTCACATTGACAGGGCAATTGGGAGATGTGATGAAAGAATCTGCCCAAGCCGCTTTGGCCTATGTTCGATCCAAGGCGAAAGGACTCGGCATTGAGGAGGACTTCTTTGAGAAGAATGATATTCATATCCATGTCCCAGCGGGTGCCATTCCAAAAGACGGTCCTTCGGCTGGAATAACCATGTTCGTAGCGCTGACCTCCCTTTTGACCAACAAGCCCGTCCGAAGCGACGTCGCCATGACCGGGGAAATTACATTAAGGGGTTTGGTCCTTCCCGTAGGAGGAATAAAGGAGAAGGTCCTGGCAGGGATGCGGGCGGGGATTAGGACGATCATCCTTCCAAAAAAGAATGAGAAAGACCTGGAGGAAATCCCAGAGCGAATTCGGAACGAGATGAATTTTAAGTTCATCCAAAGGATGGATGAAGCGATCGAATTGGCATTGAAGCACACAGAACCACGGAGCGAAGAACGCGAGGTGGTTAGCGCACCGAGTGCCTAAGGCCAAGAATTTCTCTTCCTTTTGTCCCCTGTGAGTATCTGACCATCCATGGTTAGTGGAGCCCCTGGGTCATAAACAATTTCCAAGCCCTGTACCTAATATGGTGCAGGGCAAGCACCAGCAAATAAAATAATTTCGAATGATCAACCCGCCTGGCAAAGAACTTTTTCGGTGGGCAGGTACTCAAAAATTTTATACGTTCGACGGCGCCAAACCCCGATTTTTAAATTGGGGTAAAAAGCGCCGCTCAGTATCAACCCTGAGCATACCCCGGGCTTCAGACCGGGGAGTCGAATGGGTTGATTATTGGTATCAATTTAGCCTTTTTAAAAAAGTTTCTTTTTTCATCTCGATAGACGGGGTTTTCTAACCCCGTCTTGGCGGGACAAGGATGTCCCGCCTATCGGATCCGGGGCTGATTTAGGGTTTTTCAAAGAGCTAAAGTGTTGCGATTATTGGAGTTTGATATCTTTCCTGTGGTCTATGGATTATCCTAAGCTCAGAGGCATCAATGCCTTTCAGGTCCAGATTTCAGGCCAAACCCTAATCTGCCTTCAGGATCCACAGAATGTCAGTGAGAAAGCCCTCTTTTTGCCCCCTCCTCTCTATTTCATTGTCTCCCTTTTTGACGGCCAACATTCGATTCTGGATATCCAGGCTGAATATATGAGGAGATTTGGGGAGTTTCTTTATACAGAAAAGGTACAGGAGATCATTGGTCAATTAGAGGAAAATCTATTTCTGGAAGGGGAGCGGTTTCAAGAGGCACGGAGGCTGAAGGAGGAGATTTTTAAGAGGACTCCGCTCCGTGAAGCCGCATTCGCTGGGAAAAGTTACGAGACCGATCCCGAACGACTAAGGGTTCAACTGGAAGGGTATTTCAAGGGATCGGATGGTCCAGGCCTTCCTGAAGAGAAAGAGGGCATGAATGGATTGAAAGGAGTGGTTGCCCCGCATATCGATTTTCAAAGGGGAGGGTTCTGTTATGCCTTTGCCCATCGAGAGATAGGGGAAAGAAATTCCTCCCGATGTTTTGTCATTTTCGGGACAGCCCACACCTCAATGGAATACCCCTTCTGTCTCACTCGAAAAGATTTTGTGACACCGCTGGGCACTTTGAATGGAGATAAGGAACTGATCGATTCTATCGAATCCCGATGTTCCTTTGATCTTTTTCAAGATGAAGGGGTCCACCGAAGCGAACATTCCATTGAGTTTCAATGTGTCTTCCTCCGTTACGTTTATCCAGAGCCCATTCCCCTAAAGATCGTCCCCATCCTCAGTGGATCATTCCATGAGGCGATTGAGAAGAAAATCTCACCGATGGAATTCAAACCGATCCGGCAGTTCATCGAAGCCCTCACAGAATCCATTTCATCCCTTGGGGAGAGGGTTTGTTACATCGCCAGTGCCGATCTTTCCCACATGGGCCATCAGTTTGGGGATCGGGAAGGTATAAGGGAATATGGTCTCAGAATCTTGGCAGAAGAGGATCAGGAGATGTTGGAATATGCGGAGAGAATGGATGGGGAGGGTTTCTTTTCATCGATTTCGAAAGAAAGTGATCGGAGGAGAATCTGTGGTCTCCCGGCCATCTATACCATGCTCAAGGTCCTCGAGGCCAAGAAGGGTAAACTCCTCAAGTATGGTCAGGCGTTCACTCCGGAGACCCAATCCGTGGTCTCCTTTGCGAGCATGGCGTTCTACTAAAATTGCGGAATTTAGATTGCGGAATGCGGAATTAAATTCTGAAATTCCAATTTAATAGGTTCGTTATTCTTTATCACTCATCAATCCGCATTTGAGTAAACCCCGTTAGAAAGGTGGGGGGGGGCCCGCCTTTACAAGGAGCTGATGGTTTCTATTTATACCATCCCCGGCATAAATGCCGGAGCTTTCTAACGGGGTAAATCAGGACGGTTTCTGCTTGATTTTATCAATGGAGGGGTAGAGCTCAGAAAGTTTCTTTTCCACATCCTGTGGAAGTTCAACCTGAAGGGTGAGGATCTTTTCTCTGAGAAGCGCTAGGGTTCCTAATTTCTCACTTACCTCTTTGGGCGTCACGCGGCTTAATCTTTTTGAGACCTCCTTCACCTCCCCATTGAGGAATTCTACCAGTTTCAATATTTCTGAAATCTTCTTTTGGGCCATCCTCAGTCTCCTCCTTCAAGTTTAGGTTCTACGATACCTGATTTAAAGATAAAAAGCAAATCTGTTTACCCCGTTAGAAAGCCCCGTCATTTATGGTGGGGATGATATTCATCTTAGAAAGGTAGGCGTTTAAAGCCTCACCCTTTCTAACGGGGT
>Ga0315287_10004958_pt1 | contig 13044 bp, 12 predicted proteins | sample YL17G11_0_MG_FD_205037 | JGI IMG/M metagenome (GOLD analysis project Ga0315287, IMG submission 205037) | Sediment microbial communities from Yellowstone Lake, YNP, Wyoming, USA - YL17G11_0 | ecosystem: Environmental > Aquatic > Freshwater > Lake > Sediment | place: USA: Wyoming | collected...
ATTGAAGCTTCGGTACTTGTAGCAGCATCCATTTGTGCGCCAGTAGCCCTTGATATACCACCAGCAGATTGTTTAAGTTTGGCAATCATGTCTAACGTTGCTTGAGCATCAGAATCGCCGCCGGCAATACGGGCCTGTAATGCCTTAATGTCGCCCGGTGATATTCCCTTCACAAGGGAATCTAGCCTATGTTGAGCTTCAACCGGATCTAAGGTTCGCATATCCTGCGCAAGCCGACCGATCTGAACACCAAGTGGACCGGCACCAGCATTCTGAAAAGTTTTGCCCATTTGTGTGAATATAGGATCAATAGATGCTGACATTTTTAAGAACATATCTCTTACATCAGTATCTTTGACTCCGGCCAAGGCTGCCGTCATATTCTTAGCGGCTTCTTCACCGTGTACAGCAGCAACCATAGTCGAATCAGACGATTTTGCAGCTTGTTGCATATTATCTATTAGTTGTTGTCTTGAAATTCCTACAGTTTGGGAAAGTCTACTAAATTGATTTGCTAATTTAAGAGAATCGGCAGATATCTGTTGAGCAGTCTTTGCACGAATATCAGAATAACCTCTTTCAGCCTCCATCATGCCACCAATTAGTTCCATAGATTCTGTACTACTGAATCCCATTCTCCTCATCTCTGTGGCCGATAGTGAAACTGCCTTACCAAACTTTTGCATACCTGTTACATTCATTGTGGTACTGTATTTTTCAGCAACTTTCTGAAGTTCTTGAAGTCTAATACCAGTTTGATTTACAAGCTGGTTCAATGCTTCAAATCCATCAGCAGTTGAATTATTTCCATTCATTACATTGATGCCGGATTTATACAATGAATCATATACATCAATATATTCTTCCTGCACACCCATAACCTTGTTACCAACGGAGGCAAGTCCAGAAAGAACATACGTTAGTTTTTCATCGGCGCCTTTAAGCTTCTTGCCACGGGCTAACGTTTCCTTATCGTCTTTTTCTAGATCTTTGTTGCGCTTCTTTGTCTTAGCGCCTTCTTCATTTTCTCGTTTGAGGTTCTTGAAGAGCTTGTCTAATTCGTTGTTTACTTTCTTTACATCATCACTGGAGGCTGCGCCACCTCCGCCTCCACCTCCGACACAGCATTTCTTAACGGCAGCAACTAGGTTCTTGGTTTCACCGAGCGATTTTCTAAGAAGTCCCTCAATTGTAAATAATGTCTGCTCAGTTGCCCAGGGAGGTAGGCCAGAATACGCATCAGTAAATGCGCCCTCGGCAACGCCTGTTATAAAAGTAGAATTATCAGCCATAAAAAGTATTGGTTATGTCCCGTGATAAATAAGTGAAAATAGTAATCAATACTATTTATCAAATTATTTCCAGAGGTAAATTATGGAACCACAAGTTCAACAAAACAATCCGCTGAAGCAGTATTTTAGAACATTTAAGCTGTATCTAAAAGTGCCTAGCGGTTCATCATATTATCCAGCATCTGTTCTCGAATATACAGATAGTGGAGAAATCGGTGTTATGCCGATGACAGGGAAAGATGAGCTTGCCCTTAAGAACCCAGATGCATTACTAAATGGCGAGGCACTTATTGAGGTGTTAACAAGCTGTGTTCCTGCACTCAAGAATCCAAAGGCTCTATTAACAAATGATATTGACGCATTGATTACAGCCATACGCTATGCAACATATAACGATACTCTCGAAACATCTCTTATTTGCCCAAAGTGCAGGCACGAAAATACGTTTAAGCTAGACCTGCAATATGCGCTTGATAACATGTCAACATTGGAAGATGAATATATTGTAAATCTTGAAACTGGTTTAAGTGTGTTTGTTAAGCCGTATACCTTTCCGGAATTACTAAAGGGATTACATGCTCAATTTGAACAGAATAAGTTAGCAAGAGCAGTCGAAAGTGAAACATTATCCGATCAACAAAGATCCGAAATTTTTGCAAAGGCGTTTAAAGAAATTGCTGTCACAAAATACGAATTAATGGTAAACGGTGTTTTAAAGGTTGTCGACGAATCCAACAACATAAATGTAACCGATAAGAAGTTCATTAAGGAGTTTTTACAAAACATCGATAAGAAGAGTGCTGACAAAATCAGTGATCTAATTGATGAAGTTAATCAAATCGGAATTAAGAGAACTTTTACAGCTAAGTGCGAAAAATGTGAACACCAGTGGGAAAGCGAGATTGATTTTAATCCTGTAAATTTTTCATAAGGTCCCTTATTTTTTTACCGCCTGAAGAATTAGGTGGCCTTATAGAATCATATGTTAAAGACGGTAAGTCTCTAAGAGAACAGATTGCCGACATATGCTATTTTATGCAAGGCGGAATTGAATGGAATTCAGCGTGGGGTATGAGTTTTGAAGATAGAGAAACTGCTGTGAAAATTATAAACAAGAGAAACAAAGAGAAGAACCCCAACGCCAAGGAATACATGTAAGGAATTATCATGCAAAAAAAGACAGACACTAGCGAATTGGATATTCCAAAGGATGACATTGATTGTTGGGAGAGATATCCTAAGCATCATTGGGTTTATGATCTATCACGTTTACTTGATGCTCAGCATATCGGATGGAGCCCGTATGAGGTTTCAATGTACCCTTACCGCACATTGAATATGATTCTATTTACTAATCAGACTATAATTCGCCAACCCGGTTTTATCTACATAAAACCGTCAGAGGGAGACCATCTAATATCAGAAGTCTTCATCGCTAAAGGTGAGATTAAATTGATTAGACATATTGACCCGAAAACGGGCGTAGGACTCCCGAATCTAGTAGGAGAAGTAGAGCTAAGACTTAATGCATTTGTGACTCTTCACTTTGCAAAATTCACAGGAGTCATTACCTGCGAAACTTATGGCCATGACATCCGACGAATTCAATTAAGAGCACATTCAGATCTGTCCTTAACAACTGATTCTGAAATTATCAAACTCACAAAGCGCATCTATAAAAGAAGTGATGTAACATTAAACGGTCTTACAGACCGAATTCTTCACGAAACACTCGCTTCGTAAACTCCGCTTCGTTCTTCGTTCGAATTACTTACTTCGTAAATTACAGACTAGACTTAATATCATGACGGAGGAGTCAGACCAAGGGTATCCAAATCCTTGGACGGCGAAAACCATGACGGTGTCACCAGACTCTGAACCGAAATATTTTGTAGTGTTGGATTGATTATGTCAACTACACGCATTTATAGCGTTTCGGAAGGGGCCTAAGAAGTTGTAACTTCATACGGGCTCGTTGCATTTGTAATTACCTTTCAGTCAATAATTACGCAACCGGCGGGCCATACCCTGTTTTCACATACCCACCGCAAACTTTGATCATCTTACTTACAACAAAGGTTGCGTTCATATGATTTTGCCATTGCACATCCAATGGACCTGGCTGTTGCGCTCTATTCTGAACGACACGCCGGCGAAAAATTGACTAGGCTCGCTAACCCTGTATTGTGAAGCACTAACAGTAATTGATTCTTGGATTTGTAGTTTTAAGATTTGGGTTTGCTTTAGATGAAACCTATACGCTAATGACCTTATACGTTCACGGGGCGCGTCACTCCCGCTATCTAATTGATTTGCTTGAACAGTTTTGCTGTTACACTATTTTAGCATCGCTACATGTTACATGTAGCGATTCTTGATAGATTAAAATTCCACAGATGGATCGCAGGTAAATGCCCTCATTTCATCAATTCTGCGCAACCACCCCTTTAAGAATCTTGATTGGTTTGGCTTATTAGCAACAATGGATCTGTAGAATTTCTCACGTTGATCGCAGATAGCCAAGCATGTCTCAATTGGATCAGCATCGTTGGCAGCGCCGAGGGTTTGTGGTCCCACTGCGCCGTCATCGTTAAGACCCAGGGCGCGTTGAAGAAACTTGTTTGCCCTGCCTATTCCGTGATTTACGCATCCATCAAAATGCAAGACAGCTACTCTTGATGGAAGTTCTCCACAATGTCCGGCTTGCCAGTAACGATGAAAATATATGCCTTTTGCTTCTTCCCATGTCAGATTGTAGATATCGACGTCTGGATTAGCATTCTTAGCAATCCCAAACTTTGTTTCGCCACCACGATCTAAAGGATCATCTACATATCCAACAGCTTTTCGCTGCTCTCTTGTGTCTACAAGGCCAGCTTCAACCTCCGGGGTTAATTCCCAATGCCCACCAACTTCATATAACATTGCGTGATCAACTGCCGCTTCAAATGCTTCTGTAGACATGATGACTCCTATTCATTTTCATTATTTATCAAATCAGGATAAATAGTATAAACAGGGGATATAATGCCATCCAAATCAAAAGCTAAAGGTAATGCGTGGGAATTAGAAGTTGCTAAATTCCTAACAGATACCTATAATGAATCATTTCTTCGCGTGCCAAGTAGCGGTGCGTTTGTGGGTGGTAAGAATACACACCGTAAGGCAACAATAGATAAAGCTCAATTACAGAGTAAGAAAGGTGATATACATCCGCCAATGGGATGGAATCACTTCAACCTAGAATGCAAGAGCTATGCCGACTTTCCGTTTCACCAACTCTGGTATGCAGATGTGAAGATCCTCGACTCCTGGATTGCACAGCAAAAAGAAGTCGAGGATGAGGGAGACTTGAATCTAATTCTTATTAAGATATCTCGGAAAGACAAATGGGTAGTGTATCCTCAAAATTTAGGATTAACTGTTGACCGTGGGTTAGTGTACAAGGGATGGGTATTTGCAAGTTGGGATGACTTTTGGTCGAAGGAGCAGAACGTTTCTTCTGTGAAGAAGTTTGCGGCTGAATCGGTAATAGTCCTGCCCTCTGCATAAACTCCTTGCGATATTTCCTTGAAATATTTGCAGGCCAGTGCGGCGATACATATTCAATTTTAAGACTTGGTATATTATACCAATCCTGATAAGAATATCTAGGTGCAGTTTTTGTAGAGCCCCTAAAATATCGTTCAATTCTGTCCAGCGCGGCCTGGCACTCCGATAATCTAAAAGTAACGAGCAAAACAAGACGTCTGTCGATAAACATTCCGTGTGCAATTATTGGATCATTATCACGTAGCCTGTTAAAAGACGCATCATCAACGATTGTTGAAAATACACCGGTGCCGGATAATTGGCCACTTTGAAATTTTCTATCTAAATTTTCCGAAGTATGTTGCTCGGCCTTAATCTCGTAATGGTTACCAAATACAAGGCAGGTTGCATCAAAAATAGACTCCCCATTTACAGTGCTGTGCATTTGTGTGTTATGCTTGAGACCTAGCTGCCTTGCAATTAATGCTTCGCGCAGCAACACATTTGATTTCTTATCATCTAATATCGAAAGTAATAATTGTCTATGTCTCGGGCCTTCTGTTAATAATTCAAATTCTGCATCATCCCATAATATGTAACGATGTAAGGCATTCATATCCTCTTCAGTGACCATTTGATTTCCTTTTTGTTATTATGAAGTCCTAGTGTAACAAGAAGTTCTAAGAAATTGCAAGAGCATCATTGCTCTCGAGAGACGTAAACCCGCCCTCTTTAATCACTTTTAGGACATTAGACACTCTTCCAATAAGTTCGTCGCGGTGACTAATCAGGAATATGTTTCGTTTACTTTCTCTTCCCATTTTCTTTAGAATAGCTAAAGATGCTTCGACACCTGCACTATCTAATCCTTGATCCAATAATTCGTCAATGAACAATAAATTAATTTTATCATTCATGGATTCGAAAACATCTCTAAAACTCCATGATAGAGATAGGATAAGTCTAGTACGCTCGCCTCGTGAAAGATTATCAAAATCGAATTCCTTTCCGTACATAGTAATCTCGACTTCCAGGTCGGACTTAAACTGAACCGAGTGGGGAAGTCCAATGTCTGCAAGATAATGTGCAAGGCGATGGTTAAGAAATGCTAGATTTTGATCGATAATCTTCTTACGAATAAAGCTGTCTTTGTTTGTTAATAGCTTCATTAGAAATTCTTGATGGTCACGTAATTTTACTAATTCGTTGAGCTTAGTAAAATCAATCTCTTGCAAACCATCCTTTTTCAATGCATCAATTTGATCTACATATGGATTTGCAGAATCTAATTCAATTGATAAACTGTTACCAAGCGTATCAAGTGTTGACTTGTGTCCGTAGGCTTCATCAATTGTTGAATAGAAAGTTTCGGGCAATTTAGGAATTAGTGAAGCAACAGAATCAGCAAGGGTCTTAATTTCATCCCTTTTAGCAGCCTTCTCGTTGAGTCTCTTTAGTGCATCTTTATGATCCTCGGAATCTTCCTCATGCAATTTCTTGTGCGTTTCAGCATCCATTGCTTGATTGCACTTTGGACAAATTTCGGCAGAATAACTGTTTAGATTTTTTTCTAAACGAGTCTTTATTCTTGTAATCTCTGTTACTTCTTTTTCTAGTCCACCTAATTCTTTTGCTAGTGATCGATGTTCGGCTGTTAGATCTTCTACTTCCTTTTTAGACTTATGTAAAGCAATCTCATTGTCAATGTCGACGTTGAGCATCTCCATAATAGAAGATTGTAACTTATCTATTTTCTGCGCCTTCGAACGGTCCCAGGCGGATGACTTTGCCTCGAGAGCCAAGATATTCTGTTCAATTCGTTTATTCGCCTCACCCGCCGCCGAAATACGAAACTCTTCCTCTCTAATTTCCTCACGAGTTACTTTCGCCTCCTCTTTAAGCTTTTCAGCCTTTTCAGATAACTTGGTGATTCCCAGAAGTTGTTCAATTATCACACGCTGATCATTTGTACGTAAGGCAAGAAATGGCTCAACGTAAGTATTCAACGCGAGAATATGTTTAAACATGTCATGTGAAACACCTATAATACGCTCAATCTCAACCTGTGTATGTCTGCCTTCACCCTGTGATTCGTCTTCACTTGTTTCCTTTTCGACACCATCTTTGGAGAACTTAAAAATACCGGGTTTGCGGCCGCGTTCAATTTTATAACTAATACCATTCATTTCGAATGTTAGTGTAACCAACATATTTTTCATGTTGGTTTTATTGATAAGATTATCTTTCTTAATGTTCGTGAGAGCAGATCCATATAATGCATAACTCAGCGCATTAACTATGGTAGATTTACCAACACCGTTGCGATTATCGTTACCACCGAGGTCGAGATTTTCACCTAGAACAAGAACTAGATCATCACTACTAAAATTAATTGACTGAGTAACATTGCCAATACTCATGAAGTTTTTTATTGTTAGTCCATGTAATTTCAGCATCTGTTACAGTCCATTATAAATTTCTATTAATTTGTTTGAATCGAATGCATCGCTATCAATATTAGTAAGTTGTTCTATAACAATTTGATCAACGGTTTTGAAGGTAATATCACCCTCATAATCTTTTGATAGCTCGTCGTCTTGATTCTTAACTAACTTAAACTCTCTTACGCTATATTGTGCAAGAAATGTTTCTCGAAGAAATGTTGCCTCTTCGTAGGTTATGTCAATGTCGAGCGTGACCTGCATGTATGTTTTCGGCTTCAGGTAGATATCGGGATTGGCGAGCAATGCAGCTAAATTGATGCTGATAAATCTCGGGCCATCAGTGTAGTCGAGAAATTCAGGCTCTTTGTCCCACTCTAAATAAACAGCACCGCGTTCAAAGTCCCATACATCGGAGTAATTATGTCCAAAAGGATTACCAATATAATTAATCTTACCCTTTGTTTGCCTCTTGTGGAAATGTCCGGAAAATACCATTTCTTGATGCTTAAAGTGATCGGCATTAAGAGTTCCGTGATCGGGCATCTCCACTGACGCATTCATCTTAAAGCCCGGAAGCTCCAAATGACCAAACAGATATTTTGTCTTTATGTTAGTAAGTCCCTTCCACTCCTCCTCAACAAGCCACGGAATGAGGGCAACATCTCCTTCAATCATTGGTTTATCAACTAAGACTATATTAGGAAATTCGCTACCTACTACCATAGAATGAATTTCTCTCTTCTCACGATAAAAGAGATCGTGATTCCCCACCATAACATAAGTTTTCTTAAAGGCAGCATTTAGCTTCCTTAAAGCCTGCATGGTGTAATCTAATGTCAGAATATTAATATTTGACCTGTGGTGATGCCAATCGCCGAGAAATAGGCAAGTATCGACTCCACGAGATTTTGCTTCAGTAATTAACCAGTCAACGAAATCTAAACAATCCTGATTATGTTCGGCAGAATTGTGTCTAAGACCAAAATGAATATCAGTGAAGCAAACAACCTTTTCGAATAGATTATTCGTGATCATCTTTTGCCGCTTCCTGAGCATCCTCTCTTAGGCGCCTAATTTCGCCTTCTACCGCCAATTGCCTTGAGAAGCTCGGGCTTGCACCACTATCAATTAGCAAATCATCACGAAGATCTTGGTTCTTCTTTTCTAAGTTCAAAACCCGTGTGAAACTATTTTGTAAAGACTGGGTGTAATACGAGAACGGATTATCACTTTTCGATTCATCGAATTGTAATCCCATCTGCGCAAGTTGGAGTAACGCCTGACCCTTCATTTCGTCAATGTAAGTATAGCCGCGCCAGTTGCCACGTTGACCATATTTGTTGACCATAAGAATGAACATCTTGGCTAGCTTGTTTGTAATGCTGCCGCGCTCTAGATTAAACTTTCCGTTTTTGGAATGTGAACGGCCAACCTCTTTTGCAGCACCGTTTTCAATGATGTAATGTTTGAAGGGGAAGAAATTCAACTTAACATGACTATCTGCAACACTCTTTGGATTCTTTTTTCTACCCGGTGCGTGTGGAATGTGCTCAAATGTAAGAACTCTAAATACAAGATCATCAACGGAAATTGTGTCAGATTTTACCTTAAATTCTGAAAGTTTTGGTCTGTCAGGTCGGCTCGCAACCGCAGCTTCAAACGCAGTCACACCCATTCTTGCTGCTCTAGTTATCTTAGCTTTTTCCTGTACTTCAGAAAGATAAATTTCTTGAATATTTTCTACAATAGCATCATAATCGCTATATTTAGGATCAATGTACTCTGAAAAAGAATTCTTGCTGCGATGAATTTCTTTGAGCATATCCTTATTGTTGAGATAATTTACTTTCTTGACCGGAATCATTGCAGGTGTTATTGGAATGAATAGGTCTTCGTCGTCTTCTAGTTGTTCTTGTTCAGTCATTAAGATCTTCTCCTTTAGAGGGTTTCATGTAGTGTAACACAAAGAAGTTCAGTAGTCAAGGGGTTCGTAATTAACATATGTGTTTATAACCAAGATAAATAAGAAGATAGGAGACTACACGCATGCCACAACAAGACTATAGAGCAAGATTACAGCCTAAGGATATCAATCAGGCTTTGACTATTCTTGGCCCTCGTGATAAGTCGAACATACTGTTTCCGCTTTACTCTACCCGTGGTGTGCTCTTTCCATATACCCCATCAGTAACCACCGGTAATATTGCCGAATATGATACAAGCAGTTTTACTCATACCATTTATAATTACAATGCTTATGTCCGATCATACCCTAAGCCTATAAGCATCACAGCTGAATTTACAGCACAGTCAAACGATGAAGCACTATATTTATTAGCGGTCATTCACTTCTTCCGTGCAGTCACGAAATCATATTTTGGAGTCACACCATATAATAGGGCCGGAACTCCACCGCCTGTATTACTATTCAACTATTTAGGTGAATTCCAATTTAACAACGTTCCGGTATTACCAAAGTCATTTGACTTTACGTACCCTGCGGACATTGATTATGTGCCGGTCGATACAGTGCAAAACCAAATTTATTCTGCCGGCATCGGGGTGAGTCTTCCAGCCGGATCCTCGGGTGGATATACATATGTCCCGACACATATGACTGTTTCAATTGAACTTGAAACGCAATACATTCCTATTAAGCTTAGAAATGAATTTAATCTCGACGAGTTTAGATCTGGTAAATTAGTTGGTAGGGGTTATATCTAAATGGCACAAAATTCAAAAGATACAAGTCAATATTTGGCCACTCCTGTTACGAATTGGTACCTGGATTTATGGGTTCAAAGAAAAATTCCAAAGAGTGATTTCGATAAGATTATTGTTATTCCACCAGCATATGATCAGCGCCCTGATCTGTTGAGTCAAGAGGAATACGGTACACCAAAACTATGGTGGGTTTTCTGTCTAAGAAATCCGGATCTAATGGCTGACCCAATTAACGATTTTGTTGCCGGACTCGAAATATTTGTACCGGTAAACATTCTGAAACAATAATATGGACTTGCTTAAGAAATTCATGGCCGGGCTCGGCGGCGACTTCGGCGGCGGCGGAGCTTCGGGCTCCTGGGAACCTCCGGTAGGCCCTGCACTTGATCAAACTGCGGCTGAAACCGCACGTCTTGCACGTCAATCTATTAAAGGTCAGATGGATAACCAGTCCCCTGCCGAAACTGCGCGCCTAAACAGAGCTGGCCTACCGTCATTTTCCAAACCAGATAATAATTATTCCCATGAGGGAAATAATATAGTTACACATTCTACAGATGAGGATCTTAATTTAGTTCTTAAAATTCAGCCAAATATACTAGATAATTACGATGCAGCCACATATCACTGGAAACTGTTTATCACTGATCCCGATAGTTCAAGTTCTGGCGAAATTTTTAATGTAGCAAATCAAACTATTATAGCTGAAACATCAGTCACTGATCTTACAATAGATAAGGTAGAAATTCGTGGAGTTACAACACCATCTGTTGAAACAGGTACAGGAGTCTCAACAAATGTAAAATTTGAAATTACCGAACCTGCAGGCGCAGGACTTGTTGATAGAATGTTCTATCAATCCATTGCCCTGGGCATCGGTAATTGGGCAGTCATGCCTGTATATCTGCAATTACAATTTAAGAATAGAAATCCCGGAACTTCGGACCCCGACGAAGGATCGTTGGGTTCACTTGCTAGCTTAAGGTGGATATGGACGTTAAAACTTACACGCATTAAGGCGCAAGTGTCGACAGTTGGAACACGTTACGAATTTGAAGCAATCATTTATAATGAATTTGTGCAGTCGAATGCAATTTTTACATTACAACAGAATACCGTGTTAAATGATGTTGACACATTCCTAAAGGCAATGTCGGAATTACAAGATAAATTAAATTCCGATCAATTACTGAAACTTGTCGACAATTATAGCATACCAGATTCATTTAAGATTATTGTCGATCCTAAGATTGCCGATTATAAAATAACTCCTATAGACAATAATACAAATCCCACCCGCAATGGTAATTATGTAAAACTTGAAAATAAGGATGCATCGTTTCCATCGGGCACATCAATTGATAAGGTAATTGATTCATTACTGGCACAAACAGGGGAATATCAAAAAAGTATGTTGAATGCACCCACACCGGGTAGCGACGGCAAACCAATAACCCAAGAAGTTAGTCAAATGAAACAATTCTGGAGAATCATTACAGAAACCAGACCATTACAATTTGATCCTCGGCGTCAGGATGTTGCTAAGGAATTTACTATCTTTGTTGTTGAATATGATATTGGAATTCTCGATGCGAATGTGTTTCAAACTTCGGCACCACCGCTAACACTTGCGGCCGAACGGAAAAGGTTAGCAACATATATTAAGAAAAGTATCCTAAAGAAGAAATATAACTATATCTTCACAGGACTAAATGATCAGATTCTTAATTTTGACCTAACCATTAATAATGCTTTCGCAAATTCGCAGGCGCGGTTTGGGGGAATATATCAAAATCCTGCTATGTCAGATAAAGGTCCGGTAACGCATGAACATGCCGCCGATGAAGCTAAAGTAACTAATGCTCTTAGTGCTGCAATTTCCCTGCAAAATAATGCTAAAACAGCGAATACAGCAGCAGCACAAACAGCTCTTACAGATGCACGCACAGCGATTACGACATCGACGTTATCCGACGCAACAAAACAGCGATATCTATTACTCTTAGAAAAATCCAAGCCGGAAAGTAGAATGAACTTCTTAAGTGAAGTTCAAAAACGCGGCGGGATTAATAATGATGGAACATTATCTGGCGAAAGGGCTAAGGCGGTTAATTTAGCGAAACCAATTACAGAAAAAATAACTCAGGAACAATTTAATTTCATCTCAGATGTTGATATTGAGTCGCAGGCTGCTAAATCTGCTTATACAAGATTAATGGAGAGTAGTCAAGGGAAACTAAGACCCATTGCGCGAATTGAATCAATGCAGGATCGGCAAGTTGGATTAGGTGTTGAGTCGAGTAGTAATTCGGGAATCCAGAAATTATCAAATATGTTTTCTGTTGCATTACATAGCGGGCTCGATAGTTCATTTCAGAGAATTAGGATGACAATTAAAGGAGATCCTTTTTGGTTATTTCCACAGCCAGTCGAACATGCAAATGCAAAGATCTTTAATTCATTGAAGTCTCCGACCGAGGCAATTGATTGGATTAAATCTGCACATTTCAGGGCGGTTGATTCGGTTAATTATTATGGCACGGATAATTTTCTAATTATACGATTCAGAACTCCGAGAATTTTTAACATAGAAGAGAATCCCGATACAAGTGATCCGAATACAGATATTGAAACATTCAGCGGTATTTATAAGGTAGTTGAGGTAACAAGTAAATTTGGGGTAGGTAAATTTGAACAAGAATTGGTATGTATTCTTGATCCGGAAATTAGATTACTAAATGTTATGGATCAAATTAATACAGAATCTGCAAAGAAAGATGTGCCAACATCACCTAAAGATTTAACAACTACAAACCCGTTTCCCGAATCGGCAATTAAAGCACCAAAAATTATGGGTGTAAATGAATCAGCAGCAGAAATAGCAAGATTGGCAAGACAGTCGACTGTCGGCGATGCATCTGCAAGATTAACATCCAATGTGCCATCACCAGTCGCAAGTTTAATTGCTGGTCTACCACCGAGATACACATAATGTCATATCTAGATACAAATACACGAACTACTAAGCCTACATCTAATGATAAATTTAATCC
>Ga0315287_10004960_pt1 | contig 13043 bp, 18 predicted proteins | sample YL17G11_0_MG_FD_205037 | JGI IMG/M metagenome (GOLD analysis project Ga0315287, IMG submission 205037) | Sediment microbial communities from Yellowstone Lake, YNP, Wyoming, USA - YL17G11_0 | ecosystem: Environmental > Aquatic > Freshwater > Lake > Sediment | place: USA: Wyoming | collected...
TGCCCGTGAGCGAGCGCGGATCGACCGTCTGCCGCACCCGCTGCAGCGCGAGGACGGGGGGATACTCGACGCCGTGGGTGCCGGCGACCAGCGCCAGCACCGGCCCGGGCCTGGCGCCGTTGATGATCGAGAACGGGATCGTCGTGCCCGCATCGCCGGGGCCCGCGGGCACGTTCAGCGTCCCGGAGACCGCGGTGCCCGGCGCTGCCGTCACGCCGCCGAGCGTAAACGGGGCCTGGGCGCGCGCAGGGGCGGCTGCCGCCAGGGCGAGCGCCAGTGTGACGGTTCCAGCATGAAGCACGGTTGAACGCATCGATGCCTCCCTGATGGCGCCGGCTGAAGCCGGCACCCACGAACGACTAGCGCCTAGGCCCTAGCCCCTAGCCCCTAGTCCCGAGCCCCTTTCCCCACTCAGAACTCCCGAACCGTCTTGCTCCGGACGAAGAACACCGCGGCCACGCACGAGAGCAGCAGGCCCGTGGCCGTCAGCGTGGCCGGCGCCGACGTCAGGTTGGCGAAGTACCCGGCGGCGAGGCTGCCGAGCGGCATGCCGCCGCGAAACGCCATCATGTAGACGCTCACCACCCGGCCACGCATCTGGTTGGGCGCCGCCAGCTGCACGAGTGACGTCAGCAGCGAGAAGCTCATCATCAGCCCGATGCTGCCCAGGAACAGCAGGCCGTAGCTGAGAGGGAGCACGCGCGACATCGCGAAGGCGGCCAGCACCAGGCCCAGGCCGATCTGCACGAGCAGCACGGCGCGGCCCATGCCCGGAAAGCGTCCCATCCACGCGACCGACAGCGCGCCGACCACCGCGCCGGCGCCGGAGAAGGCCATCAGATGGCTGTAGCCATCCGGGCCCATGCTGAAGACCTTCTGCGCCATCACCGGCAGCAGCGTCAGCACCGGCGAGGCCAGCATCGTCGTGCACAGCGCGAGAAACGTCATCGTCAGGATGACCGGGTGATGCCAGACATACGACAATCCGCCGCGCATCTCGTGCGCGATGCTCCTCGGGTTGGCCGGCGCCGTGTGCGTGATGTGGAGCATCAGCAGCGAGCCGATGACGACGAGGAACGAGAGCCCGTTGAGCGCGAAGCAGGCCGCCGACCCGAGCGAGGCAAGAGCGACTCCGGCCGCCAGCGGCCCGATGACCCGGGCCAGGTTGAACTGCGTCGAGTTGAGCGCAATGGCATTCGGCATGTCGTCGCGTGACACGAGGTTGGGCAGCAGCGACTGGTACGCGGGCCCGCCGAACGCCTGCGCCGTGCCCGTGATGGCCGAGAGCGCCAGGACGTGCCAGACGTGCACGGCGTTCCAGTAGACCAGCGCCGCCAGCGCGAAGGCCGTCGACATCTGGACGACCTGGGACACCAGCAGCACTCGCCGCCGGTCGACGCGGTCGGCAACGACGCCGCCGACTAGCGTGAGAAGCAGGATGGGCAGCTCGCCGAGGAACGCGTCGAGCCCGAGGTAGAACGGCGAGCCGGTCAGCGTCAGCACCAGCCAGCTCTGCGCGACTTTCTGCATCCACGTGCCGATGCTCGACATGAACGCACCCACCCACAGCACGCGAAAGTCGCGGTAGGTCAGGGCGCTGGCCATGCGGCGGACGGCGGGATGGATGGGCACTGGGGATGATCTTATCGGTATTCGGGATTCGGGATTCGGGACTCGGGATTCGGGACTCGGGACTCGGACAGACGATTCGCTACCAGACGCCGGGCAGGAGTCGGTAACGCACGCGCGTCGCGTACGCGGCGTACCCCTCGAGTTCGGCCTGCAGGGTCCGGTCCTCCAGCGCGGTCCGGACGACGAGTACGAGCGAGAGGGCGACGGTCGCCGCGACGGCAACGCGTGAGCCGAGCGAAGCCGCGGTGCCCAGCATATAGACGATCGAGCCCGCGTAGCCCTGGTGCCTGATGAACCGGTACGGACCGGCCTCAATCACGTGGTGTCCGCGGTCGCGCCGAATCCGGACGATGGCCGAGAAGAACGGGTTGGTCGTGACGGCGTAGTTCGTGAACATGCCCCCGACCAGGCCGATGGCAAGGCCAGCCACCTGCAGCCACGCCGGCGTGTCCGGGCTCCAGCCGTACCGCCGATCGAGGCCCGACAGCACGATCAGCGCGGCCGGCCCGAGCACGGCAACGGCGGCGACACATGGCCTGTCCCAGCGCTTGGCATCGGCGGGAGGATGACGCCGTTCCTCCACCAGTTCCGGGTGCGTCGGCAGCACCACAAGGCCATACACGCCGATGACGACGGTGACGACGGTGATGTAGCCCCATGCGGCCGGCCACGCGAACGTGCCCGCGAGTCCGAACAGGGCGCCGCCGAGCACGGCGACCATGGCGACGAGGCGGACGACGACGGACGTGGTCTTCATGTTCGGCCACCCGCTAGAATGGTGCCAGGCACCATTTCCAGGCTGGCACCATTTTCTGCGCGGCACCATTGTAGAGTAGCTGCAGCTCGTCGACGGCACGCGCGAACTGACCGGCAGACCGATCAAGCGCCCAGGTAGTCTGCCGGCACCGGCAGGCCCTGGAGCCTGAAGAATGACAACTGGTCGAAGTAGCCGCGCTGGCGCACGATCTGATCCTGCTGCACGAGGAAGAAGCCGCAGCCCCTCAGCCCGTTCGGGTCGATCCACTCGAGGATCGCCCACTCGCCGCACTCGAAGAGGCTCTCGACGTGGCACGTCATCCGTGCGCGGCCGAACTCCACGGCGAACATCTGCCGGATCGCCTCGCGGCCGACGAGAGGCTCGGTCACGATCTGGTGATTGACGGCGCCCGGCGCGTAGAGCGCGGCGAGCCCGTCGATATCCGCGCCGTTGAAGCGCGCGACCCATTCGAGTACGAGTTCGCGTGGGGACATCAGATCCTCCGGCAGGGCCTGCCTGGCTGGCGTGGCTGAGCGTGACCCGACGCGCGACGTTCGACCGCCGGCAGCGGGGCGGGCAGAGACCGTCGGGACATTCTATGCCGCCCAGGGACGCGGCGGCATCGTGCGCGTCGCCCGGGGCGGCATCCGCATCGCGCCGACTTGCAATTAGACCAGTCGAAGACTAGTCTATATGGCATGGCCGTCACGAAGACCGTCGGGGCCTATGAGGCCAAGACCACCTTGTCCGCACTCCTCGAACTCGTGGAGAGCGGACACGAGATCGTCATCACCAGGCACGAGCGGCCCGTCGCGAGGCTGGTGCCGATTGCCGGCGCCACCGCGAAGCCGGAACTGTTCCGGCAGGTGCGTGCGCTGCGGGGACGCATGAGGCTGGCAGCGGGCGAAACGGCGAAGGGCCTGGTCGTTGCCGGGCGGAGGATCTGACGTGCGCGCCCTCGTGATGGACGGATCGGCGGCGCTCGGCTTCCTGATGCCGGACGAGCAGGCGCCGGACGCCTGGCGTGCACTCGAGGCACTCGAGCGCGGCGTGCCGACATTTGTCCCGGCACACTGGGCGCTCGAGGTGGCGAACGGGCTGCTGATGGCCGAGCGCCGCAAGCGGATCAGCCGGGCCGACGCGGCCGAAGCCGCCGGCGTGATCGGGCAGCTGCCCATCGAGACCGACGACGAGACGGGCCGGCGCGCCGCCGGAGAGACGTCCGCACTTGCCCGGCAGTACGGCCTCACCATCTACGACGCGGCGTACCTGGAACTGGCGCTCCGCCGCGCCGCCACCCTCGCCACCAGCGATGCTGCCCTGGCGAAGGCGGCGCGCAAGGCTGGCGTCCAACTGATCTGATCCTTCAGCGAACGCTGGCGCCGGCCGGCCTGCCGGCGCGCGATCCTAGTTCTTGAAGCTCAACTCGACCTTGTGGATGGCCTTGGTCTTCAGATTGGCCTTGCATTCGAACTTGACCGGCTCCAGCGTGAAGTCCGCGCCTGCCGACGTGTCCCCAGTCACCACGAAGGACACAGAGACCTTGAGGGCGTTGAGGGACAGCGGCGGGCTGCCAGCCAGGCCGTCCTGCACGCCCCTGGCAGCCTCCACGATGGCGTCCGCGAGTTCGTCGGCCAATTCCAGCTTCATCCCGCGTTGCGGCTTCGGAGGCGCGAGGGTGAGCACCAGCTCGTGCGCCCGCTCCTTCTCCCAGGTCTTGCCGAAGGAGAACACGAGGAACTTGAACTTCGCGCCTCCTGCCGTGACGATGACCGTCTGGAGCGTCACGGTGGCAGAGGCCAGGGGCGGAAGGCCCATGCCGGCGGTCTGGTCCGCAGCCATCTGCAGCGCCCGCCGCACCTGCGCCAGCACCTCGGCGATCACGACGCCCTTGGTGGCCTTTCGTGCGAGTCGTTTCTGTGGCATCTCAATCTCCTCGGGGGCCCGAACGCGTGACCGGTCGGGGGCGGTGCGTCAGCGGCGGCGCGCCTGGCGTCCCGCCAACGCCGATCGTCGGGCAGCCTGCTCCGCGATCCGCGTCTTGACCAGCTTGCGCACGAGTGTGGCCGGCAGGGGCGCGTCCGGCGGGAATCGGATCGTGCCCTTGCTCGTGTCGTACGCCGCGAGTGCCTTCTTGTGTGCCTCGATCGGGTGCGCCCCGGGGTAGAAGGCGCAGTGCTTCGCGGCCGCGCCGATGTGCACCAGCACCCGCCCGTCCAGGCGAAACGCCGGAATGCCGTAGCTGATGCACTCCACGGCCTTCGGCGCGGCCACCTTGATGGCACGCCTGAGATACTGCAGCGCCGCGCGCTTTTCAACGCTCAATCCGGCCAGATAGTCGTCGACGGACTGCGGTGATGTCATGCGCATGGTCATGGGGGGCTCCAACGACGATGTCGATGTCGGTATTGTAAACGCGTCGGGCTTCCGTTCTACCCGACCCGATATCTGGCGAAGTAGATGTCGGCGGCGAGCGAGGCCCTCGCCGCGCGCTGCGAAAAATGGCCGGCCACCGCGGTGAACACGTCGCGCACCGGGAAGCGGGCCTTCAGGCCGGCGTAGCGATTCGAGTCGGCCAGCAGCACATGGGCGAGGTCCTCGGCTGACACGTCCAGTCCGATGCGCTCGCGGCCGACGGCGTCGAGCGAGAGCTCGGCCCAATCCGAGAGGTTCACGGCGTAGTCGTACCCGGACGCCACGGGAGGGCCGCTCAGGCCCAGCTCGGCGACGATGGCGTCGAGGAGGACCTCGAAGTCATAGACGAGGACGGTCGCTCCCGGCCGACAGACACGCGCGAGTCCAGTCCGAAGCCCGGCGGACTTCGCGTAGAACAGCGAACCGGCGAAGGTGACGGCGTCAACGCGTTCTGCGAGCGCGTGACTCAGTTGCCCGCCCGACGCGTAGAGGTAGGTGATTCGGGGGTGCGGCTGTGCCGCTTCGAGCATGGCCGCGCTCGGGTCGACGCCGATCACCCTGTCGCAGAAGTGTGCGAGCGCCGCGGCGGAGTAGCCCGTGCCGCAGCCGATGTCGAGGCCGACGGCGAAGGTCTCGCCCGGGCGAATCAGCCGCTCCAGGATCCGGCGGTGGAGCGGTGGCCTGAAGGCGGCGTAGTGCGCGGCGACGGCAGTGCCATAGTGTTCGGTCATCGGGAATGCGTGAACGCCGGCTCCCAGCATACCAGCACCTCAATCGCGATCGCGCGGCGTGTGTACGTGTCACGGCGTGCTGACGAGCCCCTGGTCGCCCCCCCCCGGAATCCCGCGTCGTGCGTCCGCTCAGGCCGCATGTCGGGCACAGCATGTCGGAAATACTTGACATGTCCGGCGTCTGGCGGTATCGTGCGAATGTCAAATAGTTATGACATACCGTCTGGTATATCAGACACTTACAGATGGAGGAAGACGTGGGTTATTCGTTTCAGGAAAAGAGCCTGTGGCTGATGGCCGTCGGCCTGGTCGCGGGGTTCGGATTCTACTTCGGGACGGTGCTGCCCATGGGGGCGGTGAACGTGATGCCGCACCAGATGGCGCTGTTCGTGGTGGTCATCGTGATGCTGGTGATCATGCAAATCGTGGGGCACATCGTCCTCGCGATCGTGGATCGGCGTACGGAAACGGATGAGCGAGACCGGTTGATCGAGTTGAAGGGCACGCGCAACGCGGCCTACGTGCTAGCGACCGGGGTCTTCCTGGCGCTGTGCGCAGCGCTGGTGACAGACGGCAACTTCGTGTTCACGCACGTGCTGCTGGGGGCGTGGGGCCTGGCGCAGCTGGTGCAGATCGGGTCGCAGCTGTTCCTCTACCGGCGGGGGGCGTGAGCCATGGGAAAGGGTGGCGGCCTGATCACGAACGAGATCCGCGCGCTGCGGTTCCATCAAGGTGAGATGACGCAGCAGGCACTCGCGGACCGAGTCGGCGTGACGCGTCAGACAGTGAACGCGATCGAGGGAAACAAGTACTCGCCGTCGCTGGAAGTCGCGTACCGGATCGCGCGGGTGTTCGGCGTCCCGCTGGAGAAGGTCTTTCAGTACGGCGAGGAGTGACGCCGGCGGCGAGGATCGGGTTCCCATCAGGGCCCACCGCGGTGAAGCTGGCGGGCCCCGTGGCGTTCTCGCCTGCGACGCCTCCGGACGGCGGTCTGATGCGAGTGCATCAGCCGGCGGGCCGCCGGCAGGTGACGATGTACTCGCGCGAGTTGGCCGTGAGGGCCGCGCCGGCGAAGTCGCCGTGAATCGACTCGAGCGCGAATCTCGAGCGCGCGACGAGGTGCTCGATCTCGAACCGGAATAAGAAGCGCATCTCGAACGCCCACTCGCCGCGATGCTCGCCGTCCTCCTCGTCCCAGGCGAAGGTCATGTGGACGGGTGTGATCTGGCGCGCAAGATCGGCCGGGCCCGCGGTGACGAGGCGGCGCAGGCGGCGGCCCGCAGCGTGCTCGCCGTCGAAGTCGGTGTGTTCGGGCAGGCCTTCGAGCAGGCGTTTCAGGCTCGGGACGTAGAGGTCGAACACGAACGACCCGCCCGGGCGCAGGCAGTCGTGCACGGCGTCGAGGAGGCGACGCTGATCACCGGTGTCGTGCACGTGGGACAGCACGCGAAACGGCGCGCACACGAGGGCGAAGGGCCGGTCACTCCGAAAGTCCACGGCGTCGGCCACCGAGACCCGCCCGTAGTCTTCGGGCGCGAGCTTCGCGCGGCAGCGCTCGATCATCGCCGGGCTCAGGTCGATCCCCCAGACGTCGAGGCCGCGGCGGCGCGCCTCTGCGAACAGCCGGCCGGTGCCCACGCCGATCTCGAGCGTCGGCCCGCCCGCCTCGGCCATCCGGTCGAGGTACCACTCGTTGTCGACACCGTCGCGCACCTGCGCGTAGACGGCATCGTAGAAGCGCGCCACGACGGCCGGATACGGTTCAGTCACGAGTGCACCCCGTCTCGGGATGGCCCCGCCGCACGGGAGGCGCCGGTCTACACCACCGCCCCGAACAGCCTGCCGACTCCGTAGGTGATGGCCATGGCGAGGGCGCCCCAGAAGGTCACCCGCACGGCGCCCGTCGCGGCCCCGGCGCCGCCGGCGCGGGCCGCAAGGCCGCCGAGCACCGCCAGGAACAACAGCGACGTGGCGGTCACGGCCGGCGCCAGCGCGGGGGACGGCGTGAGCATCGCGCACAGGAGCGGCATCGCGGCCCCGACGGCAAACGTGCCCGCCGATGCGAAGGCCGCCTGGACCGGGCGCGCGCGCTGGAGGTCTGAGATACCGAGTTCGTCCCGGGCGTGGGCACCCAGCGCGTCATGGGCCATCAACTGGTCGGCCACCTGCGTCGCCAAGGCGGGATCGAGGCCCCGGGAGACGTAGATCGTCGCCAGTTCCTTTCGCTCGTGCGCGTCGTCGGTCGCCAGTTCATGACGCTCGCGGGCCAGGTCCGCGGATTCCGTGTCTGCCTGGGAGCTGACCGAGACGTACTCGCCAGCTGCCATGGACATGGCGCCGGCGACCAGCCCGGCGACGCCGGCGACCATCACGTCGCCCCTGGCCGCCCCGGCGCCGGCGACGCCGAGGACGAGGCTCGCCGTCGACACGATGCCGTCGTTGGCCCCCATGACCGCGGCACGAAGCCAGCCGATGCGTTCCGAGCGGTGGCGTTCGACGTGGCCTATGTGTCGTGCCATCTTCATCTTCTCCATCGCAGTCTCATGTGCCCGGCCGCGCGGTCGCGACGCGTTCGTCCGCGGTCCTCAGCCGCTGGCGGCTGGCTCGAGCCGTGTCGTCACTGTGTCGGCCTCGTGCGCCACCGCGACGACGATGCGCCGTTGGTCAGCGTTGCCCCGGACGATGTACGTGAACCCGAAGCGGGCGATCTCGGACGCCGACGCATCGTAGCGCACGAAGACGCCGGTGAGTTCCGCGAGTTCCGGCGCGAGTACGCGGATCACGAGGTCGACCACCTCGGTCCTGTGATAGCCCTGTCCCTTCGCGTGCTCGATGAGATGGTTGGCGAGCACGAGTGCGGTGGCGTCGTCCTGCACGATCCACGCGCCGTCCGGGCGGATGAACGTGCAGGGCAACTGGTAGAACGGCACCACGTTCTCGCCGCGCAACGTCTCGAACGCGCGCACGTACGCGTCGAGCATCTCCGATGGCGTGCCTTTCATCGCTCGCGTCCTCCTGCCTCGTCCGCCCGACTCGGGCGGTGCTGGCCATGATCGCCTTGGACGGCATCGTTGAGCAACAGCCGTTCAGTAGATGCCAACATCAATGGGGGACTCGGTCCCAATCGCCTGCAGGCGCTCGGCATACGTCGCCAGCGCGTGTGCCCGCTGTTCGTCAGTCAAGCGAACGGGCCCGTAGACGATCTGCGGGGCCAGCACGTCGAACCCGACGAACTGCAGCACGCCTCGGTGAATCGGCCTCAGGATTCCCGCGATGTCCCCGTTGAAGGCCCCTTTGACATAGGCACCTTCCGGGCCGCCTGTCGTCAGGGAGAGCAGCGCCCGCTTGCCGCGAAACACGCCGGACTGGTAGATCCGACCACCGCCATAGGCGCGTCCCATGGCAAACACACGGTCTACCCACCCCTTGAGGACGGCCGGCAATCCAAACCACCAGAGCGGGAACTGCCAGATCATCAGGTCACACCACTCGATCTTCCTGATTTCGGTCTCAATCTCCGGCGAGAACCCGTTCGTTTCCGTGGCGTGCATTTCCTCGATCTGAGGCTTGAGATAGTCCGGGTTCTTGGCCGTCGCGAAGTTCTTCCGGCTGGACACGGGATCGAAGTGCATCGCATGCAGGTCGGACGTTCTCACCTCATGTCCTGCAGCGGTCAGCGTCTGACACGCGGTCTGGAACATGGCCGCGTTGAAGCTTCTGGGCTCCGGATGCCAATAGACCAGGAGTATTTTCATGGATGAGCTCCTTGCTACGTGCCCTGCGCGCTCCCGAGCGCGCGCGCCAGAACGACATTCGCGCCGAGTGCGACGAGAAACGCCGGGAGCGCCGTCATGACCGGCCAGATCCCGAGCGCGAGAAGCAGGAGCTGCCGGTGCTGGCCTGTCGATCCGGTCGAGAGTGAGTGGACATTCGCGCCAACAGCAAGTCCGAATGCTCCAAGCGCCACGGCGAGGGCGACGTGCAGTGCAGCCGGACCGGGTGAGTTCCGCCGCCGAACGCGCTCGTACGCGATGTGAGCCGCGAAGCCAATCGCACTCAGTACCCACGCCGCCAGGCGCCACGCCTGCACGTGAGTGGCGGGCACCGCGAACACGATGCCCACAAGGGCGTACCCGATCCCCAGGAGCACGACCGGACGGACCCACGCCCGACGAGGTGATCTGCCCATATATGTGGCCCAACGCTCCGGCTTCAACTGCGGGCGATCATGACCCTGTTGCCCGTCGGCTGCAAGCGGGCGTGGGATGCGGGCGTGGGATGCCGAGCTCCTTCAGGTTGGCGGCGACGTTGAACCCCAGTCCGGCGGCATGCTCCCACCGGCCCGATGCACGCATTGTCTCTATGTTGGCGTGGATTGCGCGTTCGCTCCTGAGGACGCTCGTCAGCATCGCCACGCCCTGCTCGGTGAAGGCATAGGGAGCGGCGCAACGCAGTCCGCCCCAACTTGACGTCACAAACTGTGATTTCAAGTCGGCGAACTCCTCGCCATTCAACTGGCACATGAAGTCTCGAGGAAAACGCGCCCTGTTGCGTACAACAGCCTGAACGAGCGCCCGCGGCTCCACCGCGTACATCTCTGCGAGATGCGTACTCAGCATGACGCGCTGCCCGCGAATGTAGAAGATCCGCGTCTCGATGTGTCCTGCTGGTAAAGCCCGAGTCCTACGCGACATACCCAGACTCCTTCAGATTGGCGGCGATGCCGGCAAGGGTCAGTGCAGGCGTCGGGACGGCGCCGGTCGCGTGTTGGCGAACATCTGGGCGACCGCCTCGAGAGGCACGCACACATCACGGCCCGGGTGGGGGAATTCGTTGAGGTTGCGTTGTACCCGCCGGAGGTCGTCGTGATACGACAGCTCGATGCCGCACACGAACTCCACATCGTGAAGGGATCCGAGCAGCGTCCGATCAGCGAGGCGTGAGAGCGGCTCGACATCGATGGCCGAGCGCTCGGCGTGCACGACGTCCTCCGGCATGCCAAGGTCCGCGAGCAAGGCAGCCAGCGCGTCCGCGAAGTGCGCGCGAAACCTGGTTCGTGGTGCGAGCGGGAACACGAGGGTCAGGTACGTGCGCTGTTCGAGCGCGATGACGAGGTCCCGCCGACCGAATCGGCAGGCTGTCGCCGCCCAGCTTCCCAGCCGAACTCCGAGCAACTGCGGTTCCACGGCCTCCCCGAGCGGCCGCCCGCGCTTCCCCAGTGCGGTCAACAACTTCTGCGTGCACATGATCAGAGCCATGTCTCGTCGCCCCCTTTGCACTCCAGCTGTGCAAGCGCGAGGCCGGCCGCAGTCGTGGCACTCAGCGGCGCGCGAGGGACAGGCGGAACGCGGCCATCTCCTGGCCGTTGCGAATCAGCAGGACGTCGCCGACCAGCGCCGGGTGATTCCAGGTCTTGCCCTCGATGCCCGGGAACCGCGCGAGCTCCGTGAACTGGTCGGGGGTCGCTCCGACCAGCGCCAGCTCACCCTCCTCCGACAGCACCAGCAGCACGTCCTGGTCGGGCAACAGGACGAGCTGGCCGTTGCCGTAGCGTCCGCCCTTCCACGTGCGCCGGCCGTCCTTGAGGTCGATGCACGCGAGGATGCTGCCGTCGAAGCCGAAGGCATGGCCGTTGTGCACGACGAAGTCGTTGAAGTAGGGCTTCAGCCCGTTCGACGTCCAGCGCTGGGCGACGGTCCACCCGCCGGGTCCGTGCGCGACGGCGAGGCGGCGTGTGCCGATGCCTCCGGTCGCGCCCAGCGCGCTGATCAGCACGTCGCCGTCCGCAGTCAGGGCCGGCTGAACGATGGCACCGCCGTCCCACGCGTGCGCCCACAGCAGCGCGCCGTCATTCGGCGCGACGCTGGTCGCGCCGGGCTGGCTGAGCAGCAGGATCTGTGCGACGCCGTCGATCGTCGCAAGCTGTGGCGAGCTGTAAGTCCCGTCGTGGTGAGGACCGATCCAGCGCGGCGTGCCGGTGGCGAGATCGTACGCGGCCAGCGTGCCGGACACGGCGACGACGACCAGGTCGTCAACTACCAACGGCGAGCTCGCGAAGCCCCATGTCGGAATCTGTGTGCCGGTGTCCGACGCCGGGTTGCGCGACCACACCACGGCGCCGCTGGCGGCGTCGAGCGCATTCAACATGCCGGTCGCCCCGAACGTGTACACGCGGCCGTTGACAAGGGTCGGCGTCCCGCGCGGACCGGCGCCGGCATTCGATTCCCAGAACCGCGTCCCGTCGCGATGTCTCCACACCGGCGCGCCGGTCGATACCCTGTAGCACCCGACGATCTCGTCGTCACCGCGCTGCTCCTGGGTGTAGAGCAGGTCGCCGCCGACCGCGAAGGACGACCAGCCCGGACCGATCGGCCGGCGCCACATCTCGACCGGCGGTGACGCAGACCAGTCCGTATTGATGCGCACGCCGCGAACGATGCCGTCGCGCCCGGGGCCGCGAAAGCCTGGCCAGTCGGCTGTTGTTCTTGCGGCTGGAGGTGCGGCTGGAGGTGCGGCCGCGATCGACGCCGGCCCGCTCCGGGCGGCGTCGATGGGCGTGCCGCCCTCCGACGCCACGCGTGGTCGTTCGGGAGTCTTCGCTGGTGCGGGAGCCGGCGGCGGCGCGGCCGCGATCGACGCCGGCCCGCCCCGCGCAGCGTCGAGGCGTTCGTCTGCGGCCTGGGCGTGCGCGAGGAGCCGCTCCTCGGACGTGGCCGTCCAACGCCACGCCAGCTGCGCCCCGGCGCCGATGATCCCATCGGTCCGCAGGAGCGCCCACACTCCGCACGCGAGCAGGATCGCCCCGAGCATCACGGCACGCCGGGGTCCGGCAGCGAGGCGACGGCCGGCCGCTGCCCCGGCGACCAATGCGAGGCTCAGGCCCGGGATGACGTAGATGAAGAACATCATCCCCATCATCCCGGTCTGAATCGACGCGTGGAGGACAGGCCATGTCGCGACCACCGCGACGATCATCAGGACGATGGCCCCGAGGCGATCGGACCAGCGCGCCCGGCTGAACCACAGCCACCAGACCACGATCGCCAGCGCGGCGAGGACGCCGCCGCCCATCCCCACGATCATCGTGGCGTCGGGCTCGACCACAGGCACGACGAACCAGAGCAGCCACTGCACGATCACGGCAACCACGCCGGGCCACAGCCGGATCGGTCTCGGCGGAGTTGGTTCGTCGGTATGCCCACTGGTCATAATCGGACCGGACGATTCCCAGGAGCCCTTTGTTCCCCTGTGTCCTGGCGCGCGGGCATTCCCCTGCGGTCCGCCCAACGATCCGCGCGCCGCTTGCCGTCTGCCTCGCGGCCGCCCGGCGCAGTGCGCCGCGATGCCCCGCCGGTATACCCGCACACACCCATACGCGGCGAGTTCACCACGGGTAACAACAGGTCCTCCCCGCATGGGTGCTCCAACGCATGCGTGTCGCAGCAGAAGCCGCCGCCGCTATCGGCGCATTCCCTGCAGACCATCGTCGCGGGCTGGTCGCATGCGTC
>Ga0315287_10004961_pt1 | contig 13043 bp, 12 predicted proteins | sample YL17G11_0_MG_FD_205037 | JGI IMG/M metagenome (GOLD analysis project Ga0315287, IMG submission 205037) | Sediment microbial communities from Yellowstone Lake, YNP, Wyoming, USA - YL17G11_0 | ecosystem: Environmental > Aquatic > Freshwater > Lake > Sediment | place: USA: Wyoming | collected...
CTGGGACATTCACCACGGCAACGGCACCGAGCGGATGTTCGCCGAAAACGACAAGGTCCTCTACATCAGCCTGCACCAGTATCCGCACTATCCCGGGACCGGCCATCCCAGTTCGACCGGCGTCGGACGCGGCGCGGGATACACGCTTAACATTCCCATGGGCGCCGGCGCCGGCGACGGCGATTATCTTGACGCCTTCGCCAGCATCATCGTCCCCAAGATCGAGCATTTCAAACCCGAATTCATTCTGATATCCGCCGGATTCGACGGCCACGCCGATGACCCGCTTTCCGGGACCACGCTGTCAAGCGGCGTCTATAGGGACATGACCAGCATCATAAAAAACTGCGCCGACCGGCACTGCCAGGGTCGCATCGTCTCCCTGCTCGAAGGCGGATACAACCTCGAAGCCCTGGCCGAATCGGTGGAGGCGCATTTGGCGGGGCTGCTGGGATGACGGAAACGGTCGGGCAATGAGGCGCGATGGAAGCATGGATGCCGCCGCCTATCGATCCCGGCTTGCGTACGGCGCGGTTTTCGCCGTCGCCATGGCGTTTGTCGAAGCGGCGGTGGTCGTCTATTTGCGGCAGATCTTTTATCCCGACGGGATGTACTTCCCCCTCAAGGCGATAACCGACGGCCTCATTGCGATGGAGTTCGGTCGCGAACTGGCGACGGTGGTGATGCTCTGGACGGCGGCATGGCTGTCGGGGAAAATCGGCTGGGAGCGGTTTGGGTATTTTCTCTTCCTCTTCGGCGTCTGGGATATATTCTATTATATCTGGCTCAAGATGGCCATCAATTGGCCGGCGTCGCTGTTCGATTGGGATATCCTGTTTTTGATCCCCCTCCCCTGGATCGGCCCGGTGATCGCGCCGATTTTGATCTCGCTTCTTATGATTGTCTTCGGCTATCTGATTATCCGTCTTTATGCGCGCGGACAGACCATCCGGCCCAATCTATTCTCATGGATAGTATCGGTCATCGGCACGGCCGCCATCCTCTTTTCATTCATCCGCGACACCGACGCGACGCTGGATCAGGAAATTCCCCAGCCGTATCTGTACAGCTTTCTTTTGGTTGGCCTGATTTGCTACCTGATTGCCTTCGTGCCCGTGTATCGCCGGCGATTATCGCGATGAGCGTACGTTCCATTGATTAATGGCCCGTTTCTTGCGGCGGCGTCAAGTGTAATATAAGTATATAAATGCAGGAACCCACCGCAAGCGGGTGGGCCACCGGACGGCGTTAGATGTCGAAATCCCAAAGGGATTTGATCTACTCCCCTGAGGGGTTGTCGTCCTCGCGGCGGCCGAAGAAGAAATAACGCTCCATAATCGGGCTGAAAATCGACCACCCTTCGTCGCCGGTGCGCTCGCGAATCTTCTCCACCGCTCCCATCCGGGCGTCCAGCTCGTCGATGTAATGCAGAAATATCGCCTCCGGCGTCATCGGCACGACCGGCGACCCCTTTTCGCGTTCGCCCTGATGGGAGAGAATCAAATGCCGCACGAGCATCAACAAATCATCCGGAAAATGGTCGATTGTCCGGGACCTGGCGACTATAAATTCATCGCCCATGGCAATGTGCCCCACCAGCCGCCCGGCGTCGGTATAATCGATGGCGGCCTTGATCTCATACTCCCAAATCTTGCCGATATCATGCAGCAACGCCCCGCAGATGAGCAGATCGCGATTGAGCCGGGGATAATGATCGGCCAGCCGCACGGCGATTTCCGCCATGGACAGCGAATGTTCGGCCAGTCCGCCGATGACGTCATGGTGCAGCAGCTTGCCCGCCGGAGAGGATAGGTACTTCTGCCGCAGATCGGCGTCGAAGACGGCGCCTAACAGCCGCTTGAGATAACTGTTTTCGACCTTCTCGATCATGGCGTCAAGCAGCCGGCCGAATTCCTCGGGGGCTTTGGACGCCTTGCGGAAAAAATCGCCCAGGTCGTACTCCTCCGGTTTGGCCGGGCGCATTTTTTCCACCTTGACCTGGAGTTGGTCCTGATACGTTCCGACCAGCCGCCGCACCTTGACGATCTGCCCCGGCTGAAACAGGGTGGCGTGCTCCTTGGTGGCGTCCCAGAGCACGGCGCCGATCCGCCCGGTGGCGTCGCCTAACTCCATCGACAGCCGAAAACGGCCGTCCTTCTCCAGCAAGTCCGCCTTGCGCAGGGCGAAGCATTCGGTGACCCGGTCTCCCGCGCTGATTTGATTGACAAATACTTCTTTCATGGTATTTGCATCAAGAAATGCAGACGCCCCGGCGCTGTCAAGAGGCGGTCGAACAAAAGTTGATCGCTCGGGGAGCTGCCGCCGGCAGCCGGTTAATTCTCTTTACAGCCGCCCCGTCCGGCCCATATATTGTCAGAAACGTATGGAAACGGTTGCCGACAGCATCGCCGCCCGGCCACATCCGATCATGGCCTTTTTCCGGTTGTTTGACTTCAGAAACCGGTTGTCGCGGTACGTGTTGCGGGAGCACGTCGGGCCGTTTTTCTTCGCCTTCATCATAATCACCTTTATTCTCATCATCGATTTCGTCCCCAACCTAGTGGACATGATCGTCGGCAAGGACCTGCCGACGTCGGTCATCCTGCGGGTTTTTGTTTATCAGATCGGCTGGATGATTGCGCTGTCGGTGCCGATGGCGGTACTGGTGGCAACCCTGATGGCCTTCGGGCGTCTGACGGGTGATCTCGAGATCGTCGCGCTCAAAACCTCCGGCGTGCCCATCCTTCGCATCATTTACCCGGTGATATTGGCCTCCGGCCTGATCGCATACGGACTGATCTATTTCAACAATGAGGTTCTTCCCGACCTCAACCATCGCGCCCGGATTCTGATGCAGGACGTCAAACGGATGCGTCCCACTCTGCAGATGCGCAGCGGCGCATTTGTGACGGACATCCCGGGGTATATTATTCTGATCGATTCCGTCGACCACAAATCATCGGAGTTGACCGGTGTAAAAATCATGGAAATGGGCCAGCGGGAAAAAACGCCCCGCACCATCGTGGCCAAGTCCGGCCATCTGGACTTCACCAACAACGGCCACGACCTGATTTTCGATCTGCAGGACGGCGAAATCCATGAATTTGACGCCGATGATCCGGAAAAATATCGCAGGCTGGCATTCACCACGCAGCGGCTGGTCATCAGCGACGTGTCCGGCGATTTTGAGGAATCCGACGACGAATTCCGCACCGATCGGGAGAAATCATCCCGGAATATGCTGGAAGATATCATGAAGTGGGAAAGCGGCATCGTTCCCTACCGCAGCAAGATCTCGGGAATGGTTACCGAGCGCGTCGGCAGGTTCTTCTCCGCCGCCTTTCCCCAATCCCCGGACACGCTCGCGGTCGATCAAGCCGCCCTGACCAATCTGTCGCGGGAGATCGAGGCGGATACGCGCACGATCGCCCGCGAACGGGAAGGTATCGTGACCCAGGAAAAGCTGATCAATTCATATTATGTTGAGGTATACAAGAAGTATTCCCTTCCCGTGGCCTGTCTGGTCTTTGTGTTGATCGGCGCGCCGTTGGGAATTCTGGCCAAGCGCGGGAGTATGGGGATCAGCATCGGGATCTCGCTGGGGCTGTTTGTGCTCTACTGGGCCTTTCTCATCGGCGGCGAGGACCTTGCTGACCGAGGGATCATCACCGCCTTTTGGGCCATGTGGTCGGCCAATATCCTTATCGGCGTGGCGGGAATCTATCTCATCTATGTCGTCTCCACCGAAAAGCCGATGTGGACCCTGTTTAAATTCACCGCGCCCGCCGGGAGGAAACCGTGATCCGCACCCTCGACCGCTACCTGCTGATGCGCTTCATCATCTCCCTGTGCCTTGCCGTGGGCGCCATCACGCTGGTGGCGCTGATCGTCGATTTGGTGGAAAATCTGGAAGATATCGTCGATAATGCCCCCAGCGCGAAAGAAGTAATCTTATATTACATCTACCTGCTGCCCTGGATCTACAAGATCATCGTACCAGCGGCGGTTCTTCTGGCCGGGCTGTTTTCGATCGGCCTTCTGGCGCGGACCAATGAGATTCTGGCCATGAAATCGGTGGGGGTGTCGCTGTATCGCATCGCCCTGCCGCTTCTGGCGTTTTCCCTTCTGTTGTCGATAGCCAACTTTTTTTTCAACGAGGAAGTTTTGCCCAGGGCCACCGAGGAGCGCAACCGCATCAAGCACGGCGGCATCAAAAAGGACGCCGCCCGGGACGGGTCGATCCTCTACAGCCTTTCCCGCCAGGGCGAGGGAGGCTTTATCTACCATTTCGAAACTCTTCGCCCCGGCCAAAGCGAGGCCCGCAACTGTCTCGTGCAGAGGTTCGAGTCCGATTCGTTGCTGGAATCTTACCGGGGCGAACGGATGTGGTTCGACCGCGGCCGCTGGATCATCTATAACGGCATCCATCGCTCCTTCGCCGACGGCAAAGAAACGTATACGAAATTCGATTCGCTGGTGCTCGACAACTGCCGGGAGCGCCCCGAGGAGTTCGTCAAGTTCCGCGGCAAACCCGAGGACATGGGGTACCGCGAGTTGAAAGGATACATCGAGGTACTCAAGAAGACCGGCACGCCGTACACGCGAGAGCTGGTCGATTTAAGAACCAAAGTCTCGTTTCCGTTGACGAGTTTCATCGTCATGTTCATCTGTATCCCGGTCGCCTCAAATCCCCGGCGCAGCGGCGTGGCGATGTCATTTGCCATCGCTTCGGGGATTTCGCTGGTCTATTTCGTCGTCTTCAAGATCACCCAGTCGCTGGGATACAGCGGCAAACTGCCGCCGGATGCGGCCGCATGGGCGATCAACGCCGCTTTCCTGGTCGTCGCCCTGGTCGTGTTCTTCAGAGCGCACAAATGACGCCGTTCGCCGATGTTCCAGCCCTGCCATTATACCCACGCGCCGGGCACACCGTCGGGGCAAAGAGGAAGGCAATGTCTTGGCGCCAAAACGCCGCGCATCTGCTCATTTTTTTGTCTTGCGGCGCGAGAAATAAAACCGCATTATTAGCCGTTGGCATCAGGCGATCTTAGTCAAGAAGGAGGCTCAGCATGATACCCAAAAGTCCCTACAACATCCGCATAGCATTCGGCATGACCCTCGAGGCGGCCGGTTTGGCCCGCGCACTTCAGAACATTGACGCCCTTCTCGATGACGGCTACCAGGAGACATTCATCGAATATTTCCCCAAACCGACCGCTTTTACGACCTTTGCCGATCGTTTTGCAATCAGCCGTTTCGAACTGATGAAGAAGCTGCAATGGACGTACGATCAATCGCTCCTGGAACGAGACCCCGTCGACAGCCAAGTCATAAAAGATTACTTCTTGGAAATCTTCAAGCCGGCGGTGCTAAACCCGGATAAAGAGGGGTAATGTCATGTCGAAGGTTATCACCCTGACATGCTTTTTCCTTCTTGGTCCGGTTGGGTCGCTTGTCAGTGGCTCGTCGACCGAGGGGAAATCATCTCTTCCTGTGACGCGTATCGATTTCCCATATCTATTCGACCCCGCCACTTTGGCCGTATCCGTGACGGGAGCAGGGGAAGTGAGAAAATTTGGCGACTATCTCGTCGAGGGGATGGACAAGTATCGACGTTTCGGAATGCGATATTCTTTTGACGTCCTCTACCCATTTGATTTCCACCCCGACGGTATCGTGCGTGGAGATTTCGGAGGTGCGTTTAACTGGCTGACCCACAGCGGAGGCGTGACGGGAGGTTTTGAAGGTGCTGCCGGGGAAGATGTTTCCATAACCCTGGGTCATCCGTACCGGGGGTCTCTCTTGTTCAACGGGGGACTGGAAGCTTCTGAGGACAGCGCCACGGAAAAATGGAAAATCCGCAACTACCTCATCAGCATTAGGGCAATGCAGGAAATTCCCGGGACTGACGTTGATATCATTGGTCGGCTTCTAAAGGCGGATAGGGTCACAGGGACGATCCCGATCACGGTTCGTTTTTCGTTCGATCGGATATTCGAGAATTATCCGGGCGACACGGCCTTTTTCAGAGCCAACCTCACCGCGGACTGGGGATTCGAAGTGCTCGCGAACACATACTTCTACCCCCACGTGGAGATTACCCAAATCAACGACGGCGGCCCGCAGGAGTACTACCTGTGGGAATTCGCAAAATACTTTTCGACCCTGGAGAGCAAGACGAGTTTCGTTCTTTTCGCGAGATACGTATCCGGGCACCGCCCACCCGATTATATTCAGGTCGACGACTGGGAAATCGGCATTCGCGCCAATTTCGCGGGTGCGCCGGAATAAGCGCTGCGGGCGGTCGCTCCCGGACCCAGTACCCGGCCGGAACGCGCGCAGGCGCAGCATGAAAATCGAAACGACATTCACCATCATATGAGCATATTGCCATGAACAAATACCATGAATTCAACCGCGACGGCTGGAACCATCGCACCGAGGCGCATTTCATTCATCCGGGATACAAAGTCAAGGAATTCCTGGCCGGGGAGAATACGCTTCATCACCTGGAGCTCAAGGAACTCGGCGACGTGCGCGGTAAACGCCTTCTGCATCTTCAATGCCACTTCGGACTGGATACCCTCTCATGGGCGCGGCTCGGCGCGCGGGTCACCGGGGTGGACATTTCCGATCGTTCGATTGAACGCGCCAATGAGTTGAAGGCAAAATCAGGACTTGACGCCAGGTTCATCCGATCCGACCTGTTCGACCTGCCTAACGTGCTCGACGAGCAATTCGACATCGTGTTCACCTCGTACGGCGCCACGTGGTGGATGTCGGATATCGGACGATGGGCGCAGGTGGCGGCGCGATACGTCAGGAAAGGCAGGATCTTTTATATCGCCGAGGGTCACCCGATTCTAGACATGCTAAACGGCGAAAAGAAAATCGTCGAGCCGTACTTCCACCAGACCGAAGCGGAATACTATACCGGTGAGAGTGATTATTGCGACAAGAATCTGAAGGTCGATGAATACGGCTGGCGCTGGGCTATGGGAGATATCGTCACGGCGCTTATCAAAGCCGGTCTAACGATCGAGTTTCTGCATGAGTTTCCGTTTTGCGTCTATGACGCCTGGCCGACGATGGTAAAAGACGGCGACTGGTGGTATTTCCCCGACCGTAAGAACGACGTGCCGATGACGTATTCGGTGATGGCGAGGAAGGCTTGATTGGGAATTTGCTGAGCCGGAAGATCTTAGCCTGACGAGAATTCTCAAGTCCTTCTCGTTTGGGTCGCTTGGTCCAGAAATCGCGCTACCTTCTCTGCGGAAAAACGGCCTGGAGCGGGACTACCCGCACAGACTTCAGAAGTCAAATCACCAGTACGTGCCTGCGATGTCAATTACTTTGCGGTTTGCTCAGCCTTTTGGATTGCAAGAATAGGTAAAGTCGCACCATACGCATGTTAAAGATATATTCGCCCCGCACTTCGCCCGTCCTGAGTACATGGAGTTGCTTCATCTTTTGAAGAAGATTGTTGAACTTCTTTTTTTCATTCTCTGTCAGTGTTTCTTCAATATCGCGCTTCAAGAAACTCAACGAACCGGGGTCGGTACCACTGATTTTCTGGAGAATTGCCTTGTAGGTGTCGCTTTTAAGAGCTTCATATACTTGTTGATCTACAAATCGCTTACCTACTTCCTCGGCAGCCATCCTTATAGCGACAACTGCATCGGACTCGTCGACGACGGCATCCCGATCAATCCAATAGGCGGCATCTCCGATAAGGTGCATTATCTTGGGGAACCCTGCTGAAAAGTAAACCATTAAGTCCATAGCTGCGGGATCAACCTTCATCTGCACAGTCTGGAAGGCGTGTTCAAAGAATTCTTGCGTCTCGTTTTCTTTGAGAGCTCCTATTTCAACGACATCAAAAATCCTCGCCACTGGTTCATGACTTCTGATCATGTCCCCTCTCTTCTCGGGGACCCCGCAAATCATTAGTAACAGAGGAAGAGGAGAACGCGATAAGGCATTAGAATCCACAATGCTTTTTATGAAAGGTGCAAATCGGGGATCATCTACAATCCCATTTATCTCATCGAGTACAAGGGAAATTCCCATTATGCCGGTATCCTGGAGTCGATTATGCACGTCTCGAAGGAATGAGAGGAGATTATCAGTCGATGTTAGCTGAAGAGCGTCTTCCTTCAGCGTCTGAAGATTCACACTGAAAGAAAACAGAGACTGCTGTCCAACGTACCTTGCAAGCCAGTTTTTTATTTTCTCCGATCTGCCAGGATTAAGCGCACCTGAACGAATCGTTGCCTCCAGTATGTCAGCAGCCATCTCATCGACGGTACGGCATCTCCCCAGCGAAGCATAAATGCCGTGCAGATTATGTTCCCGCTCCGCACTTGCCTGCACGTATCCAGCGAAAGAACTCTTGCCGATTCCGTATTCACCCTCAACAAATATTGCGATTGGTTTCCCCCGAGTTACTTGACCAGCTCCCCTTACCATTATATGCTGCAGTTCTGCAACTCGGCCGACAAAAAGATCCAAAGGAACAGGTTGACCAGGATGAAATGGGCTATTCCCCTTAGTTAGATCATTCATAACGACTCCTCACTGCCTGCATTGGTATAAAGAGCCATAGAATCCTACGTTCCTATTTCCCAGCTCGCAAGATATTTTTTCTGTTCGGCCGTTAAATGATCGATCTTGATGCCCATTGTCTCCAGTTTCATCTTGGCGATCAGGGCGTCGATCTTTTCCGGGATCAGGTGCACCGCCTTGGCCAGCGGCTTCTTGAGACCGACCAGGTATTCGGCGCCCAGCGCCTGGTTGGCGAACGACATATCCATGACGACGGCGGGATGGCCCTCGGCGGCGGCCAGATTGATCAACCGCCCTTCGCCCAGCACGTAAATACGGCGGCGGTTGTTCAATTGGTACTCTTCGACAAACGGCCGGATGGTCTGGACCGAACGACTCATCTTTTTCAATCCCACGAGATCCAACTCGACGTTGAAATGGCCGGAATTGCAGACGATGGCGCCGTCTTTCATCTTGATGAAGTGCTCGGGCCGGATAACGTTGATATCTCCGGTGAGGGTGATAAACACGTCGCCCAACGGAACCGCCTTGGCCATCGGCATCACCCGAAAGCCATCCATGGCCGCCTCGATGCCTTTCACCGGATCGACCTCGGTGACAATCACGTGCGCCCCCATGCCGGCGGATCGGAAGGCCACCCCGCGGCCGCACCAGCCGTACCCGGCCACCACCACCGTCGATCCCGCGAACAAATGGTTGGTCGCCCGGATGATGCCGTCGATGGTCGATTGCCCGGTGCCATAGCGGTTGTCAAAGAAGTGCTTGGTGCGCGAATCATTGACGGCGATAATCGGATACGCCAGCGCGCCGGCGGCCGCCATCGCTCTCAGGCGGATGACGCCGGTGGTCGTCTCCTCGGTGCCGGCGATGATATGCTCCAAAAGCTCCCGGCGGTCGGAATGCAGAGTGGACACCAAATCGGCGCCGTCATCCATCGTGATTTGAGGCCGAATATCCAGCGTTTGATGGATATGCCGGTAATACGTCTTTTTGTCCTCGCCTCTGACGGCGAAGACCGCAATGCCGAAATCCTTGACCAACGACGCGGCCACGTCGTCCTGGGTCGAAAGCGGGTTGGACGCGCACAGGGCGCATTCGGCCCCGCCCGCCTTGAGGGTGCGCATCAGGTTCGCGGTTTCGGTGGTGACGTGCAGACAGGCGGCAATCCTGACGCCGCGCAACGGCTTTTCCCGCGTGAATCGTTCCCGGATCGCGCGGACCACCGGCATATGAGCCTCCGCCCATTCAATCCGTTTCCCCCCGTCGGTCGCCAGTTTGATGTCGGCGATATCGTATGTGAGCGTCATCTTTCTCAAGTTTCCTTCCCTGCTAAATTTTCAGCCACGTGCAGCGAGATCAGGCATCCTTGGCAAGATCCGCGGCCTTGTCGGTCCGTTCCCACTTGAACCCCTCGCCGGTGCGGCCGAAATGACCGTAGGCGGCCGTCGACCGATAGATGGGCCGCAGGAGATCGAGTTTCTCGATTATCCCGCGCGGAGTCAAATCGAAGTGTTTGACCACCAAATCCTTGATTCGTTTTTCATCGACTTTCCCGGTGCCGTCCGTCCAGATCATGATGGACACCGGCTCGGCGAGCCCGATGGCATACGCCAGCTGAATGGTGCATTTGTCGGCCAGGTCCGCGGCCACGATGTTCTTGGCGATATAGCGGGCCATGTACGCCGCCGATCGGTCGACTTTGGTCGGGTCTTTGCCGGAGAACGCGCCGCCGCCGTGCGACACCATGCCGCCATAGGTGTCAACGATAATCTTGCGCCCGGTCATGCCGGTGTCGGATTGCGGCCCGCCGATGACGAACTTGCCGGTGGGGTTGACATAGTAGAGAGTCTTATCATCGAGCATCGAGGCCGGTATCACCGGCTTGACGACCGCCTCGATGACCTCCTGCCGCGCCTTCTCGGTGATATGCCGCCCATCCTCGTCCAGGATCTCTTCGGTATGCTGTGCCGCGATTACAACCGTGTGGACGCGCGCCGGCTTGCCGTCGACGTATTCCAGCGTCACCTGCGATTTCCCATCCGGCCCCAGGTACTTGAGCAATTTCCGCTTGCGTACCTCGGCCAGCCGCCGGCAGAGCTTGTGCGCCAGCATGATCGGCATCGGCATCAATTCCGGGGTCTCTTTGCAGGCATACCCACACATCATTCCCTGATCACCGGCGCCGCCGATATCAACCCCCTGGGCGATATCCGGCGATTGGTTGCCGATGGCATTGAGGATGGCGCAGGCCCGAGAGGAAAACCCCATCCGGGGGTCGACATAGCCGATCTCCTCAATGATACCCCGGACCAACGACTGAATATCGACGTATCCGGCAGTGGTGATCTCGCCGCCGACAATCACCAAGCCGACGGTGACAAACGACTCGCAGGCTACCCGCCCGTGGATATCCTGCGAAAGGACGGCGTCCAGAACTCCATCGGAGATCTGGTCGCATATCTTATCGGGGTGACCTTCGGTCACCGACTCCGATGTGAACAAGAAATCTCCGCGACTCATAATCCATCCTGTCCAAATCTAAAACATGGTTACGAATACCCTATTTCCGAAGAATCGCCGACGTTGAGCTCCCGGAAATCGCCGAAAACGACGGCCCGGTGCCCGACGAGGGAATCCTTCAACATCGCATTGCGGACTTCCGCCTCGTACCCGATGATGGAGTTTTTGACAATCGACGATTTCACCACCGCCCGGTCCGAGATGGATACATATGGCCCGATGATCGATGATTCCACCACCGCCGTGGGCGCGATAAAGGTCGGCGCAATGATGATCGAACCCTCCCTGGTGTGATTCGGCTTGTTTTTTTCCAGAAGATACCGGTTGGTGGCGATCAACGTTTCCCGCTTGCCGCAGTCGTACCAGCCCTCGACGGGATGCCCCACAAACCTGATCCCATGGTCGATCATCGACTGCAGCGCATCGGTGAGCTGGAATTCGCCGCGCGTCATGCGCCCGGATGCGATCAGGCGTTTTATGTGATCCCGCAATCCGACGGTGTCGGTGACGTAGTACAGGCCGATGATCGCCAGGTTGGATTCAGGCGATTCCGGCTTTTCCACCAGCCTGGTGACGATGCCGTTGTCGAGGTTGGCGATCCCGAAACGTTGCGGGTCATCGACCGGCAGCACCCCCAGGACGTTCTCGCCGGCGGCGACAAAGGCGTTCATGTCGGTCTCAATGATGGTGTCGCCGAGGATGATCAAGACTGGGCGCTCGTCCAGCCCTTCCAACGCCAGGGATACCGCATACGCCAGCCCCAGAAGCTCGTCCTGCTCGACAAACCGGGTCGGGCAATCATAGTGATCCCGGACGTACCGTTGAATCTTGTCTCCCAAAAAGCCGGTGACGATGGTGATCCCGTCGGGGTCAAGTTTGGTGACCGTGTCGAGGATATGCCCCAAAATCGGTTTGCCCGCCACGTGAAGCAGCGACTTGGGCATAGTGTGCGTATGTGGTCGGAGCCGGCTGCCGATTCCCGCCGCCGGGATAATAACGTTCATCATTCGCCTCGAGTAAATTCAAAGCCGTGATAATATAGGCAATTATTCCCGGCCCGTAAACACAAAATTTCAGGCGGTCGGGCGGCGACGCCGCGTTCAGGAAAATATCCTCGTGAACGTGTCGCCCCAGTCGTAGATGAGAAACTGGACGCGCCCGATCAAAAGCGAGATCCGCGCCATGACGGTGTAGCCGAAATGGGCGCCGAAGGAGACCATGATAAACCAGATGCCCAGCTTGGCCACGCCGCCCAAAACGCCCTTGTGTTCCTTCGAGAAATAGAAATAGATCAGCGTCGAAATCACGCCGACGATGATCAAAAGCGACAGCACGACGCCGCCGATGCCCTCGCTCGGGTTCACCGATCGCATCGTCGACTGCACCTGCGGAAGGACCTTGCCGTGAAGCTCGGACAACAGGAAAATCCCGGCGGTCGTCCCCATGACAAACGCCAGAGGGATTCGGCTCACCCAATGGTAGTCCCTGGTAAACCGCGCAAACATCAAAACGCCCAGAAGGCCCGGAAACACCAGCCACCATTCCCCGCCAGTGAACATGGGGTCGATCATCTGCTGGATAATGACCGAATTCCAGATGAGGCCGACCTCGTAACCGGCCGAGAGTCCCGCAAAGACGTGCTCGGCCAATCGATAGCAGGGGTTGTCCCTATAGAGAAAGGAAAACAGCGCCAGCGTGAAAAAGGCCGCAATCCAGATCTGGAAAATCTCAATGGCGCTCATGCCTGGCCCCCGGCTCCTGCCCGCCGTTTCTGGATCAGAAAGATCACGTTGCCGGCGACCACCGAGAAAATAATGAACAGGTGCACCAGCGATTGCGCCGTCATACCCTTGGTCGCCCGGTCGGGATGGCCGACCAGCGCCTCGTATTCGGCCGCGCCCTTCATACCGCCGAGCATTCCGGTCAGCTGGCCCGCCCCGACATAGGCGTAATACTGA
>Ga0315287_10004962_pt1 | contig 13039 bp, 9 predicted proteins | sample YL17G11_0_MG_FD_205037 | JGI IMG/M metagenome (GOLD analysis project Ga0315287, IMG submission 205037) | Sediment microbial communities from Yellowstone Lake, YNP, Wyoming, USA - YL17G11_0 | ecosystem: Environmental > Aquatic > Freshwater > Lake > Sediment | place: USA: Wyoming | collected...
CAGACCGCTCCGCCTCCTTCGACTACGCCCGCCAAAAAACAGCGGGCTCCGCTCAGGATGCTCCGCTACGGCTGCGTGACCCGGCCAGTTGTTTAATTCTCATTCCTTAGCGTTATCCGCGTTCTGTTTTCTGAGCAAGCTGCCGCCAATGGATCTCCGGTCTCTCCCAATTCCGCAGCCGCCAGATCCAGCCAGCGGGATAGCCGAGCATCTTGGCGACATCGCCGATGAGCCGGATGATGGGGACGAGTATGATCGCGTAGAGCCGACCGCCGAGCGGAAGTTCAGCCAGGCGTGAACGCAGCCGGCGGTAGGGAGCCGCGCAGTAGAACAGCGCGCCGGCCAGCAGCACCAGCCACCAGCCGGATGAGTGGAAGACGCTGAGGCCGATCAGGCCGGGCAGGGCAATCAGATAGGTGGCATAGCGGATGAGATGTCGTTTGCGCCACAGATCGGCCTTGCCGTCGCCGCGGGCATAGCGGTAATACTGCTTGGCGAACGCCTTCAGCGAGCTGCGCGGCCGGAAATGCGCCACGGCTCTCGGCGCCCAGGCGAACGGCCCGACCACGTCCAACAGTCGTAAGTCGAAGATGATATCCTCGCAGTAATCGATCCACTCCGGGTAACCGCCCGCGGCAGCCCACGCCGTCTTCGTGTACGCCACCGAGCGGCTGGACGGGAGGAAGCCGTCCGGCTGGATCTCGTCCACGGTCGGCAGCACCGTCGCGCCCATCGCGATCTCGAACGCCGACCGGGTGTCGGGGACGAAGAAACCGGCGACGGACTGCGTATTGCGTGTTGCGTATTGCGTATTGCTGATTTGCTGATTTGCTGATTTGCTATTCGTTGATTCGTTGATTCGCTGATTCGCTGATTCGAGCGGCGCCACGAGCTCTGCCAGCCAGGCGGGTTCCAGCCACACGCCCGCATCGACCGAGGCGATCACATCGCCCGTCGCCGCGCCGATCGCCACGTTACGCCCGCGCGAGATGTTGGCGCCTGACTCGATCAGCACGCGCAGCGGCAGGCGATCGCCATACTCCTGGATGACGGCGACCGTGTTGTCACGCGAACCACCGTCCACGATCACGATTTCGTCGGGTTGGCGCGCTTGTGCGGCCAGCGAATCCATCAGCCGGCAGATGGACTCCCCTTCATTGAGCACGGTGCAGATGACCGATACACGCATGAATGCCCCGGTACCGAAGGTGTTGAGCGACTTCAGGCCGGGGCATTATACCGCGGAACGGACAAAACGGTGCTTTGGATCGAGATCAGATGTGGCTGCCCCCGCTGTCCACGACCCACGCGTCCGCCGTCTGGCGATCATCGTCCAGCCGGAACTGGTGCATCGTATGCTCCAAAGCCACCATACGAGCCGTGAGATGGCGCAGCGTTTCAGTGGTGGGATCGGGGAGCCGGTTGTGCTGGAGGTCTTCGTGCTCCGCTTCGATGATCCCATCGCCGTTGCGGCTCTTCACGCGGCCGGGGATGCCCACGACGACCGAATTCGGCGGCACGTCCTTCACGACGACCGAGTTGGCGCCGATGCGGCTGTGCGCGCCGATGGTGATCGGCCCGAGCACCTGTGCGCCGGCGCCGACGACCACATGATCCTCCAGCGTCGGGTGGCGCTTCACCTTCTCCCAACTGACCCCACCCAGGGTGACGTTATGGTAAAGCGTCACGTTCGCGCCGATCTCGGCGGTCTCGCCGATCACCGTGCCCATGCCGTGATCGATGAAAAAGCCGGGCCCGATCTGCGCGCCGGGGTGGATTTCGATGCCCGTCAGCCAGCGCGACACATTGCTCACCAGCCGCCCCAGGAAGTTGAAGCCGTTGCGCCACAACGCGTGCGCCAGGCGGTGCAGCCAGAGCGCGTGGAGGCCAGGATAGAGGAACAGCACCTCCAGCGTGTTGCGGGCAGCCGGATCGCGGTCGAAAATCGCTTGGATATCACCGCGCAAAGTCTTCATGTTGTCAGATACCCCATGCGGCAGCGTCGTACGCTTCACCTCTAGACCGCGACGGCGCATTGCTCAACTCCGCAGCGCGACTTTCGCAGGCGCGCCACATCTCGATGTAGTCGTAGGCCGAACGGAACAGCGGCGCCAGGTCTTCGGCCGTCAGCCCGACGTTCCTGAGATCCTGCAGGAAGTCGGGGAGCATGCCGTAGTGAGCCATGCCATCCACGTTGTAGTCGAAATCGCGATGCGCCCCGGCCTTCGAGCGCGTCAACGGGCGATTATCCCCCTGCATGCGCTCCCAATGCGCCCAGATGGTGTTGATCCGCGCCGCCAGCGCCTGCGTGCGTCGGTCCTGCCAATCCGCGGCGCCTGGCTCGGGCTGCTTGCGCGCCAGATACGCGGCGCGGCGCGCCATCGGCCAATCCTCCAGTTGCTCATCTGCAACCGGAATCCGCAGATCGGCCGCCCAGAAGCCTTCGGTCATCTCGTCAACTTTGTCCTGGTCGTTACGGATGCGCGCCGCCTCCATGGCCAGGCGCACGGACCGCTCGGGGAAGTCGCTGGACGGATGGCGATGGATCCACGGGTTGAAACCGGCCTGATATTGGGCGATAGCTTGCCAGATGTCTTCCTCTTCTTCGTCGTATGCGCCCGGATCGGCGGCATCGAAACGGTGCCAGCGATAGTCCAGGATTGGTTCGTCGTAGGCCACGCCGTTGGTCTGCCTGTCGATCTCGCGGCGCCGCTCCTCCATTCGCCGATCATCGCTTTTCGCGCCGAAGGCGGCGAACGGCCCGAACCGCGGACCTGGCAGCCCGGCGGCGCCGTTGACATCGGTGCCGATAGCGACGCCCCGGCCACCTGTCTTCGCCACGGTGTAAAGATATGCCTGCGCCCATGCCGTACCCGAGCCGGTGCACTGCGCCCGGATCTTGTCGGCCAGCTCGGGCATGCATCGGCGCAGCCCGGCCATGTCGCCCTGGTTGATGATGGGCGCGATCACGCCGCCCAGACGCGCGATCCGCTCGATCTGGTCGCCGCGCTTGCCGGCTTCGTTGGCTACTTTGTGGATATCGCTCGTGCCGTATGCCTCGTGCTGGTCTTCATCGAACTCGACATCCGCGCTGTAGTGCAGGTCGCGCAGCCAGGTGTGCGAACACATCACCGGATAATCCTGGGCTTCGGCCAGCGCCAGTGCGACATCCAGGCTCTTTTCCGACATGTGGTCCACATCGATGATCATACCGCGTGCCATCATCTCTTCCAGCAAGATAAGGCCGAAAGAGCTCAACCCGCGCACATTCGCGTGACCACCACGCATCTCCGGCACCTTGCCGGCCTCGAACAAGTCGCCGATGCCAGGAATGTGATCGATGAGACTGCGCCGATTCATCGTCCGCTTGCGACCGGAGATCGCCAACGTGCGCTGCAAATCGTCGGCCACGCCGTCGCCGTCGCGATCGAGGCGATAGCGCACGCCCGATTCCCACGCGTCTTCCACCTCCCAGCGCTCGCCGGTGATGAACATGTTCACGGTTTCGATGAAACGCATGTAGATGGCTGTGCCGCCGAAGGCGTTGTTGGTCAGATGGATGGGTGTGATCTGGCGCACGCCGAGACCATAGAGCCAATCCAGCTCCGCACCGATCAGCCGACGAGCCACATCGGCGTCGCCCTGCGACAGGATTTCCAGGTCCTCCAACTTTCGCCAATTGCCCAGGGAGTCGACTTCTACGCCGAGGAGGATCGCCAGCCGATTCTCAGCGATTACTTTGCGAGCTTCCTCCGGCGAATAGACGATCTGGAGCCAACCGCGGCCGGGACCGCCGCTCTGCGCCTCGACGAACGCGGCCATCTTCTTCATCGCGACAACCTGCCGCTCGATGGTGCTCTTGTCATCGGTCGGCAGGTCGGGATCCGATTTGGTCGCCAGCAGTTCGTTGTTCACCGCCAGGCAGGTGATGAGCCGCAACCCGCCCTGATAGGCACGGTAGATCCAGTCGATGTACGCTTGCTGGTGTACGAGGGTGTTGAAGCGCGGCCAGACAACGAATTCGGGCCAGCCGCCGCCCGCCGGATGCCCAAACTCCGCGTTCACGTCGAGCAGGCCGCCATGAATGGGTTCGCAAGAGGCGAGCGCGTGCTCCATGGCCTCCCGTCCCTGATGCTCGGGATCGTACGGCTCGCCCCAGAAGGCCCGGCCGCCAAAGGCTAAATGCGCCATCAGATGCGCATGTGGATCGGCGAAACCCCACAGCGGCGCGGTGGGCTCGGCTTCCCAATAATCGCCGCCCAGCGGCACCCTGGGTGTCTCCTGCTGTGAATTCGGTCGTTGTACGCTCATTTTTTCCCCCACTCTACTCAAACTTGCACTCAGCCGCTCACACCACCAGATCGGCGAAGAGGGCCGTGCTCAGACAATGCTCGCCGTTGGGCGGCACAATCACTACGATGCGCTTGCCCGCGGGCTCTGGTCGCGGCGCCACCTACGCCGCCGCGTGCGCCGCGGAGCCGGAGCTGATGCTGACGAGCACCGGTGAGGCCGCAGGCTCGACGGCCACGATCTTCGGGCCTGGCTGGCCCTGCTTCAACACTTCGCCGACCCCCGTCAGGGTGCCGCCGGCGCCCACGCCCGACACGAAGATGCCCGGCTTGCCTCGATCATCGCCCAGATATTCTCGTCGGGCGTTTCCCAGCCGACCTGGTCGCCGGTGCCGATGATTAGGCGGTTGGAACCGGCAAAGGCGGCGCGGGTTTCGGCCACTTCGCGGCGCACGTCGGCGGCGGTGCCTTCGATCAATGTCTTCACGGTGTGGACATTGCCGTTGAAGGCAGTACGTCCCCCCAGGATGTTCGCCACTTCTCGCAGGTCGGTCACGTCGCCGCCGGGGGGACGCTCGAAGGGGCAGATGCAATCCAACCCGAGGGCGGCCAGTTCGGGCAGCACCTTGCGGCAGCGCCCATGGAAGTGGTGGTGGACGAGGCCGCCGCATTCGTGGGCGGCTTGCACAACCGCTTCGAGCACGGGTTTGTCCCATTTGCGCCAAAAGGCCGGGCTGAGCAGCGAAAGCGACGACCAGATCGAGGCCACGAACACGCTGCGGGCGGTGGTGTGACGGAAGGCGATGCACGTTTTCTCGGCCATATAGGCCACGTAACGCTCGTGCAGGGCGGCCATCTCGGATGGACGATCCACCAGGTCGGCGATGACCTGCTCGAGGCCGCCTTCCCGCTGCCCGCCGGCGAAATCAATGAACGGGTCGCCGATGTAGATTTCGAGCAGGTAATCTTCGCCCACGGCGTCGAGGGCCTGCTGAACGGGCGTCCAGTCGAGTTCGTCGGGCGGGACGAAGAAATGTTCGGCATAGACCGGCCAGTCGCGCTCGAAATCCTTGACGTAGCGCTCGACCAGCCAGGAGGGTTCGATGCGATCCAAAATGCGCTGCGAACGCAGCGGGCCGAGGGTGGTGGTCTCTTCCAGGCGCTGATCAGCCAGCCAGGTTTGTTCGCTGTGCGTCTGAACGGGTGATCCAGGGGCGACGATGCCCCAGCCCTCACACTGGTAATGCCGGAAGGTCTGCTGCAGGGCCTGCCAGTGGGGAATCTCCAGTTCGAGGGTGAACATCGGCACACCCAGCAGCCGCGCCGGGATGTAATACCAAAACTCCGGGGCCACCGGGATCACATCGGCGGCACGGCCTTCGTAAGCGGCAAGCATGCGGGCGCGGGGAGTCATCATCCTAAAATCACAGCCTTTTCGCCAGCCCCATCAGCCAAAGCGTGTGATATCGCGGCGCGGCGCAGATCGTTGGCTTGCAGCAGGATACCGCGGCTGGCAGCGCCCGCCACGCCCAGGAACAGGCCAACCTCGCCCAACGGGCGGCAGCCGTGGATGTAGACCTGGCGGGCGTCGCACAGGCGCAACAGCTCTTCCTCGATGTTGCCGGCGGCGCGGAAATTGGCGAGTTCCAAGTCTTCCACGTCTTCACAGACCAGCGCCGGGCGCAGGTCCAGGCTGGCGACGTCGAAGGTGACGTTTTCGAGCGTGATGCCCTTGGCGTGGCGCAGGTACATGCCATAGGCGGGCAGCGTGCCGAACATGTGATATTCGGGGTAATGGTCGCGCAGTTCGGGGACGGTGCGATGGGCATCTTCCTGGTCGCCGCCGCCGGGGAAGGTGATGTGGATGCCGCTAAAGGTAATGTTCTCGACGAAGTAGCCCGGCACGCTGGTGACGCTGATGCACGATTTCTTCTCGCCGGGGAAAGCCGGCACCTCGTGGGGCAGCGGGTAGGCGTTATCGGCCACGGTCGCCTGAATATTGCTGAAGCGGATGTTGCGCAGCACGCCAATCGGCAGCGATTCCTTGCGCTCGTTCTTCCAGCCCAGATAGCCGCCCAGGCGCAGCGAGATCGGCCCGGTGACATGGTTCATCACCAGGTTGTCGAAGCCGATGTTTTCCATCACGCCGCCTTCCACCTCCTGAATTTTGATGCCGCTGCCGTAGGTGTCGTAGACCACGCAGTTCGATACGGCGATGTCGCGGAAAACGCCGTGCGCCTCCGGGCCGATGCGGAAGGCCGCCCAGCGCGTGCTGATAATGCAGTTGGTGACGACAATGCGGATGCCGCCTTCTTTGAGGGCGATGGCGTCGTCGCCGCAGTCAATGTGGCAATCAGAGATGGTCACATCCTCGCAGTAGGTCAGGTCGAAGCCGTCGTTGTTCTGGTTGGCGCGGTTGAACAGGTGTACACCCTCGATACGCATTTCCTTGCATTTTTCGAGGTTGCAGCACCACGAGGCGGCGTGCTGCAGGGTCAGTTTGCTGATGGTGACGTTCTGGCAGTCGGTGAAGTGGATCAGCATCGGGCGGATGAAGGATTGAGTGGAGGACGCGGCGTCTTCGTCCTCGAAGTTGAAGCCCTCCGAGCCATAAGGGAAGGCCGCCCCCTGGCCGTCCACGCAGCCCTCGCCGGTCAGGGCGATGTTGCGAACTCCGCGGGCGCTGAGCAGACAATAGTCGTAGTAATCGTAGAGGCCATCGGCGCTTTTCATATTCGGGTAATCATCCAGCGAGGTGCTGCCGAGGAGTTTGGCATTGGGCCCGAGGTGCAGAGTGACGTTGTCCTTGAGGGTGAGGGTGCCGGTCAGGTAACTACCGGGCGGGAAGTAGACCACGCCGCCGCCCTGGGCTGTGCAGGCATCTATGGCCGATTGGATGGCGCGAGTATCGAGGCTGATCCCGCCACCCCGGGCGCCGAAATCGTGAACGGAAATGGAATGGGAGAACATAGAACTTCCTTACGCAATACTGTGTGAGTGGGCCGTTATTCTCTTCTGAACCCATCTCTTATAGGACGCGGACGAGCACGGCAGAAAGCCTGTTCGAGTTTTTGCGAACTCCATCCGCGTCCTATTTCTCTCTTGCCCATTTGTAGATGTCCCGAAGCTATCAACCGCAGCGCTTGCTCCATCGCCTCCTGCCCCGAATGCTCGGGATCATACGACTCGCCCCAGAAAGCCCGGCCGCCAGGTGCTTCGCTCATCGAACTGCGTAAGTCTTGTCCTGCTTTGAACTCGATCGCTCGGTGCTCATTCTTCCCTCCACTCACTCGACCTCTCACACCACCAGATCGGCGAAGAGGGCCGTGCTCAGATAGCGCTCGCCGTTGGATGGAATAATCACCACGATACGCTTGCCCGCATTCTCGGGCCGCTGCGCCACCTGCACCGCCGCGTGAATCGCCGCGCCGGAGCTGATGCCGACGAGCAGACCTTCTTCCACCGGCAGCCGGCGAGCCATCGCCATCGCCTCTTCATTCGACACTTGAACGATCTCATCGATCAAGCTCGTTTGTAGGACGCTCGGCACGAACCCTGCGCCGATGCCCTGGATTTTGTGCGGACCGGGTTTGCCGCCGGAGAGCACCGGGGAGGCCGCGGGCTCGACAGCCACGATCTTCAGACTCGGCAGGCGCTGCTTCAACACCTCACCGACGCCCGTCAGGGTGCCGCCGGTGCCCACGCCCGAAACGAAGATGTCGAGCTTGCCGTCAGTGTCGCGCCAGATCTCCTCGGCGGTGGTGCGGCGATGGATGGCCGGGTTGGCCGGATTCTCGAACTGCTGGGGGACAAAGTGGCGCGGATCCGCGGCGACCATCTCGTTCGCGACACGGATCGCGCCGCGCATACCCTCTGAGCCGGGGGTCAGGATCAGCTCGGCGCCGTAGGCTTTGAGCAGCTTGCGCCGCTCGATGCTCATGGTGTCGGGCATGATCAGGATGCACTTGTAGCCCTTGGCCGCGGCCACCATCGCCAGACCGATGCCGGTGTTGCCGCTGGTCGGCTCCACGATGATGGTATCCGGGCCGATCTTGCCGGCTGCTTCGGCCGCCTCGATCATGCTCAACGCGATGCGGTCTTTGACGCTGCCGCCGGGATTCTGAAACTCCAACTTGGCCAGCACTTCCGCGCCGGCGCCCTCCGTGACCTTGCGCAATCTCACCAACGGGGTGTTACCGATAAGATCTACGACGCTATTGGCGATTTTTGACATGGGAGTGACTCCTTACGTGATGCGTGATGCGTGATGAACGACGCCTATCCGCCTGAACATCTGAGACCCGACGATTCATCGAAACAAAAAGGCTCATCCGGGCTATGCCTGTTGCGTAGCCCCGCGATGAGCCTGTGTTGGATGCCGGTTACTGGAAGCTAGAAGCTGGATACTGGATGGCTCAGCTCATTCCAGCGTCTAGCTTCCGGCTTCTCTCTGGTTGTTTCGATCAGCAAATCCTGCGCGACCCATCGCTCGCGTCTCAGCAGCTACAGCGGGTGTGGCTGGCATGATGCCAGCACACGCCCGCTAGAGACACGAGCAGGTGTGTGGGTTCGTTCGCAGGATCTGAAACATGCTTTTCCCCTAATTCTTTCTGAAAAGAAGTGTATCCCCTCGCGCACCGGCTGTCAAGTAAGAATGCCTACGGACGCATCACGCAGGATCACTTCTCGCACGGCGCCATCCACGATGCGAAAGCCGCGCAGGCTGGGTTGGGCCACATCGGCGAGGCTGCAGATGATGTACACGCTGTCGGGGTAGAAGGCGCGGGCGATATCGGTCGGGGAGGGCGTGGAGGGGCCGGCCGGGTGAGAGTGATAGATGGCGGCGAGCATCAGCCCGGCGTCGTCGAACGCGATCTGCTTCGTCAGCGTCTCGACATCCATCTCGTAGGTCGTCCGCGGCCACGGAGAGATATTACGCCCGCGGTGCAGCTCGACCGCGACGCCGTCCCTGCCCGAGATGATGCCGCACACCTCCCCCGGGAAGCCCGCCCGCGCATGCGCGATGATCTCCTCGCACATTCCACCGCCGAACACAAACACCTCACTCATTCGTCATTCGCTATTCGCTATTCGCCAAGAACGGATTGCCCCGCCTCTCCGCGCCGACCGTGCTCGCCGGCCCGTGTCCGGACAGCACGGCGTAGTCGTCAGGCAGCGCCAGAATTTCACCGCGGATGGATGCCAGCAGGGTGTCCAGGTCGCCGCCGGGCAGGTCGGTACGGCCGATCGAGCCGGCGAACAACGCGTCGCCGGTGAACGCCCGGCGGCTGGCGTGATGGACGAAGGTCACGCTGCCCGGAGAATGGCCGGGCGTCCGCCGAACCTCCAGCGTCTCCGCGCCAAAGATTACCGGCTGCCCCGGCGCCAAGTCGCCGTCGATGCGCGGCGGCTCGCCCGGATCAAACGCCATCCACGCCAGGGTCATGCGGCGCATCATCCCCAGGACGGGCAGATCGGCGGGGTGCAGGTAGAACGGCGCGCCGGTGGCATCCTGCAAGGGCCGCGCCGCCAGCATGTGGTCGAAATGCGTGTGCGTGACGATGATGCGGGCCAGAGTCACGTCGTGCTTGCGCAGCGCCGCCTGGATCGCCGGGAGCTCGTCGCCCGGATCGATCACCACGGCCTGGCGCGTTTGCTCGCAGCCAAGCACGTAGCAGTTGACCTGGAGCGCGCCCACCACAACCGTTTCAAGGATCATGTTGTCTCACTTCGTTGGCTTCGACACCCGAACCGTGCCCAGGTAGGCGACCCCGGCTTCCGTCTCGGCATCTGGGTACATGGTCAGGCTCAGCCGATAGTCGCCTGGGGGCAGATCAGAAGGCAATTGCAGATCGTGCTCGCCGCGCACGACTTCGCCCTGCGCCCACAGCGTCGTGGGGTAGGTGGCGCTCACCAGGGGCCAGCGCAGATTGGCCACGGTGTGACCGTTGCTATCGCTCAGCTCCAGATCGAACCACCAGTCGGCGCGGGGCCGGACGTTCGCCTGCCAATAGGGCGTGAAATGCAGGCGGTCGCCGGGATAGAGCGGCGTCTCCGGCGCGTGACCGAAACCGCGTTTATACCGATCATGGCCCAACAACTTGACCGCGCCGAAATCGAACTGCTGATCATGCATCATGTTCAGCGCGGCGAGGGGCGGTGGCGTACCAGCACGCATCACGCGCACCGGCGGCAGGTTGACGTGATCCTGGCCGTCGGGCAGACGCAGGCGCTCCCCCGTCTCGCGATCGTACAATCCCACGATACGGCGATAGTCGCCGGGCGGCGTGCCCGGCGGGATCAGGACGCCGTGATTGTCCGGGATCACCTCGCCTGGCTCCCAGGTATCGGTGGGTCGACCATCGCCGACCGGCTCCGAATCGCGCTGGGCGATCACCTGGTCCGTGGCGTCAAGCAGTTGCAGGAAAACCTTGTAGCGTCGCGCCGGCTTCTTCAGCGCCTGCCAAATCAATTGAAGCTGAGAGACCTCGCCCGCCGTCAGCGCCGGATTGCCGCCGCGAAAGCCCTGCAAGACGATGTCTGATCCGAGCAGGAGATTCAGCACGTCCGCCTTCTCGCCGGTGGCGCGGCGTTCGGGCATGACATACACCGCCAACCGAGCGTTTCCGCGCCACTGGTCGAGCGTCTTGTAGCCGTGGGTGTTCATCCAGCCTTGGATGAAGTCCCCAGGATCGGCCTCCTGGTTCGCCCAATAAACGGCATAGATCTTGTCGCGGGCCAGCAACTGATTGAGTTGTTGTTCTGTTGCCGCCGTATCGATCGGGCGCTGCCCAGGCAGGGCAAAGACGGGCAGATCACCCTTGTAGTAGTAATCGAAAACCTCGGCCTGGCCGGGAGCGACCAGCAAGATGGCATCCGTCGGGCGCGCCGTTGCGGCAATGAACTGCGCGATGCCCCGGTAGTCATCGCGGGCCGCCTTCGGATCGGAGTAGTAGCGGTTCAAAGTGAACCCAAACAGGATGAGAATCGTTGCTAGAACGGATACCGCCCACACGCCGCCTACAGCATCCCAACGCGACGGCGCCACATGGCGTCCCTCAGAGTCGGCTGCGGCACGCTGTCCAAGTCGGCTCAGCCTCAGGGCCGGCCCAACGGCCGCGGACGCCACCAGCAGTGTGTGAGCGGAGCTGGCAAGCAGCAGAAACTTGAGATAGGCGTCGCGGAAAAGCCCCAACGCCAGCATCATCCCCAGAGGAGCCGCCAGCCATGCCACGGGCAAGAGCCAGCTCAACCATGCCGGACGCCTGTGCAGCCCCGGCCAGGGGACAATCCCCACCAACGCCAGCACCGGCACAATCCAGACCCACCACTCGCTCGCCGAGAGCAAGCCGGCCGGTCCCAGGCTCAGCATCAGCAACGAGGTCCCCAGGGCTTTCAAGGGATCGGCGACCTGACCGCCCGTCGGCCAGCTGGCAACCTGTCGTACGGCAATGCCGAGCCAGGGAGCGAAGCACACGAGCACGATCGCGAGCAGCAATCCCCAGCGCTGGAGCCGCCGCCCCACCTGTCCCCGTCGCCGCGTGAAGATCACCCAGGCCAGGTAGAGCGCCGAAAGAAGCGCAGCCATGATCGGGAAAGCGTAGTGCGTGTAGAAGCCCGCAACGAATGTTGCAGCGAGAAGCAGAATGGGGGCCGATACCAGCTTCAAGTCGAGCCCTAACTCATCAGACGCGCTTTCCGGCAACTGCCGGTCATCCTGGGCTACCAGCCACCAGAAACTGTAGGCCGCCACCGCCGCTTCCAGCGCCAGCAGGATGTACATCCGTGCTTCCTGGCTGTAGTAGATCTGGAACGGCGACACGGCGGCAAGCAGGCCGACCACCAGCCCGAGGATTGTGCCGCCCAAGCGCATACCCAAACCGATCGTGACCAGCACGAGCAGTGTGCCCAGGACCGCACTCAGGGAACGCAGCCCCGCTTCCGAGACGCCGGCAATCTGCGTCCAGAGCCGCAGCAGCCAGTAATAGAGCGGCGGGTGGATGTCGTTGGCCGCGCTGACAGCAATCTGTACCAGTGAGCGGACCGCCATCACTGCGCTATTGCCTTCATCGGCCCACAGGCTCTGTCTGCCCAGCTCGTGGAAGCGCAGCCCGGCAGCCAGGCTCACAATCAGGACAACTAGAAGGGCAATAAGCGCGGCATCACGAGGTCGGCGTCCGGATCGAAGGAGGGTCTCGCTCATGGCAACTGCTATCTCTGCGGTGCAGACGACTGCTGTGCAGACGGCGATGTCAAGTATGCCTTCAAGCTGTTATAGATCGGTTGGAGCGTGAAGTCGGGATCGGCAAGCCGGAAGTAAGCTTCGGGCCGGCGGTTGCGCGCCCATTCATCGGTAGCGCGCTTGAAGTACCAGACGTTAGCGACGCCCAGCCACGGCCATTCTTTGCGGATGCGCTCGTAGCCCTGCGGCGTGTAGCGCGCCTGCTGCTCCGGCGTCACCTGACCGAAACGCTTGTCGGGGACGTCATCAGGCACTGCGTTCCACCCCATCTCGCTGATCCAGATCGGCTTGTGCGCGTCGCCGTTGGCGACCATCAGATCGCGCACGAACTGCGGGCGGCCGAAGTTCATCACGCGCGGATGCATGCGCCGGTCGCTGGGACCGGACCACAGGCCGTAGTCCTGCATCGCCATAACGTCGAAATAGGGCGCTGCGCCGGCATCGTACATGCGCTGGAGGAACAACAGGTCGTTGAGCGCGTTGTTCGGCGGCGCCGCCTCGGGCTGGA
>Ga0315287_10004963_pt1 | contig 13039 bp, 7 predicted proteins | sample YL17G11_0_MG_FD_205037 | JGI IMG/M metagenome (GOLD analysis project Ga0315287, IMG submission 205037) | Sediment microbial communities from Yellowstone Lake, YNP, Wyoming, USA - YL17G11_0 | ecosystem: Environmental > Aquatic > Freshwater > Lake > Sediment | place: USA: Wyoming | collected...
CTCTCTCTCGCCCTCTCTCTCGCTCGCTCTCTCTCTCTCTCTCTCTCTCTCTCTCTCTCTCTCTCTCTCTCTCTCTCTCTCTCTCTCTCTCTCTCTCTCTCTCTCTCTCTCTCTCTCACCACTTCCCCGTCACCGCCCTCCTCGCCAGCAGCGCCGCCCCGTACGCCGCCTCGCCCTCCTCCGCGGCCGTCACGATGGCCGGGCTCAGCGCCCTGGAGCGCATCCTGGTCCAGACGGCGTTTTTCGCGCCGCCGCCGGCCGTCAGCACCCGGACGGGCCGCGGCGCGCCGAGCTCCTCGAGCGCGGCGAAGCCGGCGCGCTCGATCTCTGTGATCCCTTCGAGGATGGCCCTGAGGTGGATCGCGTCCGAGGCCGGCCTGGGCCCCAGCACGGGCTGCTTCTCTGGGTCGCAGACGGGGAACCTCTCCCCTTTCCTCGGGAGCGGGTAGTAGCCAAGGCCGGTCGAGGTCGCGCCCCCCCTATCCTCTTCCTCCCTCTCGAGCTCGGCGGTCAGGCGCTCGAGCGCGGAGTCGTCCGGCCCGAACTCGGACCTGAACACGGCGCACCCGGCGTTGCTCGACCCCCCCACCAGCCACACCGGCTCGTCGCCGGCGTTATCGCCGGGGACGAGGTGCGAGTAGACGCCCCGCCGCCCGTCGTCGATCCTCGCGCGGGAGACGAGCTTGACCGCCAGCGACGAGCCCAGCGAGGTGACGGCGTCCCCCGGGGTCGAGCGCACGCCCGCGGCGAGCGTCGCGGCGATCGAGTCCGTGGTGCCCCCGGCGAGCAGGCATCCCGCGGGGAGGTACGTCGTCGCTTCGGAGGAGCCCCCGGCGGCGGCGGCGGCAACGACGACGCAGCCGGTCGCGTCGCCGGGGCGCAGCACCCGAGGGGCCAGGCGCGCCGCGGCCGGGTGCCCGCGCAGCCAGGGCTCGTACGCCCTCGCCCCGGGGTCCCAGCCGGCCTTGAGCTGGTTGTTGTCGTCGGTCACGAGGAGCCTGGAGCGCAAAAACTGGCCGTCGCCGGAAGAGGGAGGACAGGCTCTGGCAGCAGCGGGAGAGCCGCCCTTTTTCTTCGGCCCGACGCGGCCGAGCCTCGCGGTGAGCCAGTCGGCGGCGGAGACCACCACTGGAGCAACGGGTCCCTTCTCTTTGCCGTTTCCTTCGATGGCTCCGCTCACCCACCAGTCCATGAGCTTCGAGAGCGCGGAGGTGGGCGCGGCGGCCTGGTGACCGGGAGGCGCGAGCTCCGCGACGGCCGCGACGGCCGCGGCAGAGGCCGCGTCGCAGTAGAGCCTGACTGGGGCCAGGGGAGCTCCGACCGCCGTCGCCGTGCCTTCAAAGTCGCCTTCTGCTCCTTCTTCTTCTGCTGCTCCTGCGTTGACGAGGAGCATCGAGGCAGAGGTGCCCGCCACGGCCGCCGAGGCGACGCGAGCGAGGACGCTCCCTGCTGCTGCTGCTGCTGCTGCTGCTGCTGCTCCGGCTTCCGCTCCAGAAGAAGGAGAAGAGGTGCTCTTCGAGAGCGACTCCAGAAGGTCGTCGAGGGCGCAAGCCCATGTCTCTGCCCAGTCCCGAGGGGCAGTTGCGTCAGGTGGGAGGGGGGGGTACGCCCTTTTGGCGGAGGCGACGACGGTGCCGGAGTCTGAGGGAGATCAACGGAGGAGAGGAGGAAGGGTGAGTGGGGTCGAGGAGGGGGAGGTCGACGAGGAGGTCGATGGCCATCAAAGGCGTCAAGGAACGAGTAAAAACTCACCGTCGATGACCATCGCTCTTCCGCCGCTGGTCCCCATGTCTATGCCGAGATACAGAGGCGCTGGATTCATCGTGGAGGCGAAAAGCGCGACGGATCGGTTGGCAGGGTGCGAACTGGGATTCAAAGGTTTTGGCGCGATCGCCGTCAACGTCGTCAACGCTCTCGTCTTCTTCTTCTTCGCTCCGAGGACCTCGGTGCCGCGCCTCGCGCTACCCGAGGAGCAGCGGTGGAGAGGTGATCTTGTGCCTGAGGCTAGCGCGCAGCCGAATTGCAATGGCGACCGCGCTGCTGCTGCTGCTGCGAGCGGCATGAGAGAGAGAGCGAGGAAAGGGAAAGTAGTAGTGAAAAAGTTGGGTAAAGTTTCCTTGTGAAGAAAAAAAAGAAAAAAAAGCAACTCCGTTTCACCAGCACTCCCCTCCGTTCGCGACAGCTAGAAATCTTCCAAAACCTCGCAGGCCTCTCTCGGAGAACTTCCTTTCGTCGGGAATGCGGCCGGTCGCGATTCATAGTAATCAAATTCGCGGTCGTTTGGAGGCAGGAGCCTCGGCCAGGTCGAGCGTTTTTGTAGAGGAAGAGGGGAGAAAAAAAGGGGAAAAGAAAACTCGCGAGGCTCTGCCAAGAAAGACGCGTGAGTCCCGTCGTCTCCTGAGAGGCCCCCCTCTCAGGTGTTGACGTCAGTCGTGTCCAAGCTGGAAGTGAACTTTTGTGGCAGTGGGAAAAGCGCTTTCCAGTGAGAGAGACAGAGTCCCCTCTTGAGAGAGAGAGAAAAAACAAAAGACTCAAGGCTCTTTCACTCCCAGTTTGTTTTTCCTTGTTTTTCTTTCCATCTTCGCTCTCCCCGCGCGTGCACCAGAAGCGATTCTTCCCCCGCTTCTCCTTGTGCAATCTGCCATATCGAAGGTGAGTATGATTTTGGAGTAGCAGAAGCGGAACGGAAGGGCGGGAGCGTGCTCTCATCCGGTGCCGATTCTCGAAGGCCCCAGTTTTGGAATGCCAGAGGGAGAGAGAGCAAGCAGATTCTTGCTTTCCGAGGTCTAGCCGCCGCCCCTCGAAGCCCGCCTCTCCGCGCCTCCGCGCTCTCTCTCTCGAACGAAATGCGATAAACTGTTGTTTGCGACCCGCAATCCGGCGGCGTCATGGTCGCGGAGCGAGCGGTTTCGGCTCGCTCTCCACGCGGCGGAAAGCCGAGGTCCTTTCGTCCGTCGACCGTCGTCGTTCGTCGCGGTCGCCGTGATGATGATGCGAGGGGGGGGAGAGAGCGATTTCTCCCGGCGCGCCCCCCCCTTTCCTCTCTTTTCGCTCACTCCCCGATCCCAACTCTACCCCCCTCAGCAGCTCTCGAACTCCGGGGATCGTTCTGGTGCAAAAGAAACCGCGTCCAAGATGCAGGAAAGCGCAATCGCCGGCGCTGCAATCATCGCGCCGCAAGGCCAAGGACCGCCAGCGCCTCCAAAGGCAGAGCTCTTGCATGCCGCTCCCGCTGCCGTCCCGCCGTCCGCCGCCGGAACTACTGCCGCCTCGCGCCCCGCCAGGACCATCCGGCCGCCCGCCAAGCTCGTCGAGACCCCCACTCTGCCCGTTGCCAAGGCCCGCGGCCGCAAGCCCGGATCCAGGAACAAGGGAGGCCGGGCGCCGGGGGCGATCGCAATCGCGGTGGTGAAAGCGCCGGGGCCCACCAAAGCCAAGGCCGGCGCGGCGATCGGCAAGCAGGCCAAGTCGACGACGGCGGCGAAGAAGGCCAAGGCCGCTGCGGCGCTGGCCCTGACCCCTTCCCTCCTCGCCTCCTCGTTCGGGGCCGGGGCCTCGCCCGCGACCCCGGCGCTCCCCAGGAGGGGCCCCGCCGCGGCCTCCAAGTTCCTCCCCAAGGCCCCGGCTATCTCCGTGGACGAGGTCACGGCGATGGTCTTTGCCGACTTCGGCCACGACGAGGAGGACGAGGCGCTCATGCTGATGAGCGCCGAGGAGCTTGTCGTCGCCGCCGGCGCCGGCGCCGCCGCGACGGCGGTCGTGCTCGGGCCGCCGCCCGCGACGCCGGCGCAGCAGCCCGGCCCGACGAAGGCGGCCTCGAGCGTCGTGCTCGCGCCCCCGGCGGTCTCCTCGGCCCCTGCTGTTGCTGTCGCCGTCGCTGCTGCTGCTGCTGCGGCGGCGGCGGCGGCGGCAGCTCCGGCTCCTTCCGCTCCCTCCTCCGCTGCCGCCGGTGCCGCCAAGGCCTCCAAGGCCTCGAACGCCCCGGCGGCCTCCTCCGCCGACGGCCCGGCCCCGGCCTCGCGGCCCTCGGGCAACAACCTCTACCGCGGCGTGCGCAGGAGGCCGTGGGGCAAGTGGGCCGCCGAGATCCGTGACCCGCGCCTCGGCGCGCGCGTCTGGCTCGGCACCTTCGACTCGCCCGTCGACGCCGCGCACGTCTACGACGCCGCCGCGAGGGTCATCCGCGGTCCGGGCGCGCTCTGCAACTTCCCCGACGTGTTCGTGCCGTGCCCTGACCTGACCGTGCTGGCGTCGGGCAAGAGGAAGGGGACCGGCGGGAGCGGAGGAGGAGGCGCCGCTGATGCGAAGAGCACTGGCGGCGAGAATGCCGCCAACGGTGCCGGCGCCGCGTCGGTTTCGGGCGCCGAGGGCGGGAGCACCGGCGGCGCTGCCGCCGCCGCTCCCTCCGCCTCTGCCGAGGAGAGGCGCGCCGCGAAAAAGGCGAAGAAGGCCGCCGCCGCCGCGGGCGCCTCCTCTCCCGCCGCGGCCAAGCGCGCCTCGAAAAAGGCCGCCGCCGCCGCTGCAGCTGCGGCCGCCGTTGCCGCCTCTGTCGACGCCCCGATCCCGCCGCTCACCCCTCCGCCCCCCGGGTTCGCCGCAAACTTCGCCGCCGTCCACAGCGACCTGGTCGCCGCGGGCCTGGCCTTCGGCGACGTCGAGATGCCCGCTGCACATGCGGACGCCGCCGCTACCGACGCCGCTGCTCGCCACCACCACGGAGCAGGAGGGGAGGACGACTCGTCGTTCCTGTCCGGCCTCGGCTGCTCGGGCGACGAGGCCGGCGCGAGCGACGGAGGCAACAAGGACACCAAGGAGGACAAGGAGGCCAGCGGGAGCTGGAGGAGGGCCAACAGTGGCATCGACGGGAGCGGCAGCGACGACGCCGGGAAGTCCGCGGGGACCTCCACCAACGGAGGGTCCTACCTCTCGTCGGAGACGGCCGCGGTCGCGAGGGGGCAGAAGGCCGCAGCTGTCGCTTTCTCGCAGCAGCAGCAGCAGCAGCAGCAGCCCATGCTCTTCTCCGACCTGGGGGCGTCGGCGGTCTTCGCGCCCGTGCCCGATGTCCGCGGCGGAGCCGACGGCGGCTCGAGCGGCGACGACGGCAGCACCTTCTCGGCCGGCGGCGGCGGCGACAGCCACAGCAACGTCAACGACGCGCGGGCAAAGTCGGCGGTGATGGCGGCAGCGGCCGCCGCCGCCGCGGCTGCAGAGCCCATCGTCGCGCTCCCGGCCTGGGCGGGCTCCCCCGCTGCCGCGGCGGAGGTACAGAAGCAGGAGCCCCTGAACTTCAGGGGCTCGGCTGCTGCTGTTGCCATCCCCGTCCCCGCCGGGGCCGACGCCGCTGCGGCCGCCGCCGCCGCGGCCGCAGAGGTTGACGCGCTCTTCGGGACGTCGCCGGTCGAGGGCCTGTGGTCCTTCTCCGGGCTCGCTGCTGCCGGCGGGGAGGCGATCGCGTTCTAGGCGCGTTCGACAGGGACTCTCCATAGCGCCGTCTCCGTCTCCGTCTCCGTCTCCGCCCTGGCCTCGTTTTTCCCCACTATTTCTCCTCTTGAGGAGAAAAGGCGGTTTCTTTCTATTCCCCATCAGCTAACCTCTGCACAAGACAAAAAATCAACGCCATGCACACACAACACCCTTCCATCCATTTTTATTTTGCCATTTGACCCTTTTTCACTGACTGTCATCCATTTTACATAAAAACAGCCTCGAATCTTTTCCCGACCCCCTTTCTTAGCAAACAACTCCGAGAGGAAGAGCGAGCGAGCGAGAGGGGGGAGAGAGAGAGAGAGAGAAACTGCGGCGGCAATCCTTCCCCCCACCTCCCACCAGCTATGTGTGCTACCACCCTCAGCCCCCCCACCCACCCATTAACCCACCCACCACCGCCATCATCATCATGCGTTGTTCGTTTATGCGGCTGCGTGCGCCCCACTTGCCCTCCTCTTCTTCGCTTGATAAAATAGCTTCATAAGAACTTCCCCCCCCCCCCTTCGCCATCGAGGAGGGCGTTTGTGCCCGCCTTTTGTTTTTTATGGAGAGAGAAAAGAGAGTTCGGAGAGAAAAGAGGGAGAGTTTGGAAAGAGAGATTTTGGAGAGAGAGGGAGAGTTTGGAGAGAGAGGGAGAGTTTGGAGAGAGAGACTTAAGAGAGACTTAAGAGAGAGAGAGAGAGAGAGAGAGAGAGAGTTGAGAGAGAGTTGAGAGAGTTGAGAGAGAGTTGAGAGAGTTGAGAGAGTTGAGAGTGAGAGTTGTCTCCCTCTCTCTCTCACTGGAGAGAGAGAGGGAGTCAACCAAAATCTTCAGGAACGACCAAGCTCAGTTTTATCAGTTTCAACCTCCATAAACCCAACCCCAAATGCCCCTCCATCAACAAACACCCCGACTTCTTTCACCTTTTTTCGGCCCGCTGCGCAAACGATGGAGCGCAAGCATAGGAAAAAACTCGTCGCCAAGTGCGAGGAGTTTTTGAAAACAAAAATAATGGAACAAAATAGTGCGTCGTCAAAAACGCGAAGTTTCCCCTCCCCCATACTTCCTCGTCACTTTTTTCCGCGCGGCCTCTCAGCAAGGAGCAACCATACATCGTCTCTCCCTCCCCCCCCTTCACCGCCGAACTACCGCCAACAAACTGATCGACATCAACTTGTATCTTTTTAACGGTTTTTCAAAAAAGAGTGTTTTCTGAGACTGTGCAAAAAAACAAAAAGGATTAAAATGAGTTTCTCTTTCTTTCTCTCTTTCTCCTCCTCTCGCGGCCGATTCCTCGCTCTCGCGGTCGATTCCAGACAGATTGCGAGTCACCGTGCTGGTTTTTTTGCAAGGAATGAATAATATCTTTAAAAGATGGAGTCGATTATGCAGCAACAAAAAACAACTTGTCGCAGCCGTCGTCACCGTCGTTGTTTTCCATCAACTCTCTCTCTCTCTCTCTTTCTCTCTCTCTTTCTCTTTTGTTTCTCTCTCTCTCTCTCCATCCACTCCCGTCACCACCACCATCCTTTCCAATCTCTACTTACTCGAAAAACTCCGCATGCAGGGCCCTGATCGCCTTGGGGCCCGTCCCCTCCCCAACAATCAAAGAGATGTTGGTCTTGGACGCCCCCTGGCTCATCATCAGCACCGGGATCTCTTCCCTCTTGAGCACGCCAAAGGCGCGCTCGAGGATCTCGGCCGTGCGCGCGACGTTGCAGATCAGCGAGACGCACCCGACGTTGCGCGTGGCCGTGGCGGCCGCGAACCGCGACAGCGAGCTCAGCAGCGCGTCGAGCTCGGCGTCGACGAGGTCGCGCTCCCAGACCCTCGAGGGGTCGAGGGTCAAACTCACCGACACCTCGGACGTCGCGACGACGTCGACCGAGACGCCGCAGTCGCGGAACGCCGCAAACACGTTGGCGAGGAAGCCGACCTGCCCCGGGGCGGCGGTCGAGACCATGTCGAGCATGGTCACGCCGTCCTTGAGGACCACAGAGGTCACGAGCGAGCTGCTCATGTCCCTGTCCGCGGCGATGATGGTGCCCGGCGCGGCCCTGTTGTACGAGTTCTTGACCCGGACGGCCAGCGGGGTCGGGACGAAGGGAGGGGGCGAGGGAGACGAGGGGCGGGTCGCCGCGCCGTTGCCGTTGCCGCCGCTGCCGCCGCTGCCGTCGCTGCCGTCGCTGGAAGAGGCACCAGAGCTCGAGCTGCTGCTCCTGCTGCTGCTCAGCATCGGAGAGTCGCTGCTGCTGCCGCCGCTCCTGCTCGCCGCCTGCGTCGCAGCGAAGCTGGCCTGGATAGCCGGCTGCATCGCCAGCGGGTGCAGCACCGCGGCGCCGAAAAACGCCAGCTCCGTCGCCTCGTCGTACGTCAGGGCCCCGACCGCCCTGGCCGCCTTCACGAGCCTCGGGTCGGCGGTCAGGACGCCGTCGACGTCCTTCCAGACCTGTACCTCGGGCAGGCCCAGGGCCGCCCCCAGCAGCGTGCACGTGAGGTCGCTGCCGCCCCTGCCCAGGGTCGTGATGGCCTTCGTCTTGCTGCCCCTCCCAAGGAAGCCGGTGAAGACGGCCACCGGCGCGTCGCTGGGGGCGGGGGAAAGCGCCGCCCTCAGGGCCGGCAGGCTGGCCTCGTAGTCCACGGTCGCGGACCCAAAGTCGTCGCAGGTGGCGAGGCCGGCGTCCCACGCGTCGACGTTTCTGGCCGGGACGCCCGACGCCCTGAGAAACGCGGCGAACAGCCTGGTCGAGAGCCTCTCCCCGAAAGACACGAGCGAGTCCCTGGCCCTCGGGGTAAGCTCCTGCGTGATGGAGACGCCCACGAGCAGCTGCGTCAGCTCTGCCAGCAGGGCCTCGACGGCGTCGACGGTCTTCGAGTCGACTCCCAGCTCCTGCGCCGTCGCCCGGTGGAGCTCCTTCACGGCCCTGAGCGGGGCCATGGAGGGGACAGAGGCCGGGTTCTGCTGGAGGGCCTCTCGCCCGGCGGCGAGGAGGAAGTTGGTGGTCTGCGTTTTTTTTTTTATGTGTGTGTGTGGAGGTCGAGGTCGAGGTCGGGGTCGGGGTCGCGGAGAGAGACCAAGGCGAGAAAGGAGGGTGGAGGTCGGGGGGGGGGGGAGGGGGGGGGATGAGATTTGTTTTGGCTGTCGATCGACTGGATTTTTTCTTGCTCTTTTCCTTCTCTCTCTCTCTCTCTCCCTCTCTCTCTCTTTCTCTCTCTCTCCCCCAATCCTCTTGCAACAGCACCAATTCCCTCCCCCTTCTCACCTTGCCCATCGCCGAGAGCACGATCACGGGCAGGTGCTCGGGAAACGAGCAGACAATGTCCGCGACCTCGCGCATCCTCGTGGCGTCGGCGACGGAGGAGCCTCCAAACTTGTAGACGACGGTCGGCGAGGATTGGCCGAGCCCGGGGGCGCTCAGGCGGACGCCGAGGGAGTTGGGAGTCGCCGCAGCGGCGGCACGACATCGCAATCGGCCAGCGGGTGCGGCGACGGAGCGAGGGACCACGCGAGCGGCACGCGAGAAGAGGAGAGGAGAGAGAGGAGACGATGGCCGTGTCGTCGAGCTCGACGAGGTTGATGAGGAAGCCGTCGGCGCCGTTGGTCGGAGAGGAGAAAGAGCCGACTTTGGCGCGGTCGCCACGCCGCAGCGAGGAGCTCTCATTGATGTCATTGGGAAGCTATCGATGTTCTCTAGGATTGTCCCTTCGGAGGAGGAGCAGAGAGCCGGGCAGCAGAGAGCGAGAAAGAGAGAATAGCTCTGCTCGATAAGAAAAGCTCGAGAGCGAGGAGGGGTGCTGTTTTTTTTTTTTTTTTGAGCTGGAGCGGATTTTTTTCGGCTCGAGTCGAAGGGGGAAAAAAAACTTCACTTCGTCTTTTTTTTTTCTTTTCTCGTTGTCCCTGTTCCTCGTCGCTGGTCTCTCTTCGACAGCGCGCTTCCATCGAGACAGCGCGCCAGTGACACACGGTCTCTCTCTTTCTCTTTCTCTGCCTCGCTGCGTCTCCAGTTTGCCCCCGTAGCACTGGAGGTTCGGCGAAGAAAAAGAAAACGACGTCGGCGGCGAATCAAAAAAAGCTAGCATCCAAATCAAAACGCTTTCTCTTCTCGCGCCCGCTGCTCCCTGTTGCCGGCGCCTCTGCTTTAGGTCGAGGGGCGTCGTCATCGAGGCGGTGAACGAGTCCGTCACCACAATGGCGGAAAAGGCAAGCAGCGACGAGGGAGGCAGCAGCGGCGGCGGCGCGAATGTCACTTCTTTTGCCGCCGTCGCCGCCGTCGCCGATCGCACGAGCGGCGGCGGCGGCCGCGGCCGCGGCCGAGGAGGAAACAACTTTGCCTCCTATTCTTCTCACCCGCAGCAGCAGCAGCAAGCCGCAGCGGCGGCAGCTGCCGCCGCGGCCGCCTACGCCTACCAGCAGCAGTACGCCGCGTTCTACTACCAGCAGCAGCAGCAGCAGTACCATCACCAGCAGCAGCAGCACCACCACCACCACCACCACCAGCAGCATCAGAATTTCTACCGCGGCGGCCGCGGCGGCGGCGTCGGCGTCGGCGGGCTGGGAAGAGGCCGCGGCCGCGGCGGAGCAGCTGCCGGTCCCGGTGCCGGTCCTCCTCCTCCCATGGCCGCCCAGCACGCCCCGACGCTGGCCCTGTCGCGCACTCCCTGCTGGAACTTCGCCGAGCACGGCTCCTGCCGCTTCGGGCACCAGTGCCGGTTTCTGCACGCAGGCGCCGGCGTCGGTGCCGTCGGCGGCGTCGGCCTCGGAGGAGCAGGGGGAGGAGGAGGTCGGGGAGGCCACCACATCAGCCACGCTGCCGGTCCCAGGATCGGAGGAGGAGGGGCGCCCGCCATCGGAGGCTTCTACCGCCGCGGGGCGCACGCCCCGACGCCCGGGACCCCGGGCCGCGTCTGGCTCGAGCTGAAGGAGGAGGAGCCCGAGGCCGCGGCGGGCTCTGCGGGAGCGGCGGCGGACGCGACGCCGGCGGCGGCAGCGGCAGCAGCAGGACACGAGGCCGCCGCGCCGCCTCCTCCCCCTCCTCCTCCCCCTCCCCCTCCTCTCCGCCCCCTCCCCCTGCGTTTCCGCACCCTCTCCTACAATTGCCTCGCTGACGAGCTCGCCTACGCGCACGCGGCCGAGCTCTACCGCGCCGTCCCCCGAGACCTGCTCAGCTGGCCCGGCCGGCTCGCCGGCCTCGTCGCCGAGATCGCGCACTGGCGGCCGTCGATCTGCCTCCTGCAGGAGGTCGACCGCGCCGACGACGTCCGGCAGGAGCTCAGCAAGCTCGGCTACAAGATGAAGCACGCCCCCAGGACGGGCGGGAGGAGCGACGGGTGCCTGACGGCGTACAAGAGGGCCGAGTTCGAGCTGGTGCACTCGGAGACGATCGCGATGGCCGACCACGGGCTGCGGGACAACGTCGCTCTGATCCTGGTGCTGCGGCCCAAGGCGAGGGCTGTTCCTGCTGCAGCTGCAGCATCGGCAACCGCAGCAGCACCCGCAGCAGCAGCAGCAGCAGCAGCACCACCACCACCACCAGCAGCAGCAGCAGCTGTCGCTCCGGGGGAAAAGAAGGAAGGCGAAGAGGAAGCCAAGGACAGAGCAGCAGCAGCATCGGCGGCGTCGGCGGCGGCGGAAGAAGAGGCCAAGCCCCAACCTCCTCAGCCCCAGCCCCCGCGCCCCCTGCCCCCGCATGCCCCGCTCCTCGTCGCCAACACCCATCTGCTCTTCAACCCCAAGCGCGGCGACGTCAAGCTCGCCCAGGCCAGGACGCTCCTCGCCAAGGCCGCCGCCGTCGCCTCGAAGTTCGCCGTCGGGCACGCGCTGCTCGGCGGCGACTTCAACGCGACGCCCGGGTCGGCGGTCTACGAGTTCGTCTCGGGCGGCGAGCTGCGGAACTTTGCCGCGCTGGACAGGAGGGCGCTCTCGGGGCAGCTGGTCGGAGGGGCCGGAGGGCAGGGGAGCTTCGCCGGCCCCGCCGCCGTCGCTCCCCCGCACGCGCCCTCCGCGTCCCTCTCGGCGCGCGTCCTGCGGGCCGAGGAGGACGTCGCCGCGAGGTTTCCGGCGTTTGCGTCGGTGAGGGACCAGGCAGCCGGGAGATACGGAGGAATGAGGCAACAGCAGCCGCAAGGGCAGCAGCAGCAGGGGCAGGGGCAGCAGCAGCAGCAGCAGCAGCAGCACGGGCAGCAGGGGCAACAGCTGCAGACGGCTCCTACCGCGGAAGAGTCGATGCGGCAAGCAGAAGAGGAGGGCAGAGACGTCGACACCGACGACGAGTTCGACGACGACGACGACGAAATGGAGGCCTCCTCTTCTTCTCCTTCTCAGCAGAACAAGAAGAAGAAGAAAAAAAAGAAGAGCACGATGGCCATGGGCAGCGGAGGCGGAAGCGGTGACGGCGGCGACGGCGGCGGCGACGTGGTCGAGGTCGACGCTGCCGTCTCGGTCGTCGAGGTCGAGATGTCGTCGTCGTCGTCGCAAGAGCAGCAGAGCGACGGCAAGGCCGCCGCCGCGGCTCCCCCAACGGCGTCCATCTCCGGGACCTGGACCCTGGAGCAGCTCCACATGGTCATCGGCACGACCCCTCCGAAGGCGAGCGGGGACCAGCAGCAGCAGCAGCAGCAAAACGGCGGCGGCGGCGCTCAGCAGCAGCAGCAGCAGCAGCAACAGCAGAAGAAAAAGGGCTCTTCTTCCTCGGAAGCGACCGCCGACGCCGCTGCCTCCCGCGCCGCAGCGCAGATCAACGACGCCTCGGCCTGGGTCGCCAAGCACCCGCTGTCCCTCAAGTCTGCCTACCACTCCGTGGCGGGAGCCGAGCCGGCGTTCACCTCGGCACACGGGGGCTTTGTCGGCACGGTCGACTACCTCTGGTTCACCCCTCAGTCGCTGCTGACGGAGGAGGCCATCAGGGCCCTCGAGAGCAAGAACAGGCAGCTGGCGGCCAAGAGGGCGAACAAGAAGTCGAGCAGCGGGGGCGGAGGCGGGGGCGGAGGCGGGGGAGCGGGCGAGTCCAACGCGCCCGGTGCCGCTGAGTCGGCTCCGACCTCGCCGCAGCCGCCGCCGACCGCGGCACCGCCGCCGCAGCCCCCGCTGCCTCCGCTGCCGCCCGTGCCGCAGAGGACGACGCTCTCCGCCGTCGCGGCCTTGGCCCCTCCGCCGCTGGCCAGCCTGCCGCAGGGCTTGCCCTCGGCGTCGTTCCCGAGCGATCACGTTGCCGTCGTCGTGGACTTTGTCGTGAAGTAAGGAGAAAGGAGAAAGGAGAAAGGAAAAAGGACAAAGGAGAAAGGAGGAGGGATGGGAGAGGCGTCGAGGTTTTTCTCTCGCGCTCGCTTCGCCGCGTTTTTTATGTCAATGTTGATGGTTTTGTTTTACTCTTTTTTTTGTTTTTGTTGAACTCTTGCCGTTTTTTGTTTCCCCCTTTTTGTCAGCAATGCAGTTTCTCGTTCTCTTATTCTCTCTCTCTCTCTCTCTCTCTCTCTCTCTGTCTCTCTCTCTCTATCTCTCTCTCTATCTCTCTCTCTATCTCTCTCTCTATATCTCTCTCTATCTCTCTCTCTCTATATATCACTCTCTATATC
>Ga0315287_10004964_pt1 | contig 13039 bp, 13 predicted proteins | sample YL17G11_0_MG_FD_205037 | JGI IMG/M metagenome (GOLD analysis project Ga0315287, IMG submission 205037) | Sediment microbial communities from Yellowstone Lake, YNP, Wyoming, USA - YL17G11_0 | ecosystem: Environmental > Aquatic > Freshwater > Lake > Sediment | place: USA: Wyoming | collected...
CCGCGGCAAACCGACCGCCCCGGGGATCAACGTGGGAGAACTGGCTTCCCAATCCGAGGAGTTGAGCGGCGCCGTGATTGCGTCCATCTGCAATCGGGCCGCGCTGCGCGCCGTCCGCCGGGCCGTCGCGGCGGTCCAAAAAAGGCCGGACAAAAACAGTCCAGCGGATGCCAGGCGGGGGAAGGCGCCCGGGGCCGCGGCGGCCGAGATTCTGGTCGAAGCGCGAGATTTGGCCGCCGCGTTGAAGGAAGCGCGGCAAGAATTATGAAGCGACTGACTTACCTGCAATATGAATATTGACTCCAGCGCGATTACGAGTGGCGAGGCGGCGGTCCGCGAAGACACCTGCCCACCAAACCATAAACCCTTGCCGTTCGCGCCGATGACGGTCCCTAGCGTGGCGCAATCCCGGGAATCGCCGCCTGGACCGGGCAGCCTGTTGAAAAACACGCCCGGTGAGGGCACCGGGCCTACAGAGCACGTTGGTTCCCGAGGAATTTCTGTAGGCCGCGCGCCCTCACGCGGCGCGCAAGAGGTTTTTCAAGAGGCGGCCAGGGATCATCTGTTTTACCTCTACGGCCTTGCTCCATCTCGCATCATGCCAGACCAACGTTTGCCCTATCCACCCGACTCAACGGACTTGGAAAGTGAGGCCCAGCCGGCGGGGCCCGACCTGCAACTGGACGGGATCGACGGGCATGGTCCTTTTTTGTGGCGCCACCGGGAAGTGGCGGCGGTCCTGAGCCTGGTTTCCACGAATGAATTCTGCGGCCCCGGGGCCGAGGCCAACCTGCGGGACCTGGCTTGGTTGGGACCGCGCGCTTGCCGCCACCAAGCCGTGATCGAACGGATCATGCGTTGCGTGCCGATTCTGCCGGCCCGGTTTGGCGCCTTATTTTCATCGCTGGAAAACCTGGAAGGTTTTTTGACAAAACACCACGACGCGATTTCCCGCTTCCTGGCGCGAGTCACCGATCAGCAGGAGTGGGGGGTCAAGGCCTACTTGGATCGAGGTCGCGCCGAAGACCAACTGTGGGCGCGGGGTCTGGCGCGGGGGGAAAAGCAACTCTCGGCCGCGCCGGGATTGCGTTATATGCAGGAACAAAAGATCAAGACCGATCTCCAGGGGGAACTCAGCCGCAGCCTGGAAGAAGTCTGCGGGGAAGTCGCCAACCAGTTGACCCTTTATGCCGCGGATTTTTGCGAGCGCCGGGTTCTGGCTCGCGAAGTTTCCGGCGACGATCGGGAACCGGTCGTCAACTGGGCCTTTCTCGTGCCTTTGGGCGTGATGGCGTATTTTAGGGCTAGGATCGCCCAGGCGAATGTCCAACCAGCCTTGCCGGGGCTGGTTTTCGAACTGTCGGGTCCCTGGCCGCCCTACAGCTTTTGTCCAGCGTTGGACCCGGAAGCGGAGGCTCGAGCGATGAGCTGAATATGGATCATTTCATAAGTAAATGCATATTCCCAATACGCCGGGTCGGGGGACCCGGCCTACAACGGTGTAGGCCGCGTGCCCTCACGCGGCGGGGTAATTTGGGCGATTACTTTCGCAACGATCTATAGGAGTCAATTATGGCGGTTGCGCTTAAGGACGTCAAACATTACGAAGAACTCTACCAGGTGCTCCTCGAGGCCATCCCTTCGTCCCTGCTGCTCGTCGATCGGGATCTGGGCATCCAGATGGCCAACCGCAATTTCCTGGAAAAGAGCCGGCACACCCAAGCCGACACCCTGGGCCACCGGCTGCCCGAGGTGTTCCCCTCGCTGTTTCTCGATAACACCGACATCGCTCGTCACATCGAAAAGGTCTTCGAACTGAACGAGCCCACGGTGGGGGACCGCATCGCTTATCGCGCCCCGGGCGGCCTGATGCGGTTTTACTATTACCGCATCTTCCCCTTGACCCGGCACGGGGGAGGCAAGCATGTCTTGTTGCTCATGGATGATGTCACCGAACAGACTCGCTTGAGCGAAAGTGTCCGCCAGACGGAGCGCCACCTGGCCACGGTGGTCGAGAGCGCCAGCGAGGTCATCGTGTCCACCGATCCGGACGGAACCATTCTGAGTTGGAACAAGTCCGCCGAGCAGATCACCGGCTGGGCGCACCAGGAAGTGTGCAAAAGCCTGCTGTTCAAGCTCTGCGCCCCCAGATGTCAGGCCGAGGTGAAGCACGTGTTTTATGAATTGAGAAAAGAAAAAACGACGCGGTCCGCGGAGTGGGACCTGCTGGCCAAGTCGGGGGAGTTGATTCCCATCTCCTGGATCTGTTCCCCGATGCTGGACGACCAATCCAAAACCATGGGCATCGTCTCGGTGGGGAGGGATTTGACGGTGAGCCGCAAGCTCGAGGCGGAACTGCAACAGGCCCGAAAACTGGCGGCCCTCTATGTGATGGCCGGCGGCATCGCCCACGAGATTCGCAATCCCCTGGCGATCTGTTCTTCCTCGGCTCAGTTTCTCCTGGAAGAAGGCAACAATCGGGTGTTTCAAAAGGAGTGCGCCCGGAAAATTCAGACCGGCATCGGCCGCGCCTCGGCGATCATTGAGAACCTCCTGAATTTTGCCCGTTTGGCGCCGCGGAGTGATTTGCCCCGGCTGAATCTCATCCCGATCCTTCACGACACGCTCTCCCTGATCACCAGTCAAACCCGGAAGCATCACATCGAACTGGCCGTCCATGAGCCCCCAGACCCGGTGCTGGTGCGCGGCGATGGCAGTCTGCTGCAACAGGTGTTCATGAACCTGTTCTTGAATGCCATCAACGCCATGCCCAAGGGGGGGCATTTAAGCCTGAGTGTCGAGACCGATCGACAGCAGGTCTCGGTGGGAGTCGCGGATACCGGGTGTGGCATCTCCAAAAGCGATGTCGGCAATATCTTCGATCCCTTCTTCACCAAGTCGTCCGGGGGAAATGGCACCGGATTAGGACTGGCGATTTGCTACTCGATTATCCAGCAGCATTCCGGCGCGATCGACGTGGAGAGCAACGAAGGCCAAGGCAGCACGTTCACCGTGCGATTGCCGGCGATTTATGAGACGCATTAAAATCGACCGCCTCGCCCCCATCCTCATCCTGGATGATGAGCCGGACATCTGCTGGGTTTTGGAACATTTGTTGAACCGGCACGGATTTCGTTCCAAAACGACGTGCAGCGGCGAGCAAGCCCTCGTATTAATGAAAAGGCGGCGGTTCCCGCTGGTGTTCCTCGACCTCAAACTGGCCGATGCGGAGGGATTCGCCTTGGCCCGGCAGATGCGGGCGATGAATTCGCGCCTGCGCATCGTGATTGTGTCCGGCTATATTGGCAAAAACGCCGCCATCCTGGAACAGGCCAAAGCCGCGGGATTAATTCATGCTTTCATCGGCAAACCCTTCCTGCACGCGGAAATCCTGAACCTGATCGAGTTGGGAGGCGAATGATCCGCGCGTCGCCACGGGATTCCTCAGCACTAGGGAACTCATTCCCGAGAGCCAGTTCCCTATGACCACTCAGTCCCAAACGGCCGCAACGGCCACGATTTTAAAAGTGCCTAACGCCGAGCCAGATGCGACCGCCATCCGCGTTTCCTCGCGCCCTGGCACAAGTCTTGCCTACGGTAACCGGAAAAGATATTCCGGAGTTTTTCTGGACTGTCTAAAAACATCAAAACCAAAAACACATAGGGAGTAACTCATGGCAAAAATTAGCAAGTCAACGGATTCCTCCAGTCTGGCCGAAGTCGTGGACCGCATTCTGGACAAAGGCATCGTCATCGATGTCTGGGCAAAGGTCTCATTGGTTGGGATCGAACTGATTTCCATCGAGGCGCGGGTCGTCATCGCCTCGGTCGAGACCTACCTGAAGTACGCGGAGGCCATCGGCCTGACGGCGACCGCGGCCGCCCCAGCCTAACCGAACGGGACGGAGGCATTGCTAGGCGGGGAACGACCGGCGTTCGCCGCCTAGCAAGAAGTGTGTGGGCAAAAACTCGATGATCCATTTTTATTTCACATTATGAATAGTCTAACTAACGATATCACTCGGCTGTGCGGGGAGATGACCGCCCTGCGCGACGGCCGCGCCACCTTGATCCACAACCTGGCGCAGGGAAGGAGCGACCGGAGACACGCGGTCTCCGCGATGCAGGAGGACCTCCGGAACGCGCTCGCGGAAACCGCGGCCAAGACCCATGCCGAACTGCATGAATTCATTTCTGTTGTCAAACAGAAAGTAACGGATCTGCGGGAGGCCTTTCAGAAGGATCTGGCCGGCGCCCGCCAGGCCTGGGCCGGTTCCGCGCCCGCGCGATCCCCCGCCCGGCCGGAGCCCGATGAACAGGCGCCGGAGCGGCTGCGCGAGCCCATCTTCAAAGCCAAAAGGAAGAAAACCTAACCGCGATTGCGCGTCCGGGTCAGCCCTGGGTGAAGCCGGGTGGCCCGGGCCCATCGCCTGATGGAACGATCATCTATGAATGGTAATGGCCACAACTCGGACCGCACCTTTTCCGACTGCGCGCGAATTCCGATCCTCGAGGACAAGGTATTACCCGAGCCCAGCGCGGAGTTCATCATCACCCCCTATGTGGAACAAATAACCCAACGCGCCCTCGCTTACCTGGAGGCGGACTATCCGGTCCACTTTGCCGGTCCGGCGGGGACGGGGAAAACGACGCTGGCGTTTCATGTGGCGGCGAAGCTGGGGCGGCCGGTGAGCCTGATCCATGGCGATGACGATTTTGGGAGCGCGGACCTCATCGGCCGGGACGCCGGTTACCGCAAACACAAACTCATCGATAACTATATTCACTCGGTCGTCAAGACCGAGGAAGAGATGAATACGGTGTGGATGGACAACCGGCTCACGACCGCCTGCCAAAACGGGGACACCCTCATCTACGACGAATTCAACCGCTCCCGGCCCGAGGCGAACAATCCTTTTCTGAGTATTTTTTCCGAAAAGATCCTCAATCTCCCCAAGCTGCGCCGCGCCGGGCGGGGCTACTTGCAGGTGCACCCGAATTTTCGGGCCATTTTCACCTCCAACCCCGAGGAATACGCCGGGGTCCATAAAACCCAGGATGCGCTGATCGACCGGCTGATTACCATTCAACTCGAGCACTACGACCGGGAAACCGAAATCCTGATTACCAGCGCGCGCTCCGGCCTGGCCCGGCCGGATGCCGAGGCCATCGTGAACATCGTGCGCGAACTGCGCGGCGTGGGCGTGAACAACAGCCGGCCCACGATTCGGGCCTGTATCGCCATCGCCCGGATTCTGGCTCTCCGCGGCGGTCACGCGCGGGCGGAGGACGCCGTCTTCCAGTGGATTTGCCGCGACGTGCTGAGTTCGGACACGGCCAAGGTCACGCGCGGGGGGGTGTCGGTCATGCCCCAGAAAGTGGAGGAAGCGATTTTAAGGGGTTTGCAGACGATTTCTGGCCCCGTCTCCCCGCTCCGAACGCGCCTCGCAGGCGGTCTAAACGCCGGAAAGGACTAAATTTATGCCAGTCGTTAAAAAAATAATTCGCGGCCTGCAAAACATCCGGACTCGGTCCGGGACGCCGGATCAGGTCATTATTCCTTATCAGGTCTATACCCGGATTACTTATCTCGAGATGGAAAAATTCCGCCGGGAAACCGAACGCGCCAACTTGGTGGTGCGGTTGAAAAACGTCGAGGAACGCCTCCAGTCCATCGAATCGGAAAAGGCGGTGTTGTTGCGTCGCGTCGGCAAACCCACGCCCAAGCGGCCGGGGGCGCTCGCGGGGAGAATCGCCCATCCCAGCCCGCCCTCGCGCGCCGCCGGGTTCAAATTCCGATACTAAATCCCTATCCATTGTAAAGAGAAAAGAAAATGAAAATCAATTGTCTTTCCTGCGGGCACAAGGTGGACCTCGACGAGGTCTATGACGATTTCTCCGGACAAGTCAAGTGCTTTGCTTGTGGCGCCCTCCTCGAACTGGTCACGGCGGAGGGCCGGCTCCATTCGGTCAAACTGGCCAATAGCGAGGCCCAGCCAGCCGTCGAGGAGAAATGAGCCATGCCGAAAACGATGCTTGGGAAGAAAGCTATGAATACGACAACCGAACCCAAACCCCCCAAAGGGGGACATTATCTTTACGCGATTACCGGCCAGGCCAAAGAGCGCACCTTCGATGTCTTGGGCCTGGACGGAAGCGCCGTCTACACTGTGTGCAACGGCCAGATCGCCGCGGTGGTGAGCGATTCTTCCCGGGGCCGCATCCGTCCCGAGCGCAGTCACCTGGCGGCGCACAAGGAAGTGCTCCAGCGGCTGATGCTGGACCAGACGGTCTTGCCGATGGCTTTTGGGATCATCGCCGACGATCTCAAGGCCGTTCGCCGGCTACTGTCCCTGAGCCACCAGGCTTTTCTGGACCAACTCAGACGCGTCGAAGGCAAATTGGAGATGGGACTGCGGGTGGTCTGGGATGTGCCGAATATTTTCGAATTTTTCATCGATACCCATCCGGAGTTGCGCGCCGCGCGCGACCACTTGCTGGGAAACAATCGCGTGGCGCGGCAGGAGGACAAGATCGAAGTGGGGCAGATGTTCGAGCATCTGCTCAATGAAGATCGCGAAGCCCATGGCGCCGCCATTGAAGAAGTGCTGTCGCCGTGCTGTGTCGAGATCAAACACAGCCCCCCGCGCGGCCTGAACGAGGTGGTCAATCTCAATTGCCTGGTGGACCGGCAGGCGCAAAAGCGGTTGGAAGACGCCGTGTTTGCGGCGGCCAAGTTATTCGACAACAATTTTGCCTTCGATTTGAACGGCCCCTGGGCGCCGCACAATTTCGTGGAAATGAACCTCGATCCCGGCACGCTTAATAAGGATTGATCCCCCATGTTTCTCATCGACACCCTTTTTCTCTCTCCCATCTATGCCACCGTGTGGGCGGCGCGCCAGGTGCAAAAGGCCGTGGAACAGGAGCAGGCCGCCGAACCCGATCAGATCACCACCGAGTTGAGCGAGCTTTATATGCGATTGGAAACCGGCCAGATCACCGAGCCAGAATTCACCGCCGGTGAAAAAGTGCTCCTCGACCGGCTCGATCGGATCCAAGGGCTGGCGGCCGCCCCGTTGGAGACCAGCCCAGCGAAGGCGATGGCGGAGAAAACCCCCGCGCGGGCAGCCCGCGAACCGAAAGGCGCCGATGAGAGTCTTCTTTATCACTGCCGTCACAATCCTGGCCTGCCCGGTTTGGGCCGGGGCCGGAAGCAACCTCTCGCGCACTAGCCCTTCCGTTTCCCTAACCCATCAACGGCTGGCCGCACTGGCATTGATTGAAACGGGCTGCAGCGCGGAGAAGGCTAATCGCGCCGATCATCGTCTCGGCCGGTCGGGGGAGGTCAGCCGTTATCAAATCCTACCGTTGGTTTGGCGGCAACATAGTGCGCCGGTAGCCCGTGGGACGCGGCGGGCCGGATATGATTATCAAAATCCGGTCATCGCCCAAATAGTGGCCGAGCGCATTGTGGAGGCGCGCAGCGCCGCTTTTGTCCGCGCCACGGGCCGAGCTCCTGACGATTTCGAGTGGTACGCGCTGTGGAACGCCCCCGGGGAATTGTCGCGGGTGCGCTTTGAACCACAGCGGCTCCCTCCCATCATCAAGCAACGGGCCCTGCGATTCTGTAACCTTATGACATCAAGCCCTGATCGCCAGACGCAAAATCCTCTCGCCGGGACGAGGGCCGGTCGCGTAAAATGAACCGCGTCCGACCATCTTTTTTCAGCGACCCGCGGCTGCAACTCCTGTTGTTCGGGGGCAAGGGCGGCGTTGGTAAAACATCTTGCGCCAGCGCGAGCGCCTGGATACTGGCCGAGTCCTATCGGGAGGCCCAGTTCCTCCTGGTCTCGACCGATCCCGCCCACTCGCTGGCGGACAGCTTTGCCCGCTCGCCTCCGCCACCCAACCTAAGAATCGTCGAACTGGACGCCCAGTCCTGTCTCGAGGAGTTTCGGCGGAAACACCGGCAAAAACTCCGGGAGATCACCGCCCGGGGAACCTTTCTGGATGAGGATGATGTGGGCCAGTTGCTGCACTTATCCTTGCCCGGGCTGGATGAGTTGATGGCGTTTCTCGAGATTGCGAAGTGGGTGGAGACCGGCGCCTACCAATGTGTCGTGGTGGATACCGCCCCTACCGGTCACACGCTCCGGCTGCTGGCGATGCCGGCCTTGATCCGCCAATGGCTGGCGGCCCTGAATGCTTTGCTGGCCAAGCATCGTTACTTGAAGCAGCTTTATCGCGGTTCCTACCAGCGCGACGAGATCGATTTCTTTCTGGAATACCTCGCGGCGGCGGTCACTCAAATGGAAACGTTGCTGCGCGATCCGATTCGCTGCCGATTCGTGCCGGTCATGCTCGCGGAGCCCATGTCCCTCAGCGAAACGGCCGCCTTATTGCGAACCTTGAAACGAGTGCCCGTTCCGGTGACCGACATCGTGGTCAACGGTCTGCTTCTCGACCGCCCCTGTGCGGTGTGCCAGGAGGGACGCTCCCGCCAACTCCGGGTGCTCAACAAACTCGAGGCGCTCCGGGACTTTTCCGGCTGCGCCCTTTGGGGCGTTCCGCTGTACTCCTGGGAGGTCTGCGGGTCGGAATCCCTCACCCTTTTTTGGGCGGGCGGCACGGAGCTTGCCCGCGCCCTTCCTCCCGGCGCCACTCCGAACGTGTTGTTCGCGCCCCGGGTCGAGGCGGCGAGCGAAGTGCCGTTGTCCGAAAAAACTCTGTTGCTCTTTGCGGGCAAGGGCGGGGTGGGCAAAACGACCCTGGCCTGCGCCACGGCCTGGCAGTTGGCGGAGGACTTTCCCGGAAAAGAGGTCTTGCTGTTCTCGACCGATCCCGCCCATTCCCTGGCCTATTGTTTGGAACAGCCGGTGGGTCCGGCGCCCCAACGGCTGGGTCCGGGATTAACCGCGCTGGAGTTGGACGCCCCGGCCGAATTTGCCGCCTTGAAACAGATGTATAGCCGGGAATTAGCGGCTTTTTTAAAATCCGTCTCTTCCCAGGCGGACATCGCCTACGACGGTGACGCCATGGAGAAACTGCTGGACCTGTCACCGCCTGGCCTCGACGAGGTGATGGCGCTCACCCGCGTCATGGGCTTGCTCCGCCAAGGCCATTACCACACGGTGGTGCTCGATTCGGCCCCCACCGGACACCTGATCCGGCTTTTGGAAATGCCCGAGTTGATTGACCAATGGCTCAAGTTCTTTTTTGGCCTGTTCCTCAAATACAAGCGCATCTTTCACTTGCCCCAGGTGACGCAGCGCCTGATCGAGATGTCCCATAACCTCAAGCATTTGCGCGCCCTGTTGAGCGATCCGACCCAATGCGCCTTGTGTGGCGTGTCCATTCTGACGGAAATGGCCTTCCAGGAAACCCAGGACCTGTTAGCCGCGTGCGCGCGGCTCCGCGTTAGCATGCCGGTGTTGTTTCTCAATTTGGCCACTCCCCCAAGCGATTGTTCCCTGTGCGCCGCCCTCCAGCGCCGGGAATCGGTCATCCGGACCCGGTATAAAGCGACCTTTCCCGGTATGCCTCAGGTGCTGGTCTATCGCCAAGGCGAGCCGCGCGGTCAACCACGACTGACCGAACTGGGTCACGCCTTGCACCGAACTCCGGTCCTAACGTGAAATAATTATGTCGGGCATTTCCATCGCTAAAAACCGGCGCGTTTCCCTGTGCGAGGCCCTCGACCGCATCCTGAACACGGGGATTGTGGCCGGCGGAAAAATCACCATCTCCGTCGCGGAAGTGGACCTGATCTTCCTGGGGCTGCAACTGGTCCTCACTTCGATTGAATCCACCGGTGAGACAAGGAATTCACCCGCTGAATCCAACCTCCTTGGGGGCGGGGCATCCCAGGGCCCAGCGCGAGCGATAAAACCGGCGGCTGAACTCCCCGCCGGCCAGGCCCAATCGAGACCGGCCTGGCGGCCCCGGCCGCGGCCCGCGCCCGCCGGCAACTCGGAGTGGGCGCCGAACCCAGCGCCTCGCGCCGGGTCTTGGGAGAACCGGGAAGGCGGATGTTGGATCGCCAATGAAGGTGAAACGGCGGCGCGGAGTGCCTCGCCGGTCCGCCAGAACATCGATCCCGGCCAGGTGAAAAACGGGCTGGGACAATTAGTCCTGACGCTCATGAAACTGTTGCACGAACTCCTCGAGCGCCAGGCCCTGCGCCGCATTGAAGCCGGCTCGCTCAACCCGGTCGAAATCGAACGACTCGGAATCACTCTCATGGAACAGGCCCAGGAGATTGAGCGGCTCCGGCAGGCGTTTGGGCTGGAACCCGGCGACCTCAATCTCGATCTGGGCCCACTCGGCCAACTTATGTAAAGGACAACACCATGATTACCCAACGCGCGATAGAACATTCCACGAGTGCCACAACCCTGGCCGATCTGCTGGAACGGATACTGGACAAGGGGGTGGTTATTGCCGGCGACATCAAGATCAAGCTGGTCGATATCGAATTGTTGACCATCCAGATTCGCTTGCTCATCTGTTCGGTCGATAAGGCCAAGGAGATCGGCATGGATTGGTGGACCAACAACCCGGCGTTCGGCCCGCGCCAGCAAACCCAGGTCGCCGACTCGATACTCAAGATGGAAGAGCGGCTGGCCAAGATGGAAGCGCGGACACCTGTGGCGGTTTCGGCGGCGGCGGTGCCCAGGGCGTCCTAGTGACGCCAGGCCTTGCCAAACTCTTGAAAAGACCGGCCATGAAAGGCGAGCCAACCAAAGATGAGATTCTTTAGGCGAATGCAACCGAAGGTTAGCCTGTGTTTGCTAGCCTGCTGTCTGTTGGCCTCGCTGGCGCAGGCCCAGACTTCCTGGAAGGGCACGTCCAGCACCAGTTGGGCTACCACCGCCAACTGGACGGCTGGCGTGCCCACCGCCGGTGTGGATGCGATCATTGGCGACGCCAATTTCACCGGGGCATACCAACCCACCATCAGCTCGACCGCCGTTTGCCGCTCGCTCACGCTGGGCACAGGCACAAAAGTTTCCACGCTCACGGTTTCCAGTGGATTGACCGTTTCCGGGGACCTTACCATCGGCGCCAATGGCAGAATCTCGCACACGGTGACCACGGCGATTTCCGTGACGGGTAATTGGACGAATTCGGGGAGTTACGCCGGCACCGCAACCGGCAGTGCCGTGACCTTCAGCGGCACGTCGCAGTTCATTGGCGGCAGCACGGCCACCGGATTCAGAAAAGTGACCATCAACGCCGGCAGCGTCACCACGCTCGCCAACAACATGAGCGCCACCAACGCCTTATCGGTCAGTGGAACACTCGATCCCGGCGCCGGTTCCGGGTTTGTCGTGTCCGGCGCCGGGACCACGACTGTGAGTTCCGGCGGAAAAATACTGGTTCGCGCCACCACCTTCGCCGGCAACTATGCCACGAGCGGCACCAGGACCTTGAGCGCGGGGAGCACGGTGGATTACGCCGCCGGCGGCAACCAGACCGTGGCGAACACGCTCACCTATTCCACGCTGCGCGTCAGCGGCAGCGGGATCAAAACGCTCGCGGGAAATCTTCCCTCGCTCGTCTCCTCCCTTGCCACAGCCGGCGTTATTGAGGTCGCCGCCGGCACGCTCGATCTCGCCACCTACACCGCCAATCGCGGCACCTCCGTGGCGGGCGGGACGATCAGTGTTGCCGCGGGCGCCACCTTGAAAATCAGCGGCACCGGCACGTTCCCGGCCAATTACGCCACTCACGCGCTGGCCTCCACGAGCACGGTCGAGTATGGCGGGGCCAACCAGGCCGTGACCGCCGAGGCTTACGGCAACCTCACTTTGAGCGGCAGCAGTGGGACCGTCACCAAGACGATGCCCTCGAGTACCCTGATTGTGGCGGGAAATTTAACCGCCAGCCAGGGCGCGGCCACCGCGGTCGCCTTCACTGCCGGCGCGGCCTTGACGGTGAATGGGAACGTCTCGCTCGGCGCCGCGACCACGTTCAACGGCGGCTCATTTTCCCATTCCATTGGCGGCAACTGGACGAACAACGGGACGTTCACCGGCAGTTCGAGTACGATCATCATGAACGGCGTAAACACGGTCATGACCGGCGCCGGCGCGAACAATCTCTACCACCTCACCCTGGCCCGCTCCGGCATCACCGCCGACGCCAACACCAGCCTGAACGTGGCCGGTGATTTTGTCACCAGCGGGGCCGGCACCTTTACCCACACCACTGGCGGCGCCGGCGCGGTGACGATGAGCGGCGCGAGCAAGGCTATCAGCGGCACAGGCATCACCTTCAGCAAGCTCACCATTTCCGGCAGTACCAGCACCGCGGCCTCCTTCACGGTGGCGGATAGCCTGACGGTGAACGGTTCGCTGACGGCCAGTGGCGGGACCATAACCTTGAGCGGCGCGGGAAAAACCATTTCCGGTTCGGGCGCCATTGCCTTCAGCGCCCTGGAGGTTCCGGGCAGCATCACCACCGCCAAGGATTTTTCCCTGGCGGGGAATTTGATTGTGCCCGGAAGTTTCACTGCCACCGCCGGTATGACAACCTTCGCCGGCTCGACAACGGTTGGCGGCACGGCGAGCATTTTTGACTCGACGCTGAACGGCACGCTGCTGCGGATGGGTGCGGATTCGACCCTGCGACTGGCGGGCACCACCACGCTGACCGCCGGCACATTCGATGCGACCAACCAGCGGCCGAATACGATTGTGTACAACAGCGCCAGCAGCCAGATGGTGTTTCCGATCACCTACGACAATCTGGAAATTGCCGCGGGCGGCGCCAAGAACGCCATGGGCAACATCACCGTGCTGGACAACTTCACGATTGACGCCGGCGCGGTGTTCAACGGCGGATCAGGCGCCTACACGAATTATGTGCGGGGCAACTGGCTGAACCATGGAACTTTTAACGCGGGCAACGGCACCGTCGAGATGGTCGGATCGAGCGATTCCACGATCGCGGGCGGAACGACCTTCAATCAACTGCGCGTGAACAAAAGCGATTCCACCCTGTTGGTCAACCTCGACACCAACCATGAGACTGT